>Ga0182741_1000244_pt1 | contig 85541 bp, 87 predicted proteins | sample eDN5th37CBELigOP_FD_128874 | JGI IMG/M metagenome (GOLD analysis project Ga0182741, IMG submission 128874) | Enriched Organic Plus compost microbial communities from Emeryville, California, USA - eDNA 5th pass 37_C BE-Lig OP (version 2) (version 2) ...
CATCGACCTGGCGCAGCTTCGCGACGATCTCTTCGGGTTTGTGCTTCTTCTGGGGCATTCCAACGTCCTCCTACGGCTCAATAGCCTACTTCAGGGAGGACCACTTTTCAGGGGGCAGACCAGACTGGCGCGATGTCGTGAGGGGATATCATGGTGCGGCCGCAGCACTTGCACTGGATGCCCATCGAAACTCGTTGAAGGGTGAGTCACCGAAGTCGTTGCCGATTTCTGAAGCTCATATGATCTGGCTTTTGCGTGAGGAAGGGCACCGCGTGAGTCAGATCAATGAACGCTTGTGGCGGTTGGATGGCCGCACGGCTACACTCGGCGATCTCATACAGCTAGCCCGCAAATATGAGGACGGCCTAGTCCTGGTGGCCGCGTAACTGCAACAAAACATTGTAATCGCACAGCAGGAAAACATTGTATTCCGACTTTTAAAACAGGCTTCTTCGGAGGCCTTTTTGTTGTCTGCGTTTGTAACATATAAGTGACAAACGCAAATCATCTCAAATTGAAATGGATAGCCGACAACGCGTATTACCGCTCGGTGATTTGAGGGCATTTGGACGCCGATTATTACCGCGCAGGAATATGTCTTTTACGACATAAAGCCAAATATGTTGTCAGGAACATAAACCGATTAATTCGTGACTTTCAAGAGAATCAGTTCATCAGGTGACAATACAACAGTGTACCGATATCTAGCATTTTGGCGATCTGGACCATAGATACCAGATGCCACAAATGAGATTTGCATTCCTCGTTCAGACGTGGCTTCGACGTGAGCTTCACTAATCGGTTTATCGTAGATTGTCGCGGAATTTGAACCTTCGCGCCGAGCTGCTCTGACTTTCACAAGCATCATTTCCCCTCCGTTTTATTCCCCAAGAAATGAAAGATATCAAAAAATCGGACTTCACGCATCGATGGAGTGAGGGAGTTTTGGTGGCGGTTTTGGTGGCGGTAAAAATAAAGGCCGCCGAGGCGACCATCTAAGTAATTGATATTATTATGAAAAACTGGTGGGCGATGAGAGACTCGAACTCCCGACATCTTCGGTGTAAACGAAGCGCTCTACCAACTGAGCTAATCGCCCGACTGTTTCGCCTAGTGGCCAGTCGCTGTGAGAGCCGTTTAGGCAATTCATGCGACAAGCGCAAGTGCAAAAATCAGCATCTGGCGTCTTTCTTGTGTTTTTCTACAAGCACTCCCGTGCCGCGGCAAAAGGATCAGCCAAAAGAAAAACGGCCAGCCGAAAAACACCGATTAGCGCCAACGGCAAATCGGAACTCGGTGTCGGTTTTGCTGACGGAACAGGAAAACACATTGTTCGGGCGGTGGGCATTGGGCCACCGCCCTGAACCTTATCCCGCCAGCCGCTCAGACGAGCGCAGGATGGATGCGCCGCCTGCCGCTTGCACGGCGAGGCTCCCATATTCGATCCCGGCAGTGAGTGCCCGATGGACGTCATGGCCTTCAAGCCACGAATCGATGAAGCCTGCATTGAAGGCATCGCCCGCTCCGGTCGTGTCGATAACCGGCACGTCTTTTGCCGCCATGTGAATGTCGGCTTCGGCAGTGCGAAGCCACGCGCCCTCACCGCCGCCCTTCAATGCGACAACGGGAAAATGACCTGCAAGCGCATCGAGCGCCTTCGCCGGATCGTCATGGCCGGTGATGGCCTGCGCTTCTTCACGGTTGGGCAGGAAGATGTCGACGCCCTCACAGGCCGCGAGCAGGCCGGGATCATAGATCAGGGTCTCATCCCAGCTCGGGTCGAGCGAGACGGAAAGTCCGGCAGCCTTTGCCTGCTGCACGAGACCTGGAATTTCGTGCAGCGTTGCAAATTCGGCGATGTGCAGATGCCCGGCATCCTTCCATGCCAAAGCGGCGGAAAGCGTGGCGGGAAGCGCTGAACCGGCGCGGCGCGACAGGAAGGCGCGGTCGTTGCCGATCACACTGGCCACCGTCACCTGCGGCCCGGCATCGTCGGCGCGCTCCAGAAAGCGCAGGTCGACGCCATCGATCTTCAAGTCCGGCTCCAGCCCGCGTGACAGGCCGTCAAAGCCAAGCCGTGCAACCAGCGCCACTGCCCTGCCCGCATGGGCAAGATGGGCAGCGGAAATAAAGGCGCCGCCACCTGCCGCCATCTTCATGTTTTCGGCGAAAATCTCGCGCCCCGGCTGCGGCAGCGATTGCAGCCCGGTGAAGATGAGGTCGCAGTAAATCCGTCCGATGCTGAGGACAGCCGGACGCTTGAATTGTTGCGGCATCATAGGCGGCCCAGACTCTTCTCGGTTTTCGCGTCGAAGAGATAGAGGCTTCCGGCAGGCGCAGACACAGCAAGCGTGCCGCCCGTTGCCGGAATGACCTTGCCCGGAGCGGTTGCAATCACCGAAACGCCATTGACATCAAGATGCACCAGCGTTTCCGCGCCGAGCGGCTCAACCGCCGTCACCGTGCCGGTGAGCGATAGACCATTGGCCGTCCCCTCCTCGACTTTCAGGTCGTGCGGACGAACGCCGACCAGAATGTCGCCATCAGGCGCAAGCTCAACGCCCGCACCGCTGCGACGGCCTGCAATGAGGTTCATCGACGGGCTGCCGATGAAGCGCGCCGTGAACACATCGGTCGGGTTTTCATAAAGCTCTGTCGGCGTGCCGGTCTGAAGAATGCGGCCGTCGCGCATGACCACGATGCGGTCGGCCATGGTCATGGCTTCCACCTGATCGTGCGTCACATAAACGGTCGTCGTCTTAAGACGCTGATGCAAGCTCTTGATTTCAATGCGCATCTGTGCGCGAAGCTGGGCATCGAGGTTCGACAGCGGCTCATCGAAAAGGAAGGCCGACGGGTTGCGCACCATGGCGCGACCGATGGCGACGCGCTGGCGCTGGCCGCCGGACAGTGCCGCCGGGCGACGGTCGAGATAGGGTTCGAGACCGAGCGCCTTGCCGGTTTCTTCGATCCGTTTGTCCTTCTCGGCCTTGGACAGTTTCGATGTATAAAGCCCGAAGCCGATATTCTGGCGAACCGTCATATGCGGATAGATTGCATAGTTCTGGAACACCATGGCGATGTTGCGCTGCTTCGGATCGCGTTCGTTGACGACTTCGCCGCCAATCTTCAGATGACCGCCGGAAATGTCCTCAAGCCCCGCGATCATGCGCAGGGTTGTGGACTTGCCGCAGCCGGAAGGGCCAACAAAAACGACGAATTCGCCATCCTTGATCTGGAGATCGATTGCCCGGACCGCCTCGACCTTGCCATAACGCTTGACCAGCTTTTCAAGTTCGATGGTTGCCATCAGCGGGTCTCCACAAGTGCACTGAATTTATCATTGAGTTCGCGCGCAGCCTTTGCCTCGGCGGCTGCGTGATCGACGGCCAGCGCCCTGAAGCGGTCGGCCTCGGCCTTATGCCGCGCCAGCGCTGCATCCATCGCTGTTGGCGCCGGACCGCCCAGACGATCCCGCACCACCACGAAATGCTGCGGCGAGACCAGCTCCTCGAATTTCTCGCGCCCGAAGGACGGCTCGCGCCCGGCGGATTCGCGGAAAGCTTCGAGGAAAGGCTCAAAACCGTCCTTTTCCAGACCGCCGCCCATGGCAACGACCGCCCGCGCAACCCTGGCGGCGATTTCATGCGCCTGCCGGAACGAAAGCCCTTCGATGCGCACCAGCGAATCCGCAAGTTCCGTGATGGTGATGCAGGAGCGGCGGATGTTTTCGGCGACACGCGCCGGATCGATGCGGATCGCGCCGATGAACGCGGCCAGAAGATCAAGCACGCGGCCAGCTGAAGCGAACGCCTCATAGCCCATCTGTTGCGTTTCGCCTTCACTGTCGTTCATGTCAGTGAAAGGCGTGTTGTGCATCACATCGAGCACCGTGCGGGCGCGGCCCATGGTCTGGCTTGCCAGATGGCGCATATGTTCGATTGGAACCGGATTGCGCTTCTGCGGCATGATCGACGAAATCTGCACGAAAGCGTTCGGCACATAAATCTGGCCGACCTCGAAACTGGTCCAGAACTGGAAGTCCTGAATGAGACGCCCAAGATGCACGAACATCAGTTCCAGCGCCGAATAGGTGGAGGTGATGTAGTCCACCCCCGCGATGCAGCTATAGGAATTCGGCAAGGGGGCGGCAAAGCCCAACAGGCTGGCGACCTGTGCGCGGTCAATAGGGAAGCCTGAGGTGGTGATGGCCGCCGCCCCCATGGGCGACAGGTTGACGATGGCGCGCGCGGCTTCCATCCGTTCCATGTCGCGGACGAGAACCTCAATTGCCGCCGAAAGATAATGGCCGAAGGTCGATGGCTGTGCAGGCTGACCGTGCGTATAGGCGACGATCAGCGTCTGTTTTTCGCGTGTCGCTGCGGCAACCATGCTATCCAGCAGATTGCGCGCCTGCGCCATCAGCGTGTCGATGCGGGCTTTCAGGCCAAGCTTGAACAGGGTGTGGTCGATGTCGTTGCGCGAGCGCGCCGTGTGAAGGCGACCGGCAATATCGGCACCGATGCGGGCCTTCAGCTCCTTTTCGATGAGGAAGAAGAAGTCCTCTACTTCACCCGTATAGGTAAGCTTTGAAGGATCGATTTCCTTGTCGATGGCTTCCAGCGCACCGGCAATGGCTGCGGCCTGCTCGCGGTCGAGAATGCCGGTTTCAACCAGCATGACGAGATGGGCGCGGTCGATGCGGCGAAAGCCGTCGACATGATGGGTCTTGGCGCCGTCGAAAAGCGGGCGAAGCACGGTTTCCTTGTAAACCGGATCGGGGAAGACGCTTTTATCGGACAGCCGTGGATCGAGATCGGACATGGTTCAACCCTTGAGGCCAGCGAGCATGACACCGCGCACGATGTAACGCTGGAGAAGAAGAAAGACGACGAGCGTGGGAAGCGTGGCGATGGCCGCGCCAGTCATGATCATTTCCCACTGGATGGACTGCTCGACGGCGAAGCTCGAAAGCCCGACCGGCAGCGTGTAAAGCTCCGGGCTGGTGGCGACGATCAGCGGCCAGAAGAAGGCGGTCCAGTTGCCGAGGAAGGTGAAGATCGCAAGCGCCGACAGCGCAGGCGTCACCAGCGGCATGGCGACTTTCCACCAGATCTGGAATTCGTTGAGGCCGTCGACGCGGGCAGCTTCCAGAAAGTCGTTGGGAACGCCTTCAAAGAACTGCTTCATGAGGAACGTGCCGAAGGCCGTCATCATGCCGGGGAACATGATGCCCCAGTAGCTATCCAGCCAGCCGAGCTTGCTCGACATCAGATACCACGGGATCACCAGCATTTCGGTGGGGATCATCAGCGTGGAGAGGATGGCGAGGAAGATGAAATAGCGTCCGCGGAACTGGAATTTCGCCAGCGTGTAGCCGACGAGACTGTCGAAGAAGACGTTCGACAGCGTGACCACGACCGCAACGATCATGGAATTCAGGAACCAGCGAATGAAGCGGCCATCGGCAAGGATGGTGACGTAGTTCTGCAATGTCGGCTCTGCCGGAATCAGGCGCAGGTCATAGACCTGTCCTGCCGTCTTGAGCGAGGTGGAGAACATGAAAGCCAGCGGCGTGATCATGATGAGACCGCCGATGAGCAGCAGCGTCCATGTCACGATGCGGCCGGGCCGAAGATTCTGGAAGGGGAGCGGTTTCGTTTGGGCGGACGCTGTCATTTCTTTTCCCTCAGAATCCAGAGTTGCAACAGCGAGACGCAAAGCAGGATGGTGAAGAGGACGACGGTTTGCGCTGCCGCATAACCCATCGCATAGGAGGAGAAGGCCGTCTGATAGATCATCAGCACCAGCGGCTTGGTGGAGCCGAGCGGGCCGCCGGGATCGTTCGTGGTCATGTTGTAGACCTGATCGAAGATGCGCAGGAAGCCGATGGACGAAAAGACGACGAGGAATACCGTGGTCGGTTTCAAAAGCGGGATCGTGATCTTGCGCAAGATCGCCCATTCGCCGAGGCCGTCAATGCGCGCGGCTTCGTAGAAGGTGTTGGGAACAGCGCGCAGCCCCGCCATGAAGATGATGATCTGGAAGCCGAGACCGGCCCAGATGGATGTCGCCATGATCGCATAGAGACCCTGATCGACCGAGCGCAGAAACCCCTGCTGCGGAAGGCCCAGCGCATTCAGGATATTATTGATGAAGCCGATGGGGGCTGGCTGGTAGAACCAGCGCCAGACCCATGCCATGGCCGCTGCCGTGGTGAGGTAAGGCAGGAAGTAGAGCGCACGAATGAACCCGTGCATCACGCGCACGCGATCCAGGAAATAGGCGATTGTGAACGCCACCACGAGGCTGATCGGCGTGCCGACCAGAAGATAGGTGAAAGTGTTCCTGAACACTTTCCAGAATTCGGGATCGGCGAAAAGCTTCTGGTAATTGGCGAAGCCAATGAACTTTGGCGGGTTCATCAGGTCCCAGTCGGTAAGCGACAGCCAGAAAGCCTCTATCGTCGGGTAAAAGCGGATGACCGAATAGAACAGGATCGGGAGAGCCAGAAAGCTCCACACCCAAATCAACCGTCTTGTGCGCATGGAAAGGCGGTCCGTCAGGCCGTTGCCCGAAGGCCCCTTGCCCGTACCGCCTGTTTCAGCCGTCCCGGCCTCTACAGTCATTGTCATGTGTCAAAATCCTTCGGCTACGGATGAGCCGCGCAGCGAGAAGAGCGGCGAGGCCCCTGCCCCGCCGCATCAAGCCTGTTACTTGGCCGCGTCGAGCACTTCCTGCTCGGTCTTGGCAGCCTGTTCGAGAGAATCCTTGACCGGCTGCTTTTCGAGGATCACGCGGTTGGCCATGTCAACAGCGACCTGACGCTGCTTCAACTCGTCCACGAACATGGTCGTGTGCGCATATTCCAGACCTTTCAGGAACGGGCCGTAGATCGGGTCGGCAAGGTTCGTTTCCGTCAGGGCCGCGGAACGGCGTGCAGGCAGTTCGCCCACATCCTTTAGCCAGATTTCCATGGCTTCCGGCGAGGAGATGTAGTTCAGGAACTTCTTGGCGGCTTCGAGTTTCTCGCCGCTTGCCTTGGCGCTGATGCCGTTGGCGAAGTAGCTCGCATAGTTGGAGCGCACGCCTTCGGCGTTGGCCGGAAGCTCGGTCACGCCCCATTCGAAGTCCTTGATGGTGCGGAACGAACCAAGACGGAATGTGCCGTCGATGGTCATCGCCGCCATGCCGGCCCGGAATGCAGCCTGGCCTTCGTCCATGAACTTTACTTCGCCGACCTTATGTTCGGTCTGGAGACCGGTATAGAAGGCAAGCGCCTTTTCGCCAGCAGCGTCGTTATAGGCGACTTTGCGGTCGTTGTCGGTGTAAGGCTGGCCGCCGAACTGGCGCACCAGAACCTCACGCCACCAATGCTGGTCCTGTCCCGGCATGTCGAGCGTGATGCCTTCGGCCAGAAGATTGCCAGAAGCGTCGCGCTTCGTCGTCTTCTTGGCGGCTTCGACCATTTCATCCAGCGTCTTGGGCGGATTGTTCGGGTCGAGGCCAGCTTCGGTGAACAGCTTCTTGTTGTAGAAAAGCGCCAGCGAACGCACAGCCGTCGGCAGGCCGTAATATTCATCGCCGCGCTTCATTGCCGAAACGATCGGGAAGAACTCGCTCTCGATCTTGTCATGCGGGAATGCGTCCTGCGGCAGCGGCTGCAAGATGCCGCCAGCCACGAACTTGTCCAGCCAGCCATAGAAAAGCTGCATTACGTCCGGGCTCTTGCCCGCCATCTTCGCGGCGATCACGCGTGTCTGATAGTCGTCGTATGGGAACGTGACCTGCTTGACCTTGATGTCCGGATTGGCCTTTTCGAAATTCTCGATCAGCTTGTCCATCGCCTTGACGCGTGTCTCGAAGACATATTGCCAATATTCGATTTCGACAGCTTGAGCGGCATTGATCGCAAAGGTGCTGAGACCCGCAACCAGACCTGCCAATAACAGCTTACGCATTTAAACCTCCCTAATGCCCCGCCCACCGGTTCGAATGCGGTCGCCAGGCACGGCTGCGGACTGGATTGGTCAGTCCGCATATTCCACCACATGCCGCACAGCTTATGCGCAGCGCCCATTTTTCCTCACGCAGGAACCCACTTCCCCAACGTGAGCAAGGCAGTCTTCACCACCCTGCCTTACGGTTGAATTTTGCGAGCCATTTGTCAATAAGATAATTTAGTTGAATTAATATATTGCTGTTAGAAACAGCCCGCGCTATCTCTTTGAATGGGAGAAGGAGGGGATCATGACATCGAAATCGGAAGATGCATCGGCAACCATGCGAGCCGCTGCGCAGGCTGTCACCCTCGGCAAGAATCCCGAGCGAATCCGCGATCATAACCGGCGCGTGGTGCTTGATGTCGTGCGTCGCCACGGTCCGCTCGGCCGGATGCATATCGCCCGCCTGACCCACCTGACCGCGCAGGCCATCGCCAATATCGTCGATGAGCTGGTTTCAGAGAATCTGCTCATGCAGCTCGGACGGCTGAAAACAGGACGCGGCCAGCCGCCGATCCAGTTTGCCGTCAATCCCGAAGGCGCGATGACCATCGGCGTTGAAATGGGTTCGACGCATATGGTAACGACAGTGCTCGACCTGTCCGGCAAGCCGCGCAAGCAGCATGTGCGCCCGATCCACGACGTCAGCCCCGACAGGCTTTCCGCGCAGTTGCGAAAAGAAGTCGACGCCGTGAAAGCTTCATTTCCGGCGCGCCTGCTCGGCATAGGCGTGGTGATGCCGGGACCGTTCGACATTGAAGGCATGAGTTCGGTTGGCCCGACCACCCTGCCCGGCTGGTCCGGCATCGACGCGGCGGCGGTTCTGAGCGAAGCCTGCGGCGAGCCGGTTCTGGTCGAAAACGACGCCAATGCCGCCGCCGTCGGCGAGCGCCTGTTCGGCGCGGGCCATGCGATTTCCAGTTTCGCCATGATTTATTTTGGCGCCGGTATCGGGCTTGGCATGATCCAAGACGGCGCGCCGTTTCGCGGCGCTTTCGGCAATGCCGGAGAAATCGGCCATATCGTCATCACGCCCAATGGGCGGGGCTGCGCCTGCGGCCAGAAGGGCTGCCTTGAAACCTATGCCTCGCTTCACGCCCTGCGCGAGAAGCTTCACGCTGCCGGGATTGATGACACCGATTTCGACGCGCTCCAGAAACTGCACGAAGACCGCAACCCGGTCCTGATGGGCTGGGTGCAGGAAGCCGCCGACCACCTCGCGCCAATGATTGCCATGATCGAAAACATTCTCGATCCCGAGACGATCATTCTGGGCGGCATGTTGCCCGATGCGATCATTGATGACCTGATCTGGCATATGGGTGGCCTGCCGATTTCGGTCGCAAGCCGCCGCGCCCGCGCGCTTCCACGTGTCATTCGCGGCCAGACGGGACAGTTTACCGCCGCGCTCGGCGCTGCATCGCTCCCCATGTTCGAGGCCATGACGCCGAAGCTCGACACCAATTCGGAAGTCTGACCATGCTCACAGCCCGCCAGCGCATGGAGCGCCAGAAATCGTCTCCCGCCCTTGTCCGCCTGCACCGGGCGCTGAACAGGCTGCGCTGTACCGTGACGCTGATGCATACGGGCGCGCACCCCGATGACGAGCAGAGCGGCCTGATGGCCTATATGCGGTTCGGCTTGGGTATGCGGGTGGTGATTGCCTGCTCGACGCGCGGCGAAGGCGGGCAGAACGCGCTTGGCCCGGAACGCGGCGGCGCGCTTGGCGTGATCCGCACCCGCGAGATGGAAGAAGCCGCGCGCATTCTCGATTGCGACCTGCATTGGCTTGGGCATGGTCCTGACGATTCCGTCCACGATTTCGGCTTCTCCAAGGATGGCGACGACACGTTCGCCCATTGGGGCGAGGAGAAGACCGTTGAGCGGCTGGTCCGCGCCTATCGCACCGAACGCCCGGATATCGTGCTGCCGACTTTCCTCGATGTTCCCGGCCAGCACGGCCACCATCGCGCCATGACGCGGGCGGCGGAAACGGCCATACGGCTTGCCGCCGATCCCCATGCCTTTCCAGAGCATTTTGCCGAAGGGCTGACGCCGTGGCAGGTGGCGAAACTTTATCTCCCCGCCTGGTCCGGCGGCGGCGACACTTACGACGACGAGCTTCCGCCACCCGACACAACGCTGACGATCAGGGCGACCGGGCGGGACGAGGCAACCGGCGCTGATTACGACCGGATCGGTGAATGGTCGCGTGCCTGCCATGCCACACAAGGCATGGGCCGCTGGCCGGAAATGCCCAAAGCAGAATGGCCGCTGCATCTGAAACTGCCGGAAAGCCGTTCGGAAAAGACGATTTTTGACGGGCTCCCGGAAACCTTAGCCAGTCTCGCCGATAGTCTGGCATTTGAAAATCGCAAGCAGCTTCTTGATGCGCATCTGTCTGTTGAAGCGGCAATCGCAGCTTTTCCCGATAGAAAAGCCATCATCAAAAACCTGGTCGAGGCCGCGAAAAGCCTGAAAACTGTTCTGGCCAGCGCACCGGAAGATTTTCTTGTGCGCCACAGACACAGGCTGCAACGCAAGCTGCATGAAATAGATGCCGCGCTGATCGAAGCAGCCTCGCTGTTCGAGCGGGCTTATCTGGAAGCCCCTATATTGCCGAGCGGCGGCGAGACCCGCCTTGTTGTCGAATATGGGCCGGGTGCGGCAGACGTTGCAGCAACGGCGCAACCCGTCCTGCCGGAAAGCTGCTCAACCGCCTGCGGGCACCGGACGCCGGAACGGGAAATTCTGGATGTGTCGCTGGCAGGCGACGCGGCATTGTCCCCGCTTTTTGAACCGGCATGGCGGTCTCTCGGCGGCAATGGACAAGCCTATATCCGATTGAAAGCGCAGTTTGACGAACATCTGGCGGAGTGCAGCTTCGACCTTGAAGAACCGCTCGTTATCGTGCCGCCTGTCTCGTTGCAGATCGACCCGCCAGCCGTCATCCTGTCGGGCAAATGGGAACCATTGCCGATCTCGATTCTGGCCGATGGCCCGGCAAGGCAGATCACCTTCGCGTCGCAGAACGGCTGGAGCGTCAGCAAAAACGGACAAAATGCCGTCTTGCATGGTCCCTCCGATCCGGCACCAGGCCTGACCGTTCTTCCAGCACTGGTTGATGGAAATCCGGCGTGGCAAACACATTTTTCCAGCTATCCGCATACAGGCAAAACCATCTGGCGTGAGTCAGCCGTGCTGCCGGTGCTGGCGCTCGACATGAAGCTGCCCGATGCGCATATCGGCTATATTGGCGGCGGTGCCGATAATGTCGGCTTATGGCTGAAACGCATGGGGTTTGACGTCACGGAGATCGAACCGCATCATTTTGCGGGTGATCTATCCGGCTTCACGACCATCGTGGTCGGGATATTTGCCTTTGGGCTGCGCGACGATCTCACCCCCGCGACGAAAAAACTGCATCGTTTTGTCGAGAATGGCGGACATCTTGTGACGCTCTATCATCGGCCATCCGATGGCTGGCATCCAGACCGGACGCCACCGCGAAAACTGACCATCGGCTCGCCATCACTGCGCTGGCGCGTTACGAACCCGCAGGCGGCGGTTACCGTTCTTGCTCCTGAACACCCCCTGCTCACCTATCCCAACAGCATCGATGAAAGCGACTGGAGCGGCTGGCACAAGGAACGCGGACTTTATTTCGTTTCCGCATGGGACGATGCTTATCAGCCGCTGCTTTCCATGCATGACGACGGAGAAAAACCGCTCTATGGCGCACTGGTTTCAGCCCGAATTGGCAAAGGCCGACATACGCATACGAGCCTCGTCCTGCATCATCAGCTCGATAAACTTGTCCCCGGTGCTTTCCGCTTGATCGCAAATCTTATGCAACCTGCGGGATAATCGCCCACGCAGGCCGGATGAAATATTTATGACACCCGCTTGCTTTTCGCGGAAATAATTTCCTCTATATTTCATTTCACTAATTAATTTTTCTTGAGTTTCCTTCGCAAAAAAATTTCGCTCTATCACAACGTGTATTTGACTCATGGAGATGAAATTATCATGCGCAATCTGGTACGTGTTTCTTTGACCGGTCTTTTTCTTGGCGCAAATCTTGCCACGGCCTTCGCTCAGGCAACGCCGGAGCAGATGGAAATGGCCTATAACGCCGCCCGCAATCAGCTTGGCGTACTCCAGTACTGCCAGGAAAAGGGTTATACCGATGGCGGCGCAATTGATATCCAGACGAAAATGATCGCGCTTATCCCAGCCCCGGCCGACACGTCCAAGGCCGACGCTGCCGAAGCAACCGGCAAGCAGGGCAAGGTCTCTGCCATGGGTATGGAGCAGGACATTGCCACCAGCGCAAAGGCGCAGAACATCTCCGAGGAAAAGCTCTGCCAGACCATGGCCGATGCCGTCAAACAGGCAGGAGCACAACTGCCGCAGTAAGGCGCATGACAGCCACTGGGGAATGGAGCCTCGCGCAAGCGGGGCTCTTTTGCTATCTGCAACTATACATTCAATATCGCTTAAATTCCGCTCATGCCGAAATTTCAAATTTCATTTTGTATTCAGCACTTTATTAATCATATGCAATACTCACCTTCCGTTTACCATGCAACTTAAGAGGGTGAACATAATTGGCGGATAGTTTGCTCGCAGGTCACAGCGACCACTAAACAAACAAGAATGATCTCAGGAGCAACACATGACCAAGCTTATCGCACGCTTTCGTAAAAACGAATCCGGCGCAACTGCCATCGAATACGGCCTCATCGCGGCTTTGATCGCTGTTGTCATCATCACAGCAACGACGGAACTGGGAACCAACATTCGCGACAAATTTACTGAAATTTCGACTGCAATCTCTACTGCAAGCAAGTGACAGAGCTACACATATTTTGCATAGAAAGCCGCCCTCCGGGGCGGTTTTGTGTTTTGGGGCGCCTTTCGCCTGCCTGAAGCAACTTTTGGAACGTTTGTTGCGTTATTTAACAGGTTTGCAGCATTGGATCGAAATTGAGCAGCGTGGACGTGGAGATGTGAAGTAAGCTAACCAAGCTAACGATCTGCAATCTTTATTGATTATGGGCGTGGTGCAAAAATGCGCATAATCCCTCTAAATAGTGGTTCGCCGCGTGGTTGTTGCGTATTCCAGCGCTGACACCGGCTTTACTGGAGTAGCGGACATGTCCTTGAAATCTATTCTGCTGGCGCTCGGCATTGGCGCTGCGAGCCTTACACTCAGCGGTTGCGTGTCCGAAGGCTATTATGGCGATGGTTACGATCCGTATTATTCGCGCGGCAGCTATATCGGCACCGGCGTTATCTATGACAGCGGCGGCTATTATCGCGATTACCGTCGCTATCCTCGCTATTATCGGGACTCTCGCTATCGCTATCGCGACAATTATCGTTACCGTGACAGGGATCGTAACCGGCCGAGCTATAACAAGCCGGATCGCCCTCGCCCGTCGCGGCCGGATCGCCCGTCGTTCAATACTCCCAGCGTGGAGCGTCCGGGCCCGAACACGGTTCCGCCTTTCCGCCCGATCAGGCGCGAATCGCATAATTGATAACGCATATTTCAAGCAAAACACCCGCCGAAGCCCTCGGCGGGTGTTTTTCATCAGCTTTATAACTTGATGACATATTCCTTGCGGGTCGTCTCGATCACTTCCCAGTTTCCCCTGAAACCGGGCCGTATGACGAAACTGTCGCCAGCCTTGACCTCGCGGGTTTCGCCACCCTCTTCGTGGATGACCGACCGACCAGACAGAATATGGCAGAACTCCCATTCGTCATATTCGATCCGCCACTTGCCGGGCGTCGCTTCCCATATGCCGGCGAAAAGCGTGCCTTCGGCATTCTCTTCCAAATTCCAGGTGCGGAATTTGGGGCTGCCTGAAAGAATGCGCTCCGCTAAGGGAGCGCCTTCCTCCGGCTCGATGCCGGAAAGGTCGAAAGCGAGAAACCGGCTCATCGATCAGACCTTTGCCAGCGCCTGTTCCAGATCGGCGATGATATCGTCGGCATCCTCGATGCCGATGGAAAGGCGTACCACGTCCGGTCCCGCGCCTGCCGCCACCTTCTGCTCGTCGGTCAGCTGGCGGTGGGTGGTGGATGCCGGATGGATGACCAGCGAACGCGTGTCGCCGATATTGGCAAGCAGCGAGAACAGGTCGAGGCTGTCGACGAATTTCACGCCCGCGTCGTAACCGCCCTTGAGTCCGAAAGTGAACACGGAGCCCGCCCCCTTCGGCGCATATTTCTGCTGGAGCGCGTGGAATTTATCATTCGGCAATCCAGCATAATTGACCCACGACACCTTGTCATGGCCGTGCAGCCAGGAGGCAACCTTCAATGCGTTGTCGCTGTGGCGCTGTATGCGCAGCGGCAGCGTTTCCACGCCTGTCAGTATCTGGAACGCATTGAATGGTGAAATGGCCGGGCCGAGATCCCGCAAGCCCAGAACACGGGCAGCTATGGCAAAGGAAATATTGCCGAATGTCTTGTGCAGTTCCAGACCGGCATAATCCGGGCGCGGTTCGGTCAGAAGCGGGTAGTTGCCGGATTTGGCCCAATCGAACGTGCCGCCATCGACCAGAATGCCGCCCATCGAATTGCCGTGACCGCCGATGAACTTGGTCAGCGAGTGGACGACGATATCCGCGCCGTGCTCGATCGGGCGCACCAGATAGGGCGATGCGAGCGTGTTGTCCACGATCAGCGGCAGGCCGTGCTTGTGGGCGATTTCGGCAATGGCCTCGATATCCACGACAATCCCGCCCGGATTGGCGAAGCTTTCGATGAAGATGGCGCGCGTCCTGTCATCGATCTGCTTGGCGAAATCGGTCGGATTGGTGGCGTCGGCCCAGCGCACATGCCAGTCGAAAGACTTGAACGACTGGCCGAACTGGTTGATCGAGCCGCCATAGAGCTGGCGCGCGGCGATGAAATTGTCGCCCGGTCGCAGAAGCGTGTGGAACACGAGCAATTGCGCCGCATGGCCGGATGCGGTCGCGACCGCCGCTGTTCCGCCTTCAAGTGCCGCAATGCGTTCTTCCAGAACGGCAGTCGTCGGGTTTGTGATGCGCGTATAGATATTGCCGAAAGCCTGAAGACCGAACAGCGATGCCGCATGATCCGCATCATCGAACACAAACGAAGTTGTCTGATAGATCGGTGTCGCGCGCGCACCCGTCGTCGGATCGGGCTTCGCGCCTGCGTGGACAGCCAGCGTTTCAATTCCGGGCGAACGTTTTGACATGATTTCCTCCAGCGTCTAAGCCCCAATGATGACAGGACGTTAGGCGTTGCCGCCAGGAAAGCAAAGGCGGATTTTCCGCCAAATGGCGGAATCGCAGAAATTAAATCCAAAACTTCCTATTCAGAAATGAGGCGGGGATATTCGATGGCAGGACAGCGGTCCATGACGACCGTCAAACCGGCTTCACTGGCGCGGTTTCCAGCCTCTTCGTGCACGACGCCAAGCTGCGTCCACAAGACCTTTGGCCGATGTTTCATCGCCAGAACTTCGTCCACGATGCCCGGCAGGGAGTAGGGTTCACGGAAGACATCCACCATATCCACCGGTTCTCCGATGTCGGCAAGACGCGCCACCACGCGCTGGCCGTGTATATCCTTGCCCGCCTGCCCCGGATTGACCGGAATGACGCGATAGCCCTTGGCAAGCAGGAATTCCATCACGCCATTGCTCGGGCGTTCCGGCTTCGGCGATGCGCCGAGAAGCGCAATCGTTTTCACGGAAAGGAGGATTTCGCGGATCTGGTCGTCGGATGGGTTTTGCATCTTGTCCTCTTTAATCGCCTGAGCCGGCGCTTGCATGAAAGCCGCCGCAGCCTCTATTGATTATTAAATTTGGGAGAAATGCATGAATATCAATACCGCACATCGCACAAGCGTCAGCCCCGTCATGAGCCTTGATGAATTGCGGGCCTTCATGAAGCGTGAATTTCCGCAGCTTGGCGATGCTTTCGAGGTCATGGCCGTGGATGAGGGGTCGGCTACAATGCGCCTTCACGCCGATGAGCAACATCTGCGCCCGGGCGGGACGGTTTCCGGCCCTCCGCTGTTTGCGCTGGCCGACGTTGCCGCCTATGCCGCCATTCTCGCCCATATCGGTCCGGTTGCCCTGGCCGTCACCACCAACCTCAACATCAATTTCCTGCGCAAACCCTCCCCCGGCACGGTCGAGGCCGTGGCGCGCCTCCTGAAACTCGGCAAGCGCCTTGCGGTCCTCGATATCAGCCTGACCGATGGTGCAAGCGGCGAGTTGGTCGCCCATGCCACCGCCACCTATTCGATTCCACCGCGATAAATGGGCAAAAAATATAAGGTATTATAATACCAAACACGCAACTTATTGATTTTGTTATTCTTTTTAAAAGATGCTTCAAATACAGGGCTTGACGGAAGCGCCAACATTGTATATCGACCCGCCGGAAGCGTGCGAAAGGCAACTTTTACACGCCCGTTCGGGTTGGAGAATATCCAACACAAGCAACAAAAAAAGCCCGGTTCGCAAGGACAGGGATCAAGTCAAGGAAGACTTCAATGGCAACTTTCTCCCAGAAGCCGGCTGAAGTGGTGAAGAAGTGGGTGCTGATCGACGCCGAAGGTCTCGTCGTCGGCCGTCTCGCATCGCTCGTCGCCAATCGCCTGCGTGGCAAGCACAAAGCAACCTTCACCCCGCATGTGGACGATGGCGACAATGTCATCATCATCAATGCCGACAAGGTTGTTCTGACCGGCAACAAGTATGCCGACAAGAAATATTACTGGCACACCGGCCATCCGGGCGGCATCAAGGAGCGCACTGCTCGCCAGATCCTCGAAGGCCGTTTCCCGGAACGCGTTCTTGAGAAGGCAATCGAGCGCATGATCCCGCGCGGTCCGCTCGGCCGTCGCCAGATGAAGAACCTGCGCGTTTATGCAGGCCCGAACCATCAGCACGAAGCTCAGCAGCCGGAAGTCCTCGACGTCGCAGCGCTGAACCGCAAGAACAAAGGGAATGCATAATCATGGCTGAGAGCATCAACTCGCTCGAAGAACTCGGCACCGTTGCCAAGACCGAAGCTGCCGCTCCGGTTCATGTCCAGAAGCTGGACGCACAGGGCCGCGCCTATGCCACCGGCAAGCGCAAGGACGCCGTTGCACGCGTTTGGGTCAAGCCGGGCTCCGGCAAGATCGTCGTCAACGACAAGGAATTCGAAAAGTATTTCGCACGTCCGGTCCTGCAGATGATCCTGCAGCAGCCGATCGTCGCTTCGAACCGCGTCGGTCAGTTCGACATCGTCGCCACCGTTGCCGGTGGTGGCCTCTCCGGTCAGGCCGGTGCCGTTCGTCACGGTATTTCCAAGGCCCTCACCTACTACGAACCGGGCCTGCGCGCGGTTCTCAAGAAGGGTGGCTTCCTGACCCGCGACAGCCGCGTCGTCGAACGTAAGAAGTACGGCAAGGCCAAGGCTCGTCGCAGCTTCCAGTTCTCCAAGCGTTAATATCTATCGCTTCAGAGCTTACAGAAAAGCGGGCCTTCGGGTCCGCTTTTTTGCTATGTAACAAGAGACTCAAAGCCAGCACGGAGCCAGCCGAATGTCGTCCAGTCGTTTTGCTTCCACCCCGGAGCCGCCTTATCTGATCGTCACCTTTGCTTCGCAGCGCGTTACGGGTGAAGACGATGGCTATGGAGACATGGCGGTTCAGATGGGTGAACTTGCAGCGAAACAGCCCGGCTATCTCGGCATCGAGAGCGCCCGCGACGCGGAAGGATTTGGCATCACCAATTCTTTCTGGACCGACGAGGAAAGCATCCGCGCATGGAAGCGCGATGTGGATCATCTGGTGGCGCAGAAGCTTGGTCGCCAAAAATGGTATGAAACCTATCGCGTGCGTATCGGTCGCGTGGAGCGCGCCTATGGATTTGATGCCAAGAGCGAATGAAAGCGCTATAGAAGCCAGACTATCACTCGGATCACCACCATGCCTTCAAAAACCATCGACCACGCGATCACGGCCCGCAGCCTGACCAGCGCCGCGACCGACCCTACCCATGCGGGCGTGCTGTCCTTCATGCGGCGGGTATATACGAAGTCGCTCAAGGCTGCAGAGGCGGTTGTCTGGGGCATTCCCTTCGATGCCGCCGTTTCCAATCGCCCCGGAGCGCGCTTCGGCCCGCAGGCGATCCGGCGGGCCTCGGCAATCTTTGACAATGATCCGCAATATCCGTTCGAGCGCGATCTGTTCGAGAATCTTGCCGTCATCGATTATGGCGACTGCCTGCTCGACTACGGCAATCACACCAAGACCCCTGCCACAATCGAGCGCGAAGCGGCGAAAATCCTGAAATCCGATGCGTTCCTGCTGACGCTCGGCGGCGATCATTTCATCACATGGCCGCTTCTCAAGGCCCATGCCGCGAAATATGGTCCGCTTGCTTTGGTGCAGTTCGATGCGCATCAGGATACATGGTTCGACGATGGCAAGCGGATCGATCACGGCTCATTCGTGGCCCGCGCGGTGCGCGATGGCATCATCGATCCCGACCATTCGATCCAGATCGGCATCCGCACGCACGCGCCGGAAGATTGCGGCATCAGAATCATCTACGGCCATGAGGTCGAGGACATGTCGGCGGCGGCGATTGCTGATGCAATCCTGAAACGCACCAATGGCCGGAAAACCTATCTGACCTTCGATATCGACTGCCTCGATCCGGCCTTTGCGCCGGGAACCGGCACGCCGGTCGCTGGCGGCCCTTCATCGGCAAAGATGCTGTCGGTCCTGCGCAAGCTGACAACTCTTGACTTCGTGGGCGCCGATGTGGTCGAGGTTGCACCAGCCTATGACCATGCCGATATAACGGCCATCGCGGGAGCGACAATCGCAATGTACTATCTGGGCCTTCTGGCCGAACGGAAAGAACGACGATGAGATGCTTGTTCACAAAGTGATTCAAGCGGCTCAAAAACCCATTCCACCTATTGTCGTAACTTTCTGAATTCAAAGGCAAAACGCATGAAACCGAAAATCTTCATCGATGGCGAACACGGCACCACCGGCTTGCAGATCCGCAACCGTCTGGCCGAGCGCGACGATCTCGAAGTGATTTCCATCCCGGAAGCCGAGCGGCGCAACAAGGATTTGCGCGCCGACTATCTGCGTGCTGCCGACATTGCGATCCTGTGCCTGCCGGACGATGCCTCCAAGGAAGCGGTTTCCCTGCTCGAAGGTCATAACGCGACCCGCATCATCGATACCTCGACCGCCTATCGCGTGCACCCGGACTGGGCCTATGGCTTTGCGGAACTGGCCAAGGGCCAGCGCCAACGCATTGCCGAGGCGCGCCTCGTTGCCAATCCGGGCTGCTACCCGACCGGCGCGATTGCACTTGTGCGCCCGCTGCGCGATGCGGGCCTGCTGCCTGCCGATTATCCGGTCAGCGTCAATGCTGTTTCCGGCTATACGGGCGGCGGCAAGCAGCTCATCGCCCAGATGGAAGACAAGAACCATCCGGAGCATCTTGCCGCTAACAATTTCCTCTATGGCCTACCGCTGCGTCACAAGCACGTGCCGGAACTGCAATTGCATGGCCGTCTGGATCGCCGCCCGATCTTTTCGCCCAGCGTAGGACGCTTCCCGCAGGGCATGATCGTGCAGGTTCCGCTGTTCCTGAGCGAACTCGAAGGATCGCCGTCGCTTGCCGCGGTTCATGCCGCGCTGACGGAGCATTATGCCGGTCAGGATATTGTCGAGGTCGTGCCGCTTGAGGAAAGCGGGAAGCTTCCGCGTGTCGATGCGGAAGAGCTCGCGGGCAAGGACGGCATGAAGCTTTTCGTCTTCGGCACTGAAGGCGACGGCGAGGTCAATCTGGTGGCGCTGCTCGACAATCTCGGCAAGGGCGCATCGGGTGCCGCCGTCCAGAACATGAACCTCATGCTTGGCAAGGCGTGATGCCGACGAAGCCGGTGTTTCCTGTCGAATGGAAGATCGGCTCCTATGAGCCTCTGGCCGATACACATTCAAGCCTCGTCTGGAAGGTCGAACGCATCGATCATCCGGGCGAGGTTTTTGTCGTCAAACAGTTGAAACCAGCCGGGATGGAAGAGCTGCGCGGCGCGCATTATCTGGACTGGCAGGACGGCCATGGTGCAGCGCGATTATACGGCCTCAAGGGCATATCGATGCTGCTCGAATATGCCGGCGACTATCACCTTGATGAGCACCTGAAGCGCGGCAAGGATGCCGAATGCCTGCACATCTTCGGCGAGGTGCTGAGCGCGCTGCACACGCCCTCTCCCGCTCCAATACCGACTGGCCTGCAGCCGCTGGACAAGCACTTTTCCGGCCTCTTTGCGGTGGCGCATGAAAGCCCGATCTATGCAGATGGCACGACGGTCGCCAAGCGCCTGCTGGCGACGCCGCACAAGGCCATTCCGCTGCATGGTGATATTCACCATGAGAATATCATTGAGGGACCGCGCGGCTGGCTCGCCATCGATCCGCACGGGCTGGTCGGCGATGCCGCCTTCGACGCGGCTAATATCTTCTATAATCCGCTCGATCGGGACGAGCTTTGCCTCGACCTTGAACGCGCCCGGCACATGGCCGAACATTTCGCGCCGATCATCGGGCGCGAACCGGCCTATATTCTGGATTATGCCTTCGCCTATGGTTGCCTGTCAGCCGCTTGGCATCGTGAAGACGGCAACGACGCGGAGGAAGCGCGGGAACTGAAGATCGCCTCCGCACTCCGGCAATTGCGCCACAGCGCTTATCCCTCGTAAGCACCCTTGGTTGCGCGCCAGTGCGCCACCGCGAAAGCCAGCACGATCAGCGCAACAAACTGATGCGTCAGGCCCAGATGCAGCGGAACGCTCATCAAAAGCGTGGCAACGCCGATGACCGCCTGCACGAGAACGAGCCCGAGGAGAACGATGGTGCGGCGCGCATGGGTGGTGCCGGGAGCCTGTTTCCAGACCTGCAACGAATGCAGAACCGCCAGAACCAGAACCGTATAGGCGAACATGCGGTGCACGAACTGAACCGTTTTCGGGTTTTCGAACAAGTTGCGCCACCAGGGCGACTGAATGAACAGATCGGATGGAATGACAGCGCCATCCATCAGCGGCCAGGTATTGTAAGTCAATCCCGCATGCAAGCCGGCCACCAGACCGCCCAGGTAAATCTGCACCAGAACCGCGAACACGATCCATCCGGCAAAGCGCTGGATGGATCGCTCCGCCGGTCGCTCGCTATAGGTGACAAGCCCGCGCGCGATGTAGAACACCGCCGTTATGATGACACAGGCCGTCGTCAGGTGAATCGCCAGACGATACTGGCTGACGCTGGTAAGCTCGCTGAGGCCGGATGCGACCATCCACCAGCCGATGGCGCCCTGCAAGCCACCCAGCGCGAGCAGGCCCAGCATACGATATTTGAGGCCACCCTTGAGACGCCCCGTCACCCAGAAGAAGGCCAGCGGAACGGCGACCAGAAACCCGACAAAACGCGCAAGCAGGCGGTGCGCCCATTCCCACCAGAAGATGTACTGAAACTCTTCCAGCGACATGCCCTTGTTGATCTGCTGGTATTGCGGAATCTGGCGGTACTTGTCGAACTCTTCCACCCATTCAGCATGATTGAGCGGCGGAATGACCCCGTGAATGGGCTTCCATTCGGTGATCGACAGGCCAGACCCGGTCATGCGGGTGGCGCCGCCGACCATGACGATGGCGATCAGCACGACGAAAACCGCATAGAGCCAGTAACGCACGAGGCGGCGGTCGCGGTCCTCTTTCGATGACCTCGAACCCTGCCCCATACGCTGCGCCGCTGCTGTCGTCATGCCGTTCACCCTTCAATAATGAGCTCAAGTGTACATGCAGCATAGGCCGAGCAGTTACAAGTTCGCCTCACGCGACATGCCGCCGCGTTTTTGCCCTTTCGCTGGCCCCCTTCACCGGTTAGTGATGAACCGGGAAAAGGAGAATGCGCATGCCTGTCCGGTTGAAGAAACTGATCGGTACTTTCTTGCTGGTTTCACTGGTCATCGTCTATGCGGTATTTGCGACCATCATCGCGGTAGCGCATCTGGCCCAGTCGAGCGCCTGGGTGCATCTGCTTTATTTCTTCGTGACCGGCATTTTGTGGGTTCTGCCAGCCATGGGCATCATCTGGTGGATGGCGCAGCCCCCACGCAAGAAACAACATTAGTCCCCTGAGGATGCTGCAGACAATGGCGGGTGAAGTCGCAGCGCGCATTCTGACGGATTTCAGCGAGATCGGGCGGCTCTGGAAAGATGCGGACGCCATTCATGGCGCACCCCAATCGCTCGAATGGATCGATAATTGGCGCACAATCGTCAATGCCGACAGTTTCGTGGCAGGGCTTTTTGACGGCAGCGGGCCGATCCTGCTCGTGCCGCTGGAAGTCGTCCGCCAGAACGGCGCGAAAATTGCGCGCTATCCCGGCGGGAGCCACGCCAATTGCAATTTCCCATGGCTGCGGAAAGAATATGACGTCGTTCGCAGTCGCGATGCAGTTAATCAGGTAGTGAGCCTTATCCGCAAAGTACGACCTGACATCGATGCATTGTCGCTAACGCGCCAGCTTTCGGAACTGCAAGGCGTCGCCAACCCGCTGCTTGCTCTCGGAAAGGCCCCCAATCCGAATCCGGTTCTCGCCGCCTCTCTTGATGATGGGTTCGATGCCGTGCTTGATCGCGCCCATCGCAAGCGGAAGCTCAAAAAACATCGCCAGCATGGTCGCCGCTATGAAGAAAGCGGAGGCTGGAGAATTGCCGGACCGCATAGCCGTGCGGAATCGGACGAGGTTCTCGATCTCTATTTCGCGATGAAGGCACAGCGCTTCCAGAAGATGGGGATTAGTGACCCATTCGCCGATGAAAATGTGCGTAATTTCTTCAAATCTTTCTTCGGTGACGGGCTGACCAAAGGTCAAGAACTGAACGAGTTACGCTTTCTTGAGGTGGGCGGAGCAACACGTTCCATCATTGGGAAAGTGTTCGGCGTTGCAGGACCGACCGTTGAATTTGGTGCGATCGCGGAGGATGAACTGATGACGGCAAGTCCGGGTGAATTCCTCTTCTTCGAGGATATAAGCCGGAGTTGTGAGGAAGGCCGTTCGGTCTACAGTTTCGGCATCGGGGACGAGCCTTACAAGCGCGAATGGTGCGACGTCGAATTTACTATCTATGACACGCTGGTGCCGCTTTCCGCCAAGGGAAAGCTTTTCACGACGCTGCAATCAGCCCGCAACACGGTCGCCGGAAATCTCAAGCGCAATCCACGTCTCTGGGGCTTGGCGAAGGCGCTGCGCAGCAGATTCGCAAAAAGGTAGGGGATGCTGGCAATCTGGTTCAAGAACCTGTTCTAAAATACTGTTCCAGATCCAGATTCGACTATCAGACGGTCTCATCCATGAGAATGACAACATCTTCATAGCCGCCCTGGTCGAGATCAAGTGCAGCCAGCGCGACGCCCTTGTCGTCCGGATCAACAATGCTCATCACAACGGAAGCCGGTCCATCGGCAATGCGCGCGATCTGTTCCGATGACGACGGACCACACTCCACAACGACAAAATCGTAGACTGTTTCCAGCGCGTCAAGAATAAGCGGGAGGCGGTCAGCGGAGCGCATGGCAATTTCGGGATCAGCCTCCCCCAGCGGCACCACATGAGCCTGTGAAAACCGGTCGCTGTGAATGACCTCGTTGAAACGCCGCTCGCCGGACAGAAGCTCGGTTATGCCGGGCAGATGCGCACCGTCCAGCATGGCCAGACCGACGGTTCCATGTGCCGTCATGTCCACGAGAATTGCCCGCTTGCCGCGGTCGGCAAATTCGCGCAACAGACGTACCGTTCCCGCCGATGCCTTGTCACCTTCGGGAGAGACAACCACGATGCGCTTTTCCTTTCCGCCGTCAAGCAGATCGGCGACAGCTTTCACGCCGTTGGGATTACGCTGCTGTGCCTCGCGTTGACTGGTCTTATCTCCCCCCGTCATGGGAAACTCCTCCACGGTTCTCCGTGTGTCTGAAGCCAACGGCTTGGCCGCAAATGGCGTAGTCCATGACCGGCGCGGCGCTTCAATTGTTTCGTTCGAAACCGTATCACCGCCTTCGGCTTTCGATGGCGGCACCGCAGCGGCTTCAGCGGCGGCGGCAATAACCGGCATTTCGATTTCCTCCACCGCATCGGCCCTTTGGCCATCAGCCGTCACGAATGCGCGCCCACTGAACAATTCGCGCAACAGAACGAAAATCGAAAGCAGCAGCAAACCCGCCACGAAGGTCGAGCTGACAATCGGCAGTATCATCGGATAATAGGGAACAGCGGGAGCCTCGGCAGAAGCAAAAACGCGGGCATCGACCGGCACATAATTGCGGTCGGTACGGGATGCGGCTTCGCGATAGCGCGTCAGGTAGGTTTCCAGAAGCTGGCGCTGTGCCGCCGCTTCACGCTCCAATGCGCGCAGTTCGACTTCCTGATCGCCTGCCTGTGCCGCCTGTGCCTTCACCCGGTTCAGCTCGCGATTGAGTTCATCCTCGCGAAGCTTTGCGGCAGACACTTCATTGTCGAGGCTGGCAATGAGCTTGCGGCCTTCGTTCCTGATCTGCTGGTCGAGATCGGCAAGCTGCGAACGCAGCGCCTTGATGCGCGGATGGCCGTCCAGAAGCGTCGTCGAAAGATCGGCAATCTGTGCATTGAGCTGGACGCGCCTTTCGGCAAGACGCTGCATCATCCCGGAAGCAAGCACATCCGGCAGCGTGTCGATGGGCGCGCCGGAGGCGAGCGCCTTGCGAATGCTTTCCGCCTTGGCTTCCGCCGATGCACGATTGGTGCGCACCCGTGTGAGTTCTGTCGAGACCTCGGAAAGCTGCTGTGTGGCGATGGTGCTATTGCTCTGCCCCGTCAGAAGCCCACGCGAAGCACGGTAGTCCGCGACCTTCCTTTCCGCATCGCGGACGCGATTGCGCAGGTCGTCAATTTCGGGGGCAAGCCAGCTGGTCGCGTCGTCGTTCGATTCAAGCTTCGCGGCCTGCTGAAACAGGATGTACTGATCAGCCAGCGCGTTGGCGACGTTCTTGGCCGTTTCCGGGTCCGGCGAGGTATATTGCACCGCGATGACGCGTGAGGCAGTCACGGCAAACACCTGCATGTTCTTGCGCAGCTTCTGCAAGACGCGCTCTTCCGGGGTCAGCCGAGCCGGATCGGTCCGCATGCCGAGCATGATGAGGACGCGGGTCCAGGGCTTCACATCCGTTGTCGTGAAGGCTTCGTTGCTGGTCAGCTTGAGCTCGTCGGAAACTTTCTTGAGAAGATCGCCGGAGGAGAATACCTCGACCTGGCTTTTCACGCCTTCGGCGTCGAAAAGCGGGCGCTCGGCGGCAGTCTCGCCATTGGGGCGGGTATAGATGGATTCGCGAGCCTCGATCATGATGCGGGCTTCGGCGCGATAATCCGGGGTCAGAAGGAGGCAGACGGCCCATGCGAGCGCTGCCATCAGGAGCGCGCCCACGACGATGAACAGCCAGTGGCGCCTCAGGCTTGCGAACAGCGCGCCGATATCGATATCTGCATCCCTTGATAACGGATCGACTTCTGCCATTCCCCATTCTCCATGGACTTCGCGAATGCGCTTGCGCGCGTGATCGCTCTCGCCCGCGTGGGGTAAACCACCCCCGAATCTGGCCGAACGGTAAAGGAACAAGGTAACCAGAGGGTTAAGCAGGACCAGCTCACGACCCCGGCGAAACATAAAGATTTTGCGCCTCACCCTGTCTTCTTTACCAGCCATTAACCCTAATCAATCGATAACCCTTGCAACCGATATTCGCAATTGCGCGGCCATACCGCGTCGATTGCGTACTTTAGGAAATAATGCTTTTCGGAAGAACCGAGGCGGAAGATGACGGCGAAGACAAATCAGAACAAGCGCAAAGGCCACGCCATGCTCGTGGCACTCGGCCTTGCGGCCATGACGCTTTCTGCCTGTTCCAGCTATCGCCCTGCCCCGCCCGCTTTCCACGAAGCGCTGAACCAGCCCTATATGCTGGACGCCGGCGACCGTGTGCGCATTACGGTTTTCGAGCAGCCGAGCCTTACCAACACCTACAGCGTCGATCAGGCAGGCTATATCGCCTTCCCGCTTGTCGGCAGCATTCCGGCCCGCGGCAAGACATCCAAACAGCTGGAAGGCATCATCGCATCCAAGCTGCGCGGCGGCTATCTGCGCGATCCAGACGTCAGCGCGGAAATCGACCGCTATCGCCCGATCTTCGTGATGGGTGAAGTGGGTGCCGCCGGCCAGTATTCCTATGTTCCGGGCATGACCGCGCAGAAGGCTATCGCCGCTGCAGGCGGTTTCAGTCCGCGCGCCAATCAGGAAAATGTCGATATCACGCGCCAGTTCAACGGCAAGGTTCTGACCGGGCGGGTGCTGATTTCGGATCCTATTTTGCCGGGCGACACGATCTATGTGCGCGAACGTCTGTTCTGATGGCGATTGATGGCTGATGACACCAACGTCTCCCCGCTCCGCATCCTCCACTGCTTCCGCGAACCGACCGGCGGGCTCTTCCGCCATGTCCGCGATCTGGTGGGCTTGCAGGCGGAGAACGGCCACGCGGTCGGCATTGTCTGCGATGCAACCACAGGCGGCCCGCGCGAAGACGCGCTTCTGGAGGAATTACGGCCAAAGCTCGCGCTCGGCTTGCATCGCATTGCCATGCAGCGCCATATCGGATTGGGCGATGCGGCCGCAGCCTACAAAACATATCGCATCATCAAGAAATTGCAGCCGGACATATTGCACGGACATGGCGCCAAGGGCGGGGTCTATGCGCGTTTGTTCGGTTCAGTCTTACGGGTATTCAGGTCTCGCGTAGCCCGTATCTATTCACCGCATGGCGGCAGCCTGCATTTCGACGGGAAGACGCGCCGAGGCGGCGCCGTCTTTCTGATCGAGAGATTGCTGGCCCCTCTCACCGACGCGGTGATGTTCGTCTCGAACTTCGAAAAGCGCATCTACGAAGAAAAGATAGGACGGCCCTATGGCCTTCACGCCGTCATCTATAACGGCCTGACCGAAGACGAGTTCATAACAATGGCTGACGCGCCGGATGCCAGCGATTTTCTTTTTGTCGGCACGATGCGCGAACTGAAAGGGCCGGACCTCATGATCCGTGCACTGGCGCGCCTGCGCGACCAGAGCGAGCGCGCTTTCACCGCAACCATGGTGGGGGACGGCGCGGAAAAGCCGGGCTTCGTCGCCCTCGCCGAAGAACTGGGCATCTTCCGGCAGATCCGCTTTCTGCCCGGCATGGCCGCGCGAGAGGCCTTTGCCCTTGGGAGGATAATGGTGGTCCCGTCACGTGCCGAAGCGTTTCCCTATATTGTTCTGGAGGCGCTTGCCGCCGGAAAGCCCGTCATCGCCAGCAATGTCGGCGGCATTCCTGAAGTGTTCGGGCCGCGTTCCCCGGCGTTGGTCGAGCCGGAGGACGAAGCGCTTGCGGACAAGATGCTGAAGGTTGCGGATGATCCGGCGGCGTTTCGCGCCGCGATGCCGGAGGCGGCGCGGCTAGGTGAGCGTTTCAGTCTGCAATCCATGGCCCAGTCGATCGAGACGATCTATTATGAAGCCCATCCCGACCGGACAGTGCCGGAAGACTGACGGATATTCTCCTCAGCCTGCCATCGCGGCGAAGGGCCCGGAGGCAGACACAATTCTGTCCACCTGTGACCGAAATCCCCCCTGCGCTGCAAAATAGATGTAGTGGAAGGCGTCCGCGCGTCCGCCAATCAACGATATATCCTCGCGTTGCCATTGCCACGGCAGCATGTCCAGCTTGTCTTCAAACGGGTCGGATATGGTTGCGGACCAGAACGCGGCGATGCCGTTCGGCTTCAATGCCCGTTTCACCAGCCTGAGGCCATCATCCTCATAGATGGCTCCGTTGGCGGCGCGGACCGTGAAATCCGGTCCATTATCCGTGTCCATCAGTATGGCATCATACCGACCCTGTTCTGCACGAAGGACATCCATCACGTCCGCGACCCGGATATCCACCCGAGGATCGTTCAGTGGATAACCGGCAAGATGCCCGATATGGGTCCGGTTCCAGTCCACGATTTCCGGGACAAGATCGCACACAGTGACCCTGGCCTCGGGTCCCAGCAGATCGAGTGCGGCCCGAAGCGTGAAACCCATGCCGAGCCCGCCGATCAGCATATGCGACACCGCCCGACCATGCAGGCGAAGCGACCGCTCTGCCAATACGGTCTCGGACTGGAAGTTGACGTTCGACATCAATTCCAGGCCATTATAACGGATTTCATAGATGTGATCGCGTTTTCGCAACAAAATTTCATCGCCGGCATGATTGCCCGCTCTAGCCAGTTCGACCCAGATAGTCATGTTCAACCCTAGTACGCTTCTCCGAACGTCACAAAGGGCTCGGATAAAGCGCATCAAAACAAACAGTTAATACGACCTTGAAAGGTCGCAGCGTGAATTGCTCTCATCAGGATTTGGGTCGCTGTGCGGTCAGGCGCGCAGCAACCCCATGACATCGTCCGATCTGGTGCCTATCAGGAGGGGGAAGAGAGCCTGCCTGTTGACGGCGATATGTGCCGAACAGTTCGATGGCAAAATGCCGCTTGCAGCTTTATCTTCCAACGGTTCCATATCACTGTCCTAGGCAATATAATCCCGCAAGGCAAGCCTTGCAGCTGCTTGCCTTGCGGCAACGTGCGCATACCGGTTGCCGCCACCAATGCTGTAACAGTGCGAGCAGAAATCTTTTTAGTTTAGTCGTTGCTAACAGTAATGGCTTTCAGTCATGTATTTAATCGGGTGTTTACCTAAGCCATAAGCTTGTCCGGCGGTGTTTATATTCTGCTTAGGACTTTGGGGCTAATCACTACGCGTCATTCTTATGATCAGGGGCAATGTTGTGCGAAATAATGATGCGCTTTCTCCTTTTGGCCGAAAAGCCATGGAAGCCAGCGGCAACCAGGATGCAGGGCCAGACGCCAAGCCACAAGGTCCGGTGAAACTCGGCCCTCTTGCGCGCCAGATGGCGGAGCAATATCAGCGCGACACGTTCTCACCGCTGATGCTGAGCGGCGTCATGCGCATGGCAGAGTTCGGGCTTGTCTTCCTGTCCGGCATTGCGAGCTTTCTGCTTTATGTGGGCCTCGGCACGCATCTCCTCATCTACTACCCGCTCATAATCATCGCTGGCGGCGCGCTTTTCGTCCTGCTGATGGAAATCAATGACGGCTATCAGATCAACGTGCTGCGCAGTCCCGGCCGTTATCTGCGGCGGCTGTTCATCAGCTGGGCCGCCGTGCTCGGAACGCTGGCTATCGCGGGTTTCCTGCTGAAATCCTCCTCAGATTTCTCACGCGGCTGGTTCCTGTACTGGGCGCTCAGCGCCTGCGTGCTGCTTGTGCTGTCGCGTGTCTTCATCGCCTGGAAGATAAAGCGCTGGGCGCGAAACGGCACTATGGAACGCCGCGCCGTCATCGTAGGCGGCGGCTCCAATGCGGAAGTGCTCATCCGGTCGCTGGAACAGCAGCCGGACAACGACATCCGCATATGCGGTATTTTCGACGATCGCGATGACAAGCGGTCGCCGCCCATCGTTGCGGGTTATCCAAAACTCGGCAATATCAATGAACTGATCGAGTTTGCCCGCATTGCCCGCATCGACATGCTAATCGTGTCCCTGCCGATTAGCGCCGAAGCCCGCGTGCTGGCTCTGCTGAAGAAGCTCTGGGTCCTTCCCGTCGACATTCGCCTTTCGGCACTCAACAATCACCTGCGTTTCCGCCCGCGCGCCTATTCCTATGTCGGCGCGGTGCCAATGCTGGATATTTTCGATAAGCCCATCAACGATTGGGATTCCGTCGCCAAACGCATCTTCGATGTGGTTTTCAGCATTCTCGGCATCATTCTCCTTTCGCCGATCATGATCGGGACGGCGATCGCTATCAAGCTGGACAGCAAGGGCCCTGTGATCTTCAAGCAGAAGCGGCATGGCTTCAACAACGAAGTCATCAATGTCTGGAAGTTCCGGTCAATGTATACCGAGATGTGCGATCCCACCGCAAAACAGGCCGTTACCAAAAACGATCCTCGCGTTACGCGGGTCGGGCGTTTCATTCGCAAGGCTTCCATCGATGAACTGCCGCAATTCTTCAATGTTCTGGCAGGTTCCCTGTCGCTCGTCGGCCCACGCCCGCATGCGGTCGCAGCCCATTCGCACAATGTCCTCTATAACGAGGTCGTCGACGGCTATTTCGCGCGCCACCGCGTGAAGCCGGGCGTCACCGGCTGGGCGCAGATCAATGGCTGGCGTGGCGAAATCGACAATGAAAACAAGATTCGCATGCGCACGGAATTCGATCTTTACTACATCGAAAACTGGTCGCTGTGGCTTGATCTCAAGATTCTGTTCCTGACGCCGATACGGCTTCTCAACACGGAAAACGCCTATTGACCAGCGTAGCGCACAGGTTTGAGGGCAATCTGCCCCCGCCCATAGAGCTGCGGGCAGATATAGCGCGCAAACGTGCGCTCAATCGCCTCATTGCCAACACGGCGATCGGTTTCGGTGTTTTTCTGTTGGGCTTCGTGATGAGTGAGCCCGCGCCTTACGAACTCTATATGGTCGGCCTGATTGTGCTGGCATTATTGTTCGGCCTGAAGCTGACCCGCACCAGCCTCGTGCTGCTGGCAATCCTTACCGTGTTCAATTTCGGCGGAATGATCTCGGTCATGCAGATGGCCGATGTGAAGAAGGCCCCGCTTTATATTGCGGTCTCGCTGTTTCTGGCTTTTACATCAGTGTTCTTCGCGGCTGTGATCGAAGCTGACTACAGGCGTCTGCGAACCATCTTTAACGCCTATCTTCTTGTCAGCATCGTCTCCTCCTTGCTCGGCATTGCCGGTTATTTCGCCCTCTTCCCCGGAGCGGAAAACTTCACGCGCTACGGACGCGCGCAGGGTGCTTTTCAAGACCCGAACGTCTACGGCCCCTTCCTTATACTGCCGCTGACCTGGACGCTTTATCGCGTCATGCGCGGAAGCATGCGCGATGTGGCTGCCTATCTTCCGCTCTGCTGCCTGCTCATGCTTGGCGTACTGCTGTCCTTTTCGCGCGCGGCATGGGCGATGGTTCCCCTCTCCTTCGCCCTTTTGTTCGGCGTGCTTTTTCTGCAAAGCAACAGCAACCGCTTTCGGTTTCGGCTGATCGCAATCGGCCTGCTTGCCGTGGTGGCGATCGTTCTCGCGGTCCTCATTATCCTGCAAATTCCCGGCGTGGGCGACTTCTTCCGTGAGCGCGCGCGGCTTGAACAGAGCTATGACAGTGCAAGACTTGGACGCTTCGCGCGCCATTGGCTTGGTATGATTCTCGCCACGCAGCATTCCTTGGGTATCGGGCCGCTCGAATTCGGACCGATGTTTGGCGAAGACACGCACAATATCTGGCTCAAGGCTGCGCTCGACTATGGATGGGTCGGATTCATAGCTTTTCTGACACTGACATTTCTGACCCTTGCGATCGGCTTCAAACTGCTGTTTCGCAATCGTCCCTGGCAGCCATTTCTCTTGGTGGCTTATGCAACCTATCTCGGGCATGTCCTGATCGGAAATGTCATCGATACCGACCACTGGCGACATTTTTATCTGCTTTTCGGGATTATCTGGGGTTGTGCAGGGCTGGAATACAAGTATGAGCTTTCACTCAAACTCAAAGAAGGCTCAGGAGAGCAGAACCTTGCAATTCGCGATCTACGCCGCCGCAGCCCTGTTTGAAATTGGCGGTTGCTTTGCCTTTTGGGCTTGGTTGAAGCTTGGCAAGTCACCGTTCTGGCTGGTGCCCGGCATGGTGTGCCTCGCCTTGTTCGCCTATCTGCTGACATTGATTGAGAGCAATGTTGCCGGTCGCGCCTACGCAGCTTATGGCGGGATCTATATCATCGCGTCGATCCTGTGGATCTGGTTTGCCGAGGGCGCCCGCCCCGATCGCTGGGATGTGGTCGGCGCGTGCACGGCCTTCGCCGGTACATGCATCATCCTCTTTGGACCGCGCTCCTGATTTTCGACGCTCTTTTTGCTGGAAATGCTTTTATGATCGAGACGGTTGGAGTTCGCCGCCGCCTATCAGCTTCGAGAGACGCGATGGGCGCGGCTCTACTTCGATAACCCAGACGGCATATTGGCCCGGCATGTTACTCCAGATATTCGCGCGCCGGCGACCGTCAATCAGGAATTCCGTACCTTGCGTGCGAACCACGACCAGACTTCCCTCGACATGGCGGGGTGTCTCCACTGTTCGCAAACGTTTTTTTGCCGAACGGGCATCGCTGGTTTTCTGCATTTGGTCGAGAAGCCCAGCGATACGGCGGTTCGACCACTTCTCATTGACGACGGTTCCCTGAAATACGTCAACCCGCCGGAGCCCGTAAAGGCGGGTCCACTCTCGCGCCAATCTTTGGATCGCCAGCACGCCGTCGCGATGAAAGAAGAACAACGGCAATATGTTCTCCCAGACGGGTTCACGGTTAACGGCCCGATGCGCCCGCCAGAAATCAAGCGTCTTGAAAAGGTGACTGATTCTCATCCACTGATGCCCTCCCCTATCCCAATTTATTAGGAAAGACATAGCTGCCATCGAAGGTGACAGATTGTCACAATTTGTACGCAATTCTGACACAATTCGCCGAAGCCGGATTGGAGGACTATTTTCGATTTCACGCGTAACACAAAGTCGGTGTGCAATTTGCCAGTTTCGAGAAATTATCCCTTGCGTGCCAAGTCGTTATATTCTACGGCTTTCCCCGGCTCGGAGCGTAGCGCAGCCCGGTAGCGCACTTGACTGGGGGTCAAGGGGTCGTGGGTTCGAATCCCGCCGCTCCGACCATTTTCCTTCCCCAATCCTTTCTTTTTATAGGATCTTTCCTTTGCACGCGAAGTGCAAATCGGATTAGCTCCGCCATGGTTCGCATGGAGGAGAGCATGAAGAACGTTCTGATCACTGGTGGAAGTCGTGGTATCGGCCGCGCTACTGTTCTGCGCAGTGCAGCGCAGGGTTGGTCTGTAGCTCTGAATTACGCCGGGAACGAACAGGCCGCGCAGCAAACAGTGGCTGACGCAGTGAAGCTCGGGGCAAAGGCACTAGCTATTCAGGGCGACATATCCATCGAGCGGGACGTGGTTGCCATGTTCGACAGGGCGGAAGCCGAGCTCGGTCCATTGAAAGGCGTGGTCCTTAACGCCGGTATCGTGGCTCAGACAATGCCGCTTGCCGAAATGAACGCCGAGCGACTGAAAACCATGTTCGAGGTAAATATTTACGGCACCTATCTATGCGCCCGCGAGGCAGCGCGACGCTTGCAACCGGACAGCGCCGTCGTGATCGTTTCGTCCATGGCGTCACGTCTAGGGTCTCCTTTTGAATATGTGGATTATGCTGGAGCGAAAGGTGCCCTCGATACGCTGACTATCGGCCTGTCGAAGGAATTGGCGTCAAAAGCCATCCGGGTCAACGCGGTGCGTCCCGGCCTGATCGATACCGAAATTCATGCAAGCGGAGGCAATCCGGATCGCGCGGCGCGACTGGGCGCCGCTACCCCGGCGGGGCGGGCCGGAAAGGCGGAGGAAGTCGCAGAAGCCATTTTCTGGCTGCTCAACGACGCCCCCGCCTATGTAACCGGCACATTCATCGATGTTGCCGGCGGACGATAAGTGGCGCTGCGCTTCTATTTCTCGCGCAGCTGATAGGTTTCCGCGACGTAGCGATAACCCTCGCCTTCCCGCTTGAGATAGGCCAAGGCGGGAAATGGCATGTGATAGCCGATGAAAGGTAGCCTGTCCGTCGCGATCATGTCGAACATGCGCTTGCGGGTCTGAACAGCGGCCTCCTTGTCGATATCGAAGGAAACGTGCCATTCGGGCCGCTGCAAGGTGATGACGAAATGATTTGCCGTGTCAGAGACAAGCATGAGAGACTTGCCGCCGGTTTCGATCCTGAAAGCGAGGTGCCCCGGCGTATGGCCGTAGGCAGCCACCGAATGTATACCGGATACGACCTCGCTGTCATCTCCAAGAAACGTCATTTTGTCGGCCAGCGGCTTGACGTTTTTGGCCACCATCTCGGCAGCAGTTTTTGCCGGACTGTCAAGCCGCGCGGGGTCTGTCCAGAAATCGAACTCCTTCTGTCCGGCAGCGTATCGGGCGTTGGCGAAGGCTGGCTTGCCGCCTTCCATCAATCCGCCGATATGATCGGGGTGGAAATGGCTCAGCACAACCAGCGACACATCGTCCGTCTTGTATCCGGATGCTTCCAGCGCACTGGCCAGCCTGCCCAACCCGGCTTCGCGAGCGCCAGCCCCCATGCCGGTATCAAACAGGACAAGCTCCTTGCCTGTATTGATGAGCACCGGCGTGAAACTGTTGACGAAACGGTCAGCGGGCAGAAGATTTTCCTCCAGAAGTGCTGCGACCGCTTTCGGGTCCTGATCCACCGCGTAAGTCTTTTCGGGCGCCTCGCCCGCCCTGCGCCCATCGGAAAGCGTAGTGATTTCGAAATCACCGAACTGAAAACGATGGAAGCCCGGATTTTCTACCTGTGAAGGATTTTGCACTTTGGAACCGCCTGTTTCGGCTGCTGCCCTGGCAAGCTCCAGCGGCGACAAGGCCAGTCCGGCCCCGGCAGCAGATGCTGTAACAATAAAATTACGTCTTGAGATGGTCATCGATCGATCTCCCGGCATAATCTGTGGTTAAGAACGGTAGAATACGCGAAAATGCTCCCTGATACATGGGATGCGTGATCAAGTTCCTGTTGGGGTTCCATAAGCGCCAATTCTCTTGCCTCTCTTCGCAAGAATCACTATTTAAAACGCTGCGCGGGACGACCCGTGCCTGTGTTCGCATCGGGGACGGCCCCATAGGAGAGCGTCCTATGGCAGGCTGATGATCGAACGATATGCAATCAAGCTCATTGTTGAAGGAATGAAATCGGCGAGCAGCCGATTGGGTTCATATATTCCACACGCATCGTGGCGCTAAGGGTGCGCTGCATCCTTCGCACGTATCAACATTTCAGCGGGAGGGACGCCCTTCCCGGCTCATCAACGAACGGGACGGCCCGTTCATAACCCTCATGAGGGAATAAAATGGCATGGATTTATCTGGCCGTGGCCGGAATTCTTGAAGTTGTCTGGGCCTTTTTCATGAAAAAATCGGAAGGGTTTTCCCTTCTCACACCGAGCATCATCACCATGGTAACGATGATCGGGAGCTTCGCCCTGCTGTCAATAGCGATGCGAAGCCTCCCGCTCGGCACGGCTTATGCAATCTGGACCGGCATTGGCGCGGTCGGCGCTTTTGTGGTTGGCATCGTCATCCTCGGCGAAGCAGCCACTTTTTTCCGCATCGCAAGCGTGACATTGATCCTTGCCGGTATCATCGGATTGAAACTCTCATCAAGCTGATCCGTCCGCTTGTAAAATCAAAGGGAGGCAAAAGCCTCCCTTTGATATGATCCGAAGTCGCTCAACGCACCTGATCGAGAAGGCGCTTGCATTCGAGCAGGTCGAACAGTGCCTCCTGCAAAAGCGAGCGATTATCCTTCGAGGGCCGTTTTCCATCCGCTCCGATGGGGCCATCTTCCTCGCCCTTCAGGAGACCGAAAAGCTTGCGGGCTGGTTGCGGCGCCTTGATGCCGCTCGGCAGCGCCATCTCATTATCCGCCGCCTCTTCGGCAGCGCGCTTGTCGGCGGCAGCCTGTTTCTGGCGCGTGATTGCCTCAATGGCCTGAACATCGCCATTGCCAAGCGCGATGATAAACTGCGCGTTGTTTTCGCGAAGCAGACGCTGTACACCCTTGATGGTGTAGCCCTGATCGTAGAGCAGATGGCGAATACCCTTGAGCAACTCCACGTCAAGGGGACGATAATATCGGCGCCCCCCGCCACGCTTCATCGGCTTGATCTGGGTAAAGCGTGTTTCCCAGAAACGCAGCACATGCTGCGGAAGATCGAGATCCTCCGCTACTTCGCTGATCGTCCTGAATGCATCAGGGCTCTTGTCCATTCCACTTGCCCTTTCCAGAGGTTCGGGTTTCGCCATCGCGGCGCAACCTCGCCGATCCAGATAGTTCAACTCGCCAACGCAAATGCGTTGCTACACACAAGGCGTTTTAGCATCGGATTTTAAAGGACGGGAGTTAACAATCTCCAGCATGTAAAAGGCACAGCTCAACGTCATTCAAAACCGGACGGCGCTCAACGCAAACTCCTTCTGAAAAACGTGCCGCTTTCCAGATTGCAATTTTAGCAGAGCGATTCGCCCCGCAAAATCCATTATATAATATCAGAGCTTTATAAGCATCCCTTCACGCGAAACGGAAGGCAGCGCTGGCCGGTCCCCGGCATGAACAGCCAGCCACGCCATGGCATCCTGCGACAAGCAAAACCAATCCCCGCCTGCGACCAAGGTCAGGCACGGAAGCAACCGCTGTGGGTTTGAGATGATGGCGCAAAAAACAAAAATGTCGCCCCTCGGACGGCATTTCAGGAACTATTTCCGGCTTTTGGCTTCGCGCTTCTGATGTTCCTGCAGAATGCGCTGCTTGAGAACGTTGGAAGCCTTGAAAGTCATTACACGGCGGGGAAGAATTGGAACCTCCTCGCCTGTTTTCGGATTACGGCCAATGCGCTCGTTCTTGTCGCGAACCTGAAATGTCGCGAAAGACGACAATTTCACAGTTTCGCCGTTGACGATAGCGTCACAGACTTCATCGAGGATCATCTCGACAAGAGCCGCCGACTCCGTTCTGGAAAGGCCTACCTTCCGGTAAACAGCCTCTGCCAGATCAGCTCGCGTGACCGTTTTACCTCCCATGACCGAACCTGCCTGGTTAGCGTTTGAACAGATAATATCCTTACGTGACAGGACGTTACACAAATAAAAGCGCAACGGTCAAGCAGCGAGTTCCCTCATTGCGGATCAAATTTATCGCTTACCAACGCAACAGAACCGCGCCCCAGGTGAATCCACCGCCCATTGCCTCCAGAAGAACGAGGTCGCCCTTCTTGATGCGGCCGTCCGCAACGGCGGTTGCGAGCGCCAGCGGAACCGACGCGGCAGAGGTGTTGCCGTGACGGTCAACGGTGATGACCACCTTGCTTTCCGCAATATTCAGCTTCTTGGCGGAGGCGTCGATAATGCGCTTGTTGGCCTGATGCGGAACGAACCAGTCGATATCTTCGGCTGTAAGACCCGTTTCATCGAAAGAGGCCTCGATAACGTCGGTTATCATGCCGACCGCGTGTTTGAAGACTTCGCGGCCTTCCATGCGCAGGTGGCCGACCGTTTGGGTCGTGGACGGACCGCCATCGACAAAAAGCTTTTCCCGGTGATTGCCGTCCGAACGCAGGTTGGCGGCAAGAACGCCACGATCCGAGGTCAGGCCATGGCCCTCGGCGGCTTCCAGTACGAGCGCGCCAGCGCCATCGCCGAAAAGAACGCAGGTCGTGCGGTCACTCCAGTCGAGAATACGCGAAAAGGTCTCCGCGCCGATGACCAGAACCCGCTTCGCCATGCCGCCGCGGATATAGAGGTCCGCCGTAGTAATGGCATAGATGAAGCCGCTGCACACGGCCTGCATGTCGAATGCAAAACCGCTGGTGATTCCAAGCTCCCGCTGGATTTCCACGGCACTGGCGGGAAAAGTGTGGTTGGGTGTGGAGGTAGCCAGCAAAACGAGATCGATATCGGTCGGCTGCAGGCCGGCATTCTCGATCGCCGCGCGCGCGGCGGCGGCGCCAAGCGAAACCGTGGTTTCGTCATCGCCTGCAATGTGCCGCTCGCGGATACCCGTGCGCTGCACGATCCATTCGTCCGAGGTTTCGACGATACCTTCGAAATCGGTATTCTTCATGACCCGCTTCGGCAATGCCGAACCGATACCCCGCACGACAGATCTTATCATCTCTTATTTCCTGTCCTTACATGCGACCGGCGCAACGAACGTTCACGCGCGCAGCCGAGAATTCTGGCCCTACACTAATCGGCAAAAGTTACTTCGCCGCTTCGGCGCCGAAAGATATTCGGCAATCCGCAAAACAATCAAATGCACTTTCTGAACGGCGTTGTCGGAATTCAAGCTTTCGCAGCCTCGCCACCATCATTCGAAACATGCGGATGACTGTGGTGGAAATGCGCCAGATCAGCCTCGATCTTTTCCAGAAGGCGGTTTCTCACCATGTCATAGCCGACTTCCACCGCCGAGCAGAAGCCTTCCGCATTCGCGCTGCCATGACTTTTGATGACAATTCCGCTCAAGCCCAGGAAAACGCCGCCATTGACCTTGTTCGGGTCCATCTTCTCACGCAGGCGGTCGAAGGCGCCCTTGGCGAAAACATAGCCGATCTTGGCAAGCAGCGTACGGCTCATGGCCTGACGCAGCAGCTCCGCCATCTGGCGCGCCGTGCCTTCCGCGGTTTTGAGTGCGATATTGCCGGTGAAACCTTCGGTCACAACCACATCCACCGTGCCCTTGCCGATATCGTTACCTTCAACGAAACCGGAATAGGCAAGTCCTTCCAGCGGGGTATCGCGCAGAATCTGGCCTGCTTCCTTGATCTCGTCGAGACCCTTGACCTCTTCAGTACCGACATTGAGAAGCCCGACAGTCGGCTTACGCACCTCGAACAATGCACGCGCCATTCCGGCGCCCATGACGGCATAGTCGACCAGCTGGCGCGCATCGGCGCCGATGGTGGCGCCAATGTCGAGCACGATGCTTTCACCGCGCAGCGTCGGCCAGATGCCGGCAATTGCCGGGCGTTCGACGTCCGACATCATGCGCAGGCAAAATTTGGACATGGCCATAAGCGCACCGGTATTGCCGGCGGAGATACACGCCTGGGCGTCGCCCGTCTTTACAGCCTCAATGGCCTGCCACATGGACGATTTGCCCCGACCGGCGCGCAGGGCCTGGCTGGGTTTGTCGTCCATGCTGATGGCAACCTCGCTCGCGCGGAACTCCGATGCGGCCTTCAGCTTCGGATAGCGTGCCAGCACCGGCTCCACTTGTGCGGGGAGACCGAAAAATATGAAGCGGATGTCAGGATGACGCTCAAGCGCCTTCGCTGCGCCGGGGATGACCACTTCAGGGCCAAAATCACCGCCCATCGCGTCAATCGAAATTTTGATCACTCTTGATTATTCCTGTGCGACCCTGCTCCTGTCCTGCCTCTGCAGCAGACAGGTTTTCGGCGAAAATAGTGCTTTTGCGTTTCCACACAACCAAATTCTGACAAACGCACTGTGAATTACGGCTTCTTCTGCCATTCCGAAAGCTTCGCAAACGGCGAAACGGGCTTCTCTTCTCCATCATCGTCCCCGAAAACCTTTGGCTCGCCGTCTTCCGGCAAGCCCGGTTTACGGGGATAGGGATCGATGGCGAGATCGAAGAATTCCTCCGCAATCGCACCCACATCGATCTTGTCACCGACAAAAACTTCCGGGCTGTCAGCACCTTCCGCATCGAGCAGCATTTCGCCTCTGTCATCAAGCTGTATCCGCGCGAGCCTGGAATTTTCCGGCACGAAGATCGTGTCGACTTCTTCGGCGATGCGGTTGGTCAGCGGCTCCAGCGTCACGACGCAGGACTGAACGATTTCCGCATCGATGCGGCCGCGCACCCGAATGCCGTCCTTTTTCCACGGCGTAATCAGAAATTCGGCAGCAAAAGCGTTCACGGCTTCAACTCCGTGATCAGTGGCAAGCGCTGCGCGCTCTTTCTCATCCGTGCCTATTTTCACCGTCACGCCCTTTTGTGGCAGGTGAAGAACCGGAACAGGATAGGTAAGCGCCGGTTTATCAGTCATTCTCATTAGCCTTTTTCAGCATTGTTCGTTGGCGCAAAGTCCATCGTCGACACGCATCTTGTCCGAAAACCGTTTCACACTTTTCGGGATGCGCTCTAAAATTTTGTTTCCATGCACGTCTTGTCCCAAAACCGGTTCCCACTTTTGGAAGACATGCTTACCCTGCATCCATATAGGAAATGTCGCCAGCCGCCAAAGCGTCGTCCGCAATTTTTTGCAGCCGGTCCCGGCATGCCAGAACATACTCACTTAAATGGTGGGCGTGCGGCCAGAATTCGAGGTCCGGGCGGATATTCCGCGTAAGAGCTGCTGCAAGCGCTTCCCCATCGTTTGCGTCCAGTGCCTCGCCATAAGCCGCAACGCGGCCATAGAACATGCGCGCGAGCTTTTTCATGCGTTTCGGCACGCCCTGATCCCCGATACCGAGTTCCCGCAGCGAATGATCGACATCCTTGAAAAACTCGTCGGCAATTTCCTGCGCGAGATCGGCAAGCGCCCTGTTTTCTCCCCTCATGCGGTGAAGCGCGAGAAAAATATGCAGGGAAAGCATTTCATAGCGGCCTAACGGCGTATCAGGCACCTGAAATTGTGCATAGAACCGCTTTTGCCGCGCCGCCGCCACGATCACCTCGTAAACGCGAAGCATAATTGCCTCGTTTGCTTTGGATTTGCGGCGGAATAGTTGGAGAATCATGTCCGTACGACCGTTCCAGTTGCATAAATAAGCAAGGTGGTTTACCGAAGTTCTCCCGACGGCGAAAGTGCCGCGCTGATTTAGAATGTATGGAGAGGTCTTTGTTGCAGCGAATTTTTCCAAGCATGCGCACGCAGCGTGCTCTTCTCGCAGGCACGGCAATTCTCGTCTCAGTGGCGCTTGCGGGGTGCAACACTGCATCCACGCTCAATCCGTCCGAAACGCTGACAGAGGGTTACGTGCTCGATCAGAATGCGCTTGATTCGGTTCCTGTCGGCTCCAGCCGCGAGCAGGTGCTTCTGGCGCTCGGCACCCCATCCACCACCGCGACCTTCGACAATGAAGTGTTCTACTACATTTCGCAGAAGCGTTACCGCGCCGCGCAGTTCATGAAGCCGAAGATTATCGAGCGTCAGATCCTCGCCATCTATTTCGACAAGGACGGCAAAGTCGAACATATCGCCAATTACGGCCTGAAGGACGGCAAGCTGTTCGATTTCGTATCGCGTACCACGCCGACCGGCGGCAAGGACCAGACCTTCCTCGGCCAGATCATCCAGGGCGTTTCCAAGGCCCCGACCTCGTTGCCGGGCGCTTCTGGCGGCCCCAACAACTGATCCGAACGGATATATACAACCAGAAAACCCGCCTTCACGGCGGGTTTTCTTCATTTAGTGCTCTTTGCGTTTGAGCATTCCAGCAAAAGTGTGAAACGGCTTTGCGTTCGGAAATGTTCTAAGCCATATGCGCCAGCACGGCCAATAGCAGCAGAGCCACGATATTGGTGATCTTGATGGCCGGATTGACCGCCGGACCTGCCGTATCCTTGTAGGGATCGCCCACCGTATCGCCGGTCACCGATGCCTTGTGCGCTTCCGACCCTTTCAGGTGCTTCACGCCATCGGCATCGGTAAAACCGTCCTCGAAGCTTTTCTTGGCATTGTCCCAGGCACCGCCGCCGGACGTCATGGAAATCGCCACGAACAGCCCGTTGATGATGACGCCGAGAAGCGATGCGCCAAGCGCTGCAAAGGCTGCGGCCTTGGAACCCGAAATGAGCAGCACACCGAAATAGACGACAATTGGCGCCAATACGGGCAGGAGCGACGGGATGATCATTTCGCGGATCGCCGCCTTCGTCAGAAGATCGACAGCGCGGGCATAGTCCGGGCGTTCCTTGCCGGTCATGATGCCCGGCTTTTCGCGGAACTGGCGGCGCACTTCCTGCACCACGGCGCCGCCGGCTCGTCCCACGGCCGTCATGGCCATGCCGCCGAACAGATAGGGGATCAGTCCGCCGAAGATCAGGCCTGCAACCACATAAGGGTTGGAGAGATCGAAGGAGACCGGCCCCATATCCGCGAAATAGGGATAGGTCTGCCCGTTCGCGGCAAAATAGGCAAGGTCGTTGGAATAGGCGGCAAAGAGCACCAGCGCGCCGAGACCTGCCGAACCGATGGCATAGCCCTTGGTGACAGCCTTGGTGGTGTTGCCGACCGCATCGAGCGCATCGGTGGCCTTGCGGACTTCCGGGTCGAGACCGGCCATTTCCGCGATACCGCCCGCATTGTCCGTGACCGGACCGAATGCATCAAGCGCCACGATCATGCCCGCAATGCCGAGCATGGCGGTGACCGCAATAGCGGTCCCAAACAGGCCGGCAAGCTGATAAGTCGAGATAATGCCGCCGACAATCACGATGGCCGGAAGGGCTGTCGATTCAAGCGAAACGGCTAGTCCCTGAATAACATTGGTGCCGTGGCCGGTGACGGAGGCCTGGGCGATGGAATTGACCGGACGCTTGTTGGTGCCGGTGTAATATTCCGTAATCACCACGATCAGGCCGGTAACAATGAGACCGATCAATCCGCAGATGAAGAGATTAGTGCCGGTGATACTTTTTCCGGCAACCGTTCCGATCTCGCCCCAGCCAACGGTCAGCGTATTGGCGACCGCAAGGCCGATGATGGAAAGAAGACCGGTTGCAATCAGCCCTTTGTAGAGCGCCCCCATGATGGAGCCATCCACGCTGAGCTTGACGAAGAAGGTGCCCACGATCGACGTAATCACGCAGGCGCCGCAGATCATCAGCGGATAGAGCATGACGCTTGAAAGAACGTCTGATCCGTTGAAGAAGATCGCGCCGAGAACCATGGTCGCGACAACAGTCACCGCATAGGTCTCGAACAGGTCGGCGGCCATGCCCGCGCAATCGCCGACATTATCTCCGACATTATCCGCAATGGTCGCAGGGTTGCGCGGATCGTCCTCCGGGATACCGGCTTCCACCTTGCCGACAAGATCGCCGCCCACATCGGCCCCTTTGGTAAAGATGCCGCCGCCTAGACGCGCAAAGATCGAAATCAGCGAAGCACCGAAGCCGAGAGACACCAGCGCATCGATAACGGTGCGGTCAGAGGGCGCGTAACCAAGCCAGACGGTGAGAATGAAATAATAGACGGAGACGCCGAGCAGCGCGAGCCCGGCCACCAGCAGGCCGGTAATGGCCCCTGACTTGAAGGCCAGTTCAAGCCCTCCGGCAAGGCTGAGCGATGCGGCCTGCGCGGTGCGCACATTGGCGCGAACCGAAACGTGCATTCCGATAAAGCCAGTGACGCCCGACAGAACTGCGCCGATCAGGAAACCGATTGCGGCGCTGAGCGACAGCAGATACCAGGCGGCCAGAAAAACTACGATGCCGACGATAGCAATCGTTGAATATTGTCTTGTGAGATAGGCTGAGGCACCCTCCCGGATGGCTTCAGCAATTTCCTGCATGCGCTGCGTCCCCTGATCGGCAGCGAGAACCGAACGGATCGCCCATATGGCGAAAAGAACGGAAAGCACACCGCAGGCAATGACGAGAACTAAGACTGCCACTCCCATTTGCATAAAGGCCAACTCCCATTGAGCGCATCCCGAAAAATGTGAAGTGACTTTCGGGAAAGATGCGCGGCCACTCAACTGGAGCGCCGGCCTGTTTCAACAGACCGAAACGCGCTCCATCGTTCGCGCTGGCGCCGTCAGACCGCAAACCGCGATTGCCAGCAGGCGCATGCGCAGGATAGGCCCGAAAACCCCTCCCCGGACCCGACTGAGCGGCATGGAAGTGCCTGAAGCCGAATAAGAGAACCAGGCTTCAACGGTATATTTACTGGGGAACTTACGCCTTGGAATCAATCAATTGGCGCGATTCCCTGCATTTCAGCATTCTCAATGCCGCGCAACCAACATGCGAAACGGTTCAACAAACGTCAAGTCGTTCTTTGCCAACGTAGAATGAAAGAAGGGCTGCGATTTCTCACAGCCCTTTTTTCATTTCAATTGCCGAGAGAATGCGTCAGCGGGGCTTCACGCCACGGCTCTCGCCGCGAATGACAAATGCGAGGCGATCGAGCACGGCATTGACCAGCTTCGGTTCTTCTTCCGTATAAAACGCCTTGGCGATATCGACATATTCAGACACGATCACCGCTGTCGGCACATCCTTGCGCGTCTGCAATTCCCACGCACCGGCGCGGAGAATGGCGCGCAGCGTGGAATCGAGACGCGACAGCGGCCAGTCTTCCGTCAGCGCCTGGTGGATCATCGGATCGAGCTTCAGCTGTTCATCGACGACCCCCGCGACGATTGCACGGAACCATTGCGGATCGGCATCGAGATACTGCGTGCCGTCCACTTCCTTGCCGAGGCGGAAGGCTTCGTATTCGGCAACCACTTCCAAGACACCCGTCCCGGCTACATCCATCTGGTAGAGCGCCTGCACGGCGGCAAGACGGGCGACGCCGCGCTTGTTGGCCATGCGCGGGGCATTGGAAGTCGAGCGGCCTCCGGTAGAAGAACTCATAACGATCAGACTCCGAACTTCTTGCGCAGATCGATCATGGTCAGCGCGGCGCGAGCAGCAAAACCGCCCTTGTCCTTGTCTTCACGGCGGGCGCGAACCCATGCCTGCTCTTCATTCTCGACGGTCAGGATGCCGTTGCCGATGGCAATGCTTTCCTCGACCGAAAGGTCGGTGAGCGCGCGACAGGATTCATTGGCGACGATATCGAAATGATAGGTTTCGCCACGGATAACCGTGCCGAGGGCGACATAGCCATCATATTCCGTGCCGCCATTTTCCTCGCCGTCGAGCGCGAAAGAAATCGTAGCCGGAATTTCGAGAGCTCCAGGCACGGTTACGACATCGTAGGTCGCTCCCGCCTCATCCAAGGCTGCCTTTGCGCCATCCAGAAGCGCGTCGGCGAGATCATCGTAGAAACGCGCTTCGACAATAAGCAAATGCGGCGCATGCGCCTCGTGCTTGGACATGAGAGACTCCATGACAAATTTTGCGGACCGCAACGATTGCGGTCAACGCTTAAATCGGGAAATGCTGTTACAGCTTTAGAGTTCTAGGCTCTAAGCCTATTTCTGATATTGCGCAAGCCTTGCTGCGTAGCGTGCCAGCTGGTCGATCTCGATATTTACCTTGTCGCCTGCTTTCCGCTCTCCCCAAGTGGTGACTTCCAGCGAGTGACGGATCAGCAGCACATCGAACTCGTTTCCATTGACGCCATTGACCGTAAGCGAGGTGCCATCGAGCGCAACCGATCCCTTCTGGGCGATAAACGGCGCCAGTTCTTCCGGTGCGCGCAAGGTAAAGCGCACGGCGTCGCCTTCTTCCTTGCGCTCGATGATTTCAGCCTGTCCATCGACGTGGCCGGAAACGAGGTGACCGCCCATTTCGTCGCCGAGTTTCAGCGAACGTTCCAGATTGATGTTCCGTCCGCTCTGCCAATTGGAGATCGTGGTCAGGCGCAGTGCCTCTTCCCATGCCTCCACCTCGAACCAGCGGGCATTGGTGCCTTTTTCCGGCAGCGCCACCACCGTCAGGCATACGCCGGAACAGGCAATCGATGCGCCAAGCTCGATCGTTTCCGGATCATATGCGGTCTCGATACGCAGAAGGACGCCTTCATTCAGCGGCTTGATCCGGTCAACCTTGCCGATATCTGTGATAATGCCTGTAAACATCAAATCTTCCTTACATATTCCGCATAGGCATCGTCACCATAGCGAGCCTGCCTCAGAATTTTGAATTCGTCTGCGATATGGGTTTCCAGGCCGTCCACAGCAACCCCGTGTTCCACGCCGATTTCAATGGGCGAACGGAAGATGGCAAGCCGGTCCACCAGCCCCTCTTCCAGAAAGCTCTTTGCAACGCCCGCGCCGCCCTCGACGAGAACAGAGGAAATGCCCTGCGCGGCAAGATCGTCCATCAGCTCGGGCAAGGCGATGCGGCAATCGTCAGCTTCGGTCGCGAGAATGCGGCAACCTGCCGCCTGCAGTTCATAACGCCGTTCCGGCGATGCTTCCTCGCCGCAAGCAATCCACAGTGGCTGGGCATCGGCGGTCTGCACAAGTCTTGATGAAAGCGGCAGCCGCAATCCACCATCCAGCACCACACGAACCGGCGAACGCTGCTCCAGCCCCGGCAGGCGGCAGTTCAAAACGGGATCATCAGCGAGCGCAGTTTCGATACCGATCAGGATAATGTCGGTCTGGGCGCGCAGGATATGCGACTGCGCACGCGCAATCGGACCTGTTATGGCGACCTGTCCCTGGCCCCGGAGACCGATCATGCCATCGGCAGAAAGAGCAAGTTTCAGAATCACTTCCGGGCGCTTCTTCGCAGATCGATTCAGGTAGCCTGCCAGGTCGTCAGCGGCCTCATCGGCAAGAACGCCCGGGACAACCTCAATCCCTGCTTCGCGCAGGATAGCGAAGCCCTTTCCGCTGACCCGCTCGTCCGGATCGGTCGCCGCCGCCACGACGCGCGCCACCCCTGCCCGCACCAGCGTTTCGGCACAGGGCGGCGTGCGTCCGTGATGGGCACATGGCTCCAGCGTCACATAAGCCGTCGCACCGCGCGCGGCTTCTCCCGCGTCGGCCAGCGCCTGCGGTTCTGCATGGGGCCTGCCGCCCAAAGCGGTCACGCCGCGCCCGATGATGACGCCATCCTTGACGATGATCGTGCCAACCGACGGATTAGTCCCCGTCAGTCCCTTGTGACGCCGCGCATAGCGGATCGCCGCCTCCATGAAGCGAACATCATTCGAAGTCGCGTTCGAATGCGCAAACCTGTTGCCACTCATGCTCAAGCGTCCAGATCATCCCCGGTTTCGGGGACCGTCAACTCGTCGATGACATTGTGGAAATCGACAGCCTTGCTGAAATTGCGATAGACCGATGCAAAGCGGATATAGGCTATGTCATCGATGCCTTTCAGCGCATCCATCGCCAGCCGCCCGATCTCGTCGGACGTGACCTCCGCTTCGCCTGAGCTTTCCAGCTGCCGAACAATACCGGAAATGGCGCGTTCAACCCGGTCATTATCGACATCGCGCTTGCGCAACGCCACTTCGATGGACCGCGTGAGCTTGTCGCGATCGAAGGGTACGCGACGCCCGCTTTTCTTCACAACCATCAGGTCGCGCAGTTGCACGCGCTCAAAGGTGGTGAAACGCCCGCCGCAGACCGAACAGACGCGACGCCTGCGAATGACAGCGCCATCTTCCGCCGGGCGGGAATCCTTCACTTGCGTATCTTCAGACTGGCAATAGGGACAACGCATGGAACACTTTCGACTTTAACTGCCGCACCCTTGCAGCGAAGCAAAGGCGGGAACTCACCTATATGGGGTTGCTCCCGGTACAAACTCAAGAGCGCTATCCCCGCAAACGATTCCTGTCGATCATAGCCCATTCGCGGCATTCCACCTACCGGATGCGACGATGAAAAAGCGGTGTGAAAAACCCCGCCCAACAAAGTTGAACGGGGTTCTATCTCGATCAGGGAAACCGGCTTATCCCTGATAGCCGTACATCGGGAAGCGGTCGGTCAGGGCGATGACCTTTTCCTTGACAGCCTGTTCGACGGCGGCATTGCCTTCGTCGGAATTGGCGACTTTCAGACCGTCAAGAACTTCAGCGATCAGCGAGCCGATTTCCTTGAATTCAGTTACACCGAAACCGCGCGTCGTGCCGGCAGGCGTGCCAAGACGGACGCCGGACGTGACGAACGGCTTTTCAGGATCGAACGGAATGCCATTCTTGTTGCAGGTGATGTTTGCGCGTCCGAGGGCCGCTTCCGCGCGCTTGCCGGTCGCATTCTTCGGGCGCAGATCAACCAGCATCAGATGGTTGTCGGTGCCGCCCGAAACGATGTCGAGACCGTGAGACTTCAGTTCCTCAGCCAGAGCGCGCGCATTATCCACGACGTTCTTGGCATAGAGCTTGAATTCCGGCTTCAGCGCTTCGGCGAAGGCGACGGCCTTGCCAGCGATGACGTGCATCAGCGGGCCACCCTGCAGGCCGGGGAAGACAGCCGAATTGATCTTCTTGGCAATGTCGGCATCGTTGGTGAGGATCATGCCGCCACGCGGGCCACGCAGCGACTTGTGCGTCGTCGTGGTGCAGACATGCGCATGCGGGACCGGGGAAGGATGAACGCCACCGGCGACCAGACCGGCGATATGCGCCATATCGACCATGAGATAGGCGCCGACTTCGTCGGCAATCTCGCGGAAGCGCTTCCAATCCCAGATACGCGAATAGGCCGTGCCGCCTGCGAGGATCAGCTTCGGCTTGTTTTCACGCGCGAGGCGGGCAACTTCGTCCATGTCGAGCAGGTGGTCGTCCTTGCGAACGCCATAGGATACGACATTGAACCACTTGCCGGACATATTGACCGGCGAACCATGCGTCAGGTGGCCACCCGAATTGAGATCGAGGCCCATGAAGGTGTCGCCCGGCTGGAGCAGCGCGAGGAACACGGCCTGGTTCATCTGGCTGCCGGAATTCGGCTGAACGTTGGCAAATTCGGCGCCGAAGAGCTTCTTGGCGCGTTCAATGGCCAGCTCTTCCACGACGTCGACATACTGGCAGCCGCCATAATAGCGCTTGCCCGGATAGCCTTCGGCATATTTGTTGGTGAGGATGGAGCCCTGTGCTTCCAGAACAGCGCGCGAAACGATGTTTTCCGAGGCGATCAGCTCGATTTCATGGCGCTGGCGACCGAGCTCGTTGCGAATGGCACCGAAAATCTCGGAATCGATGTCCTCGAGGCTTGCATTGAAGAAAACGTCGGAAGACGTGTTCCTGGCGGCGGCGTTGGCTTGAGACATGTTTCACACCCTCCGGGTTAGCCGGTAAAAGCTATATGGATGAGGCGCATTATCACACTTGAGCGCACAAGGCCAATGGCCGCAAAGCGAAAAGCTTATTCCAAAATGCGGCAAACCGATTTGATAATTGAGCGGAGATGAAAAAGCCGCCCGGAACGGGTCCGGACGGCTTTAAAACTCAAACCCGAGATCAGAATCAGGTGTCCGTGCCGAGCGCGAGCGCCGTTGCACCGTCCATCTTGTAGATGTCGTCGCGGAACTGCACCACACCATCGCCGGTGGACCATGCACTGATATAGACAAAGTGCAACGGAACCGGATCGGCGAGCTGGATCGGTGTATTGGTACCCGACTTGATCGTGCTTTCGATGGCCTGGCGGTCCCAGCCCGCGGTGTTCTTCAGAAGCCAGACATCAAGGTCACGGACGTTTTGAACGCGGACGCAGCCCGACGAGTCGAAGCGCATGAGCTTGTTGAAATAGCTCTTCTGCGGCGTGTCGTGCATATAGACGGCATACGGATTGTGGAAGTTGATCTTGGTTGAGGACATGGCATTGATCTTGCCGGGGTCCTGACGGAACATCAGCTTCACCGCATCATCCGTATTCCAATCCACGGTCTCGGGCGCAACCTCCTGACCGGACTGGTCGTAAAGGCGAATCTTGTTCTTCGCCAGATATTGCGGATCCTTCCGCATGAGCGGAATGATATCCTTCTGGATGATCGATTTCGGCGCGGTCCAGTAAGGATTGAGGATGACCTCGTGAATCTTTGACGTGAGGAGCGGCGTCTGCCGGTCGATCTTGCCTACCACAGCCGTATGACGCTGTACGACGCTGCCACCCTCGACGGCCTCGATGCGCGCTGCCGGAATGTTGACCATCACGAAGCGCTGTTCCTGCATGCCCTCGTTTGCCAGCGGCGCAAGGCGCTGGAGATTGGTCTGGAGCTGTCCGAGGCGCGTATTCGCGTCCACATTCATCGCCGCATAGGTGAACTGGCCCATGACACCATCGGCGGGCAGGCCGTGACGGGACTGGAAGCGCTTCACGGCAGCGTCGACATAAGTGTCGAACGCGCTGGAAAGCCCGGCTTCCTGCGGCAGATCGCCGGAAACCATCAGGCGCTTGCGCAAATATTGCACAGCAGGATCGGTCACCCCGATCTGGAGTTTCGCATTGCCCGGCACATTCGGCCAGCCGCCGCGGCCGGCAATATCCGTATATTGCGCAATTGCATTCTGGAGGTTTGCCACCGTCTGCTGGCTCAGTACCGGCTGGTTGGTCGCCACACGCTGGCCACCTGTCGCGCGGGCATCGAACTGGTCGTCCCAGTTGCCGCGGCGCGGGGCTGAGATAACATCGGTCAGAACCTGCTGGGCATAGGCCGAGGAAACCATGGCGGAGGCAGCCACGGAAAGGCCGGCGGTTGCCGCGCCGCGCAGAAAACTGCGGCGATCTACCCTGAAAGCATCGGCTGATCTGTCGGTCTTGGTCATCTTGCGTAGTCCCAAAAGGCTAACCGCTCGCGCGGAATCTTCCCAGAGAATATCAGCAATGCGTCGACAAGGCGATATCCGGACAGCAAGCGATGCGAAACTGCTCGCTTATCCGAAATTCGACTTTGGAGCCCATTCCTGAATGAAAGAGGCACAATATTGCCCGTGCCATTTTTAAAACGCTTATGTCGTTTTTTGTGGCTTAATCATGTCGCATGGCCAGAATTTCAAGCCATGCGTCTTACGATTGGGAGCTCTCAGCGCCTTATTTCTTCTCAATGGCAGCCTGTTGTGACAGTTCTGCAACAAAACCGTCCGTCAGCCAGCAGGGGCAGCCGGGATCAGAGCCGGTAGGCGATGCTGTCGTTCCAGAAGCGGTCGAGACGCTGCAGCGACTTGTTCATCGCCATGAATTCATCGACCTGAATGCCGCCAACCTGCTCAATCGAGGAAATATGGCGTTCATAGAGCGCTGCAACCTGATCGGCGATCGCATTGCCCTTGTCCGTCAGGCTGACGCGCACCGAGCGGCGGTCGACACGCGAGCGCTGGTGATGGATGAAGCCCATTTCGACCAGCTTCTTCAGATTATACGAAACGTTGGAGCCGAGATAATAACCGCGCGAGCGCAGTTCACCTGCCGTCAGTTCCGAATTGCCGATGTTGAAAAGCAGAAGCGCCTGCGTCGCATTGATGTCGCTCTGGCCGTTGCGGTCGAACTCATCCTTGACGACGTCGAGCAAGCGGCGGTGCAGGCGCTCAACCAGTTGGAGGGCTTCCAGATAAAGCGAACGAAGTGCGGTTTCCGGTGTCGTGAGCGGAGCGGACATGTCCGTCTTGCGCTGTGCATTGATCATTTCTTTTGCCTCTCTGCCGGAGCCGCATTTCATGAAATCATGATGCAGCTCTCTGTCCTGTTTTATGCGGTGTATTATTTCTCACCGTTCTGAGAGGAATTTAGGGGAGATGCATAAAATTCGACTTAAAAGTCAGCCTTAACAGTAACTTACCGGCAAAATTGGCCATTCAGGCTTAATGTTTGCTTACTCCGCGCCGATTGAGAGAGCTCACCGAGGAGCCCCGTTCACGCACCGAAGTGCCGGTTTTCCGGGCTCGCACAGCCGTGTCACATTAAACTTTCGTCATTTGAGAAGCGTGTGGATAGGAGCTAGTTTCAGACGGTCAACATTCCATTCGAGGGACCATGGCGCTTCGTCTTGCACGATATTTTGTCGTTGGCGGGCTGTTAAGCCTTACCGGCTTCACAAGCTTGGCTCACGCCGATCCGATTACCGCCGCTCCGCAAATGACCATTTATAAGGACCCCTATTGCGGCTGCTGCGACGGCTGGGCCGAGCATATGAAAGCCGCGGGCTTCGATGTGACGGTCAAGGTCGAGGAAGCGATGGACACCGTGAAGGCAAAGCATGGCGTCGCCGCCAATCTTGCCTCGTGCCATACGGCGGTCGTTGATGGATATGTCATCGAAGGGCATGTTCCGGCTGGCGCCGTCAAGCGGCTGCTGGCCGAACGTCCGCAGGCAACGGGGCTGACCGCGCCGGGAATGCCCATGGGATCGCCGGGCATGGAAATGCCGGGCAGCAAAGCCGATACCTATGATGTGCTGCTTTTCAAAGGGCAGACTACGAAGCCCTTCGCCCGTTATGAAGGAACACAGGCATTATAAAATCTAAGTCGGCAGGCTCGCGCGGGCCTGCCGTTTCTTCTCGAAGAAGAGCAGAATACGAAATGCGATGAAAATAACGATACAGGCGGCATTGAACCCGACTGTCAGCGGCTTGTATTCGAAATGCCGCGAAAAGACGGAATAAATGGCGATTTCGCCGAGCGCCGCCACGAACCAGAGCACAGGACCCCAGGGCGCACGCATCCACAGTCCCGTTGCCGCGACGGGCATCAGGACGGCCAGAGCCACAACGGCTGTCTGCCAGGGCCATGGCATCAGATCGAACCGCCACAGAAGTCCGGGGTGAATGCCGATCAGCCGGACCCAGTAGAACACACCGCTGGCCAGCGCCACAAGCGCGAGTGTCCGAACGAACCATGTAAAGGCCCATTCGGTTCCGCTTGGCTGGATATGCTGGCGCAACTCGTTCATATGCATCAGCAGTTCCTCATCACAAGGTCAGTTCCCTCTCGCCCAGATTGGCAAAATAGGCATTGACCTGTTCGGGCTTCACTTCATCCAACGTTGCAGGTTTCCATGTCGGCGCGCCGTCCTTGTCGATGAGCAATGCACGAACGCCCTCGTAGAAATCGTGCCCTTCCAGCATACGGTTGGCGATGCGGTATTCCATGCGCATGCAATCGTCGAGGTCGAGCGCCCGTCCATCGGCAATCTGGCGGAAAGTCACCGCGACGCTGGTCGGCGAGCGCGTGGCGATCACCTTCACAATATCCATGGCGGCCTTGTTGCCTGCTTCGGCTTCCCTTTCCAGCGCCGCCATGCAGTCGGCAAGCGTTGCGCCGGAAAAGCACTCCGCGATGATCTGGCGCGCTTCGACAGAGGTTTCAAAATCAGGGTACTGGCTGCGCGTCAGCGCCGCATCAATGTCGGCGGTGGCGATGATGTCTTCGCGCAAATCATTCAGATCGCTTGCGGCGACCGCATGGGTCGCAATCCCGCTTTGCAGGCAATCGCCCCAGCGGATGCGGTTGCCGGTCAGCGCCAGATAATAGCCGAAATTGTCGTGCAGATGCGGCAGGAAGGCACTGCCGCCCACATCCGGGAAGAAGCCGATGCCGATTTCCGGCATGGCGAACATGGTGTTTTCCGTCACGATGCGGTGCGAACCGTGAACGGAAATGCCAGCACCGCCACCCATGACGATGCCGTTGATCAGGGAAATATAAGGTTTTGGAAAACGGCCAATGCGCGCATTGAGACGATATTCGTCGCGGAAGAATTCATAGGCCGGCGTTCCGGCCTGACCTGCCTTGTAGGCAGCAACGACATCGCCCCCCGCACAGAACGCGCGCCCCTCGCCTTCCAGAATCACGCAAGCGACTTCAGGATCATCTTCCCACGCCTGCAACGCACGGTCCAGCGCCAGAATCATTTTATGCGTCAACGCATTAAGGGCTGCGGTCCGCGTGAGTTTTATTAGCCCTGCTTTTCCCTTGCGTTCAAAGCCGATTTCGCTGCCACCGCCGAAGTCAATCTGCATGTCGTGTCTCCCGTTCCTGTAAATGGGTAGAAAGTGAGACGCCCCGCGTCAATCCTGCACAGCTCAATGTTCTTGGTTTCGTCGCTTTTCCCATGATAAACCGTGCGCATCCGATATCAGCCTTGCAAATCACAAGGCATCAATTCTCGGGAACGATTTCATGACCGAACGCCAGTCCAAATATCTGCCCGTCAATATCAGCAAGCATGTCGATGACGTTACCGGCAGCAGACGCCTGCGCCGCATGCGCAAGGCCGACTGGTCGCGCAGGCTCGTGCAGGAAACCCGGCTGACGGTCGATGATCTCATCCTGCCTTTTTTCCTGACCTATGGCACGGACGTGTCCGAACCTGTGGAAGCAATGCCTGGCGTGGAACGCTATTCGGTCGATATGGCCGTGCGCATGGCGGAAAAAGCCGCCAAGCTCGGCATTCCCGCCATTGCCCCCTTCCCGCGCGAAAAGCTGGAGGTCAAAACCGAGGACGGCTCTTTCGTCGCCAGCCCTGACAACCTGATCAATCGTGCCGTGCGCGCAATCAAGAAGGAAGTGCCGGAAATCGGCATCATCACCGATGCGGCGCTCGACCCGTTCACCACGCATGGCCATGACGGCATCCTGCGCAACGGCGAAATCATCAACGACGAATCGGTTGCCATGGTCGTGCGCGGCGCGCTTTCACAAGCTGAAGCAGGTGCCGATATCATCGCACCTTCCGACATGATGGATGGCCGCGTCGGCGCCGTGCGTCAGGCGCTGGACGAACATGGCTTCTGCCACATTCCGATCATGTCCTATGCCACCAAGTTCGCTTCCGCATTTTACGGTCCCTATCGCGATGCCATCGGCACGCAGGGCCTGCTGAAAGGCGACAAGAAGACCTATTACCTCGATCCGGCCAACCCGGAAGAAGCCGTGCGCGAGGCCGAGCAGGACATTGCCGAAGGCGCGGACATGCTTATGGTCAAGCCGGGCCTGCCCTATCTCGACATCATCCATCGCCTGAAAAGCGAGTTCCGCCTTCCCACCTACGCCTACCAGGTGTCAGGCGAGTATGCGATGATCAAGGCCGCCGGGATCAACGGCTGGATCGACGAAGAAAAGGTGATGATGGAGAGCCTTCTGGCGTTCAAGCGCGCGGGCTGTGACGGCATTCTCACCTATTTTGCAATCGAAGTGGCTGAAAAGCTTAAACAACAGGACTGACCGGCAAGTCCTGCTTTCGGGAAATCATCAAATTTCCTTGAAACCGCCGGTTTTGGTTCCCATGTTGATGACTGTTCCGCCGAGGTGGCGGGACAGCGCCGGTTGTCACATCCCCCCGGACGCTTCTTTTGAAACGACTGGAAGGAACAATGTCCGACCATATCCTGCACGGCGAAGTCATGGGTCCGCGTTATGAAAGCCGCGCATTTTTTGAAGGCGTGCGAACCCGCCGCATTATGGCTTTTCTGATCGATTACCTGATTGTTTTCCTGCTCTGCATCCCAGCAGCGATCGTCATTGCAATCCTCGGCATCATTACGCTCAGCCTTGGCTGGATGCTCTATGGTATCATGTTTCCCATGGTGGCGCTGTTCTACGTTGCGCGCACGCTTGGCGGGCCGCAGCAGGCCACGAAGGGCATGCAGATGATGAACATCAAGCTCGTCAGGCTCGAAGGCGGCACGGTCGACCCGATGCTCGCAATCGTCCACACGGTCCTCTTCTGGGGTCTTAATGTGGTACTGACGCCGCTGATCCTGCTTGCGTCGCTGGTTCTCGACCGCAAGCGCACCGTGCACGATCTTCTGCTCGGCACGGCTGTCATTCGTTCGGACCGTTGAGCCCTTCGCTGCCCTGTTGAGGCGACGCTTCAAAAAAATTCAGAGCCGGCTGCGCAAAATACCTATTGACGTTTTGCACTGCCGGTTCAATCCTTATGCCGTATCGTGATGGTTTCGGTATTGCCATTTCGTGGATATTGAATGACCCATCAACCGCAGCAGTCTCCGCAGTTCTTTCTGACAGCTCCATCACCCTGTCCTTATCTCGAAGGCCAGATGGAGCGGAAAGTCTTTACGCATCTGGTCGGAGACAAAGCGAATGAGATTAACGATCTTCTGACCCAGGGCGGTTTCCGCCGTTCCCAGAACATAGCCTACCGTCCGGCCTGCGAATTGTGCAGGGCCTGCGTTTCCGTTCGCATCCTCGCTGGCGAGTTCAAGATGACGCGCAATATGCGCCGCGTGTGGAGCCAGAACCGCAACCTGATCGGGCGTGTGCACAAGGCCCAGCCCAGCACCGAACAATATGCGCTTTTCCGCGACTATCTCGATGCGCGCCATCGCTCGGGCGGCATGTCCGACATGACGGTGCTCGATTATGCGATGATGGTCGAGGATACCCACGTCAACACGCAGATTATCGAATACCGCCGGCGCGGGCCGGACAGCTTCATCGATCCGAAAGGCGATGGCGAGCTTGTTGCCGTGGCGCTGACCGACGTGATGGCCGATGGCCTGTCGATGGTCTATTCGTTCTTCTCGCCGCATATGCACGAGCGCTCGCTCGGCACCTATATGATCCTCGACCACATCCAGCGGGCACATGCCGCCGGTCTACCGCATGTCTATCTCGGCTATTGGGTCGAAGGATCGCGCAAGATGCAATACAAGATCCGCTTCACCCCGCAGGAGCATCTGGGCCCACGAGGCTGGCAGCGGTTTGAGGGTTAAGGCGTTAGCTGCTTTTTCATGGGATATGACAGTTTCCCGCCCCGCCATATCTGCGGTTCGCCTGCCGCCCCATAGCCTCTCTCTCGATAAAATCGACGCGCCGTTTCCGTGCTGACAAGGTGGGCAACCGTCACCTCGCGGCGTAAAAGGTAGCTCTCGAGTTCTGACATGAGCGCCTTGCTGACACCGTGGAAGCGAAACTCCGGCGCGACATAATTCAGCAGGATTTCTCCCTCGTCCGTCGCCAGTCCGACACCCGCCATGACGCTGCCGATTTCCGCGACGAGCAAGGTTTGAAACGGCGCTCCTATCCACTTGCTTACATTTTCGGGTGTCTTGTTGGCGAGCCACGGCAGCAGAATATCGTCGCGCCCCTCGTGATCGGCCGTGCAAAGGTCCGTAATGGAGCGCCTCAAAATGTCACAAATTTTGACGGCATCGTCAGATAGTGCCGAGCGAACGTGCATGGAACCTCCGTGGAGCGCGGCCTGTACGACCGCATCCCATGTTATTCAGCAACTACCCGCAAATCGACCGCAACTTCTAGCGGTTCCGAACGAATTTAAAACTTGCCCGAACGCGGAAAACCCTTCGGCACCAGACGGCCCGCAGAAGCACGCGCGCCGATCCATTCGACAAGCTCTTCCTTGCTGCGGTTGAAGGTGCGGTCCGCCGAATCCTGCCAGGATAGCCCTTCGGCAATGGCAAAGGTGCGGACGTCGGACACGCCGCCATCCTTGTACTTTTGCAGGCGCACGCCCTTGCCGCGGGTCATTTCGGGAATGTCGGAAAGCGGGAAGACCACCATCTTGCGGTTTTCGCCGACGACTGCGATATGATCGCCGGAAACGCGCTGGCAAAGCTTCGCCTCATCCGGCGCCTTCACGTTCATCACCTGTTTGCCCTTGCGGGTATTGGCGACGGCCTCGCTTTCGGGAACGATGAAGCCGTTGCCCTCATGGCTGACGAGCAACAGCTTGGCTGCCGGATCGTGGACGAAGGCTGTCAAAATATCCTGATCGTTCTCCATGTCCACAAGGATGCGGATCGGCTCGCCATGGCCGCGACCGCCCGGAAGCGTGTTCGCGCCGATGGTGAAGAACTTGCCGCCCGTTGTAAAAAACAGAAGCTTGTCGGTAGTTTCCGCATGGAAAGCGAGCTTGAGCTTGTCGCCTTCCTTGAAAGCGAGCGTCGAGAAATCGGCCAGATGCCCCTTCATGGCACGCAGCCAGCCCTTCTCTGATACAACGATCGTAACCGGCTCACGCTCGATCATTGCCTGATGAATATCTTCCAGATCATGGGTCGGCGCTTCGGCGAAGGCCGTGCGGCGGGCACCAAGCTCGGTCTTCGGACCGAACTTTTCCCGTACCGCCTTGATTTCCGCGCTGATCTTCTTCCACTGACGCGTGCCGGAAGCGAGCAAACCTTCGAGATCCGTCTTCTCGGCGGTGAGATCGTCGAACTCCTTGCGGATCTCGAACTCTTCAAGCTTGCGCAGAGAACGCAGGCGCATGTTGAGGATCGACTCGGCCTGAACGTCTGTCAGCTCGAAGGCCCGCATCAGTTCCTGTTTCGGCTCATCCTCCTCGCGGATGATGCGGATCACCTCATCCAGATTGAGATAAGCGATCAGAAAGCCGCCAAGAATCTCCAGCCGTCTTTCGATTTCCGCCAGACGATATTGCGAGCGGCGGACGAGCACTTCCTTGCGGTGGTCGAGCCATTCACGCAGAACGCTTCCCAGCGACAGGACATTCGGCACCTTGCCGTGCGAGAGCACGTTCATGTTGAGCGAAACGCGGCTTTCAAGCTCGGTCAGCTTGAACAGCGATTCCATCAGCAGTTCAGGATCGACCGTCCGATTTTTCGGCTCCAGAACGATGCGAATATCTTCCGCCGACTCGTCGCGGATATCGTCGAGCAGCGGCAGCTTCTTCGCCAGCAGCAGCTCGGCGATCTTTTCGATCAGGCGCGACTTCTGCACCTGATAGGGAATTTCCGTGACGACAATCACCCATGTACCGCGATTGCCTTCTTCCTTTTCCCATTTCGCGCGAACGCGAAACGCACCGCGACCCGTGCGATAAGCATCGACAATATTGCCATGCTCTTCGACAAGGATGCCGCCGGTTGGGAAATCCGGCCCGCGCACCTTGCATTTCAAAAGAGCAGCCGGATCGGTTTCGGCTTCACGCTTCAGCTCTTCCCATTGTTCCGGCGAGGTAACGAGCTCCTCCACCGGCGCATCGGGATGATTGATCAGATAGAGCGCCGACGAGCAAAGCTCCGCCACATTATGCGGCGGGATGTTGGTCGCCATGCCGACCGCGATGCCAGCCGAACCATTGGCCAGCAGGTTCGGAAAAGCGCCCGGAAGGACGATGGGCTCCTCGTCCTCCTCATTATAGGTTGGACGAAAATCGATGGCGTTTTCGTTGATGCCTTCGAGCAGCAGCGTCGCGACTTCCGTCATGCGCGCTTCGGTGTAGCGCATGGCGGCAGCGTTATCGCCGTCGATATTGCCAAAATTGCCTTGTCCGTCCACGAGCGGATAGCGCACTGCGAAATCCTGCGCCAGACGCACCAGCGCGTCATAGATTGACGCATCGCCATGCGGATGGAACTTACCCATCACATCGCCGACGATACGCGCGCATTTCGCATAGGCCTGATCGGGATTGAGGCGCAGCAGGCGCATGGCGTGCATGATGCGGCGATGCACCGGCTTCAGGCCGTCGCGCACGTCCGGCAGCGCACGATGCATGATCGTCGAGAGCGCATAAGCGAGGTAACGTTCCTCGAGAGCCGATTTGAGATCGACCCGCTCGATGTGTTCTTCGCCGTCGTCCGGCGGAATCAGACTTTTTCCCATGTCTCTCAGTACCAATTGCGCGATTCGCCAGCAAGAGTTCAGGAGAACCAATCCAGTACATTCATGTGCAATAGTCGCAATCCTGCCGCCATTTGCGTCCTATAGAGCTATTCGGGTTTGATTTCCCCAGCTGCAATCGCAGGCTGAGGAAATCATGTTGTTGTTGCGCGTGATTTCCGCCTATGAATGCCGCGCTACATTAAAGATTAGGCAGGAGCTTCGAATGCAGGTTTTCGTCAATATCAAGCCAGCGGCACGTGTTTTGGCGGCCGGTACAGCGCTTTCGCTGGTATTCGGCAGTGCTGCCATGGCTGCCGACGCCAATGCGGTGGCCGAGCGCATCAAGGCGCTCTACGCGAAACAGGGCGGCGAGCTAAGCTTCGCCAATGTTCAGGCGAGTGGCTCCGACATCGTGCTTCAGGGCACCAAGATCAAGCTGCCGACGGTGGGCGAAAATGAAACCGCCATTGGTGACGTGACGCTCCGGAACGTTCAGGATGCACCGGACGGCGGCTACAGCATCGATGAGGTCACCCTGCCCGACCTGGCGCTCGCCGGTGAGGCTGACAAGAACGACAAGGCGGAGCTAAAGGGCCTTGCCATGCAGAACGTGCATATTCCGTCGGAAAAGGCCAAGGGCCCGCTCGACAGCATGGTCATGTACGACAAGCTGAAGATCGATGAGATCCTGTTCGGCACGCCCGGCAAAGACGGTGCCACGGTAACGGGCTTCGACCTGTCGCTCGATACCACTAATAAGGCCGAGAAGATCGGCTATGTCTGGAACATCGCCCACATCGATGCGACCTTTGAAAAGGACGGCAAGAACCCGCTTGCGCCGCTCGACATGAACACATTCAACGGCTCGCTGACCTCCAAGGGCAGCTGGTCGCCTGCTTCCGGCGACACCTCGCTGGACCAGCTGGAAATTCAGGCGAAGGAACTCGGCAAGATCAACATTACCGGCAGCCTTGGCGGGTACGATCTGGCATTCCTCGAAGCCGTTCAGAAGACGCAGGAGAACATGAGCAAGGCCGATGCGGACAAGGACGCCGCCGGTCTCGCCATTCTCGGTCTGGCGGAACAGCTGAACCTCAAGAACCTGTCGATCCGTTTCGACAACGATAGCCTGACCCAGAAGGTTCTCGATTATTACGGAAAACAACAGGGCGCGGATGGCAAGCAGCTTGGCCAGCAGATGAAGATGATGGTTCCGCTGATGGCGACACAGTTGAAGAACCCGGAATTTGCCCAGCAGCTCAAGGCCGCATCCGACAAGTTCTTTGACGATCCGAAATCGCTGACCATCAGCGCGACGCCCGACCAGCCGGTGACCTTCGCTTCCATCGTTGCCACGGCATCGCTGGACCCGACGAAGATCATCCAGCTTCTGAAAGTCAGCGTCGACGCCAACAATTAAAAGACAAGCCCGGTGAGTTTCCTCACCGGACTTTTTCAAAGGCAATAAAAAAACCCGGCTCGACGCCGGGTTTTTTCATGTGGGCTTCAGCTCTTTTGCACCGGAGCCAGACGGATATGCAGGTCGCGCAGCTGCGCGGGCGTCACATCCGAAGGGGCATTCATCAGAAGATCGAGCGCCTGCTGGTTCATCGGGAACAGCGAGATTTCGCGCAGGTTCTTCGCGCCGACCAGAAGCATGATGACACGGTCGATACCGGCGGCCATGCCGCCATGCGGAGGCGCGCCATACTGGAATGCGCGATAGAGACCGCCGAAGCGTTCTTCCACGTCCTGCTGGCTGAGGCCGACCTTCTCGAATGCCTTGACCATAACATCCGGCAACTGGTTACGGATTGAGCCGGAAGCGATTTCAAAGCCGTTGCAGACGAGATCGTACTGGTAGGCCTTGATCGTCAGCGGGTCCTGGTTTTCCAGCGCGTCCAAACCGCCTTGCGGCATGGAGAACGGGTTGTGCGCGAAGTCGAGCTTCTTGTTGTCCTCGTCCCATTCATAGAACGGGAAGTCGATGATCCATGCCAGTTCGAAACGGTCACGGTCGACGAGGTTCAGTTCCTCGCCCGCGCGCGTGCGGGCATCGCCTGCGAATTTGTAGAACTTGGATGGCAGACCGGCCACGAAGAAGCAGGCATCGCCATCGCCAAGACCGAGCTGGTTGCGCAGCGCTTCGGTGCGTTCTTCACCGATGTTCTTGGCAATCGGACCGGCGCCTTCGAGCTTGTCGCCTTCCTTGCGCCAGAAGATATAGCCAAGGCCCGGCTGACCCTCGCCCTGCGCCCATGAGTTCATGCGGTCGCAGAATGCGCGGCTTCCGCCGGTCTTGGCCGGGATTGCCCAGACTTCGACCTTCGGGTCGTTGGCGATCATGTTTGCAAAGACCTTGAAGCCCGAACCTGCAAAATGTTCAGTCACGGCCTGCATTTCAATCGGGTTGCGCAGGTCCGGCTTGTCCGAACCATAGGTGCGGATCGCATCGTCATAGGCGATGCGGCGGAATTTCTGCGTGACCGGCTTGCCTTCGGCGAACTCTTCGAAAATGCCGCGCATGACGGGTTCCATCGTTTCCCAGACTTCTTCCTGGGTCACGAAGCTCATTTCGAGGTCGAGCTGGTAGAATTCGCCCGGCAGGCGGTCGGCACGCGGGTCTTCGTCGCGGAAGCACGGCGCGATCTGGAAATAGCGGTCGAAACCGGCAACCATCAAAAGCTGCTTGTACTGCTGGGGTGCTTGCGGCAGCGCGTAGAACTTGCCCGGATGAATACGGCTCGGCACGAGGAAGTCGCGCGCGCCTTCCGGCGAGGAGGCCGTCAGGATCGGCGTGGTGAACTCGTTGAAGCCGATCTCGGTCATGCGGCGGCGCATCGCGGCAATGATCTTCGTGCGGCTCATGATGTTCTTGTGCAGCGTTTCGCGGCGCAGGTCGAGGAAGCGGTACTTCAGGCGAATGTCTTCCGGGTAGTCTGGCTCGCCGAAGACCGGCAGCGGCAATTCCTTGGCGGCCGCCAGCACTTCGATTTCGGTTGCAAAGATTTCGACTTCACCGGTCGGCAGGTTGGCGTTGACCGCATCGTCTGCGCGGGCCTTCACTTCACCATCGACACGGATTACCCACTCGCCGCGAACGGTTTCGGCAACCTTGAAAGCGGGCGAATCGGGATCGGCCACGATCTGGGTAATACCGTAATGATCGCGAAGATCGATGAAGAGAATGCCGCCATGGTCACGGACGCGGTGAACCCAGCCGGAAAGGCGAACGTTGGAACCAACGTCCGTCTTGCGAAGGGCTGCGCAGGTATGGCTGCGGTAACGGTGCATGATTTCTGCCTTTTGGTAAGATAAATCAGTGCAGGCAAAGCGCTGCAAATTCTGGCGGAAAAGCGCATTTTGACCGGGTTTTGTCAAGTCTGCACTCTCTGCAAGCGTCGAGGTTCGGGCGCCTTGACGCAAAGTATCGACAAAAAACACTATTTGCACTTGTTATGCAGCGCATTTTGCGCATTCTTCGCGACAAGCGGCCGCGCTTTCTCTAAAAGGTAACCATGCATCTTATTACGACGACAGAGGCCCTCGAAGAGGCCGTATCCGCCCTTTCCAAGTCCGATTTCGTCACGGTCGACACGGAATTCATCCGCGAAACGACGTTCTGGCCGGAATTGTGCCTTATCCAGATGGCTTCGCCCGACCATACGGCGCTTGTCGACGCGCTTGCGCCGGGACTGGACCTCGCCCCCTTCTTCCGCCTGATGGCCGACGAAAAGGTGGTCAAGGTTTTCCACGCCGCGCGGCAGGACATCGAAATCGTCTTCCACCTCGGCGACCTGATCCCTGCGCCTGTCTTCGACAGTCAGGTGGCAGCGATGGTCTGCGGTTTTGGCGATGCTATTTCCTACGACCAGCTTGTGCAAAAAGTCACCGGCAAGCATATCGACAAGTCGTCGCGGTTCACCGACTGGCGACGCCGCCCCCTTTCAGAAAAGCAGCTCGACTATGCGCTGGCAGACGTGACCTATCTGCGCGACATCTATCTCTATCTGAAGCAGGAACTGGAGAAAGAAGGCCGTAGCGAGTGGGTGAACGAGGAAATGGCGGTGCTCACTTCCCGCGAGACCTACGATCTTCATCCGGACGATGCATGGCGGCGGGTCAAGGCGCGTATTCGCAAGCCAATCGAGCAGGCAATCGTGCAGGCCGTCGCCGCCTGGCGCGAACGCGAAGCCCGCGAGCGCAATGTGCCGCGCGGACGCATCATCAAGGACGACACTATAGCCGAAATCGCCCAGCAGCAGCCGCGTGACGCGGAAGCGCTTGGACGTCTTCGTTCAATCCCGAAGGGCTGGGAGCGTTCCGCGCAAGCCGCCGGTCTGGTCGCGGCGATCCAGTCGGCGCTTGAAATTCCCAAGGAAGACCTGCCGAAATTGCCAAAGCAATCCCATTCGCCGGAAGGCAGCGCGGCGGCAGCCGATATCCTCAAGGTCCTGCTCAAGCTTGTGACAGAGGAACACGGGGTCGCGGCAAAGATCGTGGCGAGTTCCGACGACATCGACAAGATCGCCGCGGAAGGCGACAAGGCAAACGTGCCTGCCCTGCATGGCTGGCGCCGCGAGGTGTTCGGCCAGAAGGCCCTCGACCTCATCGACGGCAAGATCGGCATCAAATTCGAGAACCGGCGGATAAGGGCGGTTGAGTTAGGGCAGTAGGGCAATAAGGCAGTAAGGCAATATGTGAATGCTCGCGCTAAACATACTGCCTTACTGCCTTATTCACTTACTGCCTTATTCCCTCGTTCCCTCAATCGCGCCGTCGCCGACCGCGAAATAGATGTTTTTGCCCGTCAGTTTGGCCAGTTGCTGCAACCGGCCCTCGGGACGGTCCGAAATCAGATCGGCAAGATCGCCGGGAACCACCAGCGCAATGCCGTTTTCTTCCTCGCGCCAGACCAGACGCGGGATGACGCCCGGCATCGAAGCGGACAGAAGATAGACCACACGCAGCAACGCCCCAAGCAGCTTTGCCCGTTCGCGCAAGCGCGGTGTGGCGAGTTGCACGATCTCCGGCGCGATCTCGTCCTCAATCAGTCCTTCGTGACGATAATAATTGGCAAGCGCCATGAAGGAACGTCCCGCATGGTCGATACCGCCGAATGAACCGTGAGCGATGATGTTCAATGCCTGCGAGCCGCGATAGTCAGGGTGGGCGCGCCAGCTTATATCGGCCACGAGGCAGGCAGCCTGCCTGTAGCGCGCTTCATCGTCGGTTTCGTCAAAACCGAGTACCGGCAGGGACAATGTCGTCCATGTCGCCAGTTCACGGGCATGACGCGGAGAACGTGAGCGCAAAATGGAAAACTCTTCCGCCGAAGCCAAGAGCGGATCAAGAAGCTGCTCATTCTTGGGCAAAAGCGAAAAAAGATAGCCTTCGCGCACGCCGAGCGCCGAAAAAACGATCTTGGAAGGCTTCATGAGGCGGATCGTCTCAAGCAGAACCGTCGCGCCGTAAGACAAAAGCTGGCGGCGGTTCTTCGAAACTGCCTCGATGCCGCGCATCGTGTCGAGATTGCCCTTGGCGACGCGCTTCAGGAAGCTTTGCGCTTCCACCGGGTTCATCTCGTAGCCGTGCATCACATGCAGCGGATAATTCTTCGCCGTCATATGCAGCTTGGCGAGGTTACGCCACGTGCCGCCAACCGCATAGAAAACCTGGCCCTGATGCGCTTTCAGAAGCGTCGCCTTCGCCAGTTCCGCACGCGCGATCTTCGTCGCCTCTGGCAATTTCTCGTTGGACATATCCTGCAAGCGCAAGCCGCCGAGCGGCAAGGTGATCCCCTCGCCCACCTCGTGATCGTCCACGGCGACCAGTTCAAGACTGCCGCCGCCGAGATCGCCCGTCACGCCCTTCGGCTTGTAGAAGCCGGAGATGATGCCGAGCGCTGAATAGTAAGCTTCTTCCTTGCCGGACAATACCTCGATGTGCCGGCCAAGAATGGCTTCCGCCTGGGCGATAAAGTCGGGGCCGTTCTTCGCTTCACGCGCTGCCGCGGTTGCCAGCGCGTGAATGGAAACAGCGCCTGCCTGCTCGGCCAGAGCGCGAAAACGTTTCAGCGCACGAAGTGCCGCCTCAACGGATTTCTCGTTGAGCTTGCCGGTCTTCGCGAGGCCTTTTCCGAGGCCGCAGAGAATCTTTTCGTTGAAAAGCACCGTCGGCGAACGGACGATGCCTTCATAAATGACGACACGGATCGAGTTCGAGCCAATGTCGATGACCGCAACGGGTTTCAGCCCCTTGAGGCGGCCTTGTGCTACAGCTGGACTCATGCAGTCGTTTTTCTTTCCGCCTGCGCACGCTTGCGATGCGCGATAAGGCGGGGGGCCGAAGACTTCAGCGACTTTCCGCGACCCGACAGGCTAGGATTGGTCATGAAATATTCCTGCGCGTTGAAAGCTTCCTCTCCTGCCTCTTTTTCTATCCGGCGAGAGGTGCCGTCCGCAAGTAGCTGATAGCTCTGTTGGTTATCAATTATGTTGGCAAACATGATTTGCGACAGGATTTGCTGGTGCACTGTGGCATTTGTGATCGGAACGAGGGTCTCCACGCGGCGATCCAGATTGCGCGGCATCATGTCGGCGGAGCCGATATAGACGATTGCCTTGTCGGAAGGCAGGTCGTTGCCGTTTCCGAAGCAGAAAATGCGGCTATGCTCCAGAAAACGCCCTACAATAGATTTGGCGCGAATATTGTCCGAGAGCCCCGGAACACCCGGACGCAGGCAGCAGATGCCGCGCACGACGAGGTCGATCTGCACACCCGCCTGGCTCGCCATATAGAGCGCGTCAATAATCTGTGGATCGACCAGCGCATTCATCTTCATCCAGATGGCCGCCGGACGGCCTGCCTTCGCATGGGCGACCTCATCCTCGATGTGTTTCAGTATGCGGGCGCGCAGCGTGAAAGGTGAAATCGCGATCTTCATCTCCTCGGCAGGCTGCGCATAGCCGGTGATGAAATTGAAGATATGGGCCACATCGCGCGCAATATCGGCATCGGACGTGAAGAATGACAGGTCGGTATAGATGCGCGCGGTGATCGGGTGATAATTGCCAGTGCCAAGATGCACATAGGAACGCAGCTTCTGGTCTTCGCGGCGCACCACAAGCGACATTTTGGCGTGTGTTTTCAACTCGATAAAGCCGAACACCACCTGAACGCCCGCGCGTTCCAGATCGCGCGCCCAGCGAATGTTGGCTTCCTCATCGAAACGGGCTTTCAGCTCGACCAGCGCCGTCACCGACTTTCCCGCTTCCGCCGCATCCACCAGCGCGCGCACGATCGGGCTGTCGTTGGAGGTGCGGTAAAGCGTCTGTTTGATGGCCAGCACGTCCGGGTCGGCTGCGGCCTGCCGCAGGAACTGCACCACCACGTCGAAGGATTCATAAGGGTGATGAACCACGATGTCCTTTTCGCGAATCGCTGCGAAGCAATCGCCGCCATGTTCGCGAATGCGCTCGGGGAAACGCGGATTGTAGGAGACGAATTTGAGGTCCTCGCGCGGGATCGAAACGATCTCCGAAATCATGTTCAGCGCCAGCAGACCCTCATGAACGCTGATGCGGTTTTCCGAAACGCCCAGTTCCGTCGCCACGAAGATGCGCAGCGCTTCGGGCATCTCGCCGTCAAACTCGATACGGATCACCTGCCCGCGGCGGCGGCGTTTCAGCGCTGTCTCGAAGAGGCGAACCAGATCTTCCGCCTCTTCCTCGACTTCAATATCGCTGTCGCGGATGATGCGGAACGTACCGGCGCCGCGCACTTCATAACCGGGAAAAAGCCGCCCGATGAACAGGCTCACTGCATCCTCAATGGTGATGAAACGATAGACATTGGCCTGATCCGTCGGCAGCTGGATAAAGCGCTTCAAAGCGACGGGGATACGCAGCAGCGCCGTCATCGGATGGTTATCGGCGCGCCGCGCAAGCTGCAATGCGATGGAAAAACCAAGGTTTGGAATGAACGGGAACGGATGCGCCGGATCGATGGAAAGCGGCGTCAGGACGGGAAAAATCGTCTCAAGGAAGTGGTTTTCGAGCCATTCCTTCTCCGGCTTTGAAAGCGCGGACGGGCGGACGATCTCGATGCTTTCCTGTTCCAGCTCCTCGCGCAGCGCGCGCAGGCGCTGCTGTTGCTCTTCCTGCAGGCGCCCTACTTCGTCCAGAACGAAATCGAGCTGTTCCTGCGGCGTGCGTCCATCGGCGCTGCGCATCGCCACGCCAGCGCGCACCTGCGCGGCAAGACCGGCGATGCGGACCATGAAGAATTCATCGAGATTAGCGGCGGAAATGGACAGGAAGCGCAGGCGTTCGAGCAAGGGCTGGCGCATGTTCGCGGCTTCATCGAGAACGCGCCGATTGAATTGCAGCCAGGAAAACTCACGATTGACGAAGCGGTCGGCACTTTCCATCAGCTCGCCATTCAAAGCTTTGTGAATGTCGGGGGCGGCATCCATGTCGGGAACGATGGATGGAGTGGAGACCTGTCCGGCTGTCATTTCGTGTGTTCCGCCTTGGAGTGCGTTGGGGGGTTCGCTCGCCATAACGCTGTTTTCGCTCATTTTTCCTGTCCCGACTTCCGCCGGAACGTTCCGGCTCTGCCTTTTTGCCTTAAGCACATCTGATCCCGAAAACCGCTTCACACTTTTCGGGGTGCGCTATAAGCCTATGGCTGTCATATGACAGTTTGATAGCATATAGCTTGAAATGTCGTCAGAATTGATGAAAACGCTTCCGGAAACAAGACTTTCGCGCTACACGCATGCCAATGTCTATGCATGATCTTGCCCGGAAACCGGCAAGACCAAGCCCATACCGCCCATCGACCAGAACCGGAGCATGTTATGTCCGATCACATCATTCCTCACTTTCAGAACGACGCCGGCCATGCGGCCATCGAAATCGGCGTGAAGGAATTCATGTGCGTCGGTGCAAACCCGCCTTTCGATCATCCGCATGTGTTTCTCGACATGGGCGATGAAAGCGAAGCCGTTTGCCCGTATTGCTCGACGCTCTATCGCTACAATGCAAAGCTCCATGCCGACGAAACCGTTCCGGCTGGCTGCGCTTACGAAGCACCTGCCGATAAAGCAGCCTGATCCCGGCTGCTGATCCGGGGCTGAACTCCGGAGGCCTCACCGACATGAGCAGAGGGCGCATATTGATTGCCGGGGCCGGAGTTGCGGGCTTGTCGGCAGCGATGGAATTGGCAGCACGCGGCTGGAACGTCCGGCTTGTCGAAAAGGCAGAGACCCTTTCGGAAGTCGGCGCTGGCCTGCAACTCGCCCCCAATGCGATGCGCCATCTGCAACGGCTCGGCGTTGCCGACCGTCTTTCCACGCAAGCGGTGACGCCGGAAGCACTCTATCTTATGGATGGGCGTAAAGCGCGTCCGCTGATGGAAATGAAGCTTGGCGACAAGGCTCGCCAGCGCTGGCATCATCCTTATGTCGTTTGCCATCGCGCCGACCTGCAATCGGCACTCCTCGATACCTGCCGCGAACAGCCAAGCATCGAGATCAGCCTCGGTGCTGAAATCACAAATCATCGCGTCGAAAATGGAGCCGTTGCGGCAACCATCCGCCGCGCCAACTCCGAAGAATCTGTCGGCGCGGCCTATGTGATCGCCTGTGATGGCGTCTGGTCGGCGGAACGATCAAAGGCAGGTTTAAGCAAGGCGCGGTTCAGCGGCCATATCGCATGGCGCACGACGCTTGCCGCCAGTGCCCTGCCCGCCTCCTTCCTGAACGCCATGCCGGAACGCAAATCTGTCTCCGCATGGCTCGGCAAGAAGGCGCATTTCATCGCTTACCCGGTCAAGGGCGGCAGCTTCTTCAACTTCGTCGCCATCACAACGGGTGAAAATCCCGGCGAGGTCTGGTCCAGAACCGGCGATGCGGCGCGTCTGCGGTCCATCTATGACGACTGGGGCGCGGCCGTCCGCGATGTGCTGGCGGCTGCCGATGGTTGGACCTACTGGCCGCTTTTTGAAATGCCGGATGCTCAATTCGTCGGGCCGGACCGCACCATCTTTCTCGGAGATGCGTCGCACGCGGTCACGCCTTTTGCGGCGCAGGGTGCAGCCATGGCGATCGAGGATGCGGCAGCGCTGGCACAAGCGCTGGACGACAGCGACCGCGAAGCTGGGCTGAAGCGTTTCGATGCCGCCCGCAAGGAGCGCATCGCTGCGGTCGCCAAACGCGGCGAGCTGAACAGGTTTGCCTATCACGCCACCGGCATTTTTGCGCTTGGCCGCAACGCGCTTTTCGCCATGCGCAGTCCAGACAGCTTCCTTAAGGATCTGGACTGGCTTTATGGCTATGACGCCGTCGCGGCCATACGGGATTAAGCCGCGTCGCGCGCGGCCTCCAATGTCGCAATATCGATCTTGACCATCTTCATCATGGCGTTCGCCACGCGTTGACGGACATCCGGTGCACCATCCTGCAGAATATCCAGCAGCATGTCGGGCACGATCTGCCATGCAAGACCGTATTTATCGGTCAGCCAGCTGCACTCCATTGGCGAGCCGCCTTCCAGCAGCCTTTCCCAGAAGGCATCCACTTCCGCTTGATCCCTGCATCGCACGATCAGCGAACTTGCCGGTGAGAACTTGAACTGCGGGCCACCGTTCAGGCCGCATATTTTTTGCCCGTCGAGGGTAAAATTCACCACGACGGGCTGTTCCTCATTTTGCTGGTGGCCATGCGTGAAACGGATCGCGCCGTCAATCGAAGCCGGTCTTCCGCACGCGCGGAAGATTGAGACATAGTGGTTCGCGGCTTCTTCAGCATTTCCGTCGAACCAGAGACAGATCGTCAAACCTGACATTTTCTCCTCCTTTGCCTTGTGTGGTCATTATCCGGCGCGTTAGCCCATGACCTTTTTGGCTTCCTCCATGTCCATCCACATGATCTCCCAGATATGGCCATCGAGATCCTCGAAGCTGCGTCCATACATGAAGCCATAATCCTGCTTCGGGGCGGGATCGGCCTTTCCGCCTGCATTTACCGCTTTCTCCACCGTGGCATCCACTTCGGCCTTGCTTTCCGCCGACAGGCAGACCAGCACTTCGCTGACCGCATTGGCATCGGCGATCTTCTTCGGCGTGAACTGGCTGAACTTGTCATGGTCGAGGATCATCACGTGGATCGTATCCGAAAAGACCATGCCGGAGGCCGTTTCGTCCGAGAACATCTCGTTCTTGGTAGCGCCGATCGCTTCGTAGAAACTCGTCGACTTCGCGACATTCTTCACTGGCAGGTTCACGAAAATCATTTTCGGCATGGGATTTCCTCCGTTGGCGGGCTCGGCGGCCCGCTCCTGTTTCTTCGATTATCTATCGCCTGCCCGGCTCCCCGGCGATACAAGGTCAAGCCTTCCGGTGCGAACAGCGCAATGCAATTGGGGTCGGATTGGCTCAAAGTTAGCTTGTATATAATGGCATATAAGTTATGATTAGCAACCATGAAGTTAGAAAAAATAACCAAATCGGAAAAGCAACCCGCGAAGCGCAGCTATGACGATGCCTGCGCTGCGGCCCATGCCCTTGATTTGATTGGGGAACGGTGGGCGCTTCTGGTGATGCGCGAATTGATGCTCGGACCCAAACGCTTCAGTGACTTGCGGGCTGACCTGCCGGGTGTGAGCGCAAATGTCCTCACGCAAAGGCTGGAAGGACTGGAAGAAGCCGGCATTCTTCGCAAGACGAAGCTGCCGCCGCCTGCTGCTGTGCAGGTCTATGAACTGACCGAGTGGGGCTACGAAAGCGAGCCGATCCTTCAGGCACTAGGCCGATGGGCGGCGCGCTCGCCAAAACATGATCCCAACCTGCCGATCTCGACCGTTTCCTTCCTGCTTTCGCTACGGACCATGATCGATCATCACAGGTCTGGCGGTTTACGCGGGGTGATCGGTCTTCGCCTGGACGGGGAAGATTTCACGGCTCATCTTGCCGATGCCGAAGTTCGGATAGAGCGCGGCGTGGCGCAGAAGTATGATCTGCATTTCGAAAGTTCGCCGTGCATGCTGGCCGCCGCCATCTATGGCGGGCAACCTCTTTCAGTGCTGGAAAGCGCCAATGTTCTCAAGATCATAGGTGATCGCGCCCTTGCGGAAAAATTCGTGACGCTGTTCCCGCTTCCGGACAAGGCTGAGCTGCCCGAATGAAATATGCAACTTTTTGGTTGCTTATTTTCGTTCAGCCTTTATATTGGCAACCATAAAGTTGCCAATTACGGAGGAAGCAGGCCATGACAAGCAGTACAGACCGCATTGAGAAGACTGTTGATATTCGCGCCGGGATCGACCGCGTATGGCGTGCGCTGACCGATCATGAGGAGTTCGGAAGCTGGTTTCAGGTGAAGATCGAGGGGCCTTTCATCGTCGGCACTCGTTCGCTTGGCCGCACCACCTATCCGGGCTTCGAGCATGTGCGCTGGGAGGCCTTCATCAAGGACATGCATGCGCCGGACTATTTCGCCTTCACCTGGCACCCCTATGCCGTCGATCCGGATACGGATTATTCCAGCGAACCGCCGACGCTCGTCGAATTCCGGTTGCAGCCTATCGAAACCGGCACACGACTGACCGTGACCGAAAGCGGTTTCGATGCCCTCCCCGCCGAGCGCAAGCCAATTGCGCTGCGGATGAACGAAGGCGGCTGGGAGGAGCAGGTCGGCAACATCAAAAGACACGTCGAAAATGAACGATAGGCCAGAGATGACCGGCACGGATATGTCCATGGTTTTCGCCGCACTTGCCGATCCGACCCGGCTGGCGCTTATCGAAACCCTGAGCGACGGCGAAAGCCGTTCGATTGTGGTGCTGTCACAAAATGGCAGCATCACCCGGCAGGCCGTGACAAAGCATTTATCTGTGCTGGAACAGGCAAATCTGGTCGAACGGGAAAAGGTCGGTCGGGAAAGCCGGTTTCGGCTTCACCCCGCCCCGCTTGTCGATGCCCGCGCCTATCTCGCAACCGTCTCCAGCCAGTGGGATGATGCTCTCCAGCGTCTGCGCCGGTTCGTGGAAGATTAGATTTGCCTGAATAGAAGCGAAGACGTGCCCTTCACGAAGCCCAGCTTTTCGTAGAAGGGCACAAGGCGGTCAGGACAATAAAGCTCGAAGCTTTTCACGCGCTTCAGCTTTTCACGATTGAGGATGCGTTCGACCAAGGCTTGCCCCAACCCTTGCCCTCGATGCTGTTCCGCAACGATGACATCGAAGATCATCGCCTTGAAGGTGAAATCGCTCAGCACCCGGGCAAAACCTGCGATCCGGCCCTCGCTATCGAAACAGAACTGAAGCAGGTCGCAATGCGCGAGCATATGGGTGACGTCCTCAAAGCTCCGCTCCTTCGTCCACCATTCCCCGCAATAGAAAGCATGGAATTCGCGGTATCGCTCGACCGGCAACTCTTCCGTCCATTGAAAGTTCTTCACGATCCCTCCGTGCTTGCAAAAACACCCGCCAGATTGCCTGGCGGGTGCCTTCAATTCAGAAGCCGAATGCCGGATCAGTGCAGGATCTGGCTGAGGAACAGCTTGGTGCGTTCGTGCTGCGGATTGTCGAAGAACTCGTCCGGCGAGTTCTGTTCGACAATCTGGCCCTGATCCATGAAGATCACGCGGTTGGCGACCTGACGGGCAAAGCCCATTTCGTGCGTTACGCAGATCATGGTCATGCCTTCGGCGGCAAGGCTCACCATCGTATCAAGCACTTCCTTGACCATTTCCGGATCGAGAGCCGATGTCGGCTCGTCGAACAGCATCACTTTCGGGTTCATGCACAATGCGCGGGCAATGGCCACACGCTGCTGCTGACCGCCGGAAAGCTGGCCCGGATATTTGTTGGCCTGTTCCGGGATTTTGACGCGCGCCAGATAATGCATGGCGATTTCTTCCGCCTGCTTCTTCGGCATCTTGCGCACCCAGATCGGGGCGAGCGTGCAGTTTTCCAGAATCGTCAGATGCGGGAAAAGGTTGAAGTGCTGGAACACCATCCCGACTTCGCGGCGCACTTCGTCGATCTTCTTCAGGTCGTTGGTCAGTTCGATGTTGTCGACGACGATCTTGCCCTTCTGGTGTTCTTCCAAACGGTTGATGCAGCGGATCATGGTCGACTTGCCGGAGCCCGATGGGCCGGCCACAACGATGCGCTCGCCGCGCATGACCTTCAGATTGATGTCGCGCAGGACGTGGAACTCCCCGTACCACTTGTGCATGTTGGTGATTTCGATGGCGACATCGGTTTTGGAAACCTGCATCTTTGAACGGTCAACTTCCACTCCGAGCTCGGATTGCGGGAGGGCGCTTTGTGCACTCATTTCCATTATTCCCTTTATTCTTATCGTTTATGACCCGTATCGAGGCGTCGTTCCATGAATATAGAGTATCGCGACATTGCGAAACAGAAAATCCAGAAAACGAAGCCCGCAAAGATCAGGCCGGTAGCAGGCGTCTGTGGAGAAGCCCAGTTTGCATCGGAAAAGTTCTGGCGGACGATGCCCAGCAGATCGAACATGCCGATGATGTAGACAAGGCTCGTATCCTTGAAGAGACCGATGAAGGTGTTGACGATTCCCGGAATGACGAGCTTCAGCGCCTGCGGCAGTATGATCAATCCCGTTTTCTGCCAATAGCCGAGGCCAAGCGCATCCGCACCCTCATATTGCCCGCGCGGGATAGCCTGCAAGCCGCCGCGCACCACTTCCGCCATATAGGCCGAAGCGAAAAGCGCCACACCGATAAGCGCACGCAGCAGCTTGTCGAACGTTACGCCTGGCGGCAAAAACAGGGGTAGCATGACGCTGGCCATAAACAGCACCGTCACCAATGGGACGCCACGCACCATTTCAATGAAAATGATGGATAGCGTCTTGATGACCGGCAGCTTCGAGCGCCGCCCGAGTGCCAGCACGATGCCAAGCGGCAGCGAAACTGCGATGCCGACAAAGGACAGAACAAGCGTGACCAGCAGCCCGCCCCAGAGCGGCGTTTCCACATAGGGAAGGCCGAACCAGCCGCCGACCAGCAGGAAGAAGGCGACGATCGGAAAGACGAAGAAGAACAGGATCGCATTGAGCCCTTTCCTCGGCGCCTTGGGAATCAAGAGCGGCACCAGAAGGACCACGAAGATCAGCGCGGTCAGGTTGACGCGCCAGCGCTCCGAAATCGGGTAGCGGCCATAGAGAAACTGCTCGTATTTCGCATTCACGAAAGCCCAGCACGCGCCCGACCAGCCTTCCGGCTGCGCACCGCCTTGCGCGACGGTGAGACAGGCGGTGCGATCGGCACCGGTCCACACTGCCTTGACGAACAGCCACTCGATGATCGGGGGAAGAAACCACGCTACGAGCAGCAGGCCCAGGATGGTCAGAGCCGCGTCGAGGGGCGTTGCGAACAGATTGACGCGCAGCCAGTGCGAAATGCCCTGCACCGAGCGCGGCGGCGCTTCGCCATCCACCATCTGCGTGCGGACATATTGGAGATTTGCGTTTTCCATTGTCATCTCTCCACCAGCGCCATCTTGGCATTGAACCAGTTCATGAGGCCCGAGGTAATCAGGCTGATGCCAAGATAGATCACCATCCAGATCGCCACGACCTCGACCGCCTGACCGGTCTGGTTGAGGATTGTTCCGCCCACCGCGACAAGATCCGGATAGCCGATGGCAATGGCCAGCGACGAGTTCTTGATAAGGTTGAGATACTGGCTCGAGAGCGGCGGAATGATGATGCGCAGCGCCTGCGGCACGATGATGAGGCGCATCGTCTGGCCAGGACGAAGGCCAACGGCATAGGCTGCTTCGGTCTGCCCCTTGTGGACGCCAAGAACACCGGCGCGAACCGTTTCGGCGATGAAGGACGCCGTGTAGAAGGACAGCGCCAGAAACAGGGCCAAGAATTCCGGCTTGACCTGCGTACCGCCCGTCAGGTTGAAGGTGCCGAGTTTCGGAAAATCGAATGAGATCGGAAAGCCGGTTGCAATCAGCGCGAAAACCGGCAGCCCGATGATCAAGGCAGCGGCTACGCGTATCGTGTGAAATGGCTGGCCCGTCGCCATCTGGCGGCGTTTTGCCCAGCGCGCGACGACGACCGAAGCGACTATACCGATGAGAAGCGCCACCGGCAGAAGCCAGGCCCCCTCGCCCCACACCGGCGAGGGCATGAAGAAGCCGCGATTGTTCATATATGTGCCGAGCGGAAGCGCAATGCTGTCGCGAGCCTGCGGCAGTACCGAAAGCACGCCGAAATACCAGAAGAAGATGACGAGCAGCGGGGGAATATTGCGGAAGACTTCGACATAGACCGTGCAGATCTTGCGGATCAGCCAGTTGCGCGAGAGCCGCCCGATACCGACCAGAAATCCAATGATCGAAGCCGTCACGACACCGAGCGCGGCTACGTAAAGCGTATTCATCAGGCCGACCAGAAAGGCCCGGCCATAATTCGAATCGCTGCTGTATTGAATAAGCGTCTGACTGATATCGAAACCGGCGCGACCATTAAGGAAGCCGAAACCGGATGCGATATTTGCACGCTGAAGATTGGCGATCGTGTTGCCCACGATCCAGTAGATCGCCCCGATGACCACCCCGAAGACGATCACCTGATAGAGGATGCCGCGAATCCGCGGATCGTACAAGAGCGAAGTTCCGCCGCTATCCTGGCGGCGTTCAGTTGCAGAATAGGAAGCCATATGTTTCCTGTGCCTCTCGGCTGACAGCATCCGTTCCGAAAAAATGACAGGGCGCCTTTGCCGGACAACGCCGGAACGGCAACGTCTGAAATCGGGATATCGAATGCCGAACCGTTCGGTCCTGCTGTTTCCTATCCCGGCTCCTCAGGAGCCTTTGAAGACGGCAAGACGCGGTTGAATTCCAAAAAGCAGCTTGTCAACATTCCCACACCCGCCAGATGCGGGCCGAAAGCAAACGGACAAACTGCAAAGCCGACAAATCCGGCGGGCGCTGTTGCACCCGCCGATTGATCAGTCCGGAGAGTGACGCCCGTCAGCGCACGGGGACGCCATATTGCAGGCCGCCCTTGTTCCACTGGGCGTTGATGCCGCGTGCGATCTTGAGCGGGCTGCCGGCGCCGATGTTGCGCTCGAAAATTTCGCCGTAATTGCCGACGCCCTTGATGATCTTCACCACCCAGTCATTGTCGAGACCGAGATCGGTGCCGATCTTGGTATCCGCTTCCACGCCGAGAAGACGCTTGATGTCCGGGTTGTCGGACTTCTTCATCTCTTCAACATTGGCCTGCGTGATGCCGTATTCCTCGGCGTTGAGCAGCGCGTTATGCGTCCAGCGGACGACGTCCGTCCACTTGGAATCGCCCTGACGAACGGTGAGGCCGAACGGTTCCTTGGAAATGATTTCCGGCAGGATGACATGATCGTCGGGATTGGCGAGCGCCAGACGAACGCCGTAAAGGCTGGACTGGTCGGTCGTATAGGCGTCGCAACGGCCGGAATCGTAAGCGGCGTTGGCTTCTTCGATCTTCTCGAAGACCACCGGATTATATTCCATCTTGTTGGCGCGGAAATAGTCGGCCATGTTCATTTCGGTCGTCGTGCCGGCCTGAACGCAGATGGAAGCGCCGGAAAGCTGCAAGGCGGAATTGATGCCCGACAGCTTCTTCGAATTGATCATGAAGCCCTGGCCATCAAAGTAGTTGATGCCAGCGAAATCGAGACCAAGCGCGGTGTCGCGGCTGATGGTCCAGGTCGTGTTGCGGATCAGGACGTCGATTTCACCCGACTGCAGGGCGGTGAAACGCTCCTTGGCGTTCAGCGGCGTAAACTTCACCTTGGTCGGATCGCCGAAAATCGCTGAGGCCACAGCGCGGCAGTAATCCACGTCAAAGCCGGACCATTCACCCTTGTCGTTAGGCGAAGCAAATCCGAGGAGGCCCGTATTAACGCCGCACTGCAGAAAACCTTTCGCCTTCACATCGGAAAGCGTGTCAGCGGATGCTCCCGAAGCTGCGCAAAACAGCGCCGCCGCACCCAATACACCCGTCATAAGAGTTTTTTTCATCTGGCCTGCAACCTTTTTCGTTCCCTGGAGAGCGTCGGACCTCCGGTCCATGACGTCTCTTGTTGCTTTATTTTTTGCATAAACCCGTTGGATAAGTCGCGTGACCTCCCAAGCCCATGCCCTACAACAGCTTGTCCCGCCCGAGACCGCGATCCGGTCTTCGTTTTTTCTTTTGAGCGCAGTGACAATCCTGTCGCCTTCACAGGTCTTATCGAAGGCGAAATTTTGCCTTTGGTCAAGGCATTAACGCAGCCGGGTGAAAAGGCTTTCAAAAAAGATGACGGGGAAATATTCGGAAATTTACATGATTTCCCGATTTCTGGGTAGAAAGGCTATTGCGTGCACTCGCGGTCGCAGGCGAGCGAAAACCAATAGCTTATGATAATAAATACAGCCAGTTAAGCTTCACTACCATCCCAGATGTGCAGAGCAAGAGACAACCATTACGGGAAATCAGATGCGCGGCATCATGCCATCGTCATCCAAAGAAAAAATAATATTTCGCGTGGCCATGTAGCGGGAAACCCACCAGGCGGCCACGAATCCGATCGTCAGACCGGCAATGACGTCTGTCGGATAATGTGCGCCTGCGGCGAGCCTGCTAATCCCGAAGAGAAGGCAGACCGGAACCGTAAGGATGCGCCAGCGGGGAAGGAATATCCAGAGCGAAATCATCATGACGCCTGCCATCATGGAGTGACCGGAGGGGAAGCTCTCATAAAGAAACTGGCCGTTGAAAGGCGAGAAATAGGCCGCGCCCCTGTCATCGAGCAGAAACGGGCGGGCCCGGCCAATTGCAAGTTTGCCGATTTCCACCGGCACGCTTGCGACAACGATCGAGAGCAAGATGAGCGTCGCCCAGCTGTGGAGCCTCACCAACCACGATCCGGCGCCAGTGCGCAGTTTCGGTGAAAGCAGGATCGCGGTGGCGAGCCACACGACGATGCCTATTGCGAGCCAGACGACAGTGCGAATCGCATCCGTGACCGTCCGCAGGAATTGCATGACGAAATTGGTGCTTTGCGCAGTCACGCGGATAATGTCGGCATCCCACAGATGCAGCACGAGAATGATGAAGGGCAGAAGGACGACGACTGCCGTCATTTCCATCGTCCAGGAGGATGGTGCGCCCTTATGGGCCGGGCGCAAAAGAGCCTGGAGGAGTTCCAGCGCCGCGCGAAAGGGATAAAGAAAAATGCTTCCCGTGCCTGACGCCGCCATACTGAAATGTCCTTTCACAAGCTTATTACGCAACAAACAGCACGCGAGGTTGCATCCGGCACGCGCGCATCCTATCCAGATATTCAAAGTTCCGCCGCAACCGAAATTGCAGATATTTTTGCCGCAGCCGACCTTGATGCGACCGGGCAGAATCCTCTCTTTCGAGAATCGGCGGGCGGGAATCGGCGGGATAGCATGCAACATGGCCTGGAGGCATTTTCGTGACTAAGCAGCAGGTGAAAACAGAGAAGCTGGGTATAAACACGCGGCTGGCTCACGACGGTTATCAGCCGCGTGATTATCATGGCTTCGTGAACCCACCCGTTGTCCGCGCCTCAACCGTGCTTTTTCCCGATGCGGAAACGATGGCGACCGGCAACCAGAAATATACCTACGGCACGCGCGGCACGCCGACCAGCGATGCGCTTTGCAAGGCAATCGACGCGCTGGAAGGTTCGGCGGGCACGGTCTGCGTCCCGTCGGGGCTTGCGGCCGTCACGGTTCCACTTCTCGCTTTCCTCTCCCCCGGCGATCACGCGCTGTTTGTCGATTCGATTTATAATCCGACCCGCCATTTTGCCGATACGATCCTCAAGCGCATGGGCGTGGATGTCGAATATTACGATCCGGAGATCGGTTCAGGCATCGCGAAGCTGATGCGGGCGAACACCAAGGTCGTATTCACGGAATCGCCTGCCTCGAACACGTTCGAGGTGCAGGATATTCCGGCCATCGTCGAAGAGGCGCACAAGGGCGGCGCCATCGTCATGATGGACAATACATGGGCCACGCCGCTCTACTTCAAGGCGCTGGATTTCGGGGTGGACATTTCCATCCATGCCTCGACCAAATATCCGTCCGGCCATTCCGATATTCTGTTCGGCACGGTATCGGCCAATGAAAAATGCTGGCCGCAGCTTCTGGAAACCCACGGCACGCTTGGCCTTTGCACTTCGGCCGACGACACCTACCAAATCCTGCGCGGCATGCGCACGATGGGCGTGCGGCTGGAACATCACCGCAAAAGCGCGCTGGAAATCGCGCGATGGCTGGAAGGCCACCCGGCGGTTGACCGTGTTCTGCATCCGGCGCTGGAAAGTCATCCCGGCCATGAAATCTGGAAGCGGGATTTTTCCGGCTCTTCCGGCATTTTCTCCATCGTGCTTGCCAAGGGCGGGCAGAAGGAAGCCCATGCCTTCCTCGACGCGCTGAAGATTTTCGGCCTTGGCTATTCCTGGGGCGGCTATGAAAGCCTCGCGGTTCACGTCCGCCTCAATGACCGGACGGTAGCCAAGGGCAACTATCCGGGACCGGTGATCCGCCTGCAGATCGGCCTGGAAGACGTGCCGGACCTCATTGCCGATCTCGAGAAAGGTTTCGCGGCAATCTAGGCCGGTTTTGCCGCAGTCACCCTGCGTGACCGCGCGCCAGCCGTCTTCCTTGCGGCCTTCAGTGGTTTCGGCTCTCCCTTGGAGAGTCCTTCCACAATGGCCTCTATCATGGTGCAGGCGACGAAATCCGCCTGCATCTCCTCCCGCAACGCCTCCCGGTCGACAGACCGTGCTTCGTTCGGCTCGTGCCAAAGCACCACGCCAATCCTCACTGCGGGTTGCAGGCGTCGCAGACGGCGCACCGCGAACCGGGCATGGCGCGCCGCTTGCCGGTCCAGAAAACAGATTATCAGCGTATCCCTGCCGGAAACATCGAGCGCCTTCAGCCTTGCAGGCGTGAGCGCATCGTAGGCGAGGGCTTCTGCCGAAGCGCCCTGCACGGCAAGCACCTGCGCCAGCATGACCGCAGCCGTGTCATCGAGCCCTCTTCGTCCGCCGAAGGTCAGAAGCGACCGGCCTTCGCCGGAGGGCAGTTCCAGACCGGCTGTGCTGTCATCGCCATCGGGACTTTCAATCGCGATCTCTTCGTCACCGCCCTCCTCCTCGCTGGCAATCTGCTCCAGATTGGCCACCAGCGTTTTCGTGCTTTCGGTGACGATCTGCAACTGCTGTTCGGTGAGCACGCCGCGAAGCCGGTCGCGTTCCGCCATCAGAAGTGCCGGAATCGCAACCGAACCATAAAACTCGACGAGATATTTCTGTTCCAGCATTTCCTCTGCATTGTCGGTGGCTTCGTCGGGATCACCTGCCAGAAGCCGCTGATAGAGACGTTCCTTCGGGTCAAGCACAGGCTCGTTGCCGAACAGGATTTCCAGAAACTCGAATTTCGGAACATGACGGCCGAGCACCACGAGGCAGACTGTCAAAGGTGTCGACAGGACAAGCCCGACCGGCCCCCAAAGCCACGTCCAGAAAATGGCCGATACAATGATCGCAAGCGGCGAAAGGCCGGTGCGCGAGCCATAAAGCCATGGCTCAACCACGTTATTGATAAGGAGCTCGATGACGATGAAGAGCCCGATCGTCCAGAGCAGCAGATTCCAGCCCGGCGCCACGGCAAAGGCAAGGAAAATCGGCAGGATGGCCGCAATGACCGGGCCTATATAGGGAACGAACCGCAGGACAATTGCCAGCATCCCCCACAGGGCCGCGTTGGGAATGCCCAGAATCCACAGGCCGAAGGCAAGAGGCACGCCATAGGCTATATTCACCACAAGCTGCGTCAGCAGATATTGCCCGACACGCTTTCCCGCATCCTGCAAGGCCTCGGTCGTGCGGTGAAGATCGCCGTAGCCCACTAGCCTTATGAAGCGGTCGCGCAGCTCCTCCCTTTCGAGCAGCATGAAAATCACCACGACAACGACGAGACCTGTCGTCGCCAGCGGCCCGATGAGCGGTTCAATGATGCTCCTCAATGTTTCAACCGGGTGGCGCGGCGCGAATATCTGGACAAGAAGCGGCTTTTCTTCCGGTTCATCGGAAGGCAAAGCCTTCGTTTTCTGCTCGGGTCTGTTTATTTCCGTGCCGATGCGCTCGGCGAAGCTGTTCAGCCTGTCGAAGAAACTGTTGTCAGACCCTGCTTCCTTGAGTGTCCTGATCTTCTCGATGATGTTGTACTGATAGAATGTAACATTCTGCGCGACTTCGGAAACCTGAAAGGCAACCACGGCACTGAATACGGCCACGATCAGGAAGCCGCCCGCCACGCTGGTAATCACCGCGAACAGGCGCGGAAGACCAGCCCTGCGCAGAAAGGCGACAATCGGCGCCAGCGCGAATGTCAGCAGCACCGCGATGGCCAGCGGCAGAAACACATCCTTTGCAAAATAGAGAATGGCGACAGCGACCGCCATTGCAGCCAGTGTGGGCAGACGCGGCGGCGCCGACGTGATCGGGCGAACGGCAGAATCCGGATTGTCGATATTCTCCATTGAACCCCTCTCTTGCCGCTTTATGGCTTTCGGCTTGTCAGCCGGGTAACTGAAAAAGGAGCGTTCGGTTCCATAGATCGAGGGAGCAAATAATAACTTTAATTAGCGGATACTAATGATAATATTTCGATAAAATTATTACCTCAATGGAAGTAAATATTAATATGAATTAAATACATAAATGATCCGGATTGGAGAATATGCAGGAAAATTATGGGGGACGTTATGTCATTAATGCCAGCAATGAGTTTATTCAGTCGCGATTTATGGAAAGTTCTGCTCGCTCTACTTTTGGTGGTAACTTCTTCATTCGCACACGCCCAGCAAACGCCTCGACCTGTTCAGGTCGGCGTGTATGTCAGCGAGCCTTTCGTCAATAAGGAGGGCGATTCTTACTCCGGCATGGCCATCGACATTTGGCACGATATCGCCACACGCATGAAGCTTGCTTCGCAATATGTGGAATATCCCAACTATGGGGAACTGGTGAAGGCCGTTTCCGAAGGCAAGGTCGAAGCCGCCGTCACCAATCTCACGATTACCGAGAGCCGGGCAGAAATCATCGATTTCACGCATCCGTGGTTCGATGCGGGCTTGCGCATCATGATCCACACTCAGGCGGGCAGCGGATGGGACGATCTTGTTAATCGCCTGGATGATGCCGGGCACTTGGCGACCTATGCCTGGATATTGTTCATTCTCATCGCCGCCACTGTGGTGCTGACGATATTCGACCGGCGTTTCGACGAAGGCTTTCCAAAGCGCTGGCGCGAGGGGCTGGCCGAGAGCTTCTACCACGTGGTTTCAATTGCGACCTCCGGCAAAACCTCGCGCAAGAACCTGTTCGGCTGGGTGGGGCGCATCTGGCAGACATTCTGGATGGTGTTCGGTATTGCGATTATCGCCTACCTGACTTCATCAATCACCAGCGTCATGACCGTTGCGCATATCGACAACAACATTTCCAGCCTGTCCGACCTGCAAGGGAAATCGGTCGGCGTGCGTGCGGGCAGTGTCGCGGAGCAGTTCCTCAAATCGCGCTCCATCGCGACCGTCCCTTTCGACCATTTGCCGGACGCGGTCGCGGCCCTCGTGAATGACGAAATTGCGGCAATCGTCGGCGATGGCCCTGTCCTGGACTATTATGCCCATCAGCATGCCGACCAGCCGATTGATCTCGTCGGCAATGTGTTCAGCCCGGACAAATATGGCTTCGGCTTCCCGCGCCAGAGCGAACTTGTCAAACCGGCGAGCGTGGCGATCATCAGCGCCCATGAGAATGAGGAAATCGCCAAGCTGAAAGCCAAATATTTCGGCCCCGAGAATTGATGACACGGACGCAAAAAGGCGACCATAGGCCGCCTTTTTTCATTCTCGCAGAGGATTTTTACCGTCCCGCGACGATGGACGAAATGATGCCGGTTGCGATGCCGATCAGCATGTAGTCGTTATTGACCTTCACCCAATGATAACCGCGCGGCGGCTTGCGCAGCTTGTAGCGCGAATAGTTGTTCACCACGTGGCCGCGATAGTTCGGCGGCAGTCGGTTGCCCTTCTTCCAGTTGTGCTGACGGCGGTTGTCGTATTTGCGCGCATCGTATTTCGGGCCGTTCTTGTGCATCTGGCCGTAGGACGGCTTGCCGTGTTGCGACGGATAAGACTGGGCCATCGCAGCAGGCGCAGCAAGAAATGAAAGGGCAGTGAGAGCAATAACGATCCGCTTCATGTCGGCTTCCTTTGTTGTATTCGATGGGGTGACAATGCGCCCGCTAATGTGAATGCCAAGTGAATGGGAGCATTAAATAAGTTTAATGATTTCACCGGTCTGGAACGAAATCGAGTTCCTGCGTTTCCCATTTGCCTGAAATGCGCTAGGTAGAAGCCATATTCGTGCGCACCCCGAAAAGAGGGAATTGTCAGAGGACTGGATCATGATGAACTGGGTTTTCATTCTGCAGGGCGTTATCGCGTTCGGACTGGCCGCACTGGCCATCGCAGTCATTCTGCGGCATCGCCGCCACTGACAGGCGATCCGCAGTATTTTCGCACGGCCCGCCAGTTCCGAAGCAACGGAACATGAAGTCGATCGTTTAAGCTTGGTCTGGTATTCCTGAGGAGGAGACAAGAATGCGGAAGGTAGCGCTTGGGTTGGTTGCCCTGCTCGCGATCACGGGCTGCACCACCACGGAAAAAGATCTTTCCATCGGCACCGGCGCAGGTGCCATCATCGGCGGCATTGCCGGCGGCGGACGCGGCGCATTGATTGGTGCCGGCGCGGGCGCGCTGGGAGGCTTGCTGGTGCGTGAACTGCGCAATGGCAATTGCCAGTATCGCGACCGCCACGGCCGCATTTATGTGGCTCGCTGCAGACGATAGTCCTGCACTTCAATACTTACAGAAAGCGCCGGTTTTCCGGCGCTTTTGCGTTTCGATATCCTCGATCTGCCTACCCTGATTGGAACCTTTGACCGCCGATGTCGTTCTATACGCAATCGAGACAGTTGAGGAGAATTCCGATGAAGCTTGTTCTCAAGGCCGCCCTTGTCGCACTTGGCGTTTTTGCGGCGGGCGCAGCGCAGGCGGCAAACGCCATATCCACCACCAATCTCAATATCCGCACCGGTCCCGGTACGCGCTATGCCACTTTGGGTTCCATTCCGAGCGGCGCGCCCGTAACGGTGCGCGGCTGCACGTCGGGTTACGGCTGGTGCCAGGTTAGCTACGGCCCGACCTTTGGCTGGGCTTCGTCGCGTTATCTGGCATTCCGGGAGGGAACCTCGGGCGGTTATTCCGGCGATTTCGGTCGAACGGCTGCGCTGATCGGCATTCCGCTTATCGCTGGCGTCGCCATAGGCTCGGCACTCAACGACCGTGACGACTATTGGTATCGCGACCGTCGCTATTATCGGAACAGACATTGGGATCGCCGCGACTGGCGCGACCGTCCCCGCTGGCATGGCAATCACGGTCCGCGTGTTTACCTGAGGCAGCGCGGACCTGACGGACCGCACGGGCAGTAAACAGCCAATTCAGGTAGAGACAGCAACGCCGCGAAAAGAGCCGCCTCGTGGCGTTTGCGCGCGGTGTGGCAATCGACATGAAAAGTAAGGTGGCGATCCCGACAGGATTCGAACCTGTGACCATCGGCTTAGAAGGCCGGTGCTCTATCCAGCTGAGCTACGGGACCTCGAAAAAAATCGAAGATATTTCAATGAATGCAAGGTTTTGAAGGCAAAGCCTTGCCGAATTATCGCTTTGTTTGGCCTGAAACAAGTGTCAGGCCGAACAGGCAATCAGTGGGTCCAGGGCATTGTCCGATCGAAACGGAAATTGTCCGAATAGGAAACCTTGCGGCGCTTCGGCTCGTTCGGCTCGAAAACGCGATATGCAATGCCGTTGCGCTTTGCATAATCGACGGCTTCTTCCTGAGTGGCGAAGAACAGACGAATCTGGCTCTTCATATCGCCGGAAGAAGTGTAGCCCATCAAAGGCTCGACCACGCGCGGGCTTTCCGGCTCATATTCCAGAAGCCACTGGTCTGTTTTGGCCTGACCGGACTGCATTGCAGTCTTAGCTGGACGGTAAATACGTGCAACCATTTGAAGAACCCTGAACCACTCTCTTGCCCCGCCGGGGAGCTGAAAATCCACCAAGGCAATAGTTTACACGGCAATGCATGTCAACGCGATAAAGACGCACGCCACAAACCGCGGCTAGCGTTCATATGTCGGTCATTTAATCTTGGGGAAGATGGTCGGAGCGGCAGGATTCGAACCTGCGACCCCCTGATCCCAAATCAGGTGCGCTACCAGACTGCGCTACGCTCCGTCGCTTTCAAGCGGGTGCGGCTTCACTAGATAATC
>Ga0182741_1000247_pt1 | contig 84760 bp, 70 predicted proteins | sample eDN5th37CBELigOP_FD_128874 | JGI IMG/M metagenome (GOLD analysis project Ga0182741, IMG submission 128874) | Enriched Organic Plus compost microbial communities from Emeryville, California, USA - eDNA 5th pass 37_C BE-Lig OP (version 2) (version 2) ...
CCGCTGCGTGGCGCACCACCACATCGGTGCCGACGACGTTCGTCTCCAGCGCCATGTCCGGCTGGGCCTCCATCGCCGGCACATGCTTGTAGGCCGCGGCATGCAGCACGATCTGCGGCAACATCCGACCAAAGAGCCGCCCCAGCCGCCGGCTGTCCGTTACCGAGGCGATCACCATCTCCACCGGCACCTGTGGCAACCGGCGGCGGATGTCGAGCACCAGATCGTGCAGCCCCGTCTCGTTGGTGTCGAGCAGCACGAGGAGGGCGGGATCGAGGGCGGCGATCTGGGTGGCGAGCTCGGCGCCGATCGAGCCGGCGGCGCCGGTGACCAGCACGCGCTTGCCGCGGATGAACTGCAGACAGCTCTCGCGGTCCGGATCGACCACGGGCCGGCCCAGCACGTCCACCGGCCGCACCGACCGCAATGTCGTCACCTGCGAGTCCCCCCGCAAAATCGACCCGATCGGCGGCATCGTCAACACCCGGGCACGCGTCGACTGCGCGATGCCGGTAATGCGAGAGTAATCCGCAGAGGACGCCGACGGGACCGCAATCACGACCACATCGATGTTCTCGGACTGGACCAGGGCCGGGATCGCGTCGGTATCGCCGAGAACAGGCAGCCCGTTGACGGTGCGCCCGATCTTGGCGTTGTCATCATCGATGAATCCCACCGGCCAGAGCTTCCATCGCGCGTTGTCGCGGAGCTCGTTCGCCAGGACCTGGCCGCCGGAGCCGGCACCCACGATCAGCACCCGCTCCATGCCATCGACCGGTGGCTCGGAACCACGGTGCGTCGCGGAGCCCTTGTCGGGAAAACGAACCGTGAAGTTCGTCAGCCCAACCATCGACCGGCCCGCGATCAACGGCACAACTCCCAAACGCGGGAGCCTCAGTTTATTCAGGAATGCGGTCACACGTGTCCTGTTCATGTGTTGGTGGATGTGCCCCATGATCTCCGGATCGCGGATGGCCGGAACGAAAATCAGCGCGAATCGGACGATCGCGCGAAATTAGGAAGGAAGTGTTGGTCACCGGAATTCGGTGGTTGTGAAGAAGAGTCCCATGTGGAGATTGCACCCCCGGATGTTCCGACCTTTGTTTACATCCATAATCCCCCGATGTCTAACTTACTTCATGCGTAAGTTTTTTTCAATCCTGACTCGCGGACTATTTTTGGAATATACGTACACCATCTTAATACAACAACATCGTGAAAATATTATGACAACTCACGTTGATTCCGGAATCAAATCCGGCGCCAGGGAAGGCGGTCGCGCCAGGTGGTGGCGGCCATGGCAACGGGCTCGGGTGGAGGATCCCCGTTGAGGAGGCTGGCGGGCGCTTCGATGGTGAGCTGGTGGAGGCCGCCCTCCCCGATCAGGTCGCGGAGACGGTCCAGGCCGGCGGGCACGGCGGCCATTCGGTGGCCCGCAGAATGCGCATCAGTCGCCAGGAGGTGGACGAGCCCGCGCTCGAGCAGGGTTTCGGCGGATTTCTTCGCGCGCTTCCCGAACGCGCCGCTGAAGCTTCCGATCGTCACCTGCAGGTAAATGCCGCGCCCAACAAGCTCTTCCGCTTTCGACGGGTCTTCCTGGATCGGGGGATAGCGCTCGGGGTGCGCGAGGATGATCCGGCTTCCAGATGTCTGGACACCGAAGAGCGTGTCGTCGACGTAGAGCGGCCAGTCTGTAAAGGGAAGATCGATCAGGACGAGATCGGTTCCATCAAGACCTATCATGTCGCCTCGCCGCAGCTGGTCAGGCACGCCAGGCGAGAGGCGTATCTCATATCCGCGAAGGAGGGTAAGGCCCCGCGCGGCGGCCAGCGGCTCGACCTCTCGAAATGCCCGATCGACGGCAGCCGCATAGCTCGCGTCCAGCGGCTGCATGAGGTGCGGCGTCGCGGCAACGGTGTGGAAGCCGTTCGCGACCCAGGCGTCGAGCATGGCGATCGAGACATCGAGGTTCGGCGCACCATCGTCGATACCGGGCAGGACATGAGAATGCAGGTCGATCATAGACAGGAGGAACTCCGCGACAGGTTGACGTTTATGGCAAAAGGGATCAGGTTGGTTATTGTCCTGAGCCCGTATATTATAGTTTGCTGGTGAAAATTCTGGCACCATCCAGTTCCGGGGAAGACAATTGGACCTTGATCTAAGACAACTTATGCGAATCGCCAGGCGGCGATGGTGGATCGTCGTGCTCCTGATGCTCGTCGCAGGAGCGTCCGCCTACTGGTCGAGCTCCCGCGAGACACCCATGTACTCGGCGACCGCCACGATGATGGTCAACCCTGGCCTTTCCGGGGCGCAAACTGACTTCAACGCCCTCAACGTCAGTACCCGCCTCGCGGAAACGTACCAGGAGATCGTAACCACGCGCCCGATCCTCGAGCGCGTCGCTGAGAAGCTTGGCGAGGAAGAGCTCGACAGCGGCGTGACCACATCGGTCGTCGATGGTACCCAGCTGATCCGCGTGACGGTCACGGACACGGATCCGGACCATGCGGCATTGGTGGCGAACACGATCGTCGAAGAGTTCAAGGCGAGTATTGAAGAAGAGACCTCTGCGACAGCGGAGCGGAACCTCCGGGGAATCAACCAGCAGATCGAGGACCTGGAGGCCCGACAGGAATCTGTTGACGCCCAGATTGCCGAGCTCGAGAGCGGAAACGACGCGGACGAGGCCGCGACGCAACGACGGTTGGACGATCTCCAGCGCCAGCGGACGGCAATCAATGAATCGCTGATCGACCTTCAATCCTCGGCGACCGACTATGAAGCCCAGTTGCGGGCGGGCAGCGCACAGATCGGTATGGTGGAACCCGCGCTCCCACCCGATGCGCCGTATGCCCCGCAGCCGATGCGGTCGCTGCTCCTCGGCCTCTTCGTTGGCGCGCTTCTCGGCGCCGGTTTGGTCGCGCTCCTCGAGTTCCTCGACAACACGGTGAAGCCTGAGGTGGACGTGCAGGGCATCGCCGGCGCGCCGGTCCTGGCTACGGTCTCCGCGATCTCGAAGCTGCAGCCAGGTGGCCGGCAGGTCTACACGATGACCCAGCCGCAATCAGGCGCGGCCGAAGCCCTGCGATTGCTCCGGACGAACCTGGAGTTCGCTTCGGCATCCAACCCGATCCACTCGATGACGGTGTCCAGCCCCTCCCCCGGCGAGGGCAAGAGCACGACCGTGGCGAACCTTGGTGTGGTCATGGCGCAATCCGGCATCACGACAGCAATCATCGATGCCGACCTTCGGCGCCCGACCCAGGCACGGATCTTCGGTGTGGACAACTCGGCCGGCCTGACGACGCTCCTGACCCATCCCGAGCAGTCATGGGACGAAGTGGCGAAAAAGGTTGCCCTTCCGGGACTCTTCCTGGTCCCGAGCGGCCCGATCCCGCCGAACCCGTCCGACCTGCTCAGCTCTGACCGGTTCGATCGACTGATCGAGCGGATCAAGGCGGATGTCGACCTTGTGATCATCGACTCGCCGCCAATCCTGTCGGCCAGTGACGCGCTGGCGATCTCTCGCCACACGGACGGCGCGATCCTCGTCTGCCACTCCAACAAGACCCGAATCGAGGCCGTGCGGCAGGCGGCGCACTCGATCCACCAGGGTGGTATCCGCCTGATCGGCGTGGTCCTGAACCGTCAAAAGGGTCAAACCGGCGCGACCTACTACGGCGAGTACTACGGTGCAGCGACACCCCAGCCGCCGACGACATCGGCGGCGACAACGGCGTCGCCCGGCGACTGACGCTCTGGAACAGGTAGCGACACAACGAGAGGGCCATGACCGGATCCGGTCATGGCCCTCTCGTTCGCTCCTGAGTCATTAACAGGGAATGCCAGCCTCCATCTCGATCTCTTCGTAGAGCATATCGATAACGTCGTCCGGCCCGGAGGCGATGTCCGAGGCCACCTTCCCATCAACATCCAGCACGATGGCCGAGGGCGTCCCGGTCGCACCATATTCCCGGCCGATCGTAAACCCGTCATCAAGTACGATGCGGGACCGAAGACCCAGGGCTCGATTGTCTTCAGGAGAGCCAGTCGAGACGACAAGCAGCCGGGATGCCGCCGCGCCAGCATCGCTCTCCCACTGACGCAAGTCCGGCAGCATACGCTGGCAAAACACGCACGACGGATTGAAGAAGAGCAGCACCGTGCGCGCACCGCGGAGATCATCCAGGCCCACGTAGGTGCCATCAATGTCCGGGAGGGGAATCCTCGTGCCGGCGGTCCCCCGCGCCGGTGCCTGGGCAAGCCGAAACAGGTCCGGATCATCGGGGTCGTTATCGTCAGGGACAGCACCAGCCCTCTTCCCCTGCTTCGACGTGCCCTCCATTGCTCGCATGACCAACTCGCGGATTTCGGCCCGGCCGGCGGCGTATGGCTGGCGGATCAGACCATCCTTGCTGACCAGCACCCCGGTCGGCGTTCCCTCGATGTCGTAGAGATCGTAAATCTCGCGATCCTCCTGCAACGCGACCGTGAGAGCGCCGAACTTCTCCAGATTGACGTCCGGTTCCCCACGACTGATGAGGACAACTTCCATCTCATCAGCAAAGCGCCGATGCCACTCGTGAATATCAGGGATCAGTTGTCGGCAAGGACCGCATGCCGGATCGACGAACAGCAACAGCACGGGTCTACGGCGAGAAAGCAGCTTCCGCAGGGTCAGCCGCCGACCGTCGGTCGTCGCGAGATCGAATGGTGGAGCGGATCGGGCCCGGAAGGGTGCCTGGGTCGCCGTGGGAGGCGCGTCGATCACGGACAACGCATCGTTGTCGAGAGCCATCGCCTGCAGGGAGAGACGATTCTGGATCCAGATCTGCCAGGAAAACCACACCTGCGCGACGAGAAGAGCAACTATGGCCGTCCCGAACACGACGACGATCCGGGCAAGTTCATCGAGCCCGGAAAACCAATCAACCGGTCCGGGACTCTCGTGCCAGGCGATGAGTCCCGCCATCACCGCGAATCCGGAATTGCGGATCAGGGTCGATGGACCTGCCGGCGCGGAGTGGATCTTGCCGAAGCAGTGGCAATCGGGCTGGCGTCCCTTCCGCAGGTTCCACGCGATCGCGCCAGCGAACGTCAGCATCAGGATGGCCGTGCCCAAGGCGGCCCAGCGAGCCGTCGCTCCCGGCAACAGCAAGATGGCGAGGGCGAGCTCGGCGACCGGAAGAACCGCAGCAACCGGCGTAACCAAGCGCTGCGGTACGCCAAACTCTTCCATCGCATGGCGAGATCCGTTCGGGTCGAGGAACTTGCCGACCGCTGCGACACCCAGTACGGCAGCAAGCGCGAGTTGCAGCGCAACAACGATCATCTCCACCGCATCATCTCTCCCCTCGCAATCGGCGAGGCTGCGCACCTTCCGGTACGCATCAAACGGCCGCCTCGACCAACGAATGTCGATCCCCTGAATACGAACATCCCATTACTACCATAAATCACGATTATTTGTTATAGTCAATGAAGGTTCAGAGTTATTACATAGGCCAATGCGTCGCCGATCGGGGCGGCGAACGGCCGCGAATCACTTGACGGCATCGCGGGCACAGCATGAAGGACGCTTCGTCGCTGACAGGCGACTGCCGGGTCCCTGACGATTGATTCACCCAACTCGGGAGGACGTTTCATGCACGTTAGTCAGTTTCGCGAGGGTTCATCTACACCGCGTAGCACTTTCCCGACAGCGCGGAAGGAGAACCTGGTCACGAAGGAAGTTGACGGAGATCTCCTCGTCTACGACCGAGAGCGAGATCACCTGCATCAGTTGAATCGCGTCGCGGCGGCCATTTGGCAGCTCTGCGACGGAAGGCGGTCACTGGACACGCTGGGATTGATGGCTGGCGCGATGATCGATGTACCGCTCGACCAGCGTTCTGTGCGGATGGCGCTTACGAAGCTGGATGACGCACTCCTTCTGGCGGAGCCGCTGGCCCCAGAGTTTCGCCTCGCAGGCATGGATCGTCGGCGGTTCCTGAAGCGATCCGCGATCGGTGCGGGCGCCTTGCCGGTAATCGTGTCGATGTCCGCGCCGACTGCGGCTGCGGCGGCTAGCGGTTGTAAGTCAGTACGCCAAGAATGCATATGGGATTCCGAATGCTGCAGCGGTACGTGCTTTGGCAGTGATGGCCGCAATGCCGGCACCTGCGCGCCGTGGTGACATCGATACGGGAGAGCTTTGAACAAGGGCTAACTATTAGCGTTTACGGGTGCACGTTTGAGCTCAGAACCTCAGCCGTCATTTCCCTTGAAAGCATCATCGAGCATCTTCCCCCGACGTGGCGCATCAATCCAAATGACGGGGTTGTTCCGTATCGATTACTGATAGAAACTACTGCGGAATCCACAGATTGTTGGAAAATCACCATCAACGGGGTTCAGTCCCGGCAAATATGCGGATGGGGCACACTTCTCGACACGATCGAGAACGCCATGCAGATGTACATTGCTGAGTTCGCGACGCCGTATCTCTTCGTCCATGCCGGAGTGGTCGCCTGGAATGGAACCGCGATCCTCCTGCCAGGTCGATCGTTCGCGGGGAAGTCGACGCTCGTGACCTCGCTGGTGCAGGCAGGCGCGACGTACTACTCCGACGAATACGCGGTGCTCGATGATGAGGGACGCGTCTGGCCCTACCGCCGGCGCGTCTCCCTGCGCAATGGCCCGCATGGACTGGCTCGCCGGCTCGACCTGGCGAGGGACGATGCACCATGCGAACCGCTGCCAGTCTCACTCATCGCGTTGCTCCAGTACACACCGGGCGGGAGCTGGCATGTTGAACGGCGCACGCCCGGCGAAGCGATCATGCGGCTGGTGGACCAAACGGTCGCAGTGCGCCATCGTCCGGCGGACACGCTTGCCTACCTGAGCAGATTGATAGAAAACGCTATCGTCATTGAGGGTACACGGGGCGAGGTCGACGATTCGGTGCGTCGACTTCTGCTCGCCGCCGAGCAAGATGCCACGTATCACTCCATCCCACTAACGACAGCAGAATAGACGGTCATTACCCCGCTGGGGTTGCATACACTAACCGGCGATACACGCGGTGATAACGCCGGGCGGAGCAACTCCGCCCGGCGTTCGGGCGCCACTTCCGGACCAACAGCATTGCGACCACATCCGATTACCACTTATGAAATGCGATCTTCATTCATGAACGCACCGTACCCCTAAAACCGTTCGCTCCCTTAATACATATCTAAAATCATATAGACCAAATTTTCAGATACCAGGTTAAAAGATTGTTGACAAGGCAGGACGTCAAGCTAATATACAGATGGAACAGCGCTGAAGTTCCTAGTTCCTTTACCCGGGTCAAATAGAGAACCGATTGCCCTTGCAGCGGCCTAAACACGCCTAACGCAGGATATTTCCTGTCTGCAAGGAGATTTTGGGTCAAAAAACGAGGCGAACGGGTGTCAACCTGGCACGGAGAACCCGTCCGCCTTCACCTACCGACAGAGGTTTCCCTGCGGCGGTCTCATCATGGTACCCGTTTTACGGTACTTGGGTCAACGCGGCGTAACCTCTGCCGGCCTTCGTTCCTTCGATTCTGAGTGAGGAAGGCTTGGAGATGGTTTCTTTTCCATGGGATGTGGGCACAGCAGCCCAAGCTTCTCAGCCCGATCCGGGTATCAAGGCGGCAACACGTTCACAGTTGGACGAAGCCGTAACGTCACTCCCGGCGGGCGAGGCGCTGCTGCTTTCGATCATCATTCCAACCCGGAACGAAGCCCCGAACATATCCGCGCTGTTACGCCGCCTTGCTCCCATTGTCGGGTCCTATGAATCAGAGGTCATCTTCGTCGACGACAGCGATGACCACACGCCAGAGGTTGTGCGGCAGGAAGTCAGTTCCTTCGTCCGACCGCTCCGATTGATCCATCGACCCATCTCGCAACGCACAGGTGGCCTGGGTGAAGCGGTCTTGACCGGGATACGCTCGGCCCGAGGTGCGTGGGTCCTTGTAATGGATGCCGACCTTCAACATCCCCCGGAGATAATCCCGGAGATGATCAGGAAGGCATCGGATGGGACCACCGACCTGGTCATTGCGAACCGGTATTGCGAGGGAGGCAGCGCCGGGAACTTCTCTCCTATCCGGCTCGTGGCGTCCAGAGGATCAACCTGGGTCGCAAAGGCTATGTTTCCCCGCCGGCTTCGGCACGTCGATGATCCGATGACCGGGTTCTTCATGGTCCGGCGCGACGCACTCGACCTGGATGCGCTCCGGCCGAACGGGTTCAAGATCTTACTGGAGATCGTGGCCCGCACCCCACGCCTCCGCATCGCCTCGGTGCCATTTGTCTTCGGAGACAGGCACGCAGGGGAAAGTAAGGCGAACTTCAGGGAAGGGCTGCGTTTCCTGGGGCTCCTCTGCACCCTACGACTTGGCGAGGGCATTACCAGATTCGCGTCATTCGGCGCAGTCGGCCTGTCGGGCCTTGTCGTCAACACCGCGCTGCTTGCGTTATGGACCGATGTGATCGGTCTCTACTACATGCTAAGCCTCGTGCTTGCGACACAAGGATCCTCGCTCTGGAATTTCCTGCTTTCCGAGCACGTCGTTTTCAGCTCAATCCATCGCCGTGAAGGGGAGCTGGGCCGGGCCGCAATGTTCCTCATCATGAACAACGTCGCCCTGCTCGCCCGGGGACCAATCGTCTACTGCATGACATCCATTCTCGGTGTCAACTATCTCGCCTCCAATGTCGTGTCGATGATCGTGCTGCTCGTCGTGAGATACGCACTTGCGGACACGATCATCTGGAAGCGTCGGACAGTAGAATCGGCCGCCACGAACAGCTGATGCGCCCCTGATGGAGAGCTCAACCATGACATCCACGATCGCGTATGACATCCATGGGATCCTGACCGTCGTCTCGGACGTGGCGTTGCCGGAACTGAAGGCCTTCACTGTCACGACCGATATCCTGCAGCCAACAATCCGTGTTCGAACCGGTCGCGTCACAGACACGCCTCCAGCACAACCTGCCGGTCGCGCCGTGACGTACATGGAGAGTCCCGGACAACACGGTTTCGCCGTTCACCTGGACCTTGGCGAGCACGTAGATATCGTCGTCGCGCCTTTCCTCCGCCACTCTCCGCATGTGCTTTACACAAATATCGTCGAGCCCGTGTTGCGATGGGCGTTCGTCGAACGCGGCTATGCCCTCGTACACGGCGCGTGCATGGCTGTCGGCGACCGTGCGTTCCTGATCACCGCCCGCACTGATACGGGCAAGACGACAACCGTCCTGAAGGCACTGGATGCACATCCGGAATATCGTTTCCTTTCCGATGACCTCACCCTATTGAGCGCCGATGGGACGGTCTTGCCGTATCCGAAGCCCCTGACGATCAGCAGGCACACCCTCCATGCGGTCAACACTCCGCTACTGACGAGAAAAGAGCGATTCACGCTCTTCTTCCAGAGCCGCCTGCATTCGAAGTCAGGCCGCTGGTTCGGCCTTATGCTCACCCGGTTCAACCTTCCGATGGCGACAACGAACGCGATCGTGCAATGGATCGTGCCACCTCCGAAATACCCAATTCAGCGCCTGGTGCCGCATGCCGATATCGCACCGAACGCACGCCTTTCCGCGATGGTCGTGATCGAACGGGGTGGAGCCCGGCACATCGAGCTGACTCACCAGGAAGCCGTGGAAGCCCTCTTGGCCAACTGCGAGGACTCGTACGGCTTTCCGCCATACGCCGATATCAAGGAACATCTGTATCTCACACCAACCGGGGACCTGAGAGATAACGAGCGGCGCATCGTGAGTACTGCGATGGAACGCTGCCCGTCAATCGTCATGCGCAGCGAAACCCGCAACTGGTTCCAAATGCTTCCCGATTTCATCGGGCGTGTGGTCCCGGCGTCGCACCCCGTCACGCCAGACCCAATCGCGGCTGACTAGGGAGGCAGTTCACAACCATAGGCACCGCTGGGGGACCAGGAATCAGAAGCGCCGATCCCCCAGCGGCCGATCTCTTAGGGACAGACGCAACGAACGAACCGGTCGAGCAAGGACAAATCGTGATCGACGAGACCGTGAGACCTACCAGCATCACATCTGTCGGCGCCCCGCCGGGGGCGTCGTTAACAGTCGAACGGGCCCCTCGAGCCGTCTCCTGGGTACGGCTCATGAGGCTCGCATGGTTTCTTACGCTGTCAGTCATGATCACGGCCGGAGCAGTGCTCCGGTTTTGGTATATCAATGATCTTGGATACAACAGCGATGAGGCCGTCTATTCCGGGCAAGCGGCCGCTCTTTCCGGCGATCCGGAGCTCAGCAAGTACTTCCCGATCTTTCGTGCCCACCCCATGGTGTTCCAGTACCTGCTGGCACTTGCGTTCAACATCTTCGGTGTCCACGACATCATTGGACGTTCGTTGGTGGCGATCATCGGGCTGCTGACACTTGTCCTCGTCTACAAGGCGGGAACGGCGCTCTACGGACGATGGGTCGGCGTGGTGGCGGCGTCCCTGATGGCGGTCATGCCCTATCACGTGATCGTCACGCGCCAGGTCCTGCTGGACGGCCCTCTCACGTTTGCCACGACCCTGACGTTGTTGATGCTCGTGCGGTACGCGGTGACGGGTCGGGCGGTATACCTGATGGCTGTTGGGTCGGGACTGGGGCTGGTCTTTCTCACCAAGGAAACCGGATTCGTGCTGGCCGCGGCGGCATTCGCGTTCCTGTCGCTCCGTCCCGAGATCAGGATCAGGTTTTGGCCGCTCGTGGCGGCAGGCGTCTGCATGATGGTCCCAATCATCATGTTTCCCGTATCGATCTCACTCGCAGGACGCAGTGATACCGCGCAAAGCTATCTCGTCTGGCAGCTTCTCCGTCGTTCCAATCATCCGTGGGACTTCTTCCCACGGGTCGTCCCTCCGGCAATGGGCTGGCTGGTCATCTTGTGTGCCGTAGCCGGGATCGTTGCACTGCGAAACAAGCGGACGTGGCGGGAAACCCTGTTGCTTTGCTGGATCGCCATCCCGATCGTGGTGTTCCAGCTCTGGCCGGTGAAAGGGTTCCAATATCTGCTCCCAATCGCGCCAGCGGTCTCCATCCTCGCTGCTCGCGCGCTGGTTCAATGGCGCCCATGGCAGGTGCGGCCATCACTTCCCTTCCCACTGGTGAACACTGTGGCGACTGGACTCGTGATCTTGTCGCTCGTCATCCCGGCGAGCCGGATCGTGAATCCGGAGAACACGCGATCTGGCCTTGCCGGTGCCGGTGGTATTCCCGGAGTGCGAGAAACGGGACTCTGGATAGACGAAAACCTGCCCGAGGGTGCCGTGCTTGTCGCGATCGGGCCGTCAATGGCCAACATGATCCAGTTCTACGGTCATCGACAGGCGTATGGTCTTTCGGTGAGCACCAACCCACTTCACCGAAACCCCTCCTACCAGCCACTCGCGAACCCGGACGCGGCATTCCGGTACGGTGATGCCCACTACCTCGTCTGGGATGTGTTCTCGGCGAACCGGTCGGCATTCTTTGACAGGACGATCCACCGCTACATCGAGAAGTACAACGCGAAGGAGGTGTACTCCTTTACGGCCCCTACTCCATCGGCACCTGCCGGATCGAAGATCATCATCATCTACGAGGTGCGGCCATGAAACGTTTCGCATCCTCGAGGATATTCCACTGGCTGACCGCGATTGCCGTGGTTGTGGTCATTGTGAACCAGCCAGGGATGCTCACCGGCGCATCGGCTACCACAGTGGATGCGGCCCTCGAGATCCCAACGACCACGCCGATCAAGCATTTCATCACCGTGATGCAGTCAAACCACAGTTTCGACTCACTGTTCGGTGTGTACCCGGGCGCGGATGGCATTCCGGAAGGCACGTGCATCCCGGTCGACCCGGAGGACGAATTCGAGAACGAATGCCTCGAACCCTTCCCATTGACGAACAACGGGGCAGATCTCGACCATTCTCACACGACGTTCGAGCGGCAATATCGGGACGGGCAAAACGACGGGTTCCTCAGCGCCTATCGGGCACGTGGGGAAGACGGAACCCTTTCCCTCGGACATTACACCGAGCAGGATATTCCCTTCTCCTACAACGCGGCCGATGAGTACGTCCTGTTCGATCGGTTCTTCACATCGGCCGCCGGAGGGAGCGTGCCCAACCGCATGTTCTGGATCACGGGGACGGCCGGTATCCCGAACTTTACGGACGATTCGATTCCCCCTGACGGATGGGGAGAGCTGCTAACTATATTCGACTTGCTGGAAGATCAGGGAATTTCATGGAAGTTCTACATCGAGAACTATGACCCCGAGATCAACTTTCGGAACCGTGGAACCGCCGCGACACATGCCCAGGTCAACTGGGCGCCCATCCTCCAGTTTGCCCGCTTTGTGGATGATCCTGCCTACGACGACAACATCGTGGATCTGAAGGAATATTTCACCGACCTCGAGAACAACACCTTGCCGGCCGTGTCGTATGTCGTGACGGTCGGGTCAAGCGGCCACCCTCCCGGCAGCATGATCACCAGTGAGCGCCTGCTCCGACGCATGGTGAACGGACTCATGATGAGTCCGGCCTGGGATTCGTCCGCTATTCAATGGGCGTATGACGACTGGGGCGGGTGGTACGACCACGTTCCGCCACCCCAAATCGATGGATTTGGGTACGGCTTCCGGACCGCAGCCCAACTCGTGAGCCCCTACGCACGGCAAGGGCATATCGACAGCACAATACTGGATTTCGCCTCTATCCTCAGGTTCATAGAGGACAACTGGGCGTTGCCGTCCCTGGCAACCCGGGACATGAACGCGAACAGTCTTGCCAGCGCATTCGACTTCAACCAACCGCCGCGTGCCGCGAAGCTCATTCCGTCGAATCGGGATCGGCACGAGTTGGTCATTCCGCGCCGATCGGCCGTCTATCTCTCCTACTCCATCGCGATCTCGTCGGTTGCCGCTGTGGTCGGTACAGCGTTCATCGTGGGGCGCGATCGGAAAGAGACGTCGTCATGAACTCGCCTGCCGCTGCCAACACACGTCTGAACCTGTTCCGCCACGCCGCCCTGATCCTGCTCTTGGCCACGATCTTCGGAGGCATGCAAACGAGCAGCGTGCAGATAGCCGAGGCACAAGAGCAGACGGGCGACGACGTCGTGCCGCCTCCCCGGCAGCAGCCCTACGCGCCGGACGCTGACCTCATGATCTTTAGCGAGGACTTTGAGGCATATGGGGACAGCTCCCGATGGAGCCAGGACCATCCCTTCACGGTGCAGCAGGATCTGGTCAAGAGTGGAGGGTACGCTGCTCGATTGACGGGAACCGGTGGTCTTCCCATGTTCGGGCAACGGCGCCTGAGAGACGACTTCACCAGCCTGTATGTCCGCATGGACTTTCAGGTAGTCAGCATCGGGCCACAGCCCGTCACGCTGTTGCACCTGCGCCCTGCCCGCACGCAATCGGTGATCGCCTTCAAGATCGATGCTTCCGGACATATTTCGTACACGACTGGAGCGACCGGGATCGAGTCGCGAAGTCAGAGCACGGTGTCGTTCGGTGAGTGGCATCAGCTCCAGGTCTTCATCGACACCACGGAGGATAAGAAGAACGTCAGGATCTGGCTCGATGAGGTTGAGCTCACCACCATGCGCCAGGACGTCTGGTTCGGTGACGGCAAGGTCAGCCTGATTGAGATCGGTGACAACACGACTGGTGTGACATCGGACATCGTGGTCGACAACGTGATGGTCGACGATTCATTCATTCCCGCCGATCGCACAGCCGATCCGGTCAGTGGCGTGCTCCGGGTTCGAACGATTCCGGCTCGGCAAGGCATTACGTTCGAGCTCGACGGCAAGACGTTCAGGACGGACACACGCGGCGTTGCCCGGATCGAGGTCGATCGATGGTCAACGGATCTCCGACGACGCATTGTCGTTCACGACGCCGACTACGGGACCTCAAAACTGACGTTCACCGGTTGGCGAGAGTGGCTCAGCCCACACTCACGCGATGTCTATGCGGCATTCGCCCTGTGGGAGCCAGTCCTGATTTCCTTCACGGACATGCATGGTCAACCGTTGGACAACTCGCTGGTCGATTCCCTGGTTATCAAGAGCAGCACCGGTGTTATTTACACGCTCGATGGCGAAGATCTCGACGAACCCGTGCTGCTGACCTCTCGGGTAATCACCACGCCCAGCGGCGTCAACGTCAAGCCCATCACCTACATCGTCGATCAGGTCTTGATCGACGGAGCAAACGTCGTGAACCGGGCCCAACAGCGAACGACCTTTGAGGCGGACACCACCTGGACAATATCGGTGTTGATGTACCAGGTGCGATTCGAGGCAGTGGATGCCCTCTTCGGCCATGCGATTGGCGATGAGGTGGCGATCGAGGCCCCCGATGGGTCGGTCCGACGTCTCCCGATCAATGAAGATGGCTCGGTGTACATCCCACGCCTTCCCCGGGGCGACTATATCGTCAGTGTTGTTGGAGGCGGATATTCGCCACCTCGCCCGATTCGCATCTCGCGCGACCAGGTTGTCCAGCTCGAAGTTATCAGCCATCTGGACGCCGCGCTTGCGATCGGAACCGCCTCGTGCGTCGCGATCGGGTTGGTGATCGCTGGCCGACCTTTCCTGGTAACACACCCCGCCCGGTTCGTGATGTCACGAGGTCGTGCGCTGAGCAACCTCCGAGAAAGGAGAGCCGCATCATGAATCACATCAGGCGCCCGGCACGCACAGCCTTGTTCACGCTGCTCCTTGCGATGCTGGTTGCACCTCTTGCCGGGGCAGCACAGACGCCTGTTCCAGTCGGCGATCGTGTCCCGGTGCTCGCCTATTACTACATCTGGTTCACCCAATCGTCATGGGACCGCGCCAAGACCGACCTTCCCTTGCTGGGGAAATACACCAGCAGTGACGAGGAGGTCATGCGACAGCACGTGATTTGGGCGAAGGAGACGGGAATCGACGGGTTCATCGTGAGCTGGAAGCACAGCGACATTCTCAGTCCACGGCTCGCAACGTTGGTCGAAATAGCCCGCGATGAGAACTTCTTCCTGGCAATCAACTACGAAGGCCTGGATTTCTATCGGGAACCTCTCCCCATCTCCCGAATCAGCAGTGACCTGGCATGGTTCGCCACCACATACGGAAAGGACCCGACGTTCGATATCTTCGGACGACCGATGGTGATTTGGTCCGGGACGTGGAAATTCAGTGACCGTGAGATCGAGGAGGTCACCAGTCCTTACCGGGATACGCTCCTCCTGCTCGCATCCGAGCGACAACCAGAGGACTACGAGGAGATCGCGCACCTCGTGGATGGCAACGCCTATTACTGGTCGTCCGTCGATCCTGAAACGTTCCCCGACTACCCAGGGAAGCTCGGGCGGATGGAGGACGCGGTTCATTCACACGGCGGGCTCTGGGTCGCACCAGCCGCGCCCGGATTCGATGCCCGCCATATTGGTGGAGAACGAGAAGTTCCTCGCCGGGAAGGATCGACCCTGGCGACGCAGTTCGATGCTGCGATGTCCTCATCACCAGATGCGATCGGCTTAATTAGCTGGAACGAGTTCAGCGAGAATTCACATATCGAACCCAGCTGCCGCCATGGCGCCGACTATCTGGAAGCGACAGCCCGTCTCGTGGGAGGTACGTCGCCGACTGTCCACCAATCGTGCGACGTATTGGCGCTTGCAACAGCTCAAGCCGCTGCGCGGCAACCTGCAGCCGAGCCAACCGCCACGCCGGAAACACGAATTTCGCTCAACCCTGCTCTTGAGTGGGACTCGAGCGCGCCGCAGGGACAGGCCGACCGCAGCGCGCGGATGGGAACCCTGACCCTGCTTGGCCTTGTCGCCGGCCTGTTCGGTTTCAGCGTGATCCAGGTCACACGTCGCGCGCTTCGAGAAGAGCACGGGCGTCGTGTCGAGGCCATTTCCGGAGAAGAGCCATGAGAAGCCCAAGGCATGCCCGCAGGGGTGACCAAGCTCGTGTTCCAGTGTGGGTGCGGCTATTCCTTATAATTGCGATCGCTTCCAGCACGTTCCAGGTCGGACCGATTGGACCCGAGGACCTTTTCGCCCAAAACGCTCCCTGTGTCCAGGAAGGGCAATCCTCATGGCAGGCGAATATTTGCATCACCTCGCCCGGTCCGGGAGCTACCCTTTCGGGCGATGCAACCATCAATGTCACGGTGGGAACAGTCAGCGGTACACCACCGGCAGTCAAGCGGGTCAAATCCTACTTCACGCGCACCACGACATCCTCGATGGCGACGCTGGCGTCTGATTACGAGTATCCATGGACGTTGACTCTCCCGACGACTCGATGGGTGGATGCAACCTATCGAATCGATATCCTTGTGGAGTTCGAGAACGGTTACACAACAGACGACCCGGCGCGCATCGTGGTTACGCTGGCGAATGGCGTGAAGACGGCCCCTTCCTCCGGAGGGAGTTGGCAACCCAAATCCGCCGGGGGCGCCCCGTTGAACATCGTCGCAATCGGTGATGGTGCGGGCGGGTTGACCGGTGCGACCAACGTCGGCAACCTCGCCTCGAGCCTCAACCCGGATCTTTTCCTGTATCTAGGGGATGTGTACAACTCCGGTACATACACGGAATTCTACAACTATTACGAGCCCACCCTGGGCGCCTTGAAGAACCGAACCAATCCAGTGCCGGGCAACCACGAAAGCGGCAACTCTTTCCGTGGCTACAGAGACTACTGGGACATCAGCTCGCAGCACTATTACAGCTTCGACGCTGGTGGTTGGCACTTCATCGGCTTGGATTCCACGACGCAATACGGCCAAACCTCGCCAGGCACCGCGCAGTACAACTGGCTCGTACAGGATCTGGCAAGCAACAACGCGACCTGCACGCTGGTGTTCTTCCATCATCCGCGATTCGGGCTCGGCGGAACCAGCGGCAACGATTATTTGCAGGATATCTGGAAGCTCCTTTATGACGAGGGCGTCGATGTCGTGCTCACCGGGCATGAACACAATTACCATCGCTGGCTTCCGATGGACGATAACGGGAACGTCGTCCCAGACGGCATGCTGCAGTATGTCGTAGGTACCGGCGGCCATACTCTGATGGGATTCCACCACGCCGATGAGCGGGTCGCCACGCGCATTCGAAACCAGGACGGTGTTCTCCAACTCACGCTCGGTGCGACGGGAGCCACGTCTCGGTTCATCGCCACGGATGGCACCGTCAATGACCAGGCATCATTCAATTGCCGCGGTGAGGAAGGTGAGCCTCCACCGCCATCAACCGTGACGCCAGATCCATCCGGAACCATCACGCTGGGCCCCGTTGCCGACGCCATGGTCACCGCTGCCGAGCCGACCAGGAACTATGGAGCAACAACGAATCTCCGGTCCGATAACAGTCCTGAGGAGATGAGCTACCTGCGCTTCGAGGTTCAGGGGCTGCAAGGCGCGCCGGGGAGCGCAACCCTCCGCCTCTATGTCCGGGACGGGACCAGTAACGCGCCGCAGGTGGTTACCAGCCCGGACACGACCTGGAATGAGGCAACAATCACCTGGAACAACAAGCCCACGACGGGCACGGTGGTCAGTAACCTTGGAGCGGTCACGACAGGCACCTGGATCGAATACGACGTGACGAGCGCCATATCGGGGAACGGCCCCGTAACATTCGCTCTGCTCGCGGAGTCGTCTGACGCCTTGAGCGTCAATTCCCGCGAGAATCCAACGGACACGCCGCAACTTGTGCTTCGGGCAGGGAGTGCTCCTTCACCGACGCCGTCTCCGACGGTGACACCGACTCCATCGCCATCGCCGCTGCCCGGCATCCCGACAACCTTCGATGCAACGGCGGACGCACGCGTCGAGGAAGCCAACCCGACGACGAATTTCGGCTCGTCGACGCTGCTTCGGGCGGACGGTGGCGTTGATCCAGATATCCACGTCTATCTGAAGTTCGCCGTGTCCGGAATGAGCGGCCCTCCCATTGGTGCCACCCTTCGATTGTTCATTCCTGCAACCACCAATGCGGGGTCGAAGGATGGACCGGAGCTCTACACGTCGAACGATCATGACTGGACGGAATCCGGCATCACCTGGGGGAATCGGCCGGCAAAGAACCAGGGCGCTGTCGGCGATTTGGGCGAAGTGACTGCCGGTACATGGGTGGAATACAACGTCTCCTCTGTCGTGACGACCAACGGAGTCTACACATTTGTCCTCGTAAGCTCGAGCGCAGACGCGACGGATTTCACCTCCCGAGAGACAACGACGCGGCCACAACTGGTGATCCACACGCAGAGCGGCATCCAGACTCCAACGCCGTCGCCTACCGCCACCGCGACGGCCACCGCCACGGTACAGGCGACACAGCCTCCAGCACCAACCTCGACGCCAGACGGTGGATCGGGGGCGGCAACATTCTCGCCTGAGGCTGACAGCATGGTGGCTCAAAGCCAGCCGACCACCAACTATGGGCGTACATCAAACCTGCGGGCCGATGGCAGCCCTGAAGAACGAAGCTACATCCGCTTTAACGTCCAGGACGTAGGCAGTCCTGTCTCGAGGGCGACATTGCGGTTGTATGTCCGCGACGGTTCGAACAATGGACCGCAGATTTCCATGAGCAACGACACCTCCTGGTCGGAAACCGGGATCACAGGGAATACGATGCCCCAAGCTGGTCCTGCCTTCGCAAATCTCGGCGCGGAATCAACTGGCACATGGATCGAAATCGATGTGACCACGCAGATCAGTGGTAACGGTCGTTTCACCTTCGTGATGATCGGGGACTCGTCGGACGCCTTGAGTGTCAACTCAAAGGAAAACTCCTCGAACACCCCGCAACTGATCGTCGAATGGGGCGGGTCGGGTGAGTCCGCGACACCAACCCCGACGGCGACGGCAACAGCCACCGCAGCACCAACCCAGCAACCGACGCATACCACGACACCTGCTTCCGGCGGAGCCGACACACAAACGTTGGTGCCAGTTGCTGACAGCATGGTGGCGGAGAGTCAGCCGACGACCAACTACGGCCGCGCATCGAACCTCCGGGCCGATGGCAGCCCACAGGAGGTGAGCTATATCAGGTTTGACCTGAGCACTGTGAGCGGCCCAGTAACCCAAGCCACCTTGCGGCTCAACGTTCGGGACGGAACAACTAACGGCCCCCGGATCGCTGTGAGTGACGACACCACCTGGTCCGAAACCGGAATCACCTGGAACATTCGGCCGGCGACCGGTGTGGTTATTGAGAATCTCGGCGCGGTGAGTGTGAACACCTGGATCGAGATCGACGTGACCAACGCTGTCACAGAGGGGAATTCGAGTATTACCTTCGTGCTCGATCCGGAATCGTCCGATGCACTCAGCGTCAATTCGCGTGAAACGTCGTCATCTCCGCAGCTTATCGTCACTACAGGAGGGCAGGCGCAGCCACAGGCGCGGTCAGCTGCGAGGACGAGTGTCCTGGAGGAGCCAGCCATCGATTCCACCGAGGAATCGACACCCATGCCGGACGCGGTCGAGACACCGGAGGCGCTCACCGGCACGGTGGTGAACACCGGGGGCCAGGGCCTGCGCTGCCGCATCGAGCCGTCCACCGACGGCCAGATCCTCGGCACCCTCCCCGAGGGCAGCACCGTCCCGGTGACCGGGCCGCCGCAGGGCGACTTCACCCCGGTCGCATGCTTCGGCCAATCCGGTTACGCCGCCACCGCCTACCTCGAGATCACCGGCACGACGCCTGAGACCGAGCCGACGGCGCCGCCGATCACGACGACCGACCCGACCGCGGTCCCGACCGCCCCGGTCCAGGAAACCCCGGCCGCCGAGACGCCGCTCCCGACCGAGCCGGTCGCGGCGCCGACCGCCGAGCCGACGACGGAGCCCGAAGCCACGCCGCTGCCGATCGCCACCGGCTGGCAACCGGACCCGAACGTCCCGTGGTGGTGGACCACCGACGACGACCCGGCCACGACCTGGCAGGGCACCGTCCGCGACCCGGCGACGCCGCTCGAGCTGGGCTACGACCTCGGCACGGTCCAGCCCATCGAGAAGCTGGTGCTGCGCCCGACGTGGCCGATGACCGGCATCGTCGAGATCCGCCTCAGCGCCGATGGCATGACCTGGTACGAGCTGCGGACGCTCGACCTGAGCCGGGAGCGGCCCGATGAGGACCTCGTCATCCCGGTCGATGCCCCGGCCCGGTACGTGAATCTCGTGTTCAACCATCCGACCGGCACCGGCCAGGTCGGCACGCTGCTCGGGTTCACGGCCTGGGCGGACGAGGACGGCGTCGTCCAGCCGCTGGAGCGCTTCACCCGCTACATCGAGCCGACCCCGACGCCCGCGCCGGTCCCGACCGAGGTGCCGCCGACGCCGGTGCCGACCGAGGTCCCGACGCCGGAGCCGGTCGTGCTGCCGACGGAGGTGCCGCCGCCGACGGAAGCCCCGCCGGTGGAGGTGCCACCGACCGAGCCGCCGGTTGAGGCGCCCCCGGTCGAGCCCCCGCCGGAGGACGCGCCCCCCGACGGCCTCGAAGCAGCCCCGCCCGCTGGTGGATGAAACGTCGCATGAGGAGACGCTGGTGACGATCAACTTCCTTGCGCCTTCGGCGACTGCCAGGAACGTTCCTGGCAGTCGCCATCCTCTCCTGAGGGCAATGACGGCCGTGATATTCGCGCTCTTGCCGGTTCAACGCAGCGCTGGCGCCAGCCAGGCGGATGATCAACTCCTCTCGTGCGCTCTTACGGACAACGGATATACCGTCGAAATCTGCCTCGAAGCGCCCCCGACTGATGTCGTGCTCAAGGATGACGTGATCATCTCTGCGACAGCATCGGTCGATGACAGCTCGATCAAGATCCGCGCGGTCATCTTCGAGCTCGATGGCCACCGGGTCCTCTCCGACGCCGATGCGCCGTATACATTCGTCCTTCCGGTTTCGTACTTCGAGGGAGGTCGCTCGACGCTCTCGGCATATGCGCGTCTCAGTGACGACTCGAAAACAATTGCCGCCGAGCGCGACATCACGATTGGCGTGAGCGAGCCACTGACCTTCGGGGAACGGACATTCGAGCCACCTCCCGGACGACCAGCGGAGGAAGGAGAATCCTTCGTCGTCGCCGCTGTCGGTGACAGCGCCGGAGGATCGCCGCAGAGCTTGGCGGTTGCGGAACTCATCGATTCCTGGAACCCTAACCTGTTGCTGTATCTCGGTGACGTCTACAACTCGGGCACCTACACGGAATTCCTCAACTGGTATGACGCTGAGGAATCAATGGGACGGTTTCGGGACATCACGCTTCCAACGCCAGGTAACCATGAGTACGGAGGAAAGGATGTTCCTCGCGGTTACATGGAATATTGGGGAAACCCTCCCCACTTCTATAGCGTGGACACCGCCGGCTGGCACATCGTGAGCGTCGACTCGAACCCCCGGTACGACCAGATGCATGCGAGCTCGGAGCAACTCCAATGGCTCGAGGCCGACCTCTCCGCGTCACAAACCGCCTGCACAATCGTCTTCTTCCACCATCCGCCATTCAGCGTCGGTGCATATGAAGACGAACATGCGACGGTCCAGTATCTCTGGGACCTGCTTGTCGAGTACGACGTCACACTCGTCCTCTCGGGGCACGATCACAATTACCAGCGCTGGCAGGGACTCAACGAAGACGGCCAGATCGACCCCAACGGACCGGTGTCATTGGTTGTCGGCACAGGTGGCCACAGTGTTTACAAGCCAAAGTTCGACGATACGCGCCTGGCGACCGCTGCTCTCACCGCCCCGGGCGCACTCCGTATGGAGCTCAACCCAAACGGCGCGTCGTTGCAATTCATCACCACCGATGGAGTGGTGCGCGATAGTTCCTCCGTCGCATGCGCAACTGACACCAACGCGGACACGTCAGTTCCTTCGACGCCCACCGGACTCAGCGCAACCCTTGAACAAGACGGGAGCGTTGCACTCCGCTGGGATCCATCGCGAGATGATACCGGCGTCGCGCATTACGAGGTCTATCGGAACGACTCCGTGATCGCCGACGCGGTAAGTGGCACAACGTACATCGACACCACGCTTCCCACAACAGAGGAGATGACGTGGACCGTTATCGCCGTCGATGCAGCCGGCAACCGCTCCGCCCCCTCCGATAGTGTCAGCGTCGAGGCACGTCCGATGGCTGACGCCGTGTTCGCGGATAATTTCTCCACAGGCACCATGGATAAATGGGATGAGGTCAACGGCCTGACCATCTCACCGATGCCAGGGAACGCATCAGGAAATGCCTGGGTTGCGCACGCGCACGGCAGCTCGGATCCAGCCTATGCCACCCTGACGCTGCCAGAAGGCATTGGCCCCACAGCTGATACCGATCTCGTGATCTCGATGCGATTCCGGGTCAATGAACAGGGAGACAACCCGATCGTTTTCCTCAGATTGCGCAATCCTGACCGCGGATCGTTGATGAGCGTCAACATCGGTCCGAACCAACACCTGGGAATCTTCAACGATGTCACCAAATCCGGAACTCCCAGCACATACCTTGCGCAATCCGGCTCCTGGCATGACCTGACCGTCCGCATCTCCGGCCCCCCGGAGAACCGAAGCATCACAATTTCGCTCGACGGGGAAGAAGTCCGGGAGCTTTCGGGGCGCATTGACCTCGGCGGCGACCAGATCTCCTACCTGCAACTCGGAGACAGCACACCCGGGCGCCTCTACGACGTTCTCTACAGCGAGGTGGTCGTGAGAACGATCCCACACGACGAAGCGCCCTCACCCCCGGCATCACCCGGGGCATTTCACACATCAGGAAGCAGCCAATCGCAATTCAGTAATCCCAGTCAAACATCTCCGGTCGCCATAATGATACATTCACATAACAGCCTCTTCGTATCGGGACCCATGCCTTTCTCGCGGACTTCGCATCGTGAGCCACGCGTCGTGGCACTGCGCAGGAGATAGACAGCTGATGGCTAACCAGACGACGTCTCGTTTACCCATTTCCCGGCGCGACGCAATCGCGTCACTCGGTGCAATTAGCCTCATGGCACTGGGTGCCGGGCACGCCTCTGCCCAGGCAACACCTGAGGCGGCCACCGAGCCAGTGGAAGTGACGATGCCGGACTGGCGATTCACGTTCCTCACCGCCGCCGACCCATATGAAGGGGAAATCACCCGTCCCTCAGCGGTGCCGGAGGGTCTACGCATCGTCGCATATGAAGTGATGCTCGCGAATATGTCCGAACAATTTATGGATTTTGCCGTTCGGGATATCCGGATCCGGGACATCGACGGCGTCGAATACCGGGGCGGTGATTACCAGGGGACCGAGCCTCGCATGATCAGCCAGAACCTGCCGAACGGTGAACGCGCGCGTGGTTGGGTCTGGTTCGGTGTACCCGTGGACGCCGAGATTTCCACCATTCTGTTCGTCGCTCCACCACCTCTTCTTCGCATCCCACTCACCTGATCAGTCGTCGAGCGCCCGCTCCTGTTCCCCGGCGAGGGTCTGTGTCCGCCGGTACGCCGCGTAGACCGACTTGCTCAGGATGGTGCGGAGGCCGCCCTTCTCCATCTGGTAGATCGCCTCGGCGGACGTCCCGCCGGGCGACGTCACCATGTTGCGCAGCTCGGCGAGGTGCTTTCCCGAGCTGCGCGCATAGGAGACGGACCCACTGACGGTCTGCATCACGATGCGCTCGGCGATACGGCGCGGGAAGCCCATGTGCACGCCCGCGTCAATCAATGCCTCCATCATCAGGAAGACGTAGGTCGGGCCTGTGCCGGACAATGCCGTAGCCATATCAACGTACTTTTCGTCCTCGACCTCGATCTCGTCGCCAAGCGCGCCGAGAGCCAGGCGCACCCGCGCTCGCGCGTCATCGGCCACGGCATCGGAGGCGGCCCAGACCGCCATCCCCTCCCCGACCTGAGCGGGAGTGTTCGGCATGACGCGGACGATCTCGTCATGCGCGAGGCCTGAACGCAAGGCGTGCATCGTCGCGCCCGCAAGGATAGAGATCACCACCTGTCCGGGCCGGAGCGTGCCGCGAAGCTGGGCCATGACCGCCGGGAGCACCTGCGGCTTGATTGTCAGGAGGATCAGGTCGGCATCCTCGACCGCCTCGACATTCGACTCGCGAACCGAGATGCCGAAACGGGCGGAGAGCTGCACCCTCCGCTCCTCACGTGGATGACTCGCGATGATTTGGGACGGAGGGATCATCTTCCGCGCCAGCAACCCGGCGATCATCGACTCCGCCATGACCCCTGCGCCGACGATCGCGATGCGACTCGATGACAGCGACTGCTCCGACTCGCCTGCCGATCCCTGACCTGCCTCCATACCGTGGCCTCCACCGTGCGTATTTCATCGTCGAACGAACTCCTACGCATTGTAGCGAGTACGCCGCGATGGCAAGCCGGACAGGTCGATGCCACGATGTCCCCGGGAGCACCGACGTTGAAGCAGAATGGGACCTACGAAGCCAGCGGACGCAGTTTGCTCGATCGCGACTTCTCCGGTTGGGGCAAGAAGGTCATCCCGCCGGTCGCCTTCTTCGCCGTAGCCTTCGCGATCGACATGCTCACGAACCAGCAATACAGCTCGATCTGGGGGAGCGCGGCCATCGTCGCGTCGGTAATATGGCTCTTCCCTACCATCCTTCCGGCAATTGCCGCGCTCGGAACCTATGCTGCCGTCTGGATCGGATTCAATCTCGTCCGCGCGTTCGCGGATGACGCGGATATCGCGCTCGCAAGCAAAGACTCCGTCGCGACCTGGGAACACGCGCTCTTCGGCGGCACGTTGCCCTCCGCTCGGTTGCAGGAAGCGTTCTTCAATGCGGGGAGCGCCGGCCCGCACGACATACTGCTGTCGCTGATCCACGGATCGTTCTTCGTCGTGCCGTTCGTGACGGCGGCGATCACGTGGTGGAAGTACCGGGAGCACTTCCGCGCCTACACCATCGCGACGGCGATCACATTCGCGATCGGACTTGTCGGGTTCCTGCTGCTGCCGACAGCTCCGCCATGGCTGGCAGAGCCGGAGGGCGTCGACCGCGTCACACACAGCGTGCTGGCCGGCGTGATGAATATCTCCGGGGTCAGCGGAACCGAAACGGGACTGGAAGGTGGCTTCCGGTTCGAGCCGAACCATTTCGCCGCCATGCCATCGGTCCATGTGGCGGCGACGGTGCTCGTTTACCTCCTGGCACGGCGCCTCGGACCAAGTGCCGCGGCACCGGGGCTGGTGTACGCGCTGGCGATGACGTTCGGTGTGGTGTACCTGGGCGAGCACTACGTGATCGACGCGTTCGGTGGGTGGCTGATCGCGTTGGCGGGATGGATGATCATACGGAGGGTGACCGGCGGGAGATTCGAGAACGGCGAATCCAGGCGGTAGAGGCCAAAGCCGGCCACCGCCCGCAGCTGCGAGGGCCGGCTGTGCGCATTCGCTATTGCTTTCGCTGACCGTAGCGACCGTAACTGACCAGCTCGGAGAGTGGCCTGCGGCCGCCGCCGACACCAGACGAGCGCTGCGGCTGGGACGTGTCGGGGTAGCCGAAGGCGACGGCCTGCCACACGTCCTTGTTTTCCGGGATACCGAGGATCTCACGGACGCGCTGCTTCGCGTCCGGCGTGCTGAACCAGCCGGTTCCGGAACCGATCCCGAAGGAGTCGGCGGCGATCATGAGCCGCTCGGAGAGACGGCCCTCGTCATACGCCTCGGAGCGCGGCGCGGCACCATCCAGGAGGATCACGATCGCGAGGGCAGAACCCTCGATGAACTGCGTGTATGCGCCGGCCTCGGCGAGCTGGCGCAATACATCCGGATCATCGACGACCACGAACTCCCACGGCTGGGTGTTCTTCGAGCTCCCGGTCCAACGGGCAACCTCGAGCAGCTCCTGCACGATCTCCGGCTCGATGGGCCGGTTCAGGAAGCGCCGGGACTGGCGCAGCTTCTTCAGCGCGGTGGTCGTTTCGTTGGATGCCGATTGCGTGGTACTCATCTGGAAAACACTCCTGCATCATGGCGGGAAAGCATTACTTCCCGTTCGTTAGTTGCTCTCCGCATGGTACACAGATAGGCTGCGGATGTCACCCTCTTCCGCAAGAGTCATACTTGGGCGTCGAGCGACGGTCGGAAGGGAGCACCATGACGCAGCCGGTAACGGTTCGCAGCGCAACCGAAGAGGATGTAGAACCGTGGCTGGCACTGGCGAAAAGCGTCGAGCCGTTGTTCGGTCCGATGCCGGACATCGCCGGTCCGATCCAAAGGAGCATCTCCCGCGGAACGGCCCTCGTGGCCGAAGATCGGGACGGCCGGCTCGCCGGCGCCGCCCTGCTCAGCCGCGACGACCAGCCGCATGTGATCCACTGGCTGGCCGTGCGACCGGACGCCCGTCGACAGGGCATCGGCTCGGCATTGATGAAAGCGATCATCACGCGATGGAATAGCGCACCGGTCGAGGTCGTGACGTTCGGCGCCGATGTCGCGGGCGGCGAGGCGGCCCGCGCGCTCTACGAGGCGCATGGATTCGAATTCCTGGAACACCACGATAAGGGACCTGAAGGAGGTAGTCGTGAGCGATGGATCAGGCACTGACAACGCGAAGATGAGCGGGCGGAATCGTCTCGGGAACGAGACGAGCCCATACCTGCTGCAGCACAAGGACAACCCGGTCGACTGGTACCCGTGGGGCGACGAGGCGTTCCGCGTGGCGAAGGAGCGGGACGTGCCCATCTTCCTGAGCATCGGCTACTCCACCTGCCACTGGTGTCACGTGATGGCGCACGAGTCGTTCTCCGACGAGCAGACCGCCCAGGTGATGAACGAGCGGTTCGTCAACATCAAGGTCGACCGCGAGGAGCGACCTGACGTCGACGCGATCTATATGCAGGCGACGCAGGCGCTCGGCAACCAGGGCGGATGGCCGCTGAACATCTTCATGACGCCGGACGGCAAGCCGTTCTTTGGGGGTACTTACTGGCCGCTCCATGATCGGCAGGGCATCCCGGGCTTCCAACGCATCATCGGGACGATGGCGACGATGTGGAAGAACGATCGCCAGAAACTGGTCGATGGCGGCGAGCAGGTCGCCACCTACCTGCGACAGAGCGCGCGGGTCGTGCCTCAGCCGGGTCAGGTCGATGCCGCCCTGTCCGAGAAGGCGTTTATCGCCTTGTACCGGCAGTTCGACAAGGAGTGGGGAGGGTTCAACGGCGCGCCGAAGTTCCCGCAACCCTCGACGCTGACCTTCCTGCTGCGCCACCACGTACGCGCGGGCGAGGGCATGGCGCTGCGGATGATCGAGACGACGCTCAACGGCATGGCCGACGGCGGTATCCACGACCAGCTCGGCGGTGGATTCTCCCGATACTCGGTCGACGAGAAGTGGCATGTCCCGCACTTCGAGAAGATGCTGTACGACAATGCGCAGCTGCTCCATGTGTACACGGACGCGTGGGTGCTGACTGGAGATCCCTACTATCGCGAGGTTGCGTCCGGCATCGTGACGTGGCTGCAGCGCGAGATGGTGGTTGACGGCGGAGGGTTCGCCGCCGGGCTCGATGCCGACAGCGAGGGCGTCGAAGGCAAGTTCTACATCTGGTCAGCGGCCGAGGTGGACGCATTGCTGGAGCCGGACGATGCCGAGCTCGTCAAGACACACTTCGGGATCTCCGATCCCGGTTCGTTCGAAGGCAAGACCGTACTCTCGGTCGCCCAATCGATCGAGGAGCTTGCGGCGGATCGAGCCGTCGACGTGGATGAGGTTCGGCAGCGGATTACCGCGGCGAAGGCAAAGATGCTCGAGGCCCGGTCGCAGCGCATCCCGCCCGGGCGCGACGACAAGGTGATCGCGGCGTGGAACGGCCTGATGATCCACGCGCTCGCGCACGCTGGCCTTGTGTTCGATGAACCCGACTGGACCGGGCTGACCACGGACGCGGCGACCTTCGTGCTCGAAAGAATGCGGAATGCGGACGGCGGCCTCACCCGGACATACAGGGACGGAGAAACACGCGGCAACGGCGTGCTCGAGGACTACGCGGCGATGGCGTACGGGCTTGCGGAACTGTACGCGGCGACGGCGGAGATCCGCTGGCTGGACGCGGGACGCGAGCTGCTCGACTACGCCCGCGAGCATTTCCGGCACGATACTGGTGTCGGGTTCTACGACACGCCGGACTCCACCACGGACCTCGTCGCGCGACCACGCGAGATGAGCGACGGCGCCCTCCCCTCCGGGAACGCACTGATGGCGGAGGTGCTGCTCGTCTACGGAACGTACGGCTACGACGCGACGTTGACGGACGAAGGCGCGGCAATCCTCCGGTCCATGGTCCGGCCGATCGAGGACTATCCGCTCTTCACCGGCTTCTTGCTGGCGGCGGCGCAGCGCATCATTGAGCCGCCGAAGGAGCTCGTCTTCGCGGGTGATCCCGGTTCGGACGCCGTGCAGGAGCTCCGAAAGACGGCGCTGGCCACCTACGACCCAACCCGGGTCATCGGCTACAGCGGGACGGCCGGAGAGCATGCAGATCGCTACCCGATGCTGGCGGACCGGCCGCTGGTGGGCGACGCAGCGGCGTATGTCTGCTCGGGAGGAACGTGCCGTCCGGCGGTGACGACGGCGGATGCGTTGGCGGAGATGTTGAGAGCGTAATTCCCGCCGCGTAGGGGCGGACATGGAGTCCGCCCCTACGGGATGCGAATCGCGACCTTACGCGTTGGCGATCCGCGGGTAATAGGTCGGCTCGCGCTCGATGTCAGCCTGGACGAAACGAAGGAGCATCGCGGCCTTGATCCCGGCGAACGCGGGGTCATGCCAGCGATTCCGGCGCTCGTCCGGGTCCTCGAGCAGGTCGAAAAGCTCTCCGTCGTCACTTCCACGATAGACCGTGATCTTGTACCGGTCGGTGACGAGCGTCCGGAGCGAGAGCGCCGTCGGCTGGTGCCGATTCTCGGTGATCGTCCAGTCACGCGCCGGCCCCTCGCCTCGCCACGACCGGAGCTGCGAGACCCCTTGCATGCCTCCCGGAACCGGCTCACCGGCCGCCTCGAGGAAGCTCGGGGCGAGGTCGACGAGACTCTGCAGGTCGGAAGAGACGCTGCCCTGCGGAACCTGACCCGGCCAGCGCACGAGGAACGGCAGTCGCAAGAGATCCTCGTAGTGGAACGCGCCCTTGTGGAAGAGACCGTGCTGGCCAAGGAAATGGCCGTGGTCGGTGCCGAACACGACGATCGTGTTGTCGGCGATCCCCAGCCGGTCCAGCGTGTCCAGGATCTTGCCGATCTGGTTGTCCATGAAGCTGGTCATGCCGTAGTAGATCGCCATGTCCTTGCGGAGCTGGTCCTCGTCGACGAGATGGCTCTGGAAGCCGTGATTGCCGAAGGGCGTCTCCTGCCAGGGCGAATAATCCGGTTCGGCGAGCTGCGTCAGTGCGAAATGGGATGGCATGGCATCCAGCTCACCAGGGAGGAGCGTGCCGGGCTCCATGTCGGCGGGGTCGTACATCGACGCCCACGGCTCCGGCACGACGTAGGGCGGATGCGGATCGTGGAACGACGCCCAGTGGAAGAACGGCTTTCCCTCTTCCACCGCTCGCTCGATATTGGCGACGGTGCGCTCGCCGGTCCACGTCGTGTAATGCAGCTCCTCGGGCAAATCCCAGGAGTGCTCACGCTTCGGCTCCTCCGGATCGGGTGGCCAGGACTGGAAGTAATCCGCCCAGTTCTCCAGCCCTTTCTCCTCCATCCAGATCGCGTAATGCTGCCCGACGAGGTACTCGTCACCATGCATGCGGGCGGTCTCGACGTGATTGAAGCCGTACCAGGGCCCGTGGAAATCACGCCAGAAATCGAGGTCGCGCAGCGTCGGCATCGCTTCGATCGACGTCTGCTCCTCCGTCGATGCGAGCGGCTGGAAGTGCGCCTTGCCGACAAGCGCCGTATCGTATCCGGCATCGCCCAGAAGCTGCGGAAGCGTCACGGCGTCCTCATCGAGTTTGACGCCGATCGTCCAGCAGCCATGCTCCGACGGGTACTGCCCGGTGATGATGGACGAGCGCGATGGAGAGCACACCGGACTCGGGCAATAAGCGCGGTCGAAGCGCGTTCCCTCAGCGGCGAGGCGATCCAGCGCCGGAGTCGAGATCTTCGGATTCACGCTGCCGAGCGCGGAATAGTGCTGCTGGTCGCTGGTGATGAGCAGGATATTTGGTCGATCGTCCGCCATCACGCCCCTCCGAACATCTCGCGGAAGAAGCGAATGCGTCCCTGACGACCGAAGGCATTGCCGGAGTCGTGGCCGTTGTAGGGCCAGACGGTAATCTCCTTGTCGGCAGCGTAATGGTTATAAGCCGCGAAGACCGTCGACGGCGGGCAGACAGCATCCATGAGGCCAACGGTGATGCGGGCCGGCGCAGTGGCGCGGGTGGCGAAGTTGACTCCGTCGAGGTACGAGAGCGTCGTGAAAGCCTGCTCGATATGGTCGGGGTGAGCGACAAAGTATCGCTGCAGCTCGCTGTACGGCAAGGAATCCGTGATCCGGGTGGCGCGCTCGTAATGGCAGAGGAACGGTTGGTCCGCATAGACGCCCGTAAGGCCGTCGACCAGCCCGGACACCGCGAGGCTGATGCCTCCGCCCTGGCTGCCGCCAACCACGATGATGCGGCCATCGATATCGGGATGGCTGCGCGCCGCTTCAACGGCCCTGACCGCGTCCGTGAAGACACGCCGGTAGTAGTGACGACGCGGATCGAGAATGCCCCTGGTCATGAACCCCGGGAAGGCGGGGTCGCTCCCCTCCGGGTCCGGCGTATCGCCCTTCTGCCAGGTGCTTCCCTGCCCGCGGGTGTCCATGATGAAATGGGCGAACCCGGCCGAGCTGACAAGCAGCCAGTCTGTCGGGAATCCACGGCCGCCACCGTACCCGATGTACTCGACAACACAGGGAAGTGGCCCCTGGCGATGCTTCGGGAGGATGAGCCAGCCCTTGATTCGCTGACCGCCGAAACCGCTGAACGTCACGTCATAGACGTCTTGCAAGGCAAGACCCGCATCGAACGGCTCGAAGGTCGCATCCAGGTCATGTGACCGTGCCTCGTCCAGCGTCTCCTGCCAGAAAGCGTCAAAGTCCGCCGGCTCCGTTCGCGCCGGGGTATATTCCCGCAGCGCCTCGAGCGGCATATCGAACATCGCCATCGTTGCCGTTACTCCTCACCTGCTCCAGGTTTGCACAAGCTTCCGGGCCATGAGAATGGCACCCACCACGCTCACGACCAGCAGCAATCCATATTCACGCGGCGCCTGATCCAATCCCCACGTCGCGGAGAGGACGGCGCCAACGATGCAGAACACCAGGATCGCGGCGTCTCCCAATTGATTACGGGACATGAAGCCTCCATTCGTCACATCACGTCGATGATCGCCGGGCTGCTCGGACGGCGCAAGGCAAACGGGCATGGCGACACCCCGAGGCCGTCCCTCTGGATGACAGAGCGCGTTTGCGTCCCAATCATCGTAAAAACCCGGCCTCAAAGGCCGGGTCAGTACCGCTCCTGCTACTGTGCCGGAGAAAGACCTTCTTCTATAACAACCAGAAAAGCGCCGCGACGACGATGACCGCGACGACGATGACGCCAATGATCACCATACGGTTCGGTGATCCATTGCTCGTGGTAACAGGCTGGTCGGCCTCGTCAACGGGAAGCTCCCAGATGCGCTCGTCGGCGGGCTCGAACGTGCTTCCCCGTCGAAGCCCTTCGTCGCGGTCGCTTGATGAATCAGGATCCGGCATCGTGGATCTCACTCTTCTAAAGGATCATCAGCAGCAGGATCACCAGCACGACCAGCGCCGCGATCCCGATGCCAATAAGCATCAACTGACTCCGATTATCCTTCGGCGGGCCTCCGCCGTACACCTTTGATTCCTGTTCCGGCGTATCCCAGCGCTTCCTGTCGACGGGCTCGAATGCCACATCCCGCGCGTCCGTTGGCTCGCTCTCCAGGCGCTTTTCCGGATCCGTCATGTCGTCCTCCTCATGGTCGGGTTCGGCTTCGTTCATGACGGGCGTTTCGGATGAAGCGGCCGATCGGGCAGCGATATCCTGGAGCCATTGCGGTAGGTCGGATATATCCACCAACGAACGCGGGTCGATCTCGCTCGTATCCGCCTCCGGGAGCCGCTTCTCGGGCGTTGCCGCCGAGTGTTCGACGGTCTCCGCGGATGACTCCGGGACCGGGGCGGACTCTGTGTCATCCTTCTTGGGCAGGTTCCGCCATGCCGGAGGGCGGCGAAGCCATTCCGGCATCGATTGTCGCAACCCGCCGTCCGGGATGGGCCGCATCTCTTCCGGCTCGTCCGTTGTCGTCGGTGCGGTCTCCCGTTCGCTCACGGTGTCCTATCCTCGCCGGGGCCGTCGAAGCTCATCGCTGTCCAGCCAGATCGTCACCGGCCCGTCATTGACAAGCGCTACCGCCATTTCCGCGCCAAAGATGCCCGTCTGCACGTCAAAGCCCAGCTGGCGCAGCGCAGAACAGAATCGCTCGACCATCGGCTCGGCGATTTCCGGCGGAGCGGCATGGGCCCAGCTCGGGCGACGCCCCTTGCGCGTGTCGCCGTAGAGCGTGAACTGGGACACGACCAGCATGCCGGCCTTCGACGGGTCATCGGCGAGGACGTCGAGCGCGGAGCGGTTCATTACCCCGTTCTCGTCATCGAGGATGCGCAGGTTGGCGACCTTCGACGTCAGCAGCTCGATCTCGGCGTCGCCGTCCTCCGGCGAGATGCCGAGCAGGATGAGGTAGCCGCCATCGATCTTGCCGGTGACCTCCCCGGCGACCGTCACGCTGGCACTGGAAACGCGTTGCAGGCAGATTCTCACCGCGCGTCACTCCGGAGAATCATGGCGCTGGCGAGCGCGGCGATGCCTTCCTCGCGGCCAACGAACCCCATGCCCTCGTTGGTGGTGGCCTTGATGCTGATCGCGCCGGCATCGAGGCCGGTCATCTCGACGAGCGCCTCACGCATCGCCGGGACGTGCGGGTTCACCTTCGGCGCCTCGGCAATGATGGTCGCGTCGATGTTGACCGGCGCCCAACCGTGCTCCTTCAGCAAGCCAACAGCATGACGCACGATGTCGACGCTGCTCATGCCGCGCCACTTTTCGTCGGTCGGCGGGAAATGCACGCCAATATCTCCGAGCGCGGCAGCTCCGAGCATCGCGTCGGCAATCGCATGAAGCAGCACATCGGCATCGGAATGGCCATCGAGCCCCCTGTCGAACGGGATTTCGACGCCGCCGAGGATCATCGGGCGACCGGTGGCGAAACGATGGACGTCGTAGCCGATGCCAACTCGGGGCACCTGCATGGTGGGCTCTCCTTCGCGCTTCCGAAGGAGCGCATCGACCATTTCGATGTCCTCCGGGTGCGTGATCTTGATATTCAGGCGGTCACCGGGAACGATGCGGACCGGGATGTCGAACGCCTCGGCGAGTGACGCCTCGTCGGTGAACTCGGTGTTGTCCCGCAAGGCACGGTCGCACAGGTCGAGCAAGAGGTCGCGTCGCATCCCCTGCGGGGTCTGCGCGCCCCAGAGCGTGGAGCGATCGATGGTCTCCACGATCGTGCCATTGTTCACGCGCTTGACGGTGTCCGAGACCGGAGCGGCGACGATCGCAGCGCCGGTGGAGCGGGCATCTTCCGCGCAGAGGTCGACGATCTCGGGCGTTGTCAGGGGCCGGGCGGCGTCCTGCACAAGCACGACATCGAGGTCCTCCGCGACGGCGCGGACCCCGTTCGCCATGGAATCCTGCCGCTGCGCGCCGCCCGGCACGAAGGTCGTGACCTTGGTCCACGTCCCTCCCTGGACCAACGCGCGGATCGGCGCCTCGGTGTGCGCGCCGTAGACGATCACGACGTCGCGAACCGTATCGGCCGCCTCCATCGCGTCCAGCACCCAGGCCAGGACCGGCCGACCGCCGACGGGCGCGAGAACCTTCGCGGTGTCGCCGAAGCGCTCCCCTCGTCCTGCCGCAACGATGACGCAGGCCGCAAACGGGGTCACGAATGCCGCTCCATCTCGTCGCGGAGCGCGAAGAGCCGCTCGGCGACCTCGTCCGGGACCGATGCCGCGCCCAGCGTTCGCCCCGCGCGGAAGCCGGCGCCGTGATAGTCGCTACCGCCGGTCGGGATCAACTCCCAGGCGTCGGCGATGGAGCGCAGCTCGGCATGCTGCTCCGGCGAGTACTCGGCGTAATACGTCTCGAAGCCCTTGAGCCCGACGGGCACAAGGCGCTCCAGGATCCCGGAGATATCCTGCGTGGAATACGGATGCGCGAGAACCGGGATCGCATGGTGCTCCACCAGCAGGCGGACAGCATCCTCAGGCGTGAACGGGTCACGCGGGATGTAGATCGGGCGACCGGCCTTCAGGAAGCGATCGAAGGCATCGCTCACGTCCGTCGCGACCCCGATCTTCACCAGCTCGCGGGCCACGTGCGGCCTCCCGATGCTGCCTTCATCCGCCTCGGCAAGGATCGCGTCGCCATCGATGGCATAGCCGAGCGAATAGGCACGCTCGATCATCCGCTCGACGCGACGAACGCGGGCGCGGGCCAGCTCCCCGAGCCGCTCGCGCAACGCCGCGTCGGACGTGTCGACGAAATAGCCGAGAACATGGACCTCGGCCCGATCGACCGTCGTCGACAGCTCAACACCGGGAACCAGCGTGATCCCGGCGGCGTCGGCCTCCCGCTGGACATCGTCAAGGGCATCGACGGTGTCATGGTCGGTCACGCCGAGAATGGAAAGCCCCTGCCGGCTGGCGTTGGCCACCAGTTCGGCAGGGGAATCCAGACCATCCGACGCGCGCGTGTGCGTATGCAGATCGATACGGGAGGTGGTCGTGGTCATGTGTCCTTACGGTGCGTGAATGTCCCCGTACCGCCGGAGTCCAGCTCCGGCGCCCAGCGCCGCACACAAGGTGCAGCGGTACACGGGGACATTTGCGCGGTCGTGCTAGCGGGGCTCGACGAGAAGGCGAATAGCCGTGCGGTCCTCGTTGTCGATCGTGACATCGATGAAGGCCGGGACGCAGACGGCGTCGATACCGGTCTCGTTCAGGTAGTCACGAGCGATGGCAACAGCCTTGACCGCCTGGTTTGTGGCCCCGGCACCGATGGCCTGGACCTCGGCGCGGCCGGCCTCGCGGACAACACCGGCGATCGCGCCGGCGACGGCACTCGGGCGGGAACGGGCAGAAACCTTCAGGACCTCGCCGTCGACGCCGACCATGGAGGTGTCGCCACCGTAAAAGGCAACGGCCTCGGCGACGGACTCATGGCTATGGCCATTGGAGGTGACCGGAACGTCGACGTCGACGACTTCCTGGATGTCGATCGACTCGTCGTGGCCATTCAGGGTGACGACGGGCTCGTCGATCGTCGTCTCGACGACCTGCTGCGGCTGCTCATCCGGCGTCTCGACGACGGGAGTGGCCTCCTCTTCCTGGTCATCTGCATCCGGCGGGAAGCGATTGCCCTCCGGATTGATCTTGATGTCCTGAAGATTCAGCTTGCTAAAAAACCGGTTCATGATCGGAAGTCTCTCTTTCCGTTCCCCAGAAAACCCGGTGATCGGGTGCTGCAATGTCATTGTGCGCGCAACCGGATTCGGGAAGCAGGGCATCCCGGTGTCCCGGTCCAGTACACGCGGCCAATCGAACGAGTGTGTAACGTGGACGCTTGCCAGCCCGACCGCGTCCGGAAGGCCACCCCCACAGTGGCACTTCGGATAGTCTACGCTGAAAGGCGTCTATTGCGCACGAATTGGAACCGGGTTGCCCACGAGTCTCGGGATTCCCGTTCCCAAACAGGGCGGAGGGACGGCGATGACGATGCACGACGGTGAGCGATTCCACAACCAGACGCTCGAGCTCGACGGCCAGACATTCCGCCGTTGTCACTTCATCAACTGCCAAATCCGCTTCCGGGGTGTCGCGCCGTTCGGGTTCGAGGAGAACCGGTACGAAGGATCGTTCTGGATCCACTTGCTCGAGGAGTGGCGGGAAATGGTGGATGCGCTCGATCCGCTGCGGCGCGAGCTAAACCGCTATGGGACGAATCTCGACGAGGTCTTGCGCCCGGTACGCCCCGCGACGGGATGGTCGCCGGCGGTCATGCCGGACCAGCGTGAGATGCACATCCAGTACATGTTCCACCGGGACGGAAAGCCGGGCGACGGGCTGAGGTTGACTGAGCCGGAGCGTGAGGGAACCTGATCGCGCCGGACTCGGCTCGATGCCAGGCACACCGCTTCGCGCAGGATGACCGGCATCCTGAGAGGAGGATGCGTACAGCCGGCCCTTGTGGCCGGCTTTGTCACTCGAGGAGCCGGCCACAAGGGCCGGCTGTACAGGGGCATCCCCCCCTGCACCTTGTGTGCGGCGCCCTGCTGCATAAACGCCGCACACAAGGTGCGGCGGTTCGAATCGATCTTTCTACCCAACGATCTGCGCTGTTAAACGATGACGCGGGCGACCCGGCCTGTTTCCAGGACCAGATCGCCCGCGTTCTTTTTTCGCCGCGAACACTGAGCGTGGCTCCAACCGAAGCCATGCGAGCTCGTGATCTCCCTGAGTGTGGTGTCAGCGCGCGTAGTCGACGGCGCGCGTCTCCCGGATTACCGTGACCTTGATCTGGCCCGGATATTCCAGGGTTTCCTCGATCTTCCTCACCACGTCCTGTGCGAGCCGCGTCGCGCCAACATCGTCGACCGAGTTCGGTCGAACCATGATGCGTACCTCGCGCCCCGCCTGGATGGCGAAGGACTTCTCGACGCCGTCAAACGAATTGGCGACGCCTTCCAGCGCCTCCAGCCGCTTGATGTACGTCTCGACCATCTCGCGCCGCGCGCCCGGCCGGGCACCGGAGATGGCGTCCGCCGTCTGGACGATGAACGCCTCGATGGTCTGCGGCTCTTCCTCATTGTGGTGAGCCGCGATCGCGTGGACGATCCGGGACGAGCGCCCCAATCGCTTGGCGATATCCGCGCCGATCAGCGCGTGCGGACCTTCAACCTCGTGGTCGACGGCCTTGCCGATGTCATGCAGCAGCCCGGCGGTCTTCGCGACGTTGACGTCGGCGCCGAGCTCTGCCGCGAGCGTTGCCGCGATCAGTGACGTCTCCAGGCTGTGCGCGAGCACATTCTGTCCGTAGCTGGTGCGGAACTTCAGGCGGCCAAGCAGCTTGATGAGGTCCGGGTGCAGGCCGGGGACATTCGCCTCGTAGGCAACGTGCTCGCCCTCCTCCCGCATGATCTCCTCGAGCTCGAGCTGCGTCTTGTACACCACTTCCTCAATCCGCGCCGGATGGATACGCCCATCCTGCAGGAGTTTGGTGAGGGCCCGACGGGCTACCTCGCGGCGTACAGGGTCGAATCCGGAAACGGTGACAGCCTCGGGCGTGTCGTCGACGATGAGGTCGACGCCGGTCGCCTGCTCCAGCGCGCGAATGTTGCGACCTTCGCGGCCGATGATGCGGCCTTTCATGTCGTCATTCGGCAGCGGGACAACGCTGACCGTGGATTCGGAAACGTAATCTGATGCGATTCGCTGGATTGTGGTTGCCAGGATCTTTCGGGCTCGCCGATCGGCCTCTTCCTTGGCTTCACGCTCGATCTCGTGAACCGATCGCGCGGCCATGTGACGGGCATCGGCTTCGATGTCGGCGATCAACTGGTCACGGGCTTCCTGCGCCGTGAGGCCAGCTACACGCTCGAGTTCGGCATGGTAGCGAACCCGTGCTTCCTCGATCTCGACCATCTGCTCGGCGCGCTTCTGTTCCAGCTCCTTTTCGACTTGCTGGCGTCGCTGCTCGAGCTCCCTGGTTTTCTTTTCCCGGTCCTGTTCCCACGCCTCGCGCTGTTGCTGGAACTTTTGTTCCTGCTTGCGAAGCTGGTGGTCCCGTTGTTCAAGGCTCTGGGACTTCTTGTCGATTGATTCTTCTTTTTGCTCAATCCGGCGCTCGATGCGCTCGATCTCGCTTCGGCGCTGGGTCAGCTCCCTGTCGAGCTCCCCCCTGAGCCGGATTGCTTCATCCTTTGCCGAAAGGGCAATATCCCGCCGCTTGGTTTCTGCCTCTTCTATTACGCGATCCGCTTCGCTCTGGGCGATCTTCATGCGCGATTCCGCGCGTCGGTCCAGCCAGAAATAGGTCACGAAAAAGGTGATTCCAGCAACGAGGATAGCCAGGATGATGAATACCCAAAGGTCACCCATCGTGTAGCTCCTCGCTCGTGTCCCCACCGTGTGTGGGTTCTCAATTGTTAAGGTGTGTCGGCCCGGCTTCCAAAGAACGGCCAGTGGCATCGCCCCTGACCGATCCCCTCTATGGCTCCCGGAGCCCATACAAGCCGAATGGTATACGGAATCGAAATGGCCCGTCAACCGGCATAAAAACGATGGTATGATAGCAGGCTGCGAACGTACGCATAGAATCGTCAACGCAAGGACCAAAGAGCGCTCCCGGGCCCGCTCTTTGCGGCACCGGAGGGGTCGGCAGTCATGCGACGATACCGGAACCATGTCCCGGTATCGTGATTGCCCGTACAATGGGCGAAACGTTCCAAGCCAGATCAAAGGACAACACTGTATGTCGCCAGCGCAAAACGGAAAGTCGCGGCAGGAGGACAGCGAGCAATCGTCCGATGTGGCGTTGCTGATCGACTACGAGAACCTGCAGGTCAGCCTGAAACGGCATTTCAACCTCACTACGCCGAAGATGAGCCTGATCATCCAGGAGGCGCTTGAATACGGCCGGCTCGTGCTCTCACGCGCCTACGCGCCGTGGACTTCGCCCGATCTCAGCATCGACGCGGAGAACCTCTACCGGCAGGGAATCGACCTCATCTACACGCCGGCGGGCAAGAACAGCGCCGATGTCCGGATGGCGGTGGACGCCGTCGACCTGACCAGCCGCATGGGGAACATCGGGACGATCCTGTTCGTGACCGGAGACGGTGACCTGATCCACCCGTTGAACTACTTGCGTCAGCAAGGCAACCGGGTAGTCGTGATCGGCGTGGACGCGGCAATGAGCCGGATGCTGTCATCCGCGGCGGATGCCGTGCTGATCTACGAGCGCGATCTCGACCCGTCGGTGCTGCGTCGCGTCTCTCGTGACCCGCAAGGCCAGTCGCAGCGACAGCAAAAACCGTCATCCGGCCAAAAGCCTGACACCGACGCTGATATGGGTCCCCGGCTCACGCCGGTCCGTAACGCGCCGCCGGCCGAGGAAGCGTTCCGACTTCTGCAGGACGTGTTGCAGCGACACGGCGACGGCGAGCCGATGCTCTATCAGGAAATCGGGCACTGGCTTGGCCGCGAGCACAATATGAAGCCGCGTGCCTGGTATGGCGTGCCGTTCAGTGTGTTCATGGACGCCGCACAGGCCGCCGGCATTGTCCAGCTGACCACATCTGGCGGCAACAGCTACGCCTCCCTCCCCTCCACCGCCATCGATGACTCGCTGGACGACAGCGAAAGCGACGACGGTGATGACGATACGGTAGAGATGGGCGCGGCGGTACGCCTGGAGTCGCTCCAGCCAGAAGAGCGGCAATCGCTGATCGATGCGCTGATCGGGCTCAAGAACGACCCGAAACTGAAGTACCTCACATTCCGGACGATCCTGCGGAACCTGCTGGCCAACAGCGTGCTGCCACGCCTGAACGAGACGCAGATCCGGAGCCTGCTGAACGACCTCGCGAACCGGAAGCCGCCGATCCTCGAGCGCTCGACAATGCGGCGACGCAACCAGACCGGCGGGACGTATACCTTCTCGGCGTTTACCGTCACGGACGACGAGGAGCTGCTGCAACGCGCCGTCGAGGGCGACCTGGACGACTAGGTCTCTGCGTCTGTGCGGCGGGACGGGCCAGGCTAGTCAGCAGCGCGCAGCACTTCCCCGGCGTATGGGCGGAGCATCGAGGCCAGCTCGGGCGGATCGGTCGTGCCGAGCACCCAGGCACCGGGCTGGCCGCCGAGGAACGCGAGCAGGTCCTCTACCGTGCGGGTGATGGCCCGGACGAGCGAATCCGACACCCGCACGCCCGGCTCGAGATGGAGCGCCTTGATCGTCAGGATGCCCTTCCGTCGATCGAACGACGGGTCGAGCCGACCGACGAGGCGCCCCTTGTGCAGGATCGAAAGCGAGTAGTACCCGTAGCGTCGCTTCGGGGCGGGGACGTAGATCTCCAGGACATAGCTAAATCCCCAGAGCAGCTCCGTCCGATCCCTCCGCCAGATAAGGTTGTCGAACGGCGAGAGAAAGGTCGTGTGGGTCGGCCATCCCTTGCGCTGGCGCAGCAGCTCCAGCGTCTCCAGGCGGGCCGGGTCCATCCACATCGGGGTGTCGATACCCTCGACCTCGATGGGGATCGCACGACCGTCCACGGCGAACTCCGCCAGGATCCGACGCGCGTCCACATTCGGGATGTGGGACTGGCCTCCGGTGCGGAAGTAGTCCGTCACCCATGCCGCCGTCGTGACCCCGAGTGCGCTGATCGCCCGCATGGCGAGCTCGCGTTGTGCCTCCTCGCCGGGAATCGCCTCGCCCTCCCAGAATCCAGGCACGACACGCTCCGGCAGGTCGAAATGGCGGGCAAAGCCACTGTCACGCTTGTGGATCATCAGCTCGCCGTGCATCCAAAGGTGGCTCAGGACCCGGCGTTCCGGCTTGTTGCCCCACCAGTGCCACGCCTCGGTTCTCTCCGCGTCCGGCGGCGATTCGAAATGCCGGGACGTCATCGGTCCCTCGGCAGTTATGCGCTGGATGATGGCCTCGGCCACCTCCCGGTTCTCGGGCTCGGCGAGCCACGCGCTCTCCGAGCGGCGGACCCGTTCCATGTACGGCCGGAAAAGATAGAGGAGATCCGCAGGAAGGATCGACGCGGCGTGTGCCATATACTCCGTCAGGGAATGATCACGCTCGTACAGGTCGACGATGAGAGAAGGGTCGTACGCCCCGAGCCGGCTCCAGAGGACGGTCTCGTGCGAGCGGGAGATGACGGAGATCGTGTCCAGCTGGATCGTGCCGAGCCGATGGAAGACATCGAAGATATCGTCGCGCGTCACGCGCCTCCGGGTCGGGCGGCGATCCAGCCCGCTGGCGATAACGGCGAGCGCCTGCGCCTCAGCACGAGTCAGCTTCATCGGTGTCATGATTCCTTCCTCTCCCGATCCACACTTTTCCCGCATCTATGCCAGGTATGCTACCGCCTGACCCGGACAAGGCGTGACCGGGTATGATTGGCGGCAGTTTGACGCTGTCCCTCTGGAGCTCCGATGCGCATTGCCCTTGTCCACGATTACCTGAACCAGTACGGCGGTGCCGAGCGCGTCCTGCGCGTGCTTCATTCACTCTATCCCGACGCGCCGGTCTTCACGTCGCTGTACGATCCGCATCACCTTCCCGACGACTTTCGTTCTTGGGACATCCGGACGAGCCCGATCTCGAAGATCCCGGGCGCGACGAAAGACCACCGGATCTGGACGTTGCTCTACCCGCTCATCTTCCGGCAGATCGGGAGGAAGCTCGGTCACTTCGACGTGATCGTTGCCGACTCGAGCGCATGGTCGCACCAGGCGCAACCGCAAGGTGATATCCCGACCGTGGTGTATTGCCACTCCCCTGCCCGCTTCCTCTACAAAGACGACAACTATCTCGAGGCGGCGCGTTTGCCGAAACCGGCGAGGATGCTGGCCGATGCGGTGTTCGGCGCGATGCGCCGGGCGGACCAGCAGGCGGCACGGCGGGTAACGCGGTTCATCGCGAACTCGGAAGAGGTGCGCAAGCGCATGCGCGCCGTCTGGGATGTCGAGGCGGAGGTGATTCACCCGCCGATCGACACCGAGCGATTCCGGCCCGTGGCACCCGTGGAACCGGAGGACTGGTATCTCGTCGTGTCTCGCCTTGTGCCGCATAAGTGGATCGACCTGGCCGTTCGCGCCAGCACGCAGGCGAACGTGCCGCTGAAGGTGATCGGGAGCGGCCGGGCGGAGGAGAGCCTGCGCGAGATGGCCGGGCCGACCGTCGAGTTCCTCGGGGAACTGCCGGATGACGATGTTACCTGGCACATGCAGCGCGCGAAAGCGCTCATCCTCCCCGGCGTCGAGGACTTCGGGATGACGGCGGTCGAGGCGCAGGCGGCCGGCCGGCCGGTCATCGCCGCTGGTGCTGGCGGGGCGCTGGAGTCGATCATCCCGGGCGTGACGGGGCTGCATTTCGAGCCGCACAACGAGGATCAGCTGGCCGCGCTCCTGAAGCAGGATCACGACTGGGACACCGAAGCGATCCTTGCGAACGCGGCGCGATTCCGGCGTGAGGTGTTCGAGGAGAAAATGCGCGCGGTGGTGCGCGAGGTTGCTGCTGGGCGGCGGTAAAGGTGCTTGAAAATACCTGGACACAGCCACCCCTGAACGCAAAAAGCCGGCCACAATGACCGGCTGGACCGTTCGAAGCGCCGCACACCGGTCACAGCTGCGAGGTGCGGCGATACGGAGCGACGGCGCTCCTACCAGCGTTTCCCGAGGATGTTGCGGATCCGGAGCTGCCAGACCATGACGGCGGCCTCGAACACAACGCTGCGTGACAGCTTCGACGCCCCGGCGACGCGGTCGTGGAAGGTGATCGGGACCTGGCGCCACGTCTTGCCGAGCTGGAGCGCCCGATAGGTCGTCTCGATCTGGAAGCCGTACCCATCAGCGCGGACGGTTTCGACCTCGATATCCTCCAGCGTCTCGCGTCGCCACAGCTTGAACCCGCCGGTGAAATCGCGAACAGGGACCCCGACCACGAACCCCGCGTACGCGCCGCCCAGGCGACTGATGAGCTTGCGGGGCCACGGCCAACCGACCGTCTTGCCGCCAGGAATGTACCGGCTGCCCAGGACCAGCTCGGCGCGGGTGTTCCGGGCGACATCGATCATCTTCTGGAGGTCCGCGGCGGAGTGCGAGAGGTCGGCGTCCATCTGGGCGATGTGCGTCGTGCCCAGCTCAAGCGCCCGTCGAAACCCGTCCACATAGGCGCGGCCGAGCCCCTCCTTGCCGGCGCGATGCAGGACATGGACCCGTCCCGGATGGTCGGCAGCCAGGCGATCCGCAACGTCGCCGGTACCGTCCGGCGAGGCGTCATCCACGATGAGCACCTGCGGCGGAGGGTCGAGCGCCAGGACCTCGCAGACCTGCTGGTCGATGTTCTCCCGTTCGTTGTACGTGGGAATGACGACCACCAGGGTCATCGGCGGGTCGGGCGCGGGAGCCGTCATGCGTCTTCGGGTTCACCCCGGCCGCGAGAGAGCAGGAAGTTCACCTGCACGAGCAGCGCGTCGACATCGAACGGCTTGGAGAGGAGCGCATCGGCTTCCAGCTCGCCGGTACGGTCCCGCAGCGTGCGGCTGGCGGACATGGCGATGATCGGAAGGTCCTTTGTCTCGGGCTCGCGACGGAGACGGGAGATGAGGGTGCCGCCGTCAACGCCCGGGAGCATGATGTCCATGAGGATGAGGTCGGGATCCCAGTCACGGGACATCATCAGGCCCTGGGCGCCATCACGCGCGATCGCCACGGTGTACCCTTCGCCCTTCAGCACCACATCGATGAGCTGGGCGACGTCTTCCTGGTCTTCGACTACGAGGATTCGTGAGGACACCTATTCAATCCTTCATGACAGGCGGCACTGGGCGCCGGCACAACCGGTTTTTGCTGCTCCTATCGTACTGTACGGACGTCGGTTTCGCGAGGGTACACGGCGTGTTTCCGCGTTGCCACCGCGTTCCTACAGAGAAAAGAGCCGCCTGTGGTGGCGGCTCTTTTAGGACGTCGGTCAGGAGTTGGATGCGCCAGTGTCTTCCATGTCCGCACCCAGCTCGGTGAGCTTGCGGACGAAGTCGGCATAGCCGCGATCGATGTGGAAGACGTCGGTGACCTCGGTCTCCCCTTCCGCGACGAGGCCGCCAAGAACGACGGCAACGGCGGAGCGGATATCCAGCGACTGGACACGCGCGCCGTGGAGCTTCACCGGGCCGTGAATCTCGGCCGAGGTAGCGAGGAACTCACCATTGTCGCCCCAGCGCTGGACGCGGATATCCGCGCCCATCTTGATCAGCTCGTCCGTGTACCGCAGCCGGTCCTCGTAGACGCGCTCATGGACGTGAGCGACGCCTTCGGCCTGCGTCAGCAGCGGCACGAAGGTGGATTGGCTGTCCGTCGGGAAACCGGGGTACGGCAGCGTCTGGATATCGACCGCCTTCAACTCCCGGCCAGCGCGGACCAGCATGCTGCGGTCACGCGTCCACACATCGGCTCCGGCCTCCATCAGCTTCTCGCTGATCGGGACCAGGTGCGAGTCGATGACCTGATCGATCATGACCTCCCCTCCGGTCATCACCGCGGCGATGGCGTAGGTCGCGGCTTCGAGGCGGTCGGGAAGGACAATCTCGGAGACACCACGAAGGCGTTCGACGCCTTCGACGGTGATGAAGGGCGTGCCAAGGCCGGAGATGCGGGCGCCCATGCGGTTCAGCATGTTCCCGAGCCAGATGATCTCCGGCTCGGCCGACGCGTTCATGATGAGCGTCGTGCCGGCGGCACGGGTCGCGGCCATCATCAAGGCTTCCGTGCCGGTGTGGCTCGGATAGTCCATGTAGATGCGCGCGCCCTGGAGCGTGCCGACGGTGGCGTGGATGCCGTGCTCGTCGCGCTCGATATGGGTCCCCATGCGCTGGAAGCCGCGCAGGTGCATGTCGATCGGGCGCTTGCCGATCTGGTCACCGCCTGGCATGGCAAACGAGATCTCGCCGACGCGGGCGAGCATCGGACCGGTCACGACGACGGACGCGCGGGTGGCCTTGAAGAGATCGGGCGGCGCGTCTGTGCGGGTGATGTGCTCGGCGCGGATGGTGACCCGCTCGTTCAACCGGTCGATCTCGACCTCGGCGCCCAGCGTTCGCAGCAGGTCCGCCATGGAGAGGACGTCGGCGATCATGGGCACGTTGTTGAGGACGACTTCCTCGGACGTGAGGATCGAGGCTGCGAGGGCCTTGAGGGCGGCGTTCTTCGCGCCGCTGATCCGGACGTCACCGCGCAACGTGTGGCCACCGCGAATCTTGAGGACGCGCTCGTCCACATCGACGCCTGTCTGGCTCGTCTGGGTCATACCGGACATGGATTGATCTTCCTTATTGAGATATACCACCGGGCGGAGGACATCGGCGTGCTGCGCCGGACGGGTAGCACGGATTGGGGGCTCGACCGGTGTTCCTCACCGTGGCCCTGATCAGTATACCCGTCCGGGAGATGCGGAAGGCGTGACGGGCAGCCACCGCTGACCGTATGTGACCCAATAAACATAGAGGGTCCGGGGATTGCTCCCCGGACCCTCTCTTTCAGCAATCCGCTGATCTACGCGGCCTCACGCCGTCGCAGGGTCCACGCGGTCCCGGCAAGCAGCAGCGAGCTCAACACCAGCATGCCGATGTTGGTGGCCGCACTGGACGGCCCACGCTTACCCGTGGAGGGAAGCTCCGTGATCGGTGGCGGTGTCGCGCCCGGCTTCATGCCGGGTGTCGGCTCCGGCGGGCAAGTGAGCCTCAGGGAGGCGGAGGCCTCATTGTCACTGATTGCGTCCGCCGGCTCGTTTCCGGCCGAAACCGATGCAACGTTCTCAATCACACCGCACTGCGCCGCGACGCCGGTCGCGGATACGACGATCGTCAGGGTCTGGCCGGCCTCCAAGACCGGAATCTCGCAGGTGAGAATCCCGTCCACGATGGCGCACGTCACGACATCGCCGGACACCGTCCAGGCGAACCCGTCCGGCAGGTTGTCCGTCACCACGACGTCGTACGCAGTACCGGCGCCATGGTTGGTGATCTCCAGGGAGAAGCTCACCACGTCGCCGACCGTCACCTTCTCCGCGTCGGCGGTCTTCACGATGGAGACATCCGGGCAGAGCACCGTCACGCCGGCGGATGAGGAGTTGTCATCCGTCACGTCGCCCGGCTCGTTGCCGACCGAGACAGTCGCCGTATTGTCGATCACCGCGCAGCTGTCGGCCGTCGTCGGCGACGTGATGATGACCTCAAGGATCTCATTTGGCGCCATCGTGCCGAAGTCGCAGAGCACGACGCCGTCTTCAATGACGCAGGAATCCGCGCCATTTCCACCGGCAATCGTCCATTCGACACCCGGAACAACCGGCAATGTGTCGGTCAGGACCACGTCGTAGGCATTGCCAACGCCCGGGTTCGTGACCGTCAGCGTGAAGGTGATGTCGTCACCTGCGCTCACGGTGTCCGGGGCCGCCGTCTTTTCGATCACGACGTTCGGGCAATTCACCGTCACGGTGGCCCCTGACTCCTCGGAAGGAGCGTTCGACAGGTTGACGACGGCCGTGTTGTCAACCACGCCGCAGGTTTCGGCAGTCGTCGGCGACGAGATGTGGACCGCGAAGGACGCACCCTCGGCCATCGTGCCGAAGTCACAAATCAGATCGCCCTCCTCAATCACGCAGAACTCGGCACCGTCACCACCGTCGATGGCCCAGTCCGTACCCGGCGTTGTCGGCAGGGTATCCGCAATGCGGACGCCATAGGCGTTGCCCTGGCCATTGTTGGTGATGGTGATCGAGAAGCCGATCTGGTCGCCAGCGGAAACGGACTCCTGGTCCGCGATCTTCATGATGACCGGATCCGGGCAAAGTACCGTCACCTCATCCGTGGACGTGACCGGATCACCATTGGAGAGTGTGATCTCCGCGGTGTTGCTCACGATCGAGCACGTCTCGTAAGTGGTCGGCGACACCAGGCGGACCGACCACGAGGATTCCGGCGCCATTGTGCCGAAGTCGCATTCCAGCACGCCCTCGTCCGTGATCACACAGAACTCGGCACCCTCGCCGCCGGCGATGATCCACTCCGTACCCTCAGCGGTCGGCAGTGTGTCGGTCAGGACAACGTCGTAGGCGTTGCCCGGACCGGCGTTGCTGGCGGTGATCGTGAATCCGATCTCGTCGCCTGCGGAGACCTCACCATCATCGGCGACCTTCTCGATCGCCGGGGTCGGGCAGAGAACGGTCACCTGGTCGCTGGCGTTGGCCGGCTCGGTGTTGCCCTCGCGGAAGTCAACCACAGCCGAGTTGTCGACCACGCCGCAGGTCCCGGCAGTCGTCACCGACTCGATACGGACGGAGAACTCGTCGCCCTGCGCGAGGTCGCCGACCTCACAGGTCAGGACGCCGTCCTCGATCACACAGGCGTCGTTCGCCGGCTCGATCGTCCAGGACAGACCCACATTCGTCGGGAGCGTATCGGTGAGGATCGCGTCGTAGGCGATGCCCTCACCGGTATTCACCATGGAAATCGTGAACGCGATCTCATCGCCGGCCGAGACCTCGTCACGCTCCGCGACCTTCTGGAGGTCGATGTCAGAGCAGTTGACGGAGATCGTTGCCGTCGACTCGTTATCGTCGCCAACATTGCCGTCAGGCTCGTTCGAGGCGCCAACGCTTGCAATGTTCTCGTGCGGGCCGCACATCTCGAGCGTCGTCGGTGAGCTCACGACGATCGTCTGGCTCGCGTTCGGCGCTATCTCTGCGAACTCACAGGTCAACACACCGTCCTCGATCCCGCAGGCCTCGTTCTCAACCGCCCAGCCGGTGATGCCGGTCGGCAGGTCATCAGTCACGACCACGTCATAGGCCACACCCGGCCCAGCGTTGGTGATCACGATCCTGAAGCTCGCGACATCGGTCGCGTTGATCGTTCCTTCGACCGCCGTCTTCAGGATGGAAAGGTCCGGGCAGAGCACGGTGACGCTGTCACCATCCTCTTCCATCGGGGCGTTGTCGAAGCTCACCATGGCATCGTTATCCACCACGCCGCAGGTTTCCGCAGTCGTGATCGACGTGATTCGTACTGTGAAAGACGCATCCGGAGCGAGATCACCGACCTCACAGGTCAGGACACCGGTCTCTTCATCGATGGTGCAGCCCTCGACCTCCGGGTCGATCGACCAGGAAAGTCCGGCATCCGTCGGCAGCGTGTCGGTCAGGACCGCTCCGTAGGCGACACCGTCGCCGTTGTTCACCATCGTGATGGTGAAGCCGATGGTGTCACCAGCGGAGATCTCGTCCACGTCCGCGACCTTGGTCAGCTGGACGTCGGAGCAGAGGACCACGACGGTCGCTTCGGATGAATTGTTGTCCCCGTTACCCTCGGGCTCGTTCTCCGCCGAGATCGTCGCGACGTTCTCGTAGGTGCCGCAAGCCTCGTAGGACGTCTGCGCAATGACAGAGATGGTGAATTCAGAACCGGGCTCCATCGCCTCCAGGAAACAGGTGATCTCCTGTGCCCCGGTGTCCTCATCGGTTATCAGCTGGCAACCGCCGACCTCGGCCACGAGGCTCCAGGTTAGGCCGGCCGGCAGGACATCCGACACCTCGACGTCGTAGGCGGTGCCCTCACCGACGTTCGAGATCGCGATGTCGAACCGTACCTGATCGGTCGCATTCACCGATGGCGTGGTAGTCGTCTTCGCGATCACCACATCCGGGCAGAGCACCGTCACTGATGCGCTGTCCTCGTTGTCCTCATCGACATTGTTCTCGGGCTCGTTGCCAGCGAAAACGGCGACATCGTTCTCCACCACACCACAGGTCGCCCCGGACGTGGTCGAGGTAATGGTGACGCTCTGCGAGGCGCCAGACGCGAGCGTGCCGAACGCACAGGTGAGAACGCCGTCCGCGATGACGCAGCCGTCGGCCTCCGGATCGATGGTCCATGCAAGACCTGCGTTCATCGGGAGGGTATCGGTCAGCTGCACGTCGTATGCGTTGCCCTGACCTGTGTTGGTCACGGTCATGGTGAAGCTGATCGGATCACCCGACGACACCGTCCCGGCGCCGGACGTCTTGTCGACCACAACATCCGGGCAGAGGATCGTGACGGTCGCGTCATCATCTCCGCGGTTGGCGTTTTCGGTCGCGAACGACGCCGTGTTCTCGACCTCACCACAGGACTCTGCCGTGGTGGTGCCGGTCACCTGGACCGTCAGCGTTGCACCCGCGGAAAGGGTCTCGACATCGCAGGAGAGGACCCCGTCGTCACCCAGGGTGCAGGCATCCTCGGGACCGGAGAAGGTCCAGGTCACGCCGTCGATGGTCGGCAGGGCGTCGGTCAGCGTCACGCCGGTCGCAACGCCCGGGCCCGGATTGGTGACGACGATCGAGAAGACGATCGGGTCGCCAGCGCTGATAGTCTCGTTGGTCGCAGTCTTTTCGATCGTCAGCTCAGGCGCCGTAATGGTAAGTGGCTCGCTGCCACACGCGCTGGTCGCCGGATCGAAGTTGCCGTCGCCGGAGTAGACGGCCTGGAACTCGTAATCACCGGCGGTCAGGAAGCTGGTGGTGTCCGAATTCGGGAACGTGCCGTCGGCATTGAGGCTGTACGGGCCGAAGCTGTCGACCGCGTTGCCCTCCACGCAGACGTCATCGCCCCGTCCCTCGTAGACGTAGTACGTCACCGTGCCGGTCGGGACAACCGAGGTCTGGACCTCCGGCGTGAAAGACAGGGTCGCGGTGTCGTAGACCGTCTCGCCCGTCGCCGCGGTGGTGCTGGAACCGTTCTCCGTCACGATCAGCGTAGTCAGGGTCGTATCGAACGGAGCGACGTTGAAGAACTCCGCGCCACATTCGCTGGTCGCCGCCCGATTATCCGGGAAGCTACCCTGGGACGCCGGCGGATTGTAGGTAACGACCCACCAGTACGTGCCGGGCTCAGTGACCGTCACTTCATTGGAGGTCGGCAACCCATCGATCGGCACGTCCGTGAATTCAGCCGTCGTGAACGGCCCGGCGTACGTCTCCGCCGTCTCGCAGTTCGCGCCGCGAAGCAGCTCGTACGTCAGCGTACCGGACATGATGACGGTGCTGGTTCCTGGCACAAGCTGCGTCGTGTCGTACACCACCGTGCCCGGCTGCACCGTATCGTCATTCGAAAGGACGGAGTCATCCTCCGCTCGGTACATCGTCGTGGTGAGCTCGGGGCTGTATGGAGCCTGGAGGCAGCGAACGCTGAAGGAGGCCCGGGAGGAGCCACCGTTCCACTCCACCGTCCCGTCAACCCGCCGCCAAGCTTCACGATCGTAGGAGAAAACCCACTTCTCGGGGTTTTCGATGACAATCGAATCCGCTGGCGAGAGATCGAGATTCCGTGGCTGCATCCGGATGACGACCGGCGTCTCGTTCTCATCGTTCACGTCGCGCGGGTTGAGATACACCGTAAACGACATCGTGTTGTCATCACGGTTGAAGGTGCAAGACGTCCGGGCGCCCAGGCTCACCGAGGTGAAGGCCGCAAACTGCTCTTCCCCACAGGGGCTTTCCGCGGTCACACCTTCGTAGTCGCCGGTTCCTTCAAACGTCACGACCCAGCTGTAGATCTGTCCATTGGCCGGAACGTCACTCGCCTGAATGGAGAACGGGTCAGAAATCGGGGCGCTCCAGTTGACCACCGTCTTCACGGACGTATGGACCAACGTCGACGGGTCACAATCGACACTCTTGTACAGCTGGTACGTCACATTGCCGGTAGCCCGGTTGTCGAGGTTCGTGAAGATGGCCTCGTCGGTGGCGTTGATCGGCGCAGCGACATAGTTCAAATGCGGGATGATGGTGTTGCCATTCCGCATCACCGTCACCATCGTTGGATCTGCCGGGACGGGCTCGGCGAAGAATGTCTCCGTCGAGCAGTCGCTTTCAGCGGGGCGCGTGAAGCCACCCTGACCATTGATGTCGCCCGTGTAGGACGCCGACCAACTGTAGGGGCCCGACAGTCGAATCTGATACCAATCGGTGGATTCGACAACACCGTTGGTGACCGTCACCGTGTCGGAGAACATCGTCGGGCCGGAGCAGTCTGACCCCTGATGCAGCCTGAACGTCACCTTGCCGGTGGCGCCGTCTGCAAAACCAGTCAATGTGCCAGTGTCACGGACCCAGTCGCCTACGGTGACGGTGCCGCCATTGGGAAGAACCGTGCCTTCACCATCGCCGGAATCGCTCTCGAACATCTCGGTCGTCAGGGCGGGCTGTGCCTGGAGGAAGAACGTCTCCTGACCGCACCGGCTGACCGAGTTCGTGTAGTTGCCGTCTGCAGATTCGAACGTGACGACCCAATTGAAGACACCGAAGTGGGACTCGCTGAGCTCGACGGTGTCGCTCTGACCGAAGACGCCATCCTCGACGTCGACGACGATCGGCTCAACGAATGCGTCCTCACATCCGGAGTCGTTGTAGAGCGTGTAGGTCAGGGTGCCTGTCGGGAGCGGCAGGCCTTCCACGTAATCCGCGCCGACCGGCTGCCCGTTGTAGAGGTATTGAACGGTCACGCTATCGGCGACGCTTGCCGGGCGAAGGATGGCCGATTTCGGCGCGATCTCTGCGCCGTCGTTGCCCATGTCGAGGATATGCGTTGTGATGGCCGGCGTCAGCGGGGCGACGATGACCGTCTCCGTGCCGCACGGACTGGCGATCGGTGCACCACCTTCGGGCGTGAAGACTGCCTGGAAATTGTACGTGCCTGCTTCGGTCAACCGGATGCTGTCCGGCATGTCGGGCACCGGCTGCCCGGCTACGACAGCCGCGGACCAGCCTTGCCCCTCCACCACTGAACCAGGAACGCACTCATCCCCGGAGTACAGGGAGTAGACGATGGTACCGGAAACCGCTGCAGTCCCATCGTCATTGACGATGCTGCCGAAGAACTCGGCCGTATCGAAGACCGTGGTTCCGAGAGGAACGGTGCCACCATCCGGAACGATGGTGCCCGTGTCGGCGTTGACGACGTCCGTGCGGACATAGCCGCCCTGCCCTTCTCCGGTCACGAAGAATTGCTCGTCGCCGCACGTGCCGGCCGAGCCCAGGTTGTTGTCGTCACCGCTATAGACGGCAACCCAGTTGTACTGCCCAGGCGTCAGATCTTCGACCACCGGGCTGGGGGGCACGGTGCCGTCCTGGTTCAGGGCTACCTCCAATGGACCAGCGACCGGCTCACCACCGCAGCCCGAACCACGGTACAGCGTATAGGTCACCGAGCCAGTGGCGTCATCGGTCAGGCCGGTGACGACGGCCGTGTCACGGACATCAGCCGGTGCGGAGACGACACCGTTGAGCGCGATTGGTTCGAACGCATCATCACCGGTCTGGAGCTGAGGCACCGTCTCGATCGTAGTCGGGTTGAGGGTGACGTTGAACGTCTCCGATCCGCAGGGGCTGACAGCCGGAGCATTGAAATCGTCGCCGCTGTAACTGACAACCCAATTGTAGGTACCGGCGACGTCCGCGGATACAACAGGGGAATCCGGCAGGGTGCCATCCGGGTTAACCGGAAGTTCGATGGAGTCGACAACAGTCCCACCCGGGCAGGACCCGCGGTACAGCGTGTAGGTGACCGTCCCGCTCACGGGGGCATCGCCATAGAAGCCCGTCATGGTGGCGGTATCGTAGACTTGCGTACCGCGGGTCACCGAGTCGCCGTGCTCGATCACGCTCTCTGTATTGGCGTTCATCATGACGGTGGTGACTTGAGGCTGGGCCGGACCAACAACAAAGGTCTCGTCGCCACAAGGACTCGTCACCGCCTGATTCTGACCATCACCGGAGTATTCGACGATCCAGTGATATGTTCCCAGCTGTTCAGGCGTGTACGCCGAGGACGGAGGAACCTGACCGTCCACAAGTGTGACGGTCTCAGGGCCGTACACCGTTTCGGTATTGCCGCAGGAATCACCGCGGACGAGGGTGTAGGTCGCCGTGCCGGTCGGGTTGTTGGCACCAATCAGCGATGTGGTGTCGTAGACGGTGCTGCCGATCGTGATGGTTTCACCTTGACCGATGCGGGTGCCGTCTGCAAATCGCATCGTGGTCTGGATGTCGATCTCCACTGCACCGACAACGACGGTTTCCGAACCGCAGATCGAATGAGCGGGAAGGAAGTTGCCGTCCTCACCCTCGCCGCCATATACGACCTGCCAGTTGTAAATCCCGTCCTCGAGCGGCTGGTAGAGATCTGAGTCAGGAATCACACCGCCCTCGAGCACGGTAACGGTGTCCGAGAAGACCGGTGTGCCATTGCACTCCGATCCCTGGTACAGGTAATACGTGACCTCTTGCCCGACGAGCTCGCTCTTGAAATCCCACTCGTCATTGGGATTCACGAACCATGCCGTGTCCCGGAACGCTGTTCCGGAAGGAATCTGGCCCCATTCGGAATAGCGACGCCCGCTTCAGTTCCTGCGGAGGTATTGATCCCCATCGGTATCGGGTTCACAACCTGGCAATCACCACCGATGTAGATCGGGGAATCCAGACCTGCCTCGATCACGAAGTCGATACTGACGATGCTGGTGTCTTCGAGACTGTAGATGTACCGGCCATCGACCCACGACATCGTCCCGCTACCCGAGTACGAGGTGCCGAAGCGATCGACGCCGGACCACTCGACTGTCGGGTCCGCGTCAAGCGGCTGGCCAACCGGGTCTTGCGTCGGCAGCGTCAGGAAAACGTCGCCACCAACAAATTGGCCTCGGGGAGAGCAGTCCACGGTAGGGCTTCCCGGAAGCGCCATAATGCCGACCTCGAGCGACCTCGACTGAGGTGCCTCGACGGTCGGCTCCTGGTGATCTGTTCCGCCGTTGTCGACAGGCGCTTCGGGAGCCGGATTTACCGGAGGCTCCACGGTCGGCATTGGCGTGGGCGGAATTGCCGGAGCAATCAGCACCGCCGTCACCAGATGTCCTTCAAGGATCAGCGCGGATTGTGCCTCCGCAGGCTGGTAGCCTGTGGGGACGGAGGACGCAGAGACCGTGGCCTCGCCCATCGGGAGGCCGGTAAATGAGACGGTGCCGGCACCAGCTGAGTCGCAGAGCTCATGGATGCCGCCTTCGGCGTCTATGACAACGAAACATGCACCGGGCACAATCGTGCCGGTGTCATCCTGCAAGTACGCGAGAAGCGTTCCTTCCTCTTACGCATTCGTATCGACCGACCGAGCCAACGCAAGTGGCTGCCACGCAATCGCGAAGACTGTGAGGAAAAGACTATCCTCGCGATTCTCGACCCCTTCATCAACCCCGATTCACCTCCGGGCGCACCTAATCGCCCCATACCCCAAACAGGCATGACGAATCGTCCGCGTACAGAAATTCCTTCACGAGATTGAATCTCGACGGATAACCCTTATAGCGGTATCACTCCGATTGTCTTGTGGTTTGGATTTTCTGTCGTGACGACTCGGGGCAATCGTTATGCCTACTGATCGCCGGCGTCATTTTAGTTGAATGGCAGGATATTTTTCAGGGAAAATTAGAAGCAGAGTGTGGCACTCATGCCACATTCGCACGTGATGGGCTTTTGGCTGCCAGGTCGCCAGTTCCTGCGAGCCCGGATTGAAGCGGTCACCGGCCGTGCAGGGGATTGGCATGAGCGGCGTCACAGGAACGTGATTGGGTTGGATACACAGAGCCGGCGACGTCTTGCGACGCCGCCGGCTCCTCCCTCTTCCCCGTAGGTGATCAGTATTAGATGCGCGGAGCGCCGCTGGCGCGATGCCGGCGGCCGGCGCGAAGCCGGACCTCGGCACGCTGGCGGGCCGCGCGGGCACGCCGGACGTCTTCCGGCGACTCACGCTGCTCCAGCCGCTCGCGAGCATGCTCGAACGCACGCTCGGCGCGCTCCAGATCGATCTCCGAGACGCGCTCGGCGATATCGGCCAGGATGATGACGCGGTTGTAGGCAACCTCGATGAACCCGCCGAACACGACGAACTGCTCTTCGCGGCCGCCCTTCTTGATGCGAAGCTCACCGGCATCCAGCAGCGAGATCAACGAGGCGTGGCTCGGCAGGATACCGAGCGTGCCTTCAGCACCCGGCGCGACGACCATCTCGACGCCGGAATCCTGGTAGATCACGCGCTCGCCGGTGACGATCTCCACACTCAGTGTCGCCATGTGATGCCTCCCTCAGATCGGAACCGGCCGGCGAGAACGTTCCTCGCCGAACCGGCCTCACGATGGCGAACTAGCGCCGGTTCTCGAACTCCAGCTTCTCGGCGGCCTCGACGACCTCGTCGATGCTGCCCTTGTAGCGGAAGACGCTCTCCGGCAGGTGATCGTGCTGGCCGTCGACGATCTCCTTGAAGGAGCGGACGGTGTCGGCCAGCGAGACGAAGCGGCCCGGGTTACCGGTGAACTGCTCGGCCGTGAAGTACGGCTGGGACATGAACAGCTCGATGCGGCGGGCGCGGTTCACGATCTGCTTGTCCTCGTCGCTCAGCTCCTCCATACCGAGGATGGCGATGATGTCCTGCAGGTCGCGGTAGCGCTGGAGGATCTGCTGGACGGCGCGGGCGACATCGTAGTGCTCCTGCCCGACGACCAGCGGGTCGAGGATGCGGCTGGTCGATGCCAGCGGATCCACGGCCGGGAACAGACCGCGCTCGGCGATGGAGCGCTCGAGGGCGATCGTCGCGTCGAGGTGAGCGAACACCGACGACGGCGCCGGGTCGGTGTAGTCGTCGGCCGGCACGTAAACGGCCTGCACCGAGGTGATGGAGCCGGTCCGCGTGGAGGTAATGCGCTCCTGCAGCTGGCCCATCTCGTTCGCGAGCGTCGGCTGGTAACCCACGGCGCTCGGCATGCGGCCGAGAAGCGCTGAGACCTCGGAACCGGCCTGGACGAAGCGGAAGATGTTGTCGATGAAGACGAGCACGTCGCGACCTTCGTCACGGAAATACTCGGCCATGGTCAGGCCCGTGAGCGAGACGCGGAGACGGGCTCCCGGCGGCTCGTTCATCTGGCCGAAGATCAGGGCGGTCTGGTCGCGCACGCCGGACTCGGCGAGCTCGCCCCAGAGCGCCGTACCCTCACGGGTACGCTCGCCCACGCCGCAGAAGACGGAGTAGCCACCGAACTCGGCCGCGATGTTGCGGATAAGCTCGGTGATGATGACCGTCTTGCCGACGCCGGCGCCGCCGAAGACGCCGATCTTACCGCCCTTGGTGAACGGGGCGATGAGGTCGATCACCTTGGAACCGGTCTCGAGCACCTCGACCGCGGTCGACTGCTCTTCGAAGGCCGGAGGATCCTGGTGGATCGGGCGGTATTCCTGCGCCTCGACCGGGCCCATCTCGTCGATGGCCTCGCCGGTGACGTTGAAGATGCGGCCGAGCGTGGACGGGCCGACCGGAACGGCGATCGCCTGGCCGGTATCGACAACGTCCTGCCCGCGGCGAAGGCCGTCGGTGGTGCTCATGGCGACGGCGCGGACGCGGTCGTCACCAAGGTGCTGCTGCACCTCGAGAACGAGGCGGGTGCCGTCGTTGAGGGTCGTCTCCAGCGCGTTATAGATCTTCGGGAGCTGTTCCGGCGGGAACTCGACGTCGACCACCACGCCGGTGATCTGGACGATCTTGCCGGAGGCGCCGGTCGCTCCCTGGGTTGGAGCGGTAGCAGGTGCTGCCATTGTGCAATCCTCACCTGGAGCGTGGCCCGGTACATGACCGGCCGGCTCCATACTCAATACATGTTGCGGCGCTCGCTGCGTGCATCAACCGGACGTAGCCGCCCGTGGTGCCGCTTCGCGCCTCGCCCCGGGCACCGGGCCCGGGACGAAGGGTTATTCGACGCGGAACGCGTTGGCGCCCGCGGAGATCTCGGCGACCTCGTTGGTGATCTGGGCCTGTCGCGCCTTGTTGTACGACAGGTTCAGCTCGTCCACGAGCTCCTTGGCGTTGTCGGTTGCATTGCGCATCGCGACCATCTGCGCCGAGTAGAACGACGCGACAGTCTCGAGCTGCGCCTGGTAGATCAACGTCTCGACGTAGCGCGGCAGGATGGCGTTCAACACCTCGCCCGCACTCGGCTCGAAGATGTAATCGTCGTTCGCCGCCAGGTCGCTATCCTCGGCTTCGGGCCGCTCGATCGGAAGGATCTGCATGACCGCCGGGGTCTGGACCAGCGTGTTGACGAACTTCGGGTAGATCAGGTGAACCGCGTCGACCTCGCCCGAAAGGAACTGGTCGATCGCCATCTCCGCGATCGGGCGGGTGTCGGCCATCGTCGGCCGGTCACCCAGCTGGACGAACTCGCCGATGATCTCCTGGTCGGTCTTGCGAATGAAATCGAGACCGCGCTTGCCAACGGCGATGACCCGCGGGTCACCTTCCGTCTCGCGAATGTACTGGGCGCCGCGCCGGAACAGGTTCGAGTTCAGCGCGCCGCTCAGGCCGCGATCGGGCGTCATGAAGATCAGGGCCGTGCGCTGGATCTCCCGCTGCTCGAGCAGCGGGAATTCCTTCAGCTCATCGGCGTCGAGCTGCACAGAGGCAAGGTCCGCCAACACGTCGCGAAGTCGCTCGGAATACGGGCGACCCGCCGTCACGCGCTCCTGGGCACGCCGCATCTTCGACGCGGCGACCATCTCCATGGCGCGCGTGATCTGCGACATGTTCTTGACGCTACGGATCCTGCGACGAATTTCACGTGGGCTTGGCATCGTGCCTCATCCTCTCGAGTCTAGTCGGCGGCCGCGTCGGTCGACGTGAACGACGATGTCGCCTTGAACTCGGTCGTGACCTTCGTCAGCGCCTCAACGGTGGCGTCACTCAGGACCTTCTCGTTCTTGATGGTCTCCAGCAGGCCGCTCTGCGTGGTGCGCAGGTGATCGAGATACGCTTCCTCGAACGCGCGCACGTTGTCGACCGGAATGTCATCCAGCAAACCGGCGGAACCGGCCCACATGATGGCAACCTGCTCCTCAACCGGCAGCGGGCTGTACGGCGGCTGCTTCAGGACCTCGGTCATGACCTGACCGCGCTCGATCTGGCGGCGCGTCGACGCATCGAGGTCGGACGTACCGAACTGCGCGAACGCGGCGAGCGAGCGGTAGTTCGCCATGTCGAGGCGGAGCGAACCGGCGACGGTCCGCATGGCCTTGATCTGGGCCGCACCACCGACGCGGGACACCGAGAGACCGGTGTTGATGGCCGGACGGACACCCGCGAAGAAGAGGTCGGTCTCGAGGAAGATCTGGCCGTCCGTAATCGAGATGACGTTCGTCGGGATGTAGGCGGAGATGTCACCGGCTTGCGTCTCGATCAGCGGGATCGACGTCAGCGAGCCACCACCCAGGTCGTTGTGCATGCGCGCGGCACGCTCGAGGAGGCGGGAGTGGAGGTAGAAGACGTCACCCGGGTAGGCCTCGCGTCCCGGCGGGCGGCGAACCAACAGCGACACCTGGCGATAGGCCTGTGCGTGCTTGGTGAGGTCGTCATAGATGATCAGCGCATCTTCGCCATTCTCCATGAACTCCTCGCCCATCGCGGTGCCGGCGAATGGCGCGATGTACTGGAGCGGAGCCGGGTCGGCGGCGGAGGCGACGACGACGATGGTGTGAGCCAGCGCGCCGTTCTCCTCGAGGATGCGGGTAAGCTGGGCGATCTGCGACTGCTTCTGGCCAATCGCGACGTAGATGCACTTCACACCGCTGTCGCGCTGGTTGATGATCATGTCGGTCGCGATGACGGACTTACCGGTCTGGCGGTCGCCCAGGATGAGCTGGCGCTGGCCGCGGCCGATCGGGGTCATCGCGTCGATCGACTTGACGCCCGTCTGGAGCGGCGTATCGACGTCCTGGCGCTTGATGACGCCGGGCGCGATGCGCTCGATCTCGCGAGTCTTCTCGGTCTGGATCGGGCCCTTGCCGTCGATCGGCTGACCGAGGGCGTTGACCACGCGTCCGAGCAGCGCATCGCCAACCGGGACCGACGCGACGGCGCCCGTGGTGCGGACCTCGTCGCCTTCTTCAATGTTGGTGTAGTCGCCCATCACGATGACGGCGACTGCGTCTTCTTCGAGGTTGAGGACGAGCCCGTACGTGCCGTCCTTGGTGAACTCAACGAGCTCCGACTGCATGGCCTGGCTGAGGCCGTGCACCGTGGCAACACCGTCACCGACCGCGATCACCTGACCGACGTTGGCAACGGTTGCCTGTTCTGAGAATCCCTGGATCTGCTGCTTGAGCAGATCACTGATTTCGGTCGCGCGTACCGCCATGATCGCTCCGTCCTTCCGCGGCCTCAGTGCCGCGTCGCGCGGGCCTGATCCTTGCCGTGGCTCTTCGCCTGGCCGCCCGCTCTTGCGGGCGCTGACAGGCACCGTCGATACCGTCTGCCGTCTTGCTAAACGGCGTTCATGCTCGCCCGAAGGCGGCGTAGTTGCGTGACAACACTTCCATCGATGACCTGATCACCGATGCGCGCCACGATGCCGCCGATGATGCTGGCATCAGTGTGCAGGCGCAGCTCGACTTCCTTGCCCACGATGCTCTTCAGCCGCTCGCGCACGAGCTCTTTCCCGGCATCGTCGAGCGCATCCGCAGTGGTTACATCGACCAGCACCACGCCACGCGCCGTCATCACCGCCTCATCGAAGAGCTCGGCGATTTCCGGCAGCAGCTTGAGGCGCCGCCGCTCGATCAACATGTGGAGCAGATTGCGAGCTTCTGGCTGCGCGTCCTTCAACACCGAATCGACGGCGTTGAACTTTTGCGCATCCTGCACGCCCGGACTTTCGAGGAAGCTACGAACCTCGGCGTCCGAGACAAGCGCGGTCAGCGTGCCCAAATCGCGCTGCCAGGCATCGAACGAGTTGTTTTCCGTTGCAATCTCGACGAGCGCCTGGGTGTAACGCTTCGCTGCACTGCTTGCCATTGCCCAATTCCTCGTGGACCGGCTTCCGGAGCCAATGGCCCCTGGTTGCCGGACGACGTCATGTCATGCAGACGACGGAAGGCAGTCGGCCAGGTTGCCCTTCCCACTGCCTTCGCCGTGCTACTGATGAAGCTCCGTCCCACCGCTTTCGGCGAGGGTGGCTTCAATGAGCTGCCGCTGGTCGGCCGGGTTGATCTCCTTGCGGATGATCTTGCCCGCCGCGATAACGGCGAGATCGGCGACTTCCTGGCGGAGCTGCTGGCGAGCCTGGGCCGTCTCCTGTCGGAGCGACTCCTGGGCCCGGGCGAGGAACTCGTCGGCGCTGGCTTCCGCCTTCTCGCGGGCACGAGCCTCGACCTGCTCGGCGTTCTGCCGTGCCGTCTGCAGGAGCTCCTGCGCCTCACGGCGAGCCTGCGCCATGATTTCTTCGTTCTTCGCCTGCGTCTCGCGGAGCTCGACCTGCATGCGCTCGGCCGCCATCAGGCTTTCGCTGATACGGGCCTGGCGCTGGTCAAGCACCCGGACGATCGGCCCGACGGCGAACCGCCAGAGCAGATACACGAAGATCAAAAAGGCAATCACCTGGACGAGAAAATTCCATCCATTGATGCCAAGTGCGTCGAACATGGCCACTCCTTCGCTGGCTGTCCTCAGACCCGTCGGTCAATCAATGAGTGCGCCACGGTCTTCCGCAGCGCACCCGGAGAGGACCGAAGCAGTGGGTCGCCGGCACGCCGCGGTTCGCGGCGCGCCGGCATGATCCACCAGTTCCTAGACGAGCGCGATGATGATGGCGATAACGAACGCGTAAATCGCGACCGCCTCGGCGAGAGCGGCGCCGATGATCATCGAGGTCTGGATCTGTCCGCCAGCCTCAGGGTTGCGGCCGATGGCCTCCATTGCAGCGCGGACAGCCATACCGATGCCCAGCGCCGGGCCAAGGCCACCGACACCGATCGCGATCGCGGAGCCAAGGTACCGTACCGCCTCTGGATCTGTAATTCCGTCAAACACGTGCTGTTCCTCCTGTCGACGCCGGTCGAGAAACCTCGATAGCCAGCCTCGCCATCTGTTTCCGGACGACGTCAACTGTCGCCCCACTTAAGAAAAACCACCGGTTCGAACCCGACCCCCGGGACTCCCCGGAGGTGAACTCGCAAAGTTGTTAGTCGCCAGCCGGCGCAGGCGATGTGCCCTGCGCGGTGGCCTGGTCGTCAACGGCGCGCACGGTATCGTGCTCCTCCACATGGGAGTCGTCATGATCGTCATGACCGGCGGCCGCGAGGAAGATGTAGATCAAGGTGAGCAGGGAGAACACGAGCGCCTGGATCGTGCCGAAGATGGTCTCCAGCCCGAGGAAGATCACCGGGAAGAACAAGGGAAGAATGGCGATCTTGACGGCGTTCGCAATTGCATAGGCAACGCCCAGGAGCACCTCACCGGCAAAGACGTTCCCAAAGAGACGGGCGGCCAGCGAAATGATACGGGAAAGTTCGGAGACGACCTCGATCGGGAACAGGAACGGCGGGTTGGCCATGTGCTTCAGGCGGCCACCGACGCCATGCGCCCGGATACCGAAGATCTGGACCGCGACGAATGTTGTCGTCGACATCGCCAGCGTCATGTTGAGGTCAGCTGTCGGCGGGCGGAAGATCGGCACGTGCGCCGTTTCGTGGCCCTCGTCCGCGGCGAGCGCGGCGGAGGCGACCATCGAGGCGTCGGTCGAGGCGACTTCCTCGCTCTCGGCGACGACCTCAGCGTCCTTCTCGACCCAGATGGAGCCGATGCCCGGCAGCAGGCCGGTGAAGTTCGAGGTGATGATGAAGATGAAGAGACCGGCGACGAGCGGGAAGATGCGGCGACCGAGCTTCTTGCCACCGGTGGACTCCACCAGGTTCAGCAGGAACTCAATGATGAACTCGCCGAACGCGCCGGCGCGACCACCCTTGCGGGGGTCGGTCTCGATCTTCCGGGCGAGCCAGGAGAAGAAGAGCAGAAGGAATGTCATGACGAGGATCATGACAAGGAACGAGTTGGTTATCGGGATAGGGCCGATGTGGAAGAGCGTCTCGGCATACAGAGTAATATGCGGTGTTTCCATGAAGTAGTCGCGCCTCTCTCCAACGTTGGCGCGCGTTTTCACGCGCGAAAGCAGCCCTGATCCGCAGAGTTGCTCCTAACCCACCATCTACCGAACGCAGTACGGAACTGAAAGACCGTTCACACAAAGAACGCCGTTCATCTATCAAGGCTTCCCTTGCGAGAGAATCGGCGCTCGAGCGCTTTGCCGATCGGACCATTGTCTCGGTCGTTCCGACCGATCAGCGCAAGCTCATACAATTGGTACCCGGCGGCGATGAGCCCTATTGCCAGGCCAACCAATGTCAGGGCAGGAACAGTATCGAGTCTTCGGTCCAACCACACCCCACCAGCCACGAATAGGGCGAGCGACAACGCGGTTCCAAACCCAAGGGTTGAGGCCATCGCGATTCGTCGCAGGTCCCGGTCTTGCCGGCGGTTGGGCAACTTCCCGTCGCTCAAACTGCGCTCCTGACCTGGTGCCCCTGGCTCTCCGCCCCCGGGCACCGCTCACCGAGAGTGTACCACCCGTATCCCTTGTGAGCAAAATCACAAATTGGGTCGTGCTCCCGGCTCCTAGAACAGGACGAAACCGTCTGCCAGCGGATCGGTTGGGTCCACGTAGAACGTGTGCGTGCCCGTGACCTGACCGCGCCCGGCAATTTCGGCAATGATACCCGGATACTCCCCCACCGTCGTCCGGCTCATGAGCCGTCCCGTCAGGAAGGAACCGACGATACTCTCCGACACGAACGGAAGGCTGACATCCAGTTGCCCGTCCTCCGCCATGCAGGCCATTGTCGCGGCCATACCGGTACCGCACGGAGATCGATCGACAAGACCATCGAGGTAGACCGTCGCGTTCCGGCTCGTCGCATCTTCCGAGGTCGGGTCACCCAGGATCACGGTGCCGAACAGCCCGGACGCCTCGGGATCCTCCGGATGCTCCGGTGTTACCTGCTCCATCACGGCCCGCGAGACCGCGATACCGGCATTGGCGACCTCCCGTGACGCGTCCGGCTCCAGGGACACCCCAAGATCCTCCGCTTTTGCTATCGCATACCAGTTGCCGCCGTAAGCAACGTCGACCTTAATGTCGGTGCCGTTGACGGACACGTCCAGGTCCTTCTGCAGTCGGAACGACGGGACATTCCGGAAACGGACGCCGCGGACCTTGCCCTGATCGACCGTCGCGCGCGCCTGGATCGGGCCGGCAACCGTCTCGAAATTGATCCGGGTGTCGGGGCCATCCGCCGGAACGGTGCCCGAATCGATCAGGATCGTCGCCAGCGCGATCATCCCGTGGCCGGAAAGGGGCTTGTATCCGCGCGCCGACAGGAAGACGACGCCGTAATCGACCTCGGGGTCTTCCGCCGGCAACAGGATTGCCCCGGTCAGCCCGGCATGGCCCCGCGGCTCGGCGAGGAGCCATCGCCGGATGTAATCGAAGTTATCCCGAATCTCGGCGGCCTGCTGCCGGACGGGGCCCGGCGCAATGCGGGGAACCCCGAACGTAATCATGCGGAGCGGCTGACCGCCGACATGAGCATCGATCGAGGTGAACATTTCCTTCCAGCGCACTAGCGATTCTCCCGGGTTCCAGACACCGTGCCTGACACATCGACGGCATGAGTGTTTACGCAACGCGTGGACATCATGACGACGATCATACACCCGTTGTCAGGCGACTCCCGGCTACCACCACCCATAAGGGATGTTGCGATGCGGGTCGAGCAGCGGATACCGTCCGGAACGAATGAGCCCGTCAAGCCGGGTCCGGAAGGCCGCTTCCTCTTCCGGGGAAAGCAATTCACGCAGCTCCGGCAGCTTTCCCGGGACATCGAGCGCCAGCGCGCGCAGCTCACCCAGCAGCTCCTCACTGATCGGCCGCCCGACAAACTGCCACAACACCGTCCGCAACTTCGGATGGTGATGGAAAGTCAGTCCGTGATCGATGCCGATCACCTTGCCGGAGGTGCTGACGAGGCAATGGGTGATCTTGCGATCAGCGTTGTTCGCCAGATGGTCGAAAAGCACCATCCGCTCGACCTCGATCGTCCGCGCTCCCCAGAATTCCTCGTCCTCCATGAACTGTGGTTGGGACGGCACATAGATCTGGACGCTGCCGATGCCGTACGGCCCGTCACGCACGACGGTCGGCGGCACGAGATCCCACCCGAGCGCACGACTGAGCACGTAGGAGGCCAGTTCCCGGTTGTGCAGTGTGCCATAGCGGAAATCGTGGAGCGGGCGCTCCCCGGACGCCGGTTTGTAGATCGCAAGATGCCCCGGATGATCCTCGGCCTCGAGGACGACGGCAAAGGTGTGGTTACTCCCCCACGGGACCAACTCTGCGGCGGTAATCTCGCTCTCGGCAAGGAGCCGCAGCGCCTCTTCCTCCCCCAGCTCGCGCTGCGGAATGATCTCGCCGGTTTCCTGATCCCTGAGCTGCAGATTGAGGTCGGGCATACGTCGCTCCCGGATCGTGACGGCGATACCAAATACCTATCATATCGCCTCCGGGGCGAATCCCCGGTACCATGTCCGGGAATCAACAGGCAGCTTCGCCGCAAACACTGGAAGCGGATAGCACGAGGAAGGGCGAGAGACATGAAGATCGTTCGGTACGCAGGCAAGGATGGCGGCGAGGCGTCGTTCGGCATCCTCGAGGGAGAAACCGTCTTCGCGCTCGAGGGCGACCTGTTCGGGGAGCATCGCAAGGGCGCAGAGGTTAGCTCCGTCAGTGACGTGAAGCTGCTGGCGCCGCTCGATCCCGGCAAGATCGTGGCGATCGGCCTCAACTACAAGGACCATGTCACCGAGCTGGACCCGAACCGGAAGCTGCCGGAGTTCCCGGTGATGTTCATGAAGCCGCCTTCCGCGGTGATCGGGCCGGACGAGCCGATCGAGCTGGCGAACCCTGAGAACGAGACGCACTACGAGGCGGAATTGGTCGTCGTCATTGGCAAGACGGCGAAGGATGTGTCCGAAGAGGACGCGCTGGACTACGTGCTCGGCTACACGGCGGGGAACGATGTCTCCGACCGGAAGATCCAGTACGCGGCGGGACAGTGGATCCAGGGCAAGGGCTACGACACCTACTGCCCGCTCGGCCCGGTGATCGAGACGGAGCTTGACCCCGGGAAGGTCCAGGTGCAGTCGAGACTGAACGGCGAGCAGCGCCAGTCGGCCAGCACCGAGGTGCTGATTTTCAGCGTCCCCTACCTCATCAGCTACGTGAGCAAGGTCATGACGCTCTATCCCGGTGACGTGATCATGACCGGCACGCCGCACGGCGTCGGCCCGATGAAGGAGGGCGACGTCATCGAGATCGACATCGAGGGAATCGGCGTCCTCCGCAACCCGGTGGTGAACCGGTAGCCTTACTCTGGCCTCCGACAGATATAGGTTGAATAGATCGAGCCGTGATGCGTCACGTCCTCGATCAGGAATCCGGCCCGTTCCAGCATCGGCTCAAGCAGCCAGCTGAACGGGCTGTATTCGTCCTTCAGGTGCGTCTCCAGCTCGGCACGTGTCCATCCGGCGTCCGGACTCGACGCCGCGCCAGCCAGCCAGGACTCGATGACCGCGTCCGCCTCGTCCGGATCGAAGGAGTAGATCAGGTCGTGCAGCATGAAGATGCCGCCCGGTTTCAGGAGATCGTGGATCCGCCGGAGCGCGATCGCTTTCCAGAAATCAGGCAGATGGTGCAGGGCATGCCTGCTGTACACGATGTCGGCCGGGTCGCCATGATGCTCGTACGAGAGGAACCCTGCCTCATGAGTCTCGATGTTGTCGATCCCCTGCTCCCGCATGCTGCGGCGAAGCACATCCATCATGTGGGGCGAGACGTCCACCGCTATCACCTTGCGACACAGCGCCGCCGCGGCGAGGGCAAACGTCCCTGTTCCGGCGCCGATATCGACCAGGATCGAATCCGGCCAGATCGGCAATCGCGCCAGGTCGTCTGCCGGATCGGTCTGCGCCTTCCGGTCGTACTTGGCGACGTATTCCGGGTCGAGATGCTCGTCGCCGGCGTGAAGCCGCTCGTCGGGATACCAGGACGGGATTGACATGAATATCCTTTCCTCGCTCGCGGTGACGGTCCCAACACCCTACGGTACCGCTCCTTGCACGAACTGATGGTTAGCCACTAATCTACAGTGGCGCCATTCACGGCCAAGGCCGCCTTCCGAGGCGGCCCGTTCCATTAACGATGTACGAAAATCCATCGTTGTACACTCTACTGGTCTGAAACACCCCGGAATCCGGGGGCGCAGACGACGCCTGACATCAATCTCGCTGATCCAAGACGCCGTCACCGTAGCTTTTCCACAGGCTTCAGCGATCCGGAGGAACCTCATCCAATGAACGTCACCATTTTCGGCACAGGCTATGTTGGCCTGGTCACCGGCGCCTGCTTCGCCGAGAGCGGCAACAACGTGTATTGCGTCGATGTCGACGAGAAGAAGATCAACGACCTCAAGAACGGGATCATCCCGATCTACGAGCCGGGTCTCGAGGAGCTCGTCGAGCAGAACTCCGCTGCCGGCCGGCTGCATTTCACGACCGACGCCAAGGAAGGCGTCGATCATGGCCGTTTCATCTTCATCGCGGTCGGCACACCTCCGAACGAGGACGGCTCCTCTGACCTCAAGTACGTCGAGACGGTCGCCAGGACAATCGGCGACCTGATGACGCAGGAAACGATCGTGGTCAACAAGTCCACCGTCCCTGTCGGCACGGCAGACCGCGTCCGCGAGATCATCATGGAACGGCTGAAGGAGCGTGGCGTCGACGTCCCCTTCGACGTGGTGAGCAACCCGGAGTTCCTGAAGGAAGGCGCGGCGATCGAAGACTTCCAGCGGCCGGACCGCATTATTGTCGGCGCTGAGTCGGCCGAGGCGATCGAGGCGATGCGCCAGCTCTACTCCCCGTTCAACCGCAACCACAACCGGTTCATGGTGATGGATATCCGCTCGGCCGAGCTGACGAAGTACGCCGCGAACGCGATGCTCGCCACGAAGATCACCTTCATGAACGAAATGGCGAATATCGCCGAGCGCGTCGGCGCGAACATCGAGAACGTCCGCGTCGGTATCGGCTCGGACTCCCGCATTGGCTACGACTTCATCTATGCCGGCATCGGCTACGGCGGCTCCTGTTTCCCGAAAGATGTCCGGGCACTGGTGAACACTGCGCAGGTGCATGGGTATGAGCCGCGCCTGGTTTCCGCGATCGAGGCGGTGAACCAGGACCAGAAGAAGGTCATGCTCAGCAAGATCGTCGACCATTTTGGCGAGGATCTCACCGGCAAGACCTTTGCCCTGTGGGGCCTGGCATTCAAGCCGAAGACCGACGACATGCGCGACGCCCCGGCCCGCGAGATCGTCGAGGGCCTCTGGGCTCGTGGCGCGAAGGTGCAGGCATACGATCCGGAGGCGATGGACAGCGCCCGGCGTATCTACGGCGAGCGCGATGACCTGATTCTGACGGAGCGGCGCGACGATGCGCTGAACGGCGCGGACGCCCTGATCATCGCCACCGAGTGGCGACAGTTCCGCAGCCCGGACTGGGAGAAACTCCGCTCGTCGCTGAAGGAGCCGGTGATCTTCGACGGCCGAAACATCTTCACGCCCGAGCGCGTCGCGAAGGAAGGGTTCACCTACTACGGCATCGGGCTCGGTGACCAGGCCAGGAAGACCGTTCGGAACGACATCGACTCGGCCGCCAAGCCGGATCCTCAGGTGGTCACGGCGGACTAATCGACCACCCCGGCCCGCTCCTTTTGGGAGCGATGCGTTGCCACAAGGCGCCGGTATCCCACCAGGAACCGGCGCCTCGCCGTATTCTGGAACCATGAAGGAGGCCACATGAACGACATTGCCCCGATCGTCAAGGAAACGATCCTGAACGCAACGCCCGAGCAGGTGTTCGACGCCTACACCGATCCGAAGCAGCTGGAGAAATGGTTCGCCAGGTCGGCGACGATCGACCTGCGCGCGAACGGCGCGTGGCGCTTCGACTTCGGCGGCGGGCTCGCCGCGGAAGGTCGCGTGCTCGAAGCGGACCACCCGAACCGGTTCGTCTGGACCTGGGAGAAATCCATCAGCCCCGACGAGAACGGCGTCGAGCAGGTGCTCGAATCGGACATCGTCAACACATACCAGTTCGAGCCGGTCGACGGCGGAACGCGATTCACCATCGAGGAACGAAACCACGCCTCGCAGGAGATTCGCGACATGAGCGTAGGCGGCATCGACCAGATGATCGCAACGCTCCGCGCCTGGCTCGAGGATGGCGTCGCCGTCGACTGGCGACAGGCGCCGCAGTAACGGCGACATCGCGGAATCAGGAACGCCCCGGAAGCTGAACAGCTCCCGGGGCGTTCCTTGTTCGAATCGTCCTGGAATGGATGGCTTATCCGAGGATCAGGCGGTCGATCGCCATGACGAAGAAGATCCCCGCCATGTACCAGATCGAGAAGAAGAAGGTCTTCCGGGCGAGCGCCTTGCTCGGGTTCATCATCAGCATCAGCGCCAGCCGCAGGAACCAGACGCCCAGGATGAGCGCGCCGATGAAGTAGATCAGGCCCATCCCGAACGGCAGCAAGAGCATCGACACCGCGACCAGCATCACCGTGTAGAGGAGGATCTGCTTGCGGGTCTCGTCCTCACCGGCGACATTCGGCAGCATCGGCATGCCGACGCGACCATACTCACCCTGCTTCAGCAACGCCAGCGACCAGAAGTGCGGCGGGGTCCAGTAGAAGATGATCGCGAAGAGGATCCACGCCGGGGCGGCGATGGAGCCCGTCACCGCGGCCCAGCCCACCAGCGGCGGCATCGCGCCGGCGGCGCCGCCGATCACGATGTTCTGGGAAGTACGGCGCTTCAGGATCAGCGTGTAGATCACGACGTAGTAGAAATTGCCGGCGAGGGCAATCCAGGCAGCGACCCAGTTGACGAAGAATCCGAGGAGAAGGAAACCGCCGATAGTCAGGGAGGCGGCGAAAATCGTGCCCTGCACCGCCGAGATGCGGCCATTGGCCGTGCCACGACGCCGGGTGCGCGGCATCTTGGAGTCGATATCCCGATCGATGACACAGTTGAAGGCGTTTGCACCCCCGGCCGTCATCCAGCCGCCAAGCAGGGTCACGACAATCAGCCAGAACGGTGGCGCGCCAGCCTGGGCCACGAGCATCGCGCCCAGCGTGGTGACCAGCAGCAACGCCATGATGCCCGGCTTGGTGAGCGCGACATAGTCGCTCACGAGCCCCATGAGGCCGGACCGGGCGTCGGCTACCGGATGTTGCTCGCGCTGCTGAACGTCCTGTGTTGTGATCATAGTGCTGAAACCCTGACGATATGCGAGCGGAACGGGCAGGAAATCCCCGGAACCCTGAGACCTGGCCGCGCCACGCAAGGCCATGCGCGGCGAGCTGCTCTCCGGACAACGATACAGCATGAATAAAGCTGGGATAAGGCCCGGTGCGCGTGTCGGCTGGCGTCCTCGCCGCCCTGACGTTTTGGCCCGGGGACCCGATAGCCGGCGTGAAGCGCGGGATGACCGGCGCCGGAATCAGGACTATTCTACCCGACGCTCGCCGCCACGACACATGGCATGTGCGCGAAAATCAAGAATACCGATGAAACCCTCTTGACACCCAGAACGTTCTCATAGATGGTGAGTGTGAAATCTCTCACAAGGGTCATCGGTCCGATGGTCGGACGCATCAGCATCTGGAACTCCTGACCTGACGTGGCGCGACGTTTGCGTTGCAGTCAGTAAACAGACCTGCTATGGCACCCCACTACCGGCATTGCAGCGCGGCAATGCATGCAAGGAGGCAAAGATCATGACTACCAGGACGAAGAAGAGAAGCACCGCCGCATGGTGGCTCAGCCCCGGACAGCAATTCCGGGTTGAAGACCCCTCGAGTGAATCGGTGATGACCGTCGCCCGGATCGTGGACGATCCTTTCGGGCTCACGCGCGCCATCCTGCGGGACAGTGACGGGCGGGAAATCAGCACCTACGCGGACCAGATCCAGTTCGCGATCGAAGCAGGCATGATGTCACCCCTCGAAACCGGGACGACCGGCCTCGGCCTCGCCTGCTAGGGCTACCTACCCAGCGAGCCGGGCGCATCCCTGAACCCACCTGATCTATCGCGACAGCGCCGCCGGATGGTGTGGAACCATCTGGCGGCGCTGTCGTCCTGGTCGTCAGTCGTCAACGGCGACCAATGTCGAGGCAAGAGCTAGGCCCCGGCCCCCGATGCTCCCGGCGTCAGCTCGGACGTGCAGTGCGGGCATCGCGTCGCCTCGATCGACACCTCGGACATGCAGTACGGGCACTTCGTGGTGGACGGGTCCTCCGTCTCGTCGCTCTTCGCAGAACGCTCCATGAGCATGTTCATCGGCTTGACGATGAAGAAGAACACCACGGCCGCGATGATCAGGAACGCGATCACCGCATTGATGAACCGGCCAATGAAGAATTGGCTGTCGTTGATGGTGAACGTGATCTCGCTGAAGTCAGGCTGCCCACCGAACGCGGCGAGTAGCGGGGTAATCATGTCCGCGACCAACGAGTTGACGATGTCGTTGAATGCCGCGCCGATAATGACGGCGACAGCAAGGGATACGACATTGCCCCTGAGGATGAATTCCTTGAACTCGGATCCAATCGACCGCATATGGTCCTCCTCCCAGCCGGCTCATCAGCAGGCAACCCTTTCACCTGGCAATTCCGGCATGACCATAGAGTAAACGCCGGGCCGCATACGCGCGACCCGGCGTTTACTCGCGAATTCACGTGGAATCCGTCTTATGGCGCGCAAGACTCCGCGGAGGCCGACAGCGAGTAGTACGCCTCGCCTTCCTCGTACCCCATCTTGAAGGTCTCGCCACACGCATTGGTGAAGTTCGTGTTCACGCCGGAAGACGTGTAGACCTCGAACGTCGAGCCGACGACCGGACCAGAGCTCGACCCGGCGGGCAACGTTCCGTCAAAGACCGTCAGGCCGTCCACCGTGATAACGAGATAGATCTCGGCATCTGCGGTCACATTGATCGAAGTGATGAAGGCCCCGGACTCATCGGACGAAGGCGCGGCTTCCTGCGTGTCGGCGGCCGGATCGGCTTCACCTTGCAGGGTGTCGCCGGTAGTCCCGGTCGTGCCCTCGGTGCCATCCGAATCGTCCGAGTCGTCGGACGTCGTCGCAGTCGATTGCGGCGCGCCGGCCGACGCATCACCGACCTCTTCGCCGAGATAGACGTAGGCGAAGACCGCCGGGCGGGAACCATCGTTGGTCACCATGGTGTCGCCCTGGAGGCTCTGGCCATCGCCGCTCTCGAGCGCACTCAGGTCGCCATCCATATCCACGCGAACCTCGCCAGAGGTCACCATCACCATCCCGGCGCCATTGTGATCGGGCAGGTCCGCCGACTCGCCCGGCTGCAGCACGTAGCGCGTCAGCATCATGTCGTAGACGCCCTCGTCGACGTCCTCGATCACCGGGCTCTCGTAGAACGCGTCGAGAGCGACATCATCAGGATCGACCAACTCGAAGTGCCAAATGATGGATCCGCTCCCCTCCGTCATGACCGTATAGGGGTCATCCGCGGCCCGGAAATAAGCTTCGCCCGGATCGAGCAGCGCCCGCTTGCCGGTCGCGTCGTTGCGGACGATTGACGTTCCGTCGCGCTGGAGCAGCACGGCCTCGTCCGTTGAGTCAGAGCTCGCGTCGGAGACATCCGGAACCTCGAGCTCGCGGACCTGCCAGACGACATCGTCGCCACTCATGTACGCGAGGCCATGCGCGAGGACCGCCGGAGCGCCAGGACCCGCCGCGTCCTCAGCCCGCTCGGCGAGCCGGGGCTGGTTGGAAGAACCTTCGTTCCCGGAATCCTCCTCCTCGGCGTCCGGCTCTTCCTCCTCTTCGTCCGCCGGTGGCTGCGTCGGTTCCGGCGTGCTCTCTTCCTCGTCCGCATTGTCCTGCGGCGCGGTCGGGTCATTCGGGACGAGCTGTGCCGGGTCCTCGGTCGGACGCGGTTCCTCATCCTGTGCATACGCCGGTGCGCCGAACGACATCACGAGCACGAGCAAACATGCCGTGATCGACAACACCTTTCGGATTCCATCCATCTTCCCACGTGTCATGTGGTTCTCCGTTGTCCTAAGGAAATCAGCCAACATCCCGGGGCGTCCCTGTGCCCCATATCCTCTGGAGCGAAACCCTTCCCTTGTTCCGCGCCCGAAAAATCGGGATGATTATCGAGGTTATGCCGTCGCGCCCGCTTCTTGTCTGGCGCGAAGCGTCGAATGGCGAACCGCAATCATCAAAACTACGGTCAACTCGCCATGTACTGACCGTACACAGTTTACACCGTTTCAGCGGGACTGAACACTCCCGCACTACCCACGATAACAGGGAGCATCATTCTCCATGGCTAACGATCCCGATTCGCCGCGTCCGTCGACAGCGCGCCAACCCTCAACCCGAAAACGCGCGACGGAGCGCTCCGGTGTCGCGAGACGCACGTCGACCGACCCGCGGGCCTTGCTGGGCGCCATCGGCGCAATCGCCGCTGTTGCCCTGATCGGTATGCTGATCTGGAACGTGAACCTCCGGAACGACGTCAGCGACCTCCGCGGGGAACTGGAGACGATACGCGGCGAAAATGCGTCCCTCCGGGAGAACGCGAACGCGACCGTGTACCAGTTGCTCCCGACGGAAGACGCCCCGCAGAACGCCCACGCGCAGGCGTGGTTCTCGATCCAGGGCTCGGGCGTGCTCTCCGTCGCCAACATGCCCCAGCTCGAAGAGGGCACTACCTACCAGTTCTGGTACGTGACCGATTCGCCGAACGCCCCGATCCCGGGCGGGACCTTCTCCGTCGACAGCAACGGGCAGGGGTTCATGCTCATTCCGGCCGACGTCGACGGCGTGAAGTCAATCGCCGTATCGATCGAGCCGGAAGGCGGAAGCTCCGCCCCGACGGGAACCGTGTTGTTGAGCAGCGACGTATCAGACGCACGCGGCTGACGCCGAGGAGGCGTATGCTGGTACGGGCCGCGGCCCCGTTTCCCATGACGTCCGCGGCATACGTCCTGCCGGCGCACCGAAAGCTGACCCACGTGGCACGACCGGAAAGCCCACCGATTGTCATCCCCGAGACCGGGCCGGCGAAGCCGCCGGCGCGTTCCGAGTGGCGTGCCCGGAAAGGCGGTCCGCCACCGGTCACGCATACCGATGTCCTGTGGGTAACGATCGCGGTGCTGCTGAGCCTCGCCAGCCGCATCCCCTTCTTCAACATCCCGATGATCCATGACGAAGGCGGCTATGCCTATGCGGCGCGTGGCTGGATCGAGGGGACCGGCCAGCTCTACGACGATCTCTGGATCAGCCGGCCGCAAGGCATCTTCGCGCTCTACGCGCTGGTCTTCGAGTTCCTGGGGACAGGCACGTGGGCGCTTCGCTTCTCCGCCTGGGTGTTCGCGGCGCTGACCGTGATCGCGGTGTGGATGATCGGGCGGCGCTGGACGGCCCCGCGCATCGCGAACCTCGCCGCGATCCTGTCCGCCATCTTCCTCTCGTGGCCCAACTTCGAAGGGTTCACCGCGAACGCCGAGGTGTTCATGGGCATGCCGGCGGCGTTTGCCGCGCTCTGGCTCCTTCGCATGTCGCAGCGCGGCTGGTCGGCGTGGCAGCTTGCCGGTGTCGGCGTGCTGGCGGGCCTGTCGACGCTCCTGAAGCCGTCAGGGATCGTGACGCTCTTCATCGCGTGGGCGTTCATCTGGCTGCTGGACGGAACCCGTCGCCAACGCCTGCGTCGCTGCGGCTACGTCCTCGCCGGGATCTCGTTCGTGGGAATCATCACGCTCATCCACGGCTATACGCTCGGATGGGACGATTTCATCTACGCGACCGTCACCTACCGGCTCACGCATCAAAGCAGCGCGACGGTCAGCCTCCTCCATCACCTGCGGGCGATCGGCTCGCTGACGTACACCTCCGCCGCGCTCGTCGGCATCCTGCTCCTCATCGGCATCTTCCGGGCTCGCCTCCCCCTTCTGCGGACAACCGCCGCGCCGGTCGTCGTCCACACACCGCGTCGCTGGACCGGTTTCCTCACCCGCTTCCGGTTACCGCACGACGAAGGCGGCCTTTTGATCCTGCTGTGGGTGATCGGCTCGATCGCCGGACTGGCGATGGGCGGCGACTGGTGGTCGCACTACATGATCCAGATCGTGCCACCCCTGTCGCTCTGGATCGCGTGGAACCTCGATGGGATCATCCGCGCCCTGCGGCATTGGCGACGGTGGCTCGCGGTGACCCTCATGTCGGTTCTCGTCCTCCTCCCCTACGCGATCATCGTCGACGGGTATGACAGCATGCTGGAGCGGCTTTACGGCCATCCCGGCTACCCGGCGCAGGCGGACGTCGCGCAGTACATTCGCGAGAACACCGAACCGGACGACACGATCTATGTCGCGTTCGACCAGGCGGCGATCTACTACCTGTCGGACCGCAAGCCGGCCTACCGGCACCTCTATGACCAGGAGCTACGCGCGCTGCCGGATTCCTACGCCGATATCATCGCCATCATCAGCGGCCCGAACCGGCCGACGTATATCGTCAGCACGCTCCATCCAGGTCCGTTCCCGGACGACAGCCGGGCCTTCTGGCGCGAGGTCAGCCTCTATTATGATCTCGAGACGATGATCGACGGGGTGCCGATCTACCGGGCACGGGAAGAACCGGCACCAGGGTCATAAACACGAAAACGCCGGCCCGTGCGGACCGGCGGAGGCTTCGTGCGCGCTACAGGCGCCAGGTTGGCTCGTCAGGTTCTTCGCTGTCCGGAAGGAGCGTGTGCGTCTCGTCGACCGCGCCGGGCGTTTCCATGCGCTCCTGCATCCGATAGGCCGCAGCCCCGATGACATGGGACGAGATCGGCGTCGTCATCACGACCAGCAAGGCGATCAGGATGATGCGATAGATCATGGCCTCGGTCGCGACCACCGTCGCGCTCATCGAGAGGAGCACGATGCCGAGAAAGACGGACTTGCTGGCACCGTGCAGCTTGGTGTAGATGTCCGGCATCCGGAGAATGCCGACGATACCGAGCGTCATGACGCTCAGCGACACGATGACCATGACGTCGTAGAAGATGGCATCCACGGCTAGAAGAGCCTCCTCTCGCTATGGTACCGGGCCGCCGCGATGACCCCGATGAAGGAGATCAGGGCGAGCACCAGCGCGGCGTCAAGGTAATACGACGTCTCCGTGGTCACCGAGTAGACGATGAGCAGCGCGACGAGGACGAGTGTCAACGTATCCAGCGACAGTACCCGGACCAGTCCGGACTTCGCTTTCGCCACCATGACGACACAGACGCAGAACAGCACCACGAGCCACAACAGGGCGATATAGAAGACGACATCATGCATCGGGTGTGCGCTCCTCGTCGGATTCCTTCAATCCTTCCGGGATATAGGTGCCGTATTCCCAAAGGCGGTAGTACTTCTCGGCATCCTTGCGGACGGCGTCGGGATCGCTGGCGTCAACGACGTGGACCAGCATCACCTTCTCCTCCCAGTCGATCCCGACCAGGAAGGATCCCGGGGAAAGCGTGATGAAATACCCTACCGGTCCCACACCAGCCGGGGAATGACTACCGATCGGCAACTTGACGATGCCGGGCTTCCGAAGCGGCCGCAATCCCAGCGTGATCGAGATGATCTGGAAGGTCCCCTTCATGATGTCCACGAAGAGGTACCAGAACAGCACCGGCGAGTAGATGACGATGTGCAACGACAGGCCGGCCGGCGGCAACGGCTTCGGCACAATCTGCTTCCGGAACAGGTACATCAGCCCGACCACGACCAACGTCGCGATCAGCATGGTTTCCCAGCTGAAATCCGTGACGATAAGCCCGAACATCGCCACCGAAGAGACAAGGATGCCCAGCAGGAGGATCATGGGAACAGTCCCTCCGGCAACGCGAGCGACGCGTGCTCGACGATGGAGAGCAGCGGCTCCGGATAGACGCCGATAACAAGTACCAGCACGGCCAGTCCGACGAGGAGCCCCTGGACCGCGACCGGACTGGTGTCCTCCTCGCTCGCCTCACTTATGCGCCGCCGGTAGATCTGGAACATGTACACGAACGACAGCGCGCCACCGAGGAAGATGAGCGCGACCAGCTCGGGATGCCCCTGATCGACGCTGAGCTGGAACAGGGCCATCTTGCCGAGGAAGCCACCGGCCGGCGGCAACCCGGAGACCGAGAACGCGCCGACAGCGAAGGCTGCGCCGGCGAGCCATCCGCGGAGCGAGCCGGAAAGGAAGAGCAGGACCTTGTTGAGGCTGTTCAGGACCGCGTACAGGATCGCGGCGGCCCAGCCGAGCGGCCCGCCAATGCCCAGGGCGATCATGATGTAGCCCACCTGGCCGATGGCGGAATACGCCAGCACCTCGTTGGCGGCGTGACGGGATACCGCCTGGTGACCGCCGTAGATAATGCTCGCCGCGCCCAGGAAGATGAGCACGCCAGACGCCTGGTCGAGCTCCCGGGGGAAGATGTCGGCACCGAACCGCAACAGGCCGTAGCTGCCGATATTGGCCAGCGCGCCGCTCAGGATCGCGGCCACGGCCGGCCGCGTGCCGGTATAGACGGCCGGCAGCCAGAAGTGGAACGGGAACAGCCCGAGCTTGACCGAGAACGCGATGAAGATGAGCGTCGCGGTGAGGATCGCCGGGTTTTCCTGCACCAGCGGCATGTGATCGCGGATCCGCTCCATGTCGAGGAACCCGGTCGTGTGATAGATCGCCGCGATGCCGATCAGGAAGAGCACCGAACCCAGCAGGTTCACCGTGATGAACACGAATGCGGCGCGGAACTGGCGCGGCGTCTCGCCGTAGCTCACGAGCACGTAGGACGAGAGCATCGCGATCTCGAAGAAGACGTAGAAGTTGAACGCGTCGCCCGTGAACACGAGGCCGGTCAGGCCCAGACCGAGGAAGAGCACCAGCGCCGGGAAGATCCGGGCGCCAACGTCATTGATCACCTCGTACATCAGGGAGACGAGCAGGACGACCTGCGAGAGCACCGCGAAGACGATGCCCATCATGTCGACGCGCAGCGTGATGCCAACGCCCATCGACCAGCCGCCGACGGCCATTTCTCGCACGCCGTTCTCATAAATGTCGATGCCGAGAATGATCGTGGCGATCACCGCGGCCGCCATGATGGCGGAAGCGATCCATCCCCAGGGCTTCCTCGTGCCGTCAACAACGGCAAGCAAGAGACCGCCGAGCCACAGGATGACAATGGGCAGCGCGATCATGGACGTCCCTCCGCGGTTGCATAGACCTCGGACGGTTCGCCATCCGTATCGTCCTCGATATCCTCCTGCAGGTCCTCGGATTCCGGCTCGTCGCGCTCGGACTGCTGCTCTTCCGCAGCGGAGAGGCGCTGGAGGTCGACCGAATAGTGCGAGGTGTACACACGATAGACCAGCACCATCGCAAGCGCGGCGGTGGCGAAGCTGATCACGATTGCCGTCAACACCATGGCCTGGACCAGCGGGTCCGCCATCTGCCCGGACGCCGGCAGGATCGCGGCGACACCTGTGCGGAGCGCCGACGCCATGATGAACAGGTTGGCGGCGTTGCCGATCAGGATCATGCCGGCGATGAGCCGGATCAGGTCACGCTTGAGCATCAGGTACGCGCCCGTCCCGAACATGCCGGCGATGGTGATGGAGAACAGGAGTGTCACGGGTTCACCTCCGGCGTCTCGGCATGGACGGCTTGCTCGATATCATGCCGGCGTTGCTGCCGGGCACGCTCGCGCAGCCGCACCTGCCGGGTTTCCGCCCGCGCGACCGCCGTGAGGATACCGACGCCAAATCCGTAGACAACGAGGAAGACCCCGATATCGAACAACACCGGCGTGATGATCTCCAAAACGCCGAAATGGACAGCCGATTCGTTCATCGGCGGCCAGTGGGTGAACAGCGGCTCCCCGAAAAGCAGCGGCGTGAACGCCGTGCCCAGCGCGAGCGCCAGGCCAACGAAGCTCAGGACCGAGGAATACCGAACGATCCAGATTCGCTCCAGCTCGTCGGCGCCAAACGCCAAGCCCTGCAGCAACATGACGAGCGCCGCGATGACACCGCCCGAGAAGCCATCGCCGATATCGACGTAGCCCTTGAGCGTCATCGCGATGGCGATGACCCAGCCCGGCACAAGCAAGATGCGGGCGGCGCTTTGGAGCATGCCGGCATTGCGGCGAGCATCCTGGTCTGGCATCAGCGCAACCTCCCGCTTCGGAGCAGGCTCATGATCCCGAGGAGCGTGAGCGCGATCACGGTAATCTCACCCATCGTGTCGAATCCGCGGAAGTCCGCCAGGATCACGGTTACGATATTCCGGCCATGAACGGCTGGCGTGAGGACTTCGTACTGGTTGATGATCTCGGTTGTCGGCGCGGGACGCGACAGCGCGCCCCAGATCACGAAGAAGGCGGCCAGCGTCGCGACACCGGCCACGATCGCGTCACGCGGGATCGCCCGCTTGTCCGCGCGGACCTGCGTCTCGAACCGCAAGATCGGGCGCGGCATGAGCACGAGCATCCCGATGATGAACATCGACAGGAGCGTCTCGACCACCAACGCCACCACGGTGACGTTCGGCGCGCCCATGAAGGCGTATACCGCGGCCAGGCTGTACCCGACCGACGACAGGCCGATCGCGAGCCGGAAGTGATCGCGGACGACCGCCACCACGAGCGCGCTGACGACCGACGCGACCATCATGGTGATGACCGGAAGGTCATCCCATCCCATAGGGCCGATCTCGAACGAATTGGAGTTCGGGGTCACGATGACGGCGATTCCGACCAGCACACCCGCCGGCAGCAGGATTGTCGCGACGCGGCTTCGAAGGTCACGGACCTCGATCGAGTGGATCCGGTCGGAGAAGCGGTTCAGGTTGGCGAGGCCGACGTAGTAGAGATGCGCCGGGCCAAACCGCTCGCCCAGATGGGCAACGCCGAGGGCTACGGGCCACCAGACGCGTCGCGTGAGGTAGATGACGGAACCGAGCGTCCACGTCGCAACGGCCATCAGGTTCTCGATACGGGTATCGAGGTGGTAGGCAATCTTGATGTGAATGTCACTGAGCGCGGAGATGGACGCCGCAGGCTCGGCAATCTTCACGAACGGATCCGTCCAGAGACCGCCGACGACCGTGATCGCGCCAAGGATAAGCACCGGCCAGACGAGCACGCCGGAGATCGGCCGGGGCATGCTCCGCAGCGGCCCGAGGAAGGTCTGCGCCCAGAAGCGAACGATATAAGCGAAGGTCAGCGCCGCGCCGATCACGGCAAGCGTCGCATACAGGGCCCCACGGTCGCTCTCGGCGGCGAAGAACAGCTCGTCCTTGAAGAAACCGATCGTGAACGGTAAGGCAATGAGACCGGAGGCGGCCAAACCGCTGCCGATCGCGAGCAGCGGCATCCGCCTCGCGAGGCCGCCGACGTCCGCGAGGGCCTTCTTGCCGGTTGCCTCGGTCACGGCGCCCGCGGTCAGGAAAAGTGCGCTCTTCACGATCGCGTGGGCAAGCACGTAGAACGTCGCCGCGGCAATCCCGGCGTCGGAGCCGAGGCCGAACATGAACACGACGTAGCCGTACTGGCTGATCGTCGAGTAGGCCAGGATCTGCTTCAGGATATTGCGGGTCAGCGCGATGATGCCGCCGACGAGCATCGACCCGTACCCGATCACCATCAGGACGTTGAGCAACAAGTCGTCCATCCGGACCAGCGGGTAGATCCGGCCGATCAGGAAGACGCCGGCGGCGACCATGGCGGCGGAGTGGAGATACGCGGAGACCGGCGTTGGCGCGGCCATCGCCCGGGGCAGCCAGAAATGCATCGGGACCTGGGCACTCTTGGCGAGTGCGCCGATCATGATCAGGAAGACGGCGAGGCTTGCCTGCCCCGTCAGCTCGCCAGCGGCGATGATATCCGGCAGCGAGAACGTGTCGTACTCATGATTCAGGATGACCGCGGCGATCAGGACGAACACCGCCGAGATGCCGGTGACGAGGATCGCCATCTGCGCGGAGCTGCGCGACTCCTCCTCCATCCGGTCGAAACCGATCAGGTAGTAGGAAGCGACAGCGGTCAGGTCCCAGAACAGGAAGAGCAGGATCAGGTCCTGCGCCATGACGAGGCCGACCATGGACGCCATGAACAGCAGGAGGAACCCGAAGAAACGGGTCTGCTCGGTCTGGGCGCGGTTCCCGTGCTGGAGATGAAGCGGGATATAGCGGGATGAGTATACGACAACGAAGATGCCGATGCCCGTGGCCAGCAAAGCGTACATGCGCGCCAGGCCATCCAGCCTCAGGTGGAAGTAGAGATCCCAGGTGGGCGCCCATTGCTCGAGGACGGTGGCGTCAGGCTGCCAAAACGCCCAGACCGCCACCAGCAGGGCGATCGCTGTCGTGAAAATGGCAACGCCCGGAACCCACGATGGCCGCACGGCACCGGCAAGCGCCACGAGTGCAGGCGCTGCGAATGCCGCGATGAGGAGTACCATCGCAGGGTTCAGGGTGTCCAGATTCACGATGTCCAAGGACCCTCCCTTGGGTTGGGTACGGGAAACAACGGCGAGCCGCCATCGCCCGGATCGGATGCCGTGGGTTGGTCAACGTCAACACATGATGTTCCAGGGGACAATCGATGCGCGCGCTCTTCGTCGACGCCGGGCCGGGGTGGCCTCCTGCCTGATGAATCAGCCTTGTGGGGCTGTCATTGCGGCAGTCCATGGCTGTCTGGCTGGCGCCAGTTCGCATCCATCACGCGACGTCGTTCGCCGGTTCAATCGTAACCGATATCTGACGTCTATGTACAACACATCGGTGCGAATATTGCCGTGAATCGGGAGGAAAACACATTCCGGCACGGCGCTGGTCCCTGTCCTCTCCCCCGGAACCCAGTCCGTCCCGTATCATTCGGGCAAAGCCGGACATGATCGTGAAGAGGGAGCCAGACTCATGACCATACCGGAGTTCGTCTATATCAACGAGCATGCGGTCCGGGTCACATCGTGGCGACACGACCGGGAGACAGGAGGCGTCCATTTCGTCATCATCGCCCGCGGCGACCATGAACGGGACCTGCTCCTGGACAGCTTCGCCCGCCAGCCGGTGATGATCCGCACGGGATCCGAGTCGGCCATCCCGATGGACGTCCATTCCCTCGAGACCACCACGACCGAATCAGGGCCGAGGTCGTTCCATCGCCTTCAGGTGACCCTCGCGCCGGAGGGAGCGCCCCGGCCCCGGAAAGAACGCCAGCAGGAAGCACCTCCATCAAGAGACAAGCTCGATCGCGTGATCGAGCTACTGACGGAGATTCGCGAAGAGCTGCGCGAGATCCGCAGGGACCTCACAGGCCCGGGATGATGTATCCCGGGCCTGCAAACGTGGATATTCGTTTCTAGAGCACGCTGCTGTTCGGCCGGTCCGTCGTGCCGAAGTCTCGCTCGATCGCCGGCTCGTCCGGAAGTGACGCCGAAAGGTCGTCCGTTCCGGCAACCTCGTCGTCCTTCGATTGCCCGACCAGGTCCTCCGCCTTGTGCTTCAGGTCGCTCGCCGTCCCGGCAACCAGCTCGCGCGTCTCGCTGCCCTTACGTGGAGCGAAGATGAGGGCAAGGATGGCGCCGACGATGAGGCCGAGGAGCAACCCTCCAACGAACCCCTCTGACGCGGCGTCCTCTTCGCGCTTTTGACGCTCCAGCTGCTCGAGCTGCTTGCGCAACTTCTTCGCGCCACTGCTGAGATCGAGATGCTTCAGCTGTTCGATATCGATCCCGCGGAGATCGATATCCTTGAGCGCCTTTTCCAGATCGATGTCCTCGATGTGCTTTCGCGCCTGCTTCAGGAACTCATCCATGGTCGGTCTCCTTCAGGTGCAGCTCAGGCCTTGTCACCCTCGGACGTGCCATAGGTCGGCGGCTGCGGCGGCTTCTTGCGGGCCCCGGTGACGGTCTTGCGCATCTGGCGCACCTTCGAGAAGTTGCTCATGACGCTGATCAGCGGCTTGACCGCCTCCTCCGTCATATAGTTCGTCGTGTTGCGGACGCGGTTGACCGTGCCGGTCGCCTCCTCCAGCAGCGGGATCACGCGATCCTTGATCTGGAAGGCCAGCCACACGAGCGCGGCCGTGATCCCCGCGAGAAGGACAACGGTAATCAGCGACAGGAGCACGACGAAGATGACCGCGATATCTCGCAGCTTCTCCAACGCGGACTGATGGTCACCACCAAGCAGGAACAGCCCGACAATGATGGCGATGAAGACCACCAGGGCGCCGACGCTACCCCAGATGAGTTTCGACTTCAATGTTTTTCTCCCTAACCACTCCACGTTCGTCCCGCGGCTGCACGCATGTCGAAAATGCGCCGCGGCAGTCTACGGGTTTCCCTCACGCAACTCCCGGACCATCGCCTACGCGACGGTCACCAGTCCGATGTGCTGATCTTAGCGCGATTCGCCGCTTTCACGCTGCAATCACGCCGAAAAACCTGGCGTCATCCGGCGTCGCCCTCGCGCAGGTAGACCCGGGTCTCCCACGGGCGCAAGGTGATGCCACTCGCCGGCTCCTGCGCGGGATAGTTGCCGATCACCAGCTCCGAGGCCGACCAGGCATCCGCGTCATCGATCTCCACCGGGGCCTCATCGTCCGAGAAATTACCGAGCACGAGCATCGTCGTGCCGTCCAGCGACCGCGTGTAGGCATAGATTCGCTCGTCTTCCGGCAGCAACATCCTGAAGTCGCCGTTCACCACGACCGGGAGCGTATGCCGGAGGTCGATCAGCTTCCGGTAGAAGTGGAACACGGAGTGCTCGTCGGCGACGGCCGCATCCGCGTTGATGTCCCGGCAATTCGGGTTGACCGGCATCCACGGCGTGCCCTCGGTGAAACCGGCGTGCTCCGACGCATCCCACTGCATCGGCGTCCGGGCATTGTCGCGCGTCGACTTTGCCATATTGGCGAGCAGGGCGTCCGGATCGAAGCCCGGCGTCTCCTTCACCGCGGCGTAGTAGTTCCGCGCCTCGATATCCTGGAAATCGTCGAAGCTGGCGAACGGCATGTTCGTCATGCCGATCTCCTCGCCCTGGTAGATGTAGGGCGTCCCGCGCTGCATATGAAGGATCGCGGCGAGCATCTTCGCTGATTCGACCCGGTACTCGTCATCGTTCCCGAACCGGGAGACGACGCGCGGCTGGTCATGGTTGTTCCAGTAGAGGCTGTTCCAGCCAGACTCTTCGAGCCCCTCCTGCCAGCGGCCGAGGATCGCCTTCAGGTCGGGCAGGTGCAGCTTCGTATGGCCGAACTTGCCCCACTCCCGATCGACGCCCATGTGCTCGAAGTGGAACACCATATCCAGCTCCTTGCGCGCCGGATCGGTGAACAGCTTCGCCTCGTCGATGGTCACGCCGGGCATCTCGCCGACGTTCAGGAGCTTGTCACGCCCCTCGAAGACCTCGCGATACATCTCCTGCATGAATTCGTGGACGCGAGGGCCGTTGGTGAAAAGCGGGAAGCCGTCACCGAACCGGCCCTCTCCCTCATGGACGATCCCGTCCTTGAGCGGGAGGACTTTCGAGATCAGGTTGATGACGTCCATGCGGAAGCCATCGATGCCGCGATCGAGCCACCAATTCATCATCTCGTAGACGGCATGGCGGACCTCAGGGTTCTCCCAGTTCAGGTCCGGCTGGCGCTTTGAAAAAAGGTGCAGGTAATACTCGCCGGTGGTCTCGTCATATTCCCATGTCGAGCCGCTGAAAAAGGACGACCAATTGGTCGGCTCGGCGCCGGGCGTACCCGGCTCCATTCCCTCGCGAGCGGGTCGCCACCAGTACCAATCGCGCTTCGGGTTGTCCTTGCTGGAGCGGGACTCGATGAACCAGGGATGCTCGTCGGAGGTGTGGTTCACGACAAGATCCATCACGACGCGGATGCCGCGCCCGTGTGCCTCGTCGAGAAGCCGGTCGACATCGTCCAGCGTGCCGAACATCGGATCGATGTCCTGGTAGTCGCTGATGTCGTAGCCGTTGTCGTCCTGCGGGGATTTGTAGATCGGCGAGAGCCAGATGACATCGACGCCAAGCTGTTCGAGGTAGTCGAGCTTGCCAATGATGCCAGGCACATCGCCGATGCCATCGCCGTTCGAGTCCGCGAAGCTCCGGGGATAGATCTGGTAGACGACCGCGCTCTTCCACCATGCGTCCTGGTCACCGAGGGACGCATGGGCCGGGAATGTCGACGTCGGAGTGCTCATGAACCGGGACCCTCCAGGCGGGCCCGGCATTCGCCAGATCACCGCCGCAACACGTGCGGCGGTTCGCGGAATCAGGCCGCCTCGCCGCGTCGCTGTACCGACTGGATTGTACCGCCCCCGAGGACCTCATCACCGCGATAAAAGACGATCGCCTGGCCGGGCGACGCAATCGGTCCCCGGTCACCGTCGAGCGTGATCGTCGCCGTACGGGACTCCGCATCGTGAAGCTGGACGCGCCCAGTGTGCGGGACGCCACGGTAGCGCACGACGATATCCGCCTCGAACGGCTCCGTCGGCCACTCGCCTGAGGTCATGGAGATCCCGTCCGCCATCAGCGTGCGCGCCTCGGCGTCCTCCCGGTCCCCGATCACGAGCCGGTTCGCCTCCGTGTCGAGGTGCAGCACGAAATACGGCTTCTTCGCGGCGATCCCG
>Ga0182741_1000248_pt1 | contig 84714 bp, 73 predicted proteins | sample eDN5th37CBELigOP_FD_128874 | JGI IMG/M metagenome (GOLD analysis project Ga0182741, IMG submission 128874) | Enriched Organic Plus compost microbial communities from Emeryville, California, USA - eDNA 5th pass 37_C BE-Lig OP (version 2) (version 2) ...
AAGGCGACCTTAGCCTTGAACTCCCGCGAGTGATTCCGACGCTTCCTCTTCATGATTAACCCCTATCGGGAAGCGTACCGCTTCCCACCTAAGGGGCCTGTCTAGATTCTGGGGTCCACCGCTCAGAAGGCGCCTCTGCCACGGATAACAGCACCCAGTGTCCGTCCAAGTATGACTAGATCAAGCCAGACGGACCAGTTCCTGATGTAATAGGTATCGATCCTGACTCGGTCCTCATAAGCGAGAAGGCTGCGACCCGACACCTGCGTTAGGCCAGTCATCCCTGGACGCACTCGTGTTAGGAGATCAGCGTTCTCGCCGTACCACGTGAGCTCGTCCGGCACTATTGGCCGTGGCCCAACGAAGCTCATCTGGCCAAGGAGAACGTTCACGAGCTGGGGCAGTTCATCGAGCGAGGTGCGGCGCAAGAACCGACCGATGTTGGTGATTCGGGGGTCCCGGGCGAGCTTCCTCGATCTCTGCCACTCTGATCGTGCCTCTGGATCGGCGGCCAAGTAGTCGGCCAATCGGTCCTCAGCGGCTGTGTGCATCGTTCGAAACTTTAGAATCCTGAACCATTTGCCGTGGCGTCCCACGCGTGTCTGCCGGAATAGCACTGGGCCAGGGGTGTCCAACCTTATCGCGATTGCAATCAACAGGCTGATTGGCAAGGCAATCGGTATGAGTAGAAGCGCCGTTAGAAGGTCAAGCGCTCGCTTCATCGCCCTGTTGCGGCGCTCAAGTAAATTGTTGCGGAGCTCTAGCGCCAGGTGACCTTGGATATCTCGCGGGCTGACCCATACGCTAGAGACGTCGAGAAGTTGAGGAACCAGCCAGACGCGCTGAAAACTACGGGTGAGGTCATCAAGTAGGAGTGTCAATGGGCGCTCCACTCCTTCTGGTACAACTATGCACGTCGCCAGATTCGCGGCTTCTGGCGGCACCGGCCCGATCCCCACGACTACAAGGCCGAGTACTGGGTTCTGAGAGATGCTGTGGGCGACAGCAAGTGCGCGTTCACTGGAACCTATGAGCCATGCGCGTTCCCCGTACCACGGGGTTCGCGCAAGTACAACCTTTAGCGCACTCCTCGCCAAAGGTAGAGTTATCAACAACATAGAAGTTGCGGCCACAAGAACAAGACGCGAATAGACATCAGAGAACTGGAACAGCGCGCCAGCGCCCAATACTCCGGCCAGCAATCCAGCCGTGACTTGCGTCTGGCGTTTCACGTCCTCGGCAGGGTGCAGCCCGTAGCCTGGATATAGCCCAACCGCATACCTTGCCAATAGAAGGGCGACCACCGCGGGCCAGAGAGACAGGTATGTCGTGACTGGGCTGAAAGCCTCGATCCCAGAGAGAGCAGGAGCAACCACACGGCGAAACCAGATGGCGACCGCTCCCGTTGCCGCTACAGTGAGGGCGTCACCTGCCAGAAGGACACAAATTACGACAAGCCGGCGAACTGAGCTCAGCGCCAGAATGCCTTGTGCATGCTCAGGGTGCGCTTCACGGCTATTGGCAGATACCTGTGCTTCTTGCCTAAGAATACGCCCACCGCCTTCGCAAGTGTCTCGGCCATCGCCATCGGCATCCAAGCGTAATGCCGGTCTCTCACCAGGCCTGTGAACAGCTTTGCAGCGTACCTTGCCCCTTCTCCGGACAACTGGACATCACCCAACTCTCGCTCAGCTTGGGAGAGGAACACACCGATATCGAAGTAGCGTTCGAATGTCTGGCGGAGCGAGTAGTCGTGGGAGTGTTCGACTCCGGAATCGGGCACGTAACGGATTCGGTAACCTGCGTCCAGGAGCCTACGAGCGAAGAGCATGTCTTCGTTCATTATCGTGTGGGTGGGAAAGCCACCGAGTTCTTCGAAGACCGAGCGCTTTATGGCCGAGCAAGCGTTGGAGAAGAAGACACGCCGCACCTCTACTTGTTGTGCTTTCGCGTGGGAGGTAGGTGGATAGTTGTAGTGTCGGGCGAATCGCTCTAGGGGAGAGGCTGCTGGACGCGGCAATTGTCTCGCATATGCTGCTTCAGCCTCGCCGCGCAGCAAAGGACTGATCAGCCTCTCCATCGCATCGTTTGCAGGAACCGCGTCCTGCGTCATGAACACTAGGATCGCTGCACTAGTGAGCGCAGCACCTTGATTGCGTACGGCACCATGGTTGAAGGGCCCGCGTAGCTGTGTTACCTGAACTTTGGCCGGCAATGGATCATCCAAGGCACCGTCCGTAGAGCCGGAGTCGATGACCATCACAACGCTTGGTGGCGTGGTCTGGCCCGTAAGGGCGCCTATCAGCTGGCGTAGGCGGGTTCCGCCATTCAAGGTAGGGATGATTACCGCATATCCACTTGGACTGTCGGAGGTCCGAGCCCTATCTGGCACATCGTTGGCTGGCAGGCTAGTCGGTTGCTCATTGACTAGGAACGGCGAGGTATCTGCATTGATAGCGCTGAGCTTCAAGTATGTCGTCGCGTGTGACGAGGGTGCTTGGCTTACTAGATTCACAATTTACGCCGCTGCAGTCGCGCTAGTGACTTGCGTGCTACGACATACGTTGAAGGCCCAGCAAGACTTGCCAAGAACGCCAAGAGAAGCTTTGCTCGAAGAGGATCCCGCTGCATCGCAATACGTAGGGATTTGCGCGCTCCGCTTACATCGCCGGTCAAGAGCCTAGCAGACCCTTCGAGGTAGTACAGCTGACCCTCGAGCTTGCTGCGAGTCGCCTCAGATAGGCGCGTAAGCTCATACTTCTGCCGTATCCGTTCGACCGTGCCGATCGTGCGCTGCGAGAGCCTGTTGACCCCATCTGGCGACTCGGTCACCTCCAACACGACTTCATCTACGAACGTGAAACGGAAGCCTTGATAAGCAAGGCGAAGCAGTAGATCCCAGTCCTCCAGAGTCCACAGGCTGTCATCGAAGCCGTTGACTGCTTCAGCACAAGAGCGGCGCATGGTGACTGTTGGCAGGCCGATTCTGTTGCCACCGCAGAGGGTGTTGAACACCTCTTCGGGGGAGGCACCTAACGACTTCATCGGCGAACCGGGGCTCCGCACTAGCCCTCGGGTACGCATGCGGCCATAGGTCAGGTCTGTCTCAGTGCCACTCTTGTACACGGCCATGGCACTCGCAAGATGTCGAGGTGACCACTCATCGTCGCTGTCCAAGAAGGCCAGGTAGTCAGACGTCGCCAACGTGATGCCAATGTTGCGCGCCCCGGCGGGGCCCGCAACCTCCTCAAGCCGATGGACTGCTATACGTCGGTCAGGGAAGCTGGCTGCGACTTCTGCAGAGTCATCGGTCGAGGCGTCGTCTACGACTATCAACTCGAAGTCAGCGTGTTCCTGCGCTAGGACGCTCCGTATGGCGCGACCGACGACTGCCGCCCTATTCCGGACGGGCATGATTACGCTAAACGTCACGGGCTTTGTAACAGGGGAGTAGGTGCCCCGAACCCTCGCGGAAGACGTCCATGATTGCCCGTGCGGCAGGCACGTTCCCGCGTAAGCGTTGCTTCGCGGCGCGCCCAACCACACCCACCGTCCTTGGCACAATCGGCACACTGGCGTGCTTGCCGAAGAACCGCAATGCGGAACGGTTGAAGTGACGTGCCGCAGTCACGCTCGTCGGCTCAAGAGAAGCTCCACCCTTGTGCTGAACCACGGCCCCTGGTACTGACGAGAGCCGGTAACCCTTGTCGACTAGCCTCACGGAGAGATCGACGTCCTCGAAGTACATAAAGAAGCACTCGTCGAACAACCCCACGTCAGCCAAGGCCTCTCCGCGGAGAAACATGCATGCGCCCGAGATGTAATCAACCGGGCCCGGTCTCTTCATGGGCCTCACAGTCCCAAAGACCCAATTGACCCTGCCACCTCCGATCAGTTGAATGTCTGCTTCATTGTCTATTGAAACTAGGGTGCATCCGAGCGCACCGACCGTAGCGTCTGACTCTGCCGCTTCCAGCAGCTGTGCACCTACGCCTGCCGGTACTACAGTGTCATTGTTCAGGATCCAGACGTAATCTGCCCCCTGCTCAAGCGCCCACCTGATGCCAATGTTGTTGCCAGCCCCGTAGCCACCGTTGATATCTGAACGCATGACCTGGTCGGCGATGGCGGCCTCCTGCAGCTCTTCCCAGGAGCTATCGGTGGATGCGTTGTCGACCACGACAATCTTCAACGCCTCCAACCCTGTGGACCTCAATGATGCCAGGCAGCGCAGCGTGTCTGCGCTCCCGTTCCAGTTGAGGACCACAGCCACAACGCTTGGAGCCGAAGGTGCAATACCAGGAGCCTTTGAAGTCGTGTAACGCATGTGGGTGTCACTCGACGAGGGCGGCACACGCGTACAACTCCTCCCCTGAGTCCCTGCGCATGAGCCAGATACCTAAGCTGAATGCTTGGGCGGCCCAGCCGATCGCTTTTTGGATTCCACGAGGGAGCTTCATGAGTGAAGCCCACTGCTCGGCGAACCATTGTGCATTCACGGGAGTAGCGAAGACCTCAACTGGAGTCAGGCTCGTTGCTCGAATCAGGCTTTCTAGCGAGGAGCCAGTGAAGACCTGCAAGTGGCGAGGTGCCTCTAGACCCCGCCACCTTTCTCGATACAGTTGCCGGCCAAGGGCATGAGCGTTTGGAGTCAGAATGAGGACTCGGCCGCCACGCCGAAGGCGGCTGCGGCATTCGCGCAGGAGTTCCGCCGGGTCGTGAACGTGCTCGATCACATGATTCAAGAGGATGAGATCAAAGGGCTGTGAGATCGGCATTTCTTCAATTTGGCCAACAAATACCTCGAGGCCTTGTTGGGCAGCGGCCTGTGCGGCTCTGTCATCTACTTCTTGGCCGAACACCTCCCAGCCAAGGTCGCGAAATGCCGCCATACGCTGGCCGTTACCGCACCCGACGTCAAGCAGGCGCCCAGGAGCAAGATGGGCCGCGCGAAGCATATAGAGCGATTCGCGTGCTCCTGTGAGACCCAATAGCCTCGCAATGACTCCCCCAACTCTCGGCCTGCTGACCTGGCGTTCTGTCGCGGTCTCATGAGTGTAGTACGACATGTAGGCCATAGGCATCGAGGCAAAGGTCGGTCTTGGGTTTAGCCAGATCGTCCCACATCCACGTTTCGGACAGCGCAGCACGCCCCACTCGCCCGGCGTCCCGAAGTAGAGGTCGACCACCGATGGATAGAGCTGCCAACCGCGCGCCGAGCAGACCGGGCAATGCTCTTGGATCTCCGTCTCGATGGGCCAAGACTCAGACATCATTCTCTCGCTTGATTCGACCTTGGTTCAACGCAGCTATGGCCATAGGATACGCACGGAGCGCTGCGTACGACAGGGCTATCAAGAAGCCCGCTATGCCCAAGGTGCTGCGGACAATGAAGGAGAACGGTACTAGGACCGGCAGGATCAGCAATATTGAAAGTACGAATACCAATAGCCACAGCCTGGTGACCTCACCGGAAGTCCTTACTTGTACATCAAGTGCGATCGCGTCCACCAGCGCCCTGCAACACCAGGCCAGCGCAGCGCCTACTGTGCCGAGGCTGGATGTCGCCAACGAGATGGCTAAGAGGTACGGAACTACTTCCCCAAGATGCGTAAGCGCGACTGCTCGCGAGCGGCCAAGTCCTTGAAGGCTGACGAACGGAACCTGACCTAAAGAGCTAAAGATCGCTCCTATCACGAGCAGAGCCCAAACGGTATGTAGCATGCCCGTGTCGTCCACTGGGATGAGGGCCCGTCGTATCTCAGGGCCAAAGTAAGTAAGCAGCCACCCAAGGGGCGCCAGGACGAATAGGACCGCCCACATCGCCTCGGACACGCCCAGACCTCTTTGGCCAACAGACAACTTGGAGGAGCGCGCCACGACGGGAAAGAACACGGTTGCGAAGGCAACGGCAAGAATGGTAGTACGACTCGTTAATTCGAACGCCGCGTTGTATGAGGCGATAGCAGTGACGCCAACAATTGAGCCCACCAGTAGGCGGTCTCCATACATGAGCGCCGCGCCGAAGATATTGGAGACCGAAACCCACCTTGCGAGTGTCCATGTGGATCGGATCGCGGCCAGTGAAAAGCGCAGTGGCCCTGAACCGTATACCTTATGGGCAAGAACGCAGAGACCTATTGCAAGGACGCAGAGTCGCCAACCCAGAATGCAGCTGGCCAGCCAGGTGATGTCGGTGCTGAAAGCGACGCCAACGTACGGAGCGAGGATGGCTCCAGATGCGGTTGCCGCTCGCAATACCGAGGCGAGGCGGAACTCGAAGGTAGCTTCAGACAAGGCGGTGGCCAAGTTCGCACCCAAGGACACCGGAACGGTGAGGAACGTGACTGCAAGGGCCATCTTGGCGCTGGGCCACAAGGCCTCGGGCACTGCCAACTCCCTCAGTAGCCAGTCACTAAGCCAGGTTCCAACAAGGAACATGACACCGCCGATCGCCAGCATCAAGACAAAGACAGACACGAACGCGGTCTGGATCTCGTAACGGTTGGCGAATGTGCCTGCAGCGAGGCGCTGAGTGAATGCTCGCGAGAATCCCAGGTCGGCGATACCGAGTGCGGCACCCAGCACCCAGAGAGTCGACAGAATCCCGAAGGACGTGGGCCCCATTCTGCTGAGAAGCTGTGGTAGGGCGACCACTGCTAGCAGGGCGGGAATCAAGAAGCTCGAGGCCGTCCAAAAGAGGCTCGACCCGCGCACAGTCTTGAGCGCGTGTGAGTCGAGTTGGTCTTGGGTGCCAGGATGGCTCAAGGTAGGGTAACAGAGGCCCTGCAGGGACCGGGAGTGGATTCCGGGACAGGTTGACCCCCAGCTCTGTCTAGCCGGGGGTCAACTCGGTAGTGTCCGTCTAAATCTAGTTCGGGGCGACTATGTTAACCCGATAGGTCTCTTCGAACTCGCCGTATGCATTGTGCCCATAGAAGGTGATGTCGGCGTACCAACCCGTAGGTGTCCCCGCCAAAAGGTGTGCCTCAACTATGTCTGCGTTCAGTAGTTGACTTGAGATGGCTGGTCCGATTGCTGGAACACCAGGAGCCGGCCTAGCTCCTTCGGACATCGCGTTGCAACCCAAGTTGGGGTCAGGTTCTTCGCATTGGAAGCCAGCAGGGACAGTGATGTTGAGCGACTGAGGTTCGAGCGATGTCCTGCCGAGAAGCGTTCCCAACTGGTCGCGGAACTCGGCGCGGTAGCCCGTAACGACTGCGAGGGGCATTCCAGACGGGTTCGAAAACTGGAACTGCCTTGCCTCTACTGTAATCGTGCCGCCGTCACCGACTTCGTAGCCGAGTTCGTTGGTCGGCAACATTCCGAACATCAGCCGGGTCTCCGGTGGGAAGAACATAGAACAGGCGGAGAGGCTCAAGCCAACCACCAAGGCTGCCGCGCTCCGCTTGAGTAGACGTCTCATCCAGCTCCTCCTTGGTCAACGTCCAAGATGACAGAGAGATGATAAGTCCACGGGTGGTGCCTACTGGCAAGATTCCGCACAAGGGGCGCCAACGTTCACGCGTTGGCGCCCCTTCCCGACGTCTCTATCTCAGTTCGTAGGCTTCGATCCTGAACGTTGGGATGCCGCCCATAGGCGAGATGGCGTTGAAGGAGTCTGGACGATTACCGCCCGTAGGCACGTAGAAGATCTGCGCGGGCTTGCCAGCAGTCCCATTCTCACAGGTCGCCGTGGGGCTGGCGTTCGACTCCACTGTGCAGAAGCGGTCTGCGATCGCCTGGCCGAAGAGCCTAGTGTTGGCGCCCATCAAGAAGTCCCCGCCGGCGTAGGCAGGCAGAGTCCGCGCGTCGCCGTTCTTGCCAAGGAGCTTGACGTGGCGCTCGGCGATGACCGCGAGGACGTTCTCAGGGAACTTCTTGGCCGAACTGGTCACGAAGTCTCCGCGGGCGATGAAGTCGCCGCCATCCGCGCCGTATGACTCGAGGGAGAGCGCGGCGTACTCCTGCAGCGATCCGGTAGCTGACCTAGACCGAGCGGTATACGTCACCGACTTCTCGAACTGTAACGTGAGGCCTCTAAGGTTCACGTTGCCATAGGTCTCGAACACACCGTTGGTGTACTTGAAGCCGTAGGTACGCCCGCCGACGACGACGGTGCAGTCAACCGTGTTGTTGTTCAAGATAAGCGCGTTGTCCGCCCGAGCCGCCGCAGCGTTGAGTGCCGTCTGGCAATCGCTGGGCAACGTGGCCCCCTGAGTGGCGAGGTAGCCGGTGAGCTGGACGGTGCTGGCGCCCTCGGCAGTGAGAGTGATGCGCATGCCATCCGCGTCAGCTTCTTGTCTGATGCACGTTCTCCATGTCGCAACCGGGCACAGCTCAGTTCCGGGCGACTCGTCGAGCATCGGGAAGACAGGAGCAGACTCCCACAGGTCGAAGATGCCGACGCTATGGGCGCAGACGTTCATCTTCTTGGCGTTGCAATCGGTATTGGCGGCCTGAAGGTCGTTGAGGTCGTCACCGACGGCGACGGTGAGCAGAGGATTGTTGGTGGCGCCGAAGTTCGCATTGCCATCAACGACCACGCGCCCGTACTGGACGCGTACCGAAGCACACAGGTTGTCCGCTGACCTTGCAGCCTCTACCAAGAAGGACGTGGTGTTTCCCGCGTCGTTCTCTGTGTAGCCATTGAGGATCCTCGAGTTGCCTCGAGTGTCGATCACGACGGTGTCGGGGTTGTTCTCGTCGCCCACGATGTGAACGCCCCCGAACACCTCGGTGTTGCCGTTGAAGAACTTCATGCCGTGACCCGTGCCTGCGAACACCGCTTGCTCGGTCCCGGCACTGTTTCTGATGACGAAGGTAGATGCCGCGCGTGCCCGTGCCTGGCGCCAGCCCTGGCCGCTTACGGTCTGCCCCTCGGAGACTACGGTGATGCGGCTATCGTTGTTGGGGTCGCGCAGCAACGAGACGCGGTAAGTCCCTATCACGTTGCCGTTCACGTCGAGGACCGACTCCTGTGGGAAGTTGATGCGGTCGTTGTCCCAGAAGTAGATCGCACCGTCACGGTTGAGGTCGATGCCGTTGCTCAAGCTGTTCTCACACTGGAACCCGGTGCCGCCTCCCATGGACTCGTTGTAGCGGAACGTCTGGAAGAGCACTGCCTTGTACTTCTGGAGGCCCGCCTGAGCCACGTACTGCGCCTGGGCTGCCGCAGCATCGTTGAGCGCCACGTTCGTCTCGAACTGCGTGGTGAACACTGTCCCGGCGATGAGCGCCCCAACGACCACGAGGACGATCAAGCTCGTGGTGAGCGCGAATCCCTGTTGCCACTTCATGAGCATCGATGTCCTATTCACCGCTATCACTGGTCCTTCATGTTCGGCATGAGGGTCTCCTGGGTCATCGCGAAACAGAGATGGTCAGGATCGCACCCTGGAGCCGTCATCCCACTACCAGGGTTCAAAGATTGACCGATGAGCTCGACGGTGGCCGAGCGGCCATAACCGGAGAGGGGAGGGCACTGTGCCGATGGGAAGACGTTGAGGTCGTTCCCGTTGCTGCAATGCACGGTGACCTCGAAGGCCACGATGTCAGTGGCCAGCTCTACGAACTGTTCGTCCTCGCCGCATCCCACGTCGCTCCGCTGAAGGACTCCGCTGCCTGTGAGCCGGTACGAAACGTCCCGGCATTCGCTTCCAGAGGGGAACTGGGAGGAGAGGTACCTGACCTTCATGCTCTGGCCAGCGTCAGCGACTTGCAGGCATCCCGCCGCGCCGTCGAAGCAGCCAGGCCAGGTGATGTCGAGGCGTGCGCCGCTATTGGCTACGACGGCTGAGTTTCCTGTAAGGGCTAGGTCCTGCGTCATCAGTTGCATCGCGACTCGCACCCGGTCTTGAAGCTCGGACCGGTTCTGTGTGGCGCGCTGCAGACGGGTCTGCTGGCCTAAGAAAGCGCCTACGATGGCGAGCACGGTCACCACTATGGTGGCAGCGATGAGAAGCTCTACGACCGTGAAGCCGGCCTGGGCCGACCTACTGTGGGGGCTCACCATCTACCGCCCCCTCCCGCCTTGGGCGCTGGGCACGGCTCGGGAGCCAAAGAGGTTGGCGACGGGTAGATGTCGTAACAGGTGACCCTGTCGCCCAGCGTTATGCGTTGACCTCCCGCGCCGTGGACGGCCGTCACGGTAACCGTGAGCACGCCCTCTCCCGTCACTCCGCTTTCCCCAGCTACCGCGTAGGTGACTTGCACGTCCCCGATGGTCCGAGTACCCGTGCAGGAAGGTCGGTTCACTACGGGCAGGGCCCCAGTCGGAGGCGTGAGCGCCGTCGGGCAGGTCCAGTAGTAGTCGTTGAAGGCGAAGTACTTGTTGCCGCCCGTTATCGTCGTCTCGAGCACGTCGCTCATCACCTGCTCGAGCACCTGGTTGGCGGCGGCCTTGACGTCTGTCGTGAGCCGCGCGTTCGTGGTCATGCGGAGGTTCGTCGTTTGGATGTACGCCATTCCGGCGAACGCAGCTCCGATGATGACGAGCGCCAGTAGGACTTCAACGATCGTCATGCCTTTCTGCTGCCTCATCAGTCGACCTCAGCTCTACCGGTAGGGGAGATGGTCACCGTTCGTGCGTTCCCTCCGGAACGGTCGGTGACGGTGATGACGTGCAATGCCGGGTTCCTCACTACGCCGCGACGATCGAAGTAGACAGCCGTTACGGCCGGATCTGCGATGACCGCCCGGGCCAACGCCCCGTCGTCGAACGTGATGACCTCGGAGATCACGCCGTTGGCGCATGACAAGCCCGCGTTCACGTCTATCTCTCGGCAGACTGTGATCGACCCGGTGGCACCGTCTGCGCCAGCGACGACCTCGTAACCTGAAGTACTGTTCGTGCGCACGGCTTCGAAGCGGGCTCGGTTCGCAGCACCAGCGAGGACCTCAGCTGCTTGCCTGGTTGACGTGCCGCTCATGTTCAGCGAAAGCAAACCGGCGGTCAAAAGTATGCCAACGACGGCCAGGGCGATCAGGAGCTCGATGACGGAGAACCCCTCATCCCTTCGCAGGTCCGCCGTCGGCAGGCCCCTCCTGGCACACACGGCAGTGCGGTGACGCTCGAGGTTAGTCCTCATCGAGTGTCACCTTAAGAGAGGTCAGCGAAGAGTAAGTACCCCCCGTTGGGGGCGACGGACAGGCATTGTTTGGTTCGTCGCGTGCCTGGGCCGGGCCGACGTTGCGGCACCAACATGGCTCGACTAGCTCACGTCGAGACCTTGCCCTCCACAACCCCCAACTCCGCCCCCTGCGGGTCGATGATGACGGCGGTCGCCCGCCTGGAGGCCGTGACACGTCGGTCGGCTACCTGCGCCCCGAGCCGCTCGGCCTCGAGCAGGAAGGCGTCCAAGCCGTCCACCTGTAAGTAGGGCCTCCACCTGGCCCCGACTTGGGAAGCCTTGGCCGCGCCGGCGGCGGGGACGACGCCGAAGATCGCCCTAGGGACCTCCAGTTCCCTCCGTTGGAGGATGATGGACCCATCGTCTGCGGTGACGGCCTCGAGGTCGAACAGGCGTTGGTAGAGCGGCGCGACCGTCTCCGGATGGGGCGTGACGAGCTCGCTCCCCACGAGGCCGCCATGCGTGGCGCCGAGGACACCGGGTTCGAGCCGGCGTGGCTCCCACAGCACCGCCTTCGCCCCGGCAGGGTCTTCGACGACGGCCGCTTGGCCGAGCTCGCCGAGCGACACTTGGCCGACGACTGACAGCCCAGCGTCGTCGGCGTCGTTACTGAGCTCGTCGAGACGCGGCGCTGCGAGGACCAGCCACCAGCGCGGCCCTACCAGGTCGAGGGCCTCGAACAGCCCGAAGCCGGCGGCCAGCCTGTCGCCCTTGAGCGCCCACAGGTGGTCGTCCACGTCTCGGAACTCCCACCCGAACAGCCGGCCGTAGAAGTCCTGTGCCGCCGTCAGGTCGTCGGCGGCCAGGTCGATGCAGAGGGGATCGCCGGGGGCGTACTGACCTTCGATCAGGTTGAGCGGCATGTGTCTGGCCCTCCTCGTCGCTTCGAGCGAGTGTTCTTCAGGGGACCGTAGCAGCCGCACATGAGTCCTCGGGGTCATGGAGCGTGAGGCCTCTTGCGGCCACATGGTCCCGTGTGGGGCCTCTTTCACTTCCGATGTGACTTATGCCCACCCGAAGGATGAGACTGGATGCAAGCATCACGTTGGGGGGAGGCGGCTCGATAGAGCTGACGGCTTCTGTAGGAAATCCGTAAGAGTCTTGTCAGATTGCCGTAAGTATCTTCTGCTTAGCAGCCAGCCAATCCTCGCGTTTCGGCCCGGAGGTGGGTGTGAGGGCTAGGGACGAAGGTCTCACAATCTTGGAGCTCCTGATCGTGGCCGCCATCATCGGTGTCATGGCGGGGCTCGTGGTCATGTCGGGCCGGCCAGTGGTCAGGGGTCAGGAAGCAGCCTCAGCCGTCCGCACGGTGCAACAGAGCGTCTGGCAGGGGGCCACCATGGCCGCCTCCCGCGGGGTCTCCACAGAACTCGCCCTCTCTGGTGGCTCGCTCGTCGTACGGCGTCTGGACAACGGGCAGGAAGTCCGGCGCTTCGAGCTACCGGACGAGACCTCGCTCAACGTCGAGGACGGCCCCTTGCTGGTGTTCACGCCGCCAGGCAAGGTGGACGAGGCGACGCTGCCGGACGCAGACGACCCTCTGAAGTTGACCGTTCGCGACCGCACCTACACGCTCGAGATCTCGCTGATCGGCGAAGTACGGGCCTTGGAGGGCGAGCCATGACGTCTTCCCGCAGAGCGCTTGGCCTCACCCTGCTGGAGGTCATCCTGGCCCTCGCCGTTCTGGCCGTTCTCGGGGCCACGTTCACGACGTACATGCTCGGCAACCTCCGCCACACCACGGTCGCCGGCCAGCGCACTCAGGCGGCTCAGGTCCTCAACTACCTGGGCCGGCGCGTGGCCGGCGGTGACGGCGTCGTGCTCCCGGACGAAGGGGAGACCCTGTCGTGGGCGTACGGCGAGATGGGGGTGGCGTTCCCCGACATGGTCGGCGCCGATGGCATCGCCGAGCCCGCCCGCTACAGGGCCGAGATCACGGCGACCGGCACGGTCTCGGTCGTCGGCGCGTCCGTCGTCCAGTACGACCTGGTCGTCTGCTTCCAGATCCCGGACGGCGAGTCGTGCACCAGAGGCACGACGCTCGGCGCCCCGGCCTCTGCTCAGGAGTCGGACCGTCCTTCGCTGCCGGGGATCAACTAGGAGCCTGCCATGAAGAGAGCAATCGGTCTCACGCTGCTCGAGGTCTTGGTCGCGCTGACGGTCTTCGCGGCCGTGGCTGCGATCGCGACCTCGGGCGTGGTGAACGCGCTTCGTGTCCAGGCCACCAACGAGGCGGCTACCAGCGCCCAAGCCAAGCTCCGCCGCATCACGGAGGTGTTCACCCAGGAGCTGAGGAGCGCGGTGTTGGGCGGCGTCTCGAACGCGCCCTACGTCTCAGGCCCCGACCAGATCTCGTTCCTGCTCCTCGACGGCGGCGCCGGCTACCAGGTGCTGCCGCACGACTCGGGCAACAACGACAGCTTCAAGGTCTCCAACAACGTGGAGATCGCGACGGCTGGCCCGTTGGCTAGCGTGCGTGCCGCCCTGGAGGGCAAGAGCGTCCTGATGGTCAACGGTAACGGTGACGCGGTCATCTTGCCCATAACGACGGTCAGCCAGATAGGCGGGTCCACGAGCAACCGGTTCAGGCTCGTGCACCCTACGTGCTCGAACACCATCGACTACACGGGCAGCAACACCCTGATCATGGCGGTGAAGACGTTGGGCCTGAGCTTCGATGCGGACTCCGGGGACCTCTACCAGAGCACCGGCACCGGCAGTCCAGTACCGTTGGCCTTCGACCTCGACGAGCTGAAGCTCGAGTACGTGTACCAGGAAGCGGACGGGACCGCACACGTGCTCCCTACGCCGCTGCTCGTGAATGGTACCCCTGCTCGGGAGGCACAGTTGGCTGGCACACCCGTCACCCTGGCGAGGGTCCAGCTCACCGTGGCCGCGTCTGAGCTCACCACCGGCGGCCGTGAGCTGAGTCGCTCCTACACGGGCCTCGTGGAGATGGCCTCCAACCCGAGCTTCAACATCAACAAGGTGGTGCCCTGTGCCTAGACGAACCAACGGCATGGCGATGCTCTACGCGCTGCTGCTGCTTGTCGTGGTGGTAGGGGTGGGCGCCCTCATGTTCGCCCGTACCGTCGCCGAGATGCAGCACAGCAGGGACGACGCCGCCATCGTGCAGACCCTGCTCCTCGCCCGCGGCGCTGCCAACATGGGCGGCCAGACGCTCCAAGGCGCGGTCAGGAACCAGCTCGACGACATCGTCGAGGCGCGCTCCAGCACCACGGGCCGGTGGTCCTTCGGCAACTCGGGGTCCAGCGCCGCGAGCACCACTCCCAACGCCAACTCGGTCGTCAACGACCTCAGGGTGGTGGCGCAGGACCTGCAGGCCGCGGTCGACGCCATCCTGTGCGGGGCCACCGACTTCGCGCCCACCACCGGCGGCACGGGCCGCTTCATCGTCTACTTCACCAACTCCGCATGCGGCACGCCGTTGCCCTCGGGCGTGAGCCTTCCGGGCGGGCGCTTCGTGGAAGGGGTGCCGCGCGCCGGCACCATGGCCAACGCCGAGCAGGTCTACGCTTTGCCGTTCGTGATGGTGGCTGAGGGCAACGTCGCCGGCTACCGTCGCAACGTCGTGCTCCAAGGGGAGTACAGGTTCACGGTGGGCCGCGGCTCCTTCGCCAAGTACGCGCTGTTCACGAACGTCCACCGCATCGGCACCAGCCAGAACGACGAGATCTGGTTCACGGGCGACACCCTGTTCGACGGTCCCGTCCACACGAACAACTTCTTCCGCTTCTACCGGAACGCCTGGTTCGGGTCCACGGTCACCAGCGCCGGCTGCCGGACGCCTGGCAACAGCAGCTGCAACAGCGCCTTCGACCGGCAGGGCGCCGAGTTCTTCGACGAGGGCTTCATCCGCCGTGAGGACATGAGGCCCAACGAGGCTGCTCCCAGCTACACGAACGAGTACGGAACGCACGCTCCTTCGCTGGCGGAGGTCGACTGGCGGGCCAGCTTCGTCCCCCTGCCTGGCAACAACCAGAACCAGTCGGCAGCCGCCCAGAGCTCCGGCATATACGTCGGCGGCCATGTGGCTACGCTGACGATGTGGGCAGCGGACGCCAACGGCAACGCGCTTACGCCCGATGGCGACGGCGGCTACACGTCCGCGTCCGTGTACCAGTACATCGAGATCGTGCGCCCCAACGGCACCACGACCCGGTACAGGTACGGGCCGGACCTCTGGCTCTACCGCCAGAGCGGCGCGACCTGGGTCTCGGAGGGTCGCCAGTTCAACGGCGTCGTCTTCGTGGACGGCCGCATCGACAGGTTGAAGGGGCCCGCGCGCCAGCCCAGCAACAGCAACGACCCCAGGAGGGCGCCGCCTGCGCTGGCCTCCTTCGCCCAGATCACCATCGCGGCGGACGAGAACGTACGGATCACAGGCGACCTCAAGTACGAGGACCCGCCTTGCTCTGGCGTCCCGACACGGCAAGCGAACGGCACGGTGACGCCGGCCGAGTGCAGCAACCTCGACGCCGTCAACGTCCTTGGCGTCTACACGCAGGACGGCAGCATCATGATCGGCAACAACAACAACAACGACAGCACGCTCAACGCGCCGCGCGACGTCACCCTGCACGGCGTGTTCATGGCCAGCCGCGGGCGCGTCGAGGTGGAAGACTTCGACGAGGGCAACCCCAGAGGCTCGGTCAACCTGCTGGGCGGGATCATCGAGTACTACTACGGCGCCTTCGGCACCTTCGACTCGCGCACGGGCAACCCCGTCTCAGGCTACGACCGCAAGTTCAAGTACGACGAGCGCATGTCGATGGGCGTGGAGCCGCCCTTCTTCCCGACCGTCACGCAGGACGGCGTCAGGAACGTGACGCTCTTCAGCTTCGGGCAAAGGGAGCAGGTGTACTGAGACAACGGGCTAGTCAGCGTGACGATAGGTTGGCGGCGCTGCAGGGGGCGCCGCCAACTCGCTCAGGGTGGCCTGAGCTACGCCTCGTCGACCTCGTCGACCAACCCGCCGCCGTACCTCTCCTGGTAGTGGGCCTTGAACCTCTCCAGGTTCTCCTCGGTGGGCTCGCCCTGCGTGCCCATCGTGAGCGCCAGGTACTCGAGGCAGTAGTGCCAGCCGGGCAGGACGCTCAGCGCCGACTCGAGCGTCTGCACGTCGTGGGTGAACGTGAGCACGCACTCGTCGTCGCTGCTGCCGGGCGTGGCCTCCATGGTGATGTCCTGCCGGCCGCGCATGCCGGGGTAGGGGGAGTCGGGGATGCCGTCCACCCGGAACGCGAAGAGGTGCGGAGGCTCGTAGGCGGTGAGGACGCCAGGGGGCGTCTCCGGGGGCGGCGTGCCGTCGGTGCTCTCGAACTCCTCGGTGACCGGCTCGCCCACGACGCCGCTGGTACGCAGCTTGGCGGGGTACCAGGTGTCCAGGAGCTCGGGCTCGCTGATCGCCGCCCACAGGTCCTCCACGGGCCTGTCGAACGCGCGCACGAAGCGCACCCGGTAGCGGCCGTCGTCGGTGCGGGTGAGCGTGCCTGCGCCTTGTAACGTGGTCACTTCTTCCATTTCTGGAACATAGACCGCCCTCGTGAGAGCCGTTTCTACGCGAGAGGTTGAGATGTGACGAAATCCGAGCCAGACAGTAAGAACGCCGTGATTGGGTCGCGGGTTACACTTCGGCCGGCGGGCACAGGGGCCGACATGACAGCCCGCTGATGGAGTGGTACCCACGACGGCAACCACACGCGACAGCACTCGGGCTGGCTCCGACAAGCCTCCCGCCAGAGAACGTGGGCTGACCGCCGTCGAGATCATCGTCGCGCTGGCGATACTCGGCATCTTGGTCGGCGTCGGCGCGGCGCGCATGTCGCCGTCGCCCGCGCGCCTCGCGGCCAACACGGTGCAGGCCACGGTGCAGCAGGCGAAGTTCGAGTCCATCAGGCGCAACCGCCCGCTCGTCGTCATCCTGGACCCGTCGACCAACGAGGTCCAGGTCCGCTCCAGCCAGGCGGCCGGGAGCATCGAGTGCAACGAGGCTGCGACGACCGAGGTCAGGTCCACCGACCTGTCCGAGTACCGCGGCGTGCGGCTGACGGCCAACGCGGAACGGTTCGTTTGGCTTCCCAACGGCCAAGTGCGCGGCTGTGCCGGCGAGTGGCTGGCCGCGGAGGTCGTCGTTCAGCTCGACGACGGCGCTAGGTCGTCCACCGTCGTGGTCTCTACCGGCGGGGAGGTGACGGTGCAGTGAAAGGCCCACTCGGCAAGTCCGGCTTGACGATCCTCGAGGTCGTCATCGCCCTGCTCGTCTTGGTCGTGGGCGTGTTGGCGGTGGCTGGCCTCCAGGCGAGCGGCCTCCAGGCTTCGCGCACGGCGCGGGCGCTACAGAACATGAACGCGGACGCTCGCTCGGAGCTCGAGGTGTGGCGGGGCGCGTACCTGCCCTACCTCACGCCCACTAGCCGCTCGTGCACCACGACGGCCGCGGGCTGCACCGTGGAGATCCGGCCCTGCGTCGTCGCGGGCCAGGACCTCGAGTGCGACAGGCCCTCCGTCACGGCCGCGGCCGCTCACGCCGTCACCGTCACGGTGGAGGAAGAGGGGCGCGTCATCGCGTTGACCACGGTGGTGCTGCGATGACCCGGCGCAGCCAAGGCTTCACCGTCATCGAGCTCCTGATCGCTTCGGCCATCCTCATGGTCGTCCTGGGGGGCCTCGGTGGGATCTACGTCAGCTCGATGCGCGCCTACGAGGTGAACCGCCAGGTCACTACCTCATCAGGTCAACTGCGTGCCGCCATCGAGGCGCTTACCTACGACGTCTCACTGGCCGGCTACTGCGTCGACCCGAGCGCCTGCTCGCTGGGCGGCACGCCGCTCGAGGTGGACACCCTGGACGCGGGTGGGCTTCGTGAGGTGCTCAGCATCACCTCCCGCTACGAGGAGACGCGCTACACGGGTGGCAGCGCCACGCTGGCCGTGACCTTCAGCGTCGTCGACGGCAAGCTCGTGCGCTCGTCCGGCGGCGGCCAGGTCACGCTGGCGGACGGCATACAGCGCCTGCTCCTGCTCGGCTACCGCAGCCGAGACGACGAGACCGCCTCGCGGCAGTTCATCAGGCCGCCCGGGTCGCTGCTCAGCGGCATCGACGTCCGCGTCGAGTACCTGCAGGGCGGCCAGGTCCTCACCGAAGACATCACCATCCCCCTGAGGAACAGCCTATGAACCCGCACAGAGGTGAAGGCATGCGTCAAGGCGAGAGGGGCATGGCACTCGTCACCGTCCTGCTCGTCCTGGTGGCCGTCGTGATGCTCGCGGTGGGAACCCTGGCGCTCACGAACTCGAGCCTGATGATCGCCGAGAACCAGGTGAGCGCCTCCATCGCCCGCGCTAACGCCGACGCCGGCATAGACGCCACCATCGCTGCTCTGTTCGAGTCCTACAGCAGTAGCGGCTCGCTCCCGCAGACGCCCCCCGAGCTGCCGGCAGTCCTCGGCCTGGACCGCGATGTCGACTTCGGCCCCGCTCCCACCGTGAACGGCGAGCCCTGGTACCGCCGTCTGAGCGACAGCCAGGTCTACCTGCGCATCGTCGGCCGTGGGCCGCGCAACGCCGAGTACCTAGCCGAGGCGCTGGTGGAGTTCGCGGGTGAGAGCGCCGCGGGCGGCAGCCCGTTCAGGGGAGCGATAGTCGCGTGCCAGGCGATCGGACTGTCCGGAAGCGGCAGGATCGACAGCTTCGACTCCCGCCTCGGTGCCTACGACCGCAACGACCCCGGCTACGCGGCCCACGTGCTCACGCTCTCCGACACCGGGACGGTCCAGATCACCGGCAACTCGCCCATCTACGGCGACGTCAACTCGACGGGCGGCGTCAGGGCCACGGGCAGCTCGCCGATCTACGGCGACATCAACGCCAACGGCCTCGTGGACCTGGCTGCCGGCGGGGGCGTCTACCCTGGCAACGTCAGGACCACTGGCGACGTCATGTTCAGCAGCAGCGCCGTGGTGCACGGCAGCGTCTTGGCCAACGGCTCCATCGAGTTCAAGAACTGGGGCGCCCGCATCAACGGCGACGCCCAGGCGGGCGGGGAGATCATCAAGGCGGCGAACGACCTCGCCGTCCACATCCCTTACGGCCTGATCCGCCCCGACTCGAACCCGAACGTGCCGCCCGTACCGACCGACGAGTGCGACCCCCTGGGGATCGACGCGGTCATGGCCGGTTTCGCCAGCATGCCCTCCACCGGCAGCCTGGTCCCAGACTGGTGGCCTTACAAGACATGGGAGCTCAGGCCCGAGGGGGCGCGCCGCTACAACGAGAGCAACGGCTCTTGGGAGAACACCCCCTACACGGGCGTCGACGCCGAGGTCTTCGGCCGCGACCTGAAGGTCATCAAGGTCTCCGGTTGGAACCTAGCGGCCGGCCAGGAGACGCGCATCACCGGCGGCGACGTCGTTCTGTTCATCGACGGGGATTTCATCGCCGGCGGCAACCACAAGGTCTACATCGATGCCGACAGCTCGCTCACGATCTTCGTGACGGGCCGGGTCCAGCTGGGCAACTCGTTCGAGGTCCTCGAGCTGGGCACCAATAACAAGTTCCCCAAGCCGGTGAACTCGCGCGGCCTGCCCACCTTCTCGATCTTCTCGTCCTACAAGGCGGGCAACGGCGTGGCGCTTAGCGGCAACGGCAAGCTCACCGCCAGCGTCTACGCGCCGTTCACCGACCTGAACATCTCGGGCAGCGGGGAGACGGCCGGTGCGGCCAGGGCCCGCAACATCAACGTCTCGGGTGGCGCCAGCCTCCACTACGACGTGGCGCTGGGCGACATCGACATCGGCGGCGGCGGATCGTCGCACTCCGAGCCGAGCGTCTCGATCCTCAGCCGGCGCTAGCGCCCTCGCGGCGGGTCAGCGCAGCGCCCGCTCCAGGTCGCGCCTCAGCTCCTCGATGGTGAGGAGCCTGGTGGCGGCCTGGTCGTAGACGAGCTGCGCCTTGGCGCCGGCCTCCTGGTAGAGCTGCGTCCAGCGGTCGCGCTCCTCCAGGCCGGCGTTCAGGCGGATCACCACGGCGCCCGACAGCGCGGGCCGCAGCTCCTCGGCGGTGACCGCCTCCGCGGAGTGGTCCTCGCCGTTGCCGAACACGATGAGCACCTTGTCGTTCTCGGCGGGCACGTCGCGCAGGTAGAAGGCGGCGGTGCGCAGGGCCTCGGAGAGTCCCGTGCCCCAGCCCGTGTCCACCTGGCTGGGCAGCACGCTCCTCAGCTCGGCGTAGAAGGCGTAGCGGTCGAGCTGGCTGCCCGGGTACTCGGCGTTGAAGAGCGCGGCGTACACCATGTCCAGCGCGCCCGGCGCCCGCACGGGTATGACCACGAGCCGGTCGGAGCGCTGCAGCAGGGCTCGCTGCGGCGACGGGTCGGCCCAGCTGAGCACCTTGCGGTTGGCGTCGTCGAGGCGCGTGACCTCGCCGCCGGACATGTCCTGCAGCACCACGTAGGTGGTCCCGGCCCGTGCTTGGCCCGCCAGCAGGCTCAGGCCTGCGACGGCCGCCAGGACGAGCACGCCACCGCCCGGGCGGCGCGCCGCCACGGGCTCCGGCGGCGCCGAGGCGGTGAGCCCGTCGCTGGGAGGCGCGCGCCGACGCCCCAATCGCCCCAGCCAACCGAAGAACCGGCCGAAGACGCGCGACAGGAACAGCACGAACGTGCCGATGAGAATCGAGAAGAACGCCCAGGCGCGCATGGCACCGCTCTGCAGCTTGAGGAGCGCGCGGCCGAGGGCCGTCATGCTCAGCACCCACAGCGTCATGAGCGCGCTCTGCAGCTTGAGGGCGAAGCGGCCGATGGCGATGGCCGAGATCGTCCACCCTTGGCGCAGCCCGCTGGCGAGAACGGCCAGGCTGGAGCCGACCAGGTCGACGATCCCCGCGCCCTGGCGCAGGCCGGTGAATCCCCGCCCGGCCACGTGCAGCCCGTGCTGGGCGATGACGCCGAGGAACACCACCACGACGCTCAAGCCGAGGGCCAGCACGACAGCGCCCCACTGCGCCACGCCCAGGTAGGCGGCGGGGAGGTCGGCGTCTAGGCCGAGGGCCAGGCGCACCTGGCGGTCGGCCGCCTCGGCGGCGCCGCGCAGCCAGGCCAGCCACAGCTCCACGAGGAAGATGCCTATGAGCGCGCCGTTGGCCTGCAACCACGACAGGAAGCCGGACAGGGCGCGCTCGCGCCACGGACGCGCGTCGGCGCTCTCCGCCAGGGCCTTCCTCGCCTCGGGCGGCAGCAGCGCGGTGGGCAGGTCCTCGGTGGCGAGGACGCTGTAGACGCCACCCTCCTTCTCGAAGACGAAGTAGTTGCGCGGCGGGTTCGCCCCGGTGGCACCGGCGTCGTCGGGCATCGCGCCCGTGTTCGGTGCGTTGCCACCACGCTTCGGCTGGAGGGCCTTCGCGAGGAATATGCCGAGGAGCGGAAGGATGCCGATGACGCCGCCCACGCTCGCCTCCGGCAGGCCCAGCCACCCCGGCAGCCCCAGCGGGTCCTCGCAGGCCGGCAGCGTCACGACCTTGCAGGTGAGCGACTCGTAGAACCCGCCCACCAGGCCAAGGAAGTACGCGGTGGCGTACAGCACCAGGGCGAAGAGCCCGAGCCCCACGAGGAGCCTGAGCGCCGAGCCGAGGGTGACGCCGATGACCTGCCGGTGCCGCGCCGCCACCGACTGGGCGGCCAGCGTGCCCAGCAGCATGAGCGCTACGACGAGGAAGAGCGCGGGCAGGAAGGTCACTGCAGGAAGTTCCGCCAGACCAGGTACCCGGCGAGCGCGAGCAGCGCCAGGGTCAGGATGTTCACGCCCACGCGGAACGCGAGGCGGTCCTCGGGCTCCACGTGCACGCGCTGGATCTCCTCGGAGTGCAGCGCCGGGCGCGCCCGGTGGTCGTCGGTGACGGTCGCGCGCCCGAGTGGCGGGCGCTCGACGCTCGTGTCTGCCGCGAGCGGCCTATCGTCCATCTGGAGCCTCCGTAGACAGTCTCCATGTTCACCGCCCGCGGCGCTAGCGCGTGTCGCGTGGAGGGCGTGGCCGCTGCCCCAAGAGGAGCATCGGCGCGAGCTCGTGTCGCATGGAGGTCGGGCCGGGACGTCGGAACCAAGGGAGAGGGCGGGCCGTGTGGCCCGCCCTCGCGGTCCCTCTGTTCGGGGCTAGCTCTTACTTGACGCGGAACCGCCAGTGGACGTCGAAGGCCACGGTGTTGCCGTCCATGTCCTTGGCGTCGAGGCTGATGAACACCCAGTAGTGCGGCGGGGCTCCCTTGAAGGGGACGTCCGGCGTGAAGGTGAGGGTGCGGGTGGCCGCGTCGTAGCTCACGGTGCCGGCCACGGGCGTGCGGGTCAGGCCCTTGAGGACCTTGTTGCCGTCCTGGAGCCTGTAGACGCGGATGGCGTCCGGGCCGATGGTGCTGGGGTCAAGGTCGACGTCGAAGACCAGGCTGATCGGCGAGCTCTTGGAGACGGTCTGGCCAGGGCGCGGGCTCACGCTCACCAGGACGCCCAGGCCCAGGTCCTCGTCCTCGCCGTCGATGATGCCGTCGCCGTCAGCGTCGGGGTCGGTGGGGAAGGGGTCGTCACCGTCCTGGAGGCCGTCGGTGTCGGGGTTGGTCGGGTCGGGGTCGATGTCGTCCGGCAGGAAGTCGCCGTCCTCGTCGATTAACTCGCCGCCGGTGCCGTCGTCCTCCGGGTACTCGCCGTCGTCCTCGTCGTCGGCGGGCTTGATCGGGCCGGCCGCGGTCGTGAAGCTCCACGTGACGATCTCGCCGAGGGCCGCGGTGCTGATGCCCTTCACGACGCCGTCCAGCATCGCCGTGTACGTGGTGTCGTAGGCGAGGTCGGCGGCCGGCGTGAAGACGACCGTGTCGCCGTCGAAGGAGAGCGTGCCGCTCACGGCGGCGCCGTCAGCCATCACCACGAGCGCGCCTATCGCGGACTCGCCGTTCACCTTGCCGTCGAACTCGACGCTGACGACCGTGTTCACGGCCACGTCGGTCGCGCCGTCGGCGGGGGAGACCGCCTGGACGTTCAGCTTGGCCAGCTGGGCTTCTGGCTGCGAGCAGGCGGCGAGCAACGTGATGGCTAGGACCAGGGAGAAGAGAGGTAGACGTGCCATTTCGTGCCTCCGGTTCTTTCGGCCGGTCGCGCTACTAGCTCCCCCTGACCCAAGCGCCCGAGTACAAGACAGGGTTCACAGCTTCCGAAGACACGCCCCGCGGGTTGGGGACCGCTGGGATGAGAGGAGTCTGAGGGAAGGGGTATGACGGCGCTCTTTCGGCGGCCTTACAGACGCCTTAGCCGCCTTGTGACGGTTGAGCGCCGCCCTGCTGAACGGTCTGTTAAGGCCCGGCTCAGCGGAGTCGAGGGGGAGCGGGCCCGCGGTTGGCCTATAGTCGAGGCAACCGAAACGCCGTGGCTGCCGCTACATCCGCACCCACGACACCCCGAGCCGGCGGCTCGACGAACCGACTCCAAAGCGAGGTGGACGATGCCACTCGTATTCGTGCACGGCGTGAGCGTCAGGGCTGGCCCTTCCTACGACCGCCAGACGCGCTTCAGGAACGCCGCCTTCAGGCGCCACGTCATGCCCAAGCGCGACGCGCTGATCCTCAACCCCTACTGGGGCGACATAGGGGCCAAGGCGGCCTGGGGCCACGCCTCGTTGCCCGGCGAGCCGGTGCTGGTCCTCGACGCCCTCGGCCCGCAGCGGTCGGTGCCGGTGGAGCAGGTGCTCATCAGCGAGGAGGCCGCGGGGCACTCGCGGCCCGACAGCGTCCTGCTCGAGGTGGCACGCCAGGACTTCAGGGAGGCCGTCGACCTGCTCGTCTCCACGGCCATCGAGGAGAGCGACATCGACGCCGCCGCGCTGGTCTCCGTGGCCACGAGCCTCGAGGAGTACGCCGACGCCAACCCCAGCCCGCGCTGGGTCCGCGAGGTGGAGCACGACCACGCCTTCCTCGAGCGGCTCCGCCAGGAGACGACGCTGGCCGGCAGGGGCGGCGACGAGCGCTACGGCCCGGGCCCGGCGCCGGCGAGGGACGTGTCCACGCGCGCCGGCGTGGCGCTGGTGGCGCCGCCCGCCTACGACGCCGTGGCCGTGGCGGACGACGAGCACCCCGACGTGTGGGAGGCGCTCACGAGGGCCGTGGACCGGGTCAGGGAGGCCATCGCCGACTGGCGCTGGGGCCAGCCGGGGCGCAGCCTGCGGCGCGTGGTGCAGCCGCACCTCACGCACTTCGTTGGCGACATCTTCGTCTACCTCAAGTCGCGCGGCACCCCGGCCCGGCCGGGGGACATCGTCAGGCGCGTGGCCGGCGCTTTGGACGACGCTGCCCATGCCGCCGGGCCGGGCGACCCCCTGATCGTGGTGGCGCACAGCATGGGCGCGAACATCGTCGTGGACGTGCTCACGTCGTTCCTCAAGCACGTGCGCGTGGACACGCTGGTGACGGTCGGCAACCAGGTGGGCTGGTTCGAGGAGATGAAGCTGTTCCTCGCCAGCGACCCGCGGCTGCCGAACTCGCACCAGGAGCGCGTGCCTAAGCCGGCCAACGTGGGCCGGTGGCTGAACGTGGTGGACACGTCCGATTTCCTCGCCTACGCGGCCGCCCCCATCTTCGAGGGCGTGCGCGACGTGACGTTCACTACCGGCCGCGGGCCTCTGGCCGCGCACACCGAGTACTTCAAGGACGTCTCCTTCTTCAAGCGCCTGGGAGGGTGGCTGAAGGGGGCGTAGAGAGCTAGGGGGTGGGTGACGTGAGCGACGAAGGCGACGGGTTCGAGACGCCAGTCACGGTGGCGCCGCCTGGCGCCGAGCGGGCCAGGTCGCACGCCTGCGAGCAGCGCGGCTCGGAGCGGATGGACGTCGCGGTCATCTCGGGCGCGACGTTCACACACAAGGCCGTCACGTACTACGACGTCAACGGGATAGCGATCGTCGAGGGCGACATCGCCCTGGGCGCCGTGAGCGACGTGCGGCGCCTCACCGAGCAGGCGCGGTTCGCCGCCGCCCTGGAAGGTGGCCGCGCCTACGGCGTGGGCATCCCGCACCAGTCGTTCCGGTGGCCGAACTGCCTCGTCCCGTACGAGGTGGACCCTGAGCTGCCGGCGCCCGAGCGCGTGCTGGAGGCCATCGAGCACTGGAGCCAGCTCACGCCCATCAGGTTCGTCGAGCGCACGCCGGACAACGCCTCGCGGTACCCGAACTACCTGCGCTTCACCGACGCCGGCGGCTGCTGGTCGTACGTGGGCATGAGGGGCGGCAAGCAGGACCTCTCGCTCGGCGCCGAGTGCGACGTGGGCTCCGTCATCCACGAGATCGGCCACGCCGTGGGCCTGTGGCACGAGCAGAGCCGCGAGGACCGCGACCTGTACGTGATCATCCACTGGGAGAACATCCAGGACGGCATGAAGGCCCAGTTCAACCAGCGCATCACCGACGGCGACGACTACGGGCCCTACGACTACGGCTCGATAATGCACTACCCGTCCTGGGCGTTCAGCAAGAACGGCAAGGACACCATCACGCCCATCGACCCCAACGTGACCATCGGCCAGCGCGACGGCCTCTCGCCGGGCGACGTGGCCACGGTCATGGCCATGTACCCGCGGTGCTCGGGAGGGGTGTAGCCGCTCTCGGACGACTGGGCCGCGGCCGCCCGCCGTGCGTAGGCGCTCGACCTTGACGGGCGGCAGGCCGGCTTCGACGCGGCGGACCTCCTCCACGGGCCTCCCCCAGGCGGGCGGCCGCGGCGTGCCCAAGCGCTCCCGCCAGGCGGCTCCGGCGGCGGCGAGCGTCACCGCCTCCTGCGGCTTCCCGACCATGGCCGCGACGGCGGCGAACAGCTCCACCGTGTACACGAGGCCGAGGCGGTCGCCCAGGTCCAGGCGCGTCCGGCTACTGGCGCTCGTGTGGCGCAGCGCCTCTACCGGGTCGCCCGCCTCGATGGCGATGAGCCCCAGCGTGCACTGGCAGTTGCCCAACATGGCGGTGTCGCCCGCGGCCCTCACGGCCTCCATCGCGTTCAGGAGGGCGGCCGCCGGGTTGCCGCGCTCGATCTCGATGGCGGCCAGGTTGCTCAGCGCGCTCACGAGCAGGGCCCCCGTTCCCGCCGACGAGTCCGCGCGCCGCGCCGGCATGGACGCCCGCTGCCCCCTGAAGAGGCTGGTCAGGTACCTGGCCACGCTGCTGGCCGTGGCCGTCCTCGCGGCCTGTGGCGCGCCGCCTGCTCCTCAGGCGACGGCCGAGCTCGACTGCACCCGCGAGGGCTACGCCTGCCGGCTGGCCGACGTTGACCCTGTGGTCCTCACCCGGTCGATCGCGCTCGGCCAGGAGGCCCAGCAGATGTTCCTCGACGGCGACGACGCCGAGCAGGTCGCCGGCTTCCTCGCCGGCCAGGACGAGGTCGTGTACCTGGGCGTGGCCGACGGCGCCGTCGTCTTCCGCATCGAGGGCGGCACGCCGATCGTCGTGAACCCGAGCGTCGACGAGGTCATCTCGGAGCCGCTGCAGGGCAGGACGCCCCCGGGCGTCGACCCCGGGCGCTACGAGGCCCACTTGAACGGCTCCCTGGGCGCCGAGTCGCACCTCGTGGCGGGCGGCGACGGGGCCAAGCGGGCGATCGTCATGTCGCCCTACATGTACGAGTTCGGCGAGATGGACAGCAGCGGCTACGTGGTCGGGCTGCTCAACAGTCACCACGACTACTCTGGGCGCGTCGACTACCTCTACAACCCGCCGAACGACAACTACAACATCAAGGTCAAGGACCTCCTGGGCCTCGACGAGTACGAGGTCGTCTACCTGGTCACCCACGGCGGCAGCCTGTGCGTGGCGGAGAAGGTGGCGCCGCAGGCCCGGTACGCCCCCGCCGGGGAGGCCGGCCCCGGCGACTGCCGCACCGACATCCTCGTGCACCCGTTCGCCGACAACGCCATCGACCCGGAGGCGCTCGAGTACGTGGGCGTGGTCGTGGACCTGCCAGAGCGCGGCCAGGTGACGGTGAGCGGTTCGCCGCGCGTCGTGGACGAGGGCCCCGCCGACGGCTGGTTCGGCACCTTCACCTGGCGCTCGGTCGGCAACGACGGCTCCACCTACGAGCTGAGCGCCACTGGGCTCTTCGCGCTGCCGGACGGCACCGACCCCAACGCCGACTACCTGTGGTTCTACTGGGTCGGCGGCGACTACACCTTCACGGCCACGGTGTTCGACGCGCAGTCGTGCGTCATCTCGGCGGATTGGAGCGCCCCCTTGGGTGAGGGCCTGGCGTCCTACCTCAAGTTCGACATGACCTACGACCCGCCCCGGGTCTCGGCGTGGGGCCAGAGCCGAACCCCCGACGTCCTGGCCAGCGTGGTCTGTCCCGACGGCTCCTCCTACAACCTCTCCATCGGCACCGACAAGGTCTGGATCTACATCCCCGCCAAGCTCGGGTCGGAGGTGACGGGGGACAGCTTCGGCGGCAGCTACGTCGAGACCAACGTCTGGACCACCACCTGGACGTGGAACTTCCAGCGGAGGGAGTGAGGGAAGCCAGCTCAAGTCAAGGGAAGGGCCCGGTCAGCGCAAGCCGACCGGGCCCCTCTGGTCGATCCATCGGGCCTAGCCCGACCCGAGGTGCCGTTCAGCCCGCGCCCGGCACCGTGGAGCCCTCGCCCAGTCCCGCGAGCACACGGCGACGCCTCTCCAGGAGCTCGTCGAGCACCGCCGGCACGCCGGCGAACACGTTGAGCTTCGGCGACCGCGTGAGGTCGGGGCCTGTGAGCTCCAGCACGACCCGGCCGCCCGCCTCCTCGACGATCACGGCGCCGGCGGCCACGTCCCAGGGGCTGATGCCGTGCTGGAAGAAGACGTCGACGCGGCCCGAGGCCACCAGCGACAGGTCGCGGCACGCCGAGCCGGAGACGCGCAGGCCGGCCGCGGCCTTCACCAGGTCGCCGAACACGGTCATGGTGACGGGGTCGTTGGCCGCGGCGCTGGTGAACCCCGTGGTGAGCAAGGCGAGCTCGAGGCTGCCGCGCTTGGACACGCCCAGGCGCTGGGCGCCGCCGCTACCGCACGCGAGGACCTCGGCGACGGGCTGGCGCCAGGCGCCGCTGTCCGTGTACGCCCAGCTGACGGTGTCGGACGCCGACTCGAAGATGGCGCCGAGGACGGGCTCACCGCCGTGCACCAGGCCGATCGACACGCAGAAACCGGGGTAGTTGCGGAGGAAGTTGTGCGTGCCGTCGATGGGGTCCACGACCCAGACGGGCTCGTCCGTCTCGACGTTGGAGAGGCCCTCCTCCTCGCCCAGGAAGCCGAAGGTGGGGAAGGCGCTGGAGAGGGCGTCCACCAGCCGCTGCTGCACGGCCAGGTCGACAGAGGTGACGAAGTCGCCCGGGCTCGACTTGGACGACACGGCGAGGCTGCCGCCGCCGGCGAAGTGCTCGTCGGAGCGCTCCTTCGCCCACCGGCCCAGCTCCGCCGCCAGGCGGACGGCGACGTCCTTGATGCTCGCTAGATCCTGTGAGGCCATCGGCCGATGATATGCCGCGCTAGAAGGCCTCGAAGAACCCGGACAGCCGGTTCACGCGCACGGGCCCGCGGGCGAACCGCTCGTCAACCGCAGCGCGCCAAATGTTGAAGCGGGCCGCCGCGTCGGGGTCGGTGGCCACGAGCCTGTCGACGTCGGTGTTCACCAAGGAGAGCACGTACCGGACGTAGGGCTCGGCTTCGGTGACGACGAGGGAGTCGCGCCGCTCGAAGACCCGTACCTCGTCGAAGTACGACGCCAGGACGTCCCTGCCGGTGTCCAGGGCGAACCTTCCGATGTTGGTCACTTCCGCCTCGAGCTCCGGCATCAGCGAGAGCAGCCGCTCCAGCTCCTCGTGCAGCTGGCGCACGTGGCTGGTGCCGTTGGTGGCGGCGTAGAGCCTGCCCCCGGGCTTCAGGAGCCTCCGCAGCTCGGCCACGGCGTCCCGCACGTCCGGCACCAGGTAGAGCATGTGGTTGGCGAAGACGACGTCGAACGAGCGGTCGGGGTAGGGCGTGTCGGCGGCCGTGTGCTTCCGCAGGTCAGCCTGCAGTCCCACGCGCCGGAGGTTCTCGCGGGCCTCGGCCAGCATCCCCTCCGACGGGTCGCTGAGCGTGATCCGCCAGCCCTTCGGCACCATGCGGGCCACTACCGTCCACATGTGCCCCGACCCGCACCCCACCTCGAGCACGTCAGCGCTCTTGGGCCCCTGCACCTGCCTGAACAGCCAGGAGTGGAACGGCTCCTGTTCGGGAGCGAACCGCTCGTGGAGCGTCAGCCTGTCCTTGAGTCGATGGGGCGTCGCGTACTGGACGGACATGGTTGCCGATGCTATCCGCGCCTCATGAGCGCTAGTGAGAAGTCGGTCGCCGCCCCCGCCGACCGGGCCACAGGTATACGCCGGCCGCGACGACGCGTCGGTGACGGGCGTGGGCAAGGGGGTTGCATAGGGGCGGCGGGTCATGCTCTACTCCTCGACATCGCCGAGGCGCCCGAGGGCGCAGGCGACGCGGGGCGTGAGCCCCGGGCCCGGGTTCGCCTGGGCGAGCCCCCCGACCGGGCATGAGGTCGGACTTATCGAGAGCGGCTGAGGGAACTGGCCCGACGAAGCCGCAGCAACCAGCCTTCATCTAGGCGGGTGCTAATTCCAGCCGGCGCTGGTAGCCACGATGGCGATAGGCCGGAGAGATAAGGAGAAGGCGTGACCACCGAGTACGCGAACCCAAGACGAATGCTCAGCGCGGCCTGAGCTAGTCGCCCGTCCCGGGCGACGCTCAGAGCCGCGTACCCGAGCCCGCGCTCACGGTCGGCGCGGGCGGGGAGGCGTGTCGTGCCGCCGAGTGGGCGGCTGCAGCGGCCGTCTCCCTGCGGAGCCGTACACCTATGCGCATCCCCACCAGGCTTGAACCCCGCCTGGACCCCGTTACAAGCAGGAGACGACCATGGCCTACCGCTTCGAGACGCTTCAGGTGCACGCCGGACAGTCCTTCGACCCCGCCACCAAGGCCCGCGCCGTGCCCATCTACCAGACGACGTCCTACGGCTTCGACGACGCCGACCACGCCGCCCGCCTCTTCTCGCTGCAGGAGTTCGGCAACATCTACAGCCGCATCATGAACCCGACCAACGACGTCCTCGAGAAGCGCATCGCGGCGCTCGAGGGCGGGCTGGCGGCCGTCGCCACGGCCTCGGGGCACGCGGCCGAGTTCCTCGCCTTCACCACCCTCGCCGAGGCCGGCGACAACATCGTGGCCTCGCCCAACCTCTACGGCGGCACGCTGAACCTCCTCACCAGGACCCTGGGGCGGCTGGGCGTCGAGACCCGTTACGTGAGCGAGGACGACGACCCCGCTTCCTACGACCGGCTCATCGACGACCGGACCAAGGCCGTCTTCCTGGAGTCGATCCCCAACCCGTCGCTGCGCCTGCCCGACCTGGACGCCATCAGCGCCGTAGCTCACAAGCACGGTGTGGCCGTGGTGGTGGACAACACCAGCGGCATCGGCGGCTACCTCTACCGGCCCGGGGAGCACGGTGCCGACATCGTCGTGCACTCGGCGACGAAGTGGATTAACGGGCACGGCACCGGCCTAGGCGGTCTCGTCGTGGACCTGGGCACCTTCGACTGGGCGAACGGCCGCTACCCCTCCTTCACCAAGCCGAACGCCAGCTACAACGGCCTCGTCTTCACGGAGGTCTTCGGCAAGGGCGGGCCGTTCGGCAACATCGCCTTCGCCATCAAGGCGCGCGTCGAGGGCTTGCGCGACCAGGGCCAGTCGCTGGCGCCGTTCAACGCCTTCCTCCTGCTGCAGGGCCTGGAGACCCTCAGCCTCCGCGCCGAGCGGCACGTCGCCAACACCCGCCGGCTCGTGGAGTGGTTCAGCCAGCAGGAGGGCGTCTCCGGCGTCGTCTACCCCGAGCTGCCCGACCACCCCAGCCACCACATCGCCAAGCGCCACTTCCCGCGCGGCGCCGGCGCCATCTTCAACGTGGAGCTCGTGGGCGGCGTGGCGGCCGGCAAGGCGTTCCTCGACGCGCTCCAGCTGGCCTCGCGCCTGGTGAACCTGGGCGACGCCAAGACCAGCGTCACGCACCCCGCCAGCACGACGCACTCCCAGCTCGACGAGGCCGGCCTGAAGGCCGCCGGCGTCACGCCCGGGCTCATCCGCATCACGCCCGGCATCGAGCACGTGGACGACCTCATCGATGACTTCTCCCAGGCGCTGGATGCGGCGCGCAAGGCGGCGCGCGGAGGCGCCAGAACGGACCGTGCCGCCGACTGACGTACCGACGCTCTTCCACGAGACGTGGGGAGAGCACGCCGCGCTCATCGCGCGGACCTGGGTCCCGGCCCAGCGCAACCTCGGGCGCGTGGCGACGCAGATCATCGACGTCGCCACGCCCGAGGACCCGCTCGAGCTGGAGCTGGGCGGACGACTGCTGCACGTCGCCGTCGCCTTCGAGGAGTACGGCACGCGGTCGCCGGAGGGCGACAACACGATCCTCGTCTGCCACGCCCTCACCGGCTCGGCGCACGCCGCCGGCGTAGGGGAGAGGGACGGAGCCCCTGGCTGGTGGGACGCCCTCATCGGGCCCGGCAAGGCCATCGACACCGACAGGTTCCACGTCGTGTGCAGCAACGTCCTCGGCGGCTGCTACGGCACGACCGGGCCCATCAGCATCGACCCAACCACGGGCAGGCCGTACGGCACGCGTTTTCCCCGCTACACCGTGCGCGACATGGTGCACGTGCAGAGGCGGCTCCTCGACCGCCTGGGAGTGCACACGCTCCACGCCGTCGTCGGCGGCTCCATGGGCGGCATGCAGGTGATGGAGTGGGCCGCCACGTACCCCGAGATGGTGCGCTCCATCGTGCCCATCGCCATCGGCGCCCGGCACTCGGCTTGGGCGATAGGCCTCAACGAGGTGGCGAGGCGGGCGATAGTCAACGACCCGGCCTGGGAAGGCGGCTGCTACAGGCTCGACAGGCAGCCGGAGGCCGGCCTCGGCCTGGCCAGGGCCATCGCCATGCTCAGCTACCGGGCGCACGGCTCGGTGGACGGCAGGTTCGGACGCGACAGGTGGGACTCCCGGTCCGACGGCGCCGACGGGCTCGGGGGCGGGGAGAGCTCGTTCCAGGTGGCGCGCTACCTGGAGTACCAGGGCGAGAAGCTGGTGCGGCGCTTCGACGCCAACACGTACGTCTACCTGACCCTCGCGATGGACGAGTACGACGTCGGCGCGGGGCGCGGCGGCACGGAGGCCGTGCTCAAGAAGCTCGACATGCCCGCCCTGGTCATCGGCATCGACTCCGACGTGCTCTACCCGGAGTCGGAGGTCAGGGAGCTCGCTGACGCCTTGCCGAACTCCCAGTACGCCTGCGTCAGGTCGCCGCACGGCCACGACGCGTTCCTCATCGAGTTCGCGCAGGTGGCGGCGCAGGTCTCCAGGTTCTTGGGATGAGAAGCAGCGTCAGGCGGGGGTCGTGGCCGCGTGGCCCTCGTGGGCCCGCTCGCGCGCCGTGGCCAGGTCGCAGCCGGCCATCATCAGGCCGAGCAGCTCGGGTGTGGCCTCGGCCTGCGACACCTCGCCCATGATCCGCCCCTCGAACATCACCACGATGCGGTCGGATAGCGAGAGGACCTCGTTGAGGTCGGCGCTCACGAGCAGCACCGGCAGGCCGCTGTCGCGAGCGTCCACGATCTGCTGGTGGATGAACTCGATGGCGCCGATGTCCACCCCGCGCGTGGGCTGGGCCAGCACGAGCACCGACGGGTGCCGCTCCAGCTCGCGCGCCACGATCAGCTTCTGGGCGTTGCCGCCCGAGTAGTTGGACGCCGGGATGGCGGCGTTGCGCGGCCTGACGTCGTACTCCTCGATGAGCTTCTTGGCGTGCTCGCGTATGGCTTCCTCGTCGAGGAGGCCGGCCGGCCCGGCGTAAGGGGGCCGGTGGTGGTCGCCGAGGATGGAGTTCTGCGCGGCCGTGAACGGGAGGATGAGCCCGCGGCCGTTCCTGTCCTCGGGCACGTGGCTCATGCCCAGCTCGCGCCGGCGCCGCAGAGGCTCGTGGGAGACGTCCACCAGGCGCCCGCCGGACTCCATCTTCACCGTGCCCTCGTAGTCGGTCCTCAGGCCGGTGATGCACTCCACGAGCTCTGACTGGCCGTTGCCCTCGATGCCGGCCACGCCCAGCACCTCGCCCTTGCGGACCTGGAACGTCACGCCGTCCAGCACGTCGCGCGGTTTGAACGGGTGAGGCAGGGTGAGCCCCTCCACCGCCAGCGCCACGTCGCCCGGCTTGGCCTCGCCCTTCTGCACGCGCAGCAGCACGTCACGGCCCACCATCATGCTGGCCAGGCCGCGCTGGTTGGTGTCCTCGCGCTTGACGGTGCCGACCATCTTGCCGTCGCGCATCACGCTCATGCGGTCGCAGATCTCCACCACCTCGTCGAGCTTGTGGCTGATGAAGATGGCTGCGTTGCCCTTGCTGGCGAACTCGCGCAGGAACCTGAAGAGCCCCACGGTCTCCTGTGGGGTGAGGACAGCGGTGGGCTCGTCGAGGATGAGGATGCGCGCCTGACGGTAGAGGGTCTTCAGGATCTCCACCTGCTGCTGCAGGCCCACGGGCAGGTCCTCGATGCGCGCGTCAGGGTCGAGGTCGAAGCCGAACTCCTTGATGAGGTCGGCCGTCACCTTGCGCGCGTGCCCGTAGGAGAGGAGGGGCCCTGCCTTGGGCTCGGAGCCGAGCACCAGGTTCTCGGTGACGGTGAGCGGTTCCACGAGCATGAAGTGCTGGTGCACCATGCCGATGCCCAGGTCGATGGCGTCGCGGGCCGAGTGGATGGCGACCTGCTTGCCGTCCACCTCGATCGTGCCCTCGTCGGGCTGCTGCAGCCCGTAGAGGATCTTCATGAGGGTGGACTTGCCGGCGCCGTTCTCGCCGATGAGGGCGTGCACCTCGCCCCACTCGACCTCGAAGTCGACGTGGTCGTTGGCGAGCACCAGGGGGAACCGCTTCGTGATCCCCCGCATACGGACCGCTGCAGGCATGCCGAAGTATACTTTCGGTGGTGCGGGTTCCGTAGGTGGCCCGCCAGCAGCGCCACTCGGGGGCGACACGGCCTTGACGGGGCTGGTACCGAGGCCGGAGCTGCGCGCCGCGGATGGCAGTTGGCCGCGTCAACAATCTGCCACGCCATAACTGGCAACAACACCTACGCTCTGGCTGCTTAACCGCAGTTAGCGTTCCCCGGAAGCCCCGCCCGTGGCTCGCCGGATCGAACGTCCTAAAGCGGGCTGGCCCAGAGGCTCGCGCGTCGGCCGAAGGGTGAGAACTTAGACGTGTAAGCGGGTGCCCAAGAGCCGGCCACGGTGCTCGGGCTCCGCCGACAACCGAACCGTGGATACGCGCGTAGACGCTCGGTCGAGGCAGTTCCGGACGCGGGTTCGACTCCCGCCGCCTCCACCAGATGGGCCCGCCGCTCCGCAAGGGCGGCGGGCCCTTTCTCATCTCCCGTGCGTGCCTTCACACGGTGCCCTGCTACGTTGTCGCAGCCTGTCCGAGAGCCTTCATCGCGCGGCGCTCCTGCCGCGCCTCACTTCACCTTCGGAAGAGGTGGGCGATGCGAAGAGGCGAGTCCGCTCACGGAACCCCTGGCCGTCTGGTCCTGACGCTGCTGGTCATGGTGGGGCTCGTGTCCTCGCCCTTGGCGCCCCTCGGTTCGTACGCGTCGGCGCAAGGCATGCGGCTCGACTCCGGCCAGCTCGACCTCCTGCTGCAGGCCCTTCGCGCGGAGAGGGCGGGCCTCCCGCGCGACCGCTTCGACGTCCTCGAGGCGCTGGAGCTCACCGACTTCACACCCGAGGGCGCGTTCGCCTGGGTGCACGACGAGACGAGGCTGGTGCCGTACCGCGGCGCCCTGGTGGAGAGACCGCTGCTGGCGATAGAGCCCCTGCTGGCCGCGGAGCTGAGGGACGCGCGCGTGGCGCTCAGCGTGTGTCCCGCCGGGCTCTCGGAGGACGATCGGGCGGACGCGGACGCGCTCATCGAGATGCTGCGCGCCGAGCAGCATTGGTACCCGGTGCTGCAGGTGGGGAGCACCAGCTACACGGTCCTGGAGTTCACGCCCGCCTGTGAGACCGCCACGTTCACGCCCCCGTGGGGTCTGGGCGGCGCGGTCAGAGGTCTTGTCGGCGGAGCCGCCGGCGCCCTGTTCGGCGGCGGTCCCAGCGACGAGACGGTCACGGCGCTGCGCCTCAGGCTGACCCTGGAGGCCCCTTCGGAGGGCACACTCGTCCTGGACCGCGACGTGGTGGACGTGCTCGGTAGCGCCAAGCGCGCCGCGGGCGACCTGGCGCCCGGCGCCGACGAGGCGACGCGGCTCGCCTGGCGGCTCGCCGTCCTCGGCGAGCGCGAGGTGCTCGTCACCGCCGGTGGGCTCGACCCGACCTACGTCTCCTACCTGGCCGCCGACGCGCTCGTGCGCGCGGCCCCGGTCATCGAGCGGGCGGGCGCCGGCGAGGAGGTGGGGGACGCGCCGCCCGTGGTGGCTCCTGGGCCTCTGCACGCGCTCGCCGTCCGGCTTGGCGCCGCCCTCCCTAGCTCCCTCTACCAGGGCAGCGCCAACGTGCTGGTGAGGCACAACTGGTTCGAGCTGGCGGCCGACGGCAGCCTCGTGGGCAAACAGGTGCTGGACCTGGCGCGCAACGAGCTGATGTCCTACGCGCCGCTGGGCGCGGCCGTCACCGAGCGCCTGCAGCACGGCGTCGCGGCCGGCTACGCGGCCCTCGCCCCGCGCACCGCGCCGAGCGACGGCGAGGTCGCCTGGTGGCGCGTGGATCCTATGAGCGGCGGGGTGATCGGCGTCGACGCGCGCGGCTACGGGAACGTGGCGGCCGAGTACGTGGTGGTGGCCCAGGTCATCTCGCTCGGGTTCTGCACGGCAGGGGCGCTGGGCGGCAGCAACGTCGCTGGCGGCGTGGTGCTCTGCACGCTCGGGGTCATGGCCGGCGGCGCCGCCGTCTTCTTCACCGGCCACGTGGCAGGGGTCCTCGCGATACTCGCCGCGCTCCTCGGGGGGCTGGGCGGCCTCGGCGCCCTCTAGAGGCGGTCAGGCGTCCAGCAGCCGCCTCTGCAGCAGGGACTGGAACGACCGCTTGGCGGGAGCCAGCAGAACCACAACGACGCGCTCGCCCGACACGCGGTAGACGACGCGGAGGCCGTCGTCGGTGACCAGCTGCCTCTCCTGCGTGATCCCCAGCTCCTGCAGCTCGGGAATCCGCTCGTCGCGGACCTCGCCGGCCGACAGGCGCTCAACGACGACCCCAATCCGGTCCAGGGTCCGGGTCGCCTCCGAAGGACCACCGCGAGCGTAGGCGGCGGCGTACCACTCGTCCAGGTCGCGCGCCGCCCCGTCGGTGAGCAGCACCTGCCGGCTCATCCCTCGACCCTGTAGGCGGCTATCGCGTCGGCGGCCGGCTCCAGCATCCCTTCCTCGACCTGCCTGTCCGCCAGCGACAGGAGCTTGAGCAGCGCGGCCGTCTCTTGGAGCTGGTCGAAGGTGGCCACGTCGAGGAGGACAGCCCGAGCCTCGCCGTTCTGGGTGATCACCAGGGGCTCCTGGCTCTCCGCCACGTCGCGCACGAGGGCAGCCGCGTGCGCCTTCAGGTAGCTGATGGACCTGACCCTGTCGGTGAGCTTCATTGCGGTCCGAATCTAGACCGTATTCAGGTCCGTCGGCAAGGCCCGCCCGTGGGGCCGGTGGTACGCTGACCCCATCGAGACGGCGGGCAGCGGCCCGACAGCGGAGGCAGCATGGCAGAGGTCGTACTGGAGAACGTCTACAAGCGCTTCGGCAACGTCACGGCCGTCGCCGACTTCAACCTCCACATCAAGGACCAGGAGTTCATGGTCTTCGTCGGGCCCTCGGGCTGCGGCAAGACCACCACGCTGCGCATGATCGCGGGCCTCGAGGAGATCTCCGAGGGCACGATCCGCATCGGCGACCGCGTCGTCAACGACGTGCCGCCCAAGGACCGCGACATCGCGATGGTCTTCCAGAACTACGCGCTCTACCCGCACATGAACGTCTACCAGAACATGTCGTTCGGCTTGCGCCTGCGCCGCACGCCCAAGCCGGAGATCGACAAGCGCGTCAGGGAGGCCGCGGCCATCCTGCAGATCGAGCACCTGCTCGACAGGCGTCCGCGCGAGCTGTCGGGCGGCCAGCGCCAGCGCGTGGCCCTCGGCCGCGCCATCGTCCGCGAGCCGAAGGTCTTCCTCATGGACGAGCCGCTCTCGAACCTCGACGCCAAGCTGCGCGTCGAGATGCGCGCCTCCATCAGCAAGCTCCACCAGCGCCTGGGCGTCACCACCATCTACGTGACGCACGACCAGGTGGAGGCCATGACGATGGGCACGCGCATCGTGGTCATGAAGGACGGCTACATCCAGCAGGTGGACACCCCGATCAACCTCTACGACAGGCCCACGAACAAGTTCGTCGCCGGCTTCATCGGCTCCCCGGCAATGAACTTCATGGTGGGCACGGTGCAGGACGGCCGCATCACGAGCCCGAGCTTCAACCTCAGGCCCGAGGGCGAGCTGGCCCAGAAGCTCCAGGCCTACAACGGCAAGAAGGTCTACGTGGGCATCAGGCCCGAGAACCTCGACGTGCGCGGCGGCACCATCGCCGACGGCGAGAACATCATCAAGGCCACCGTCGACGTGGTGGAGCCGCTCGGCGCCGAGACGATGATCATCGCCTCGGTGGGCGGCGACCAGAGCATCGTCGCCCGCGTCGACCCGCACACGCAGGTGCGCGCCGGCGACCAGGTGGAGCTCGTGGCCGACCTCAAGTTCCTCCACGCCTTCGACCTGGAGACCGAGAGCAACATCCGCTACGCCTGACGGCTCGATAGGCACCTCGGAGGGCCGCCCCGCGCTGGGCGGCCCTCCTGCTTGGGGCGCCAGCCCCGCGCCGTCCTGCCCGGGCGCCGGGGCGCGGTCCTCCGCTGCTAGAATCGTTCGTCATGTCGCTCATGGCCCTAAGCGGCGTGGAGAAGGCCTACGGCGAGCAGGTCGTGCTCCGCGAAGCGAACCTCGAGGTGCGCGAGGGCCAGAGGCTGGCCCTCGTGGGCCGCAACGGCGCCGGCAAGTCCACGGTGCTGCGGCTCCTGATGGGCCTCGAGGAGCCGGACAAGGGCCAAGTGCTGCGCGCCAGGGACGTGGTCGTCGGCATGCTCGACCAGGACCCTGCGTTCGGCTCGGGCGACACCATCAGGTCGGTGGCCGACACGGCGTTCGCCGAGCTCGACGCGCTCGACCTGGAGCTGAAGGCGTTGGAGGCTGCCGGCCTCGACGACCCCGAGCGCTTCGAGAGGTGGGAGCGGCTGCACGCCGTGTTCGAGCGGCGCGGCGGCTACTCGCGCCGGTCCAGGCGCGACGGGGTGCTGGCGGCGCTGGGGTTCGCAACACGGCACGACGACCGCGTGGGCGACCTCTCCGGCGGTGAGCGCACCCGCCTCGGCCTCGCCCGCCTGCTCATGAAGCAGCCCGACGTGCTGCTCCTCGACGAGCCAACGAACCACCTGGACATGGACATGCGCGCCTGGCTGGAGGGCTACCTCGCCCGCTACCCCGGGGCCGGCGTCGTCGTCTCGCACGACAGGGAGTTCCTCGACGCCGCCTGCGACACCACCGCCGAGGTCAGCCGCGGCGAGCTGCGGGTGGGCCCCGGCAACCCCAGCGCCTACCGCGCGGCGCGGGAGGAGGCCGAGCGCATCCAGGCCGCCACGCGCGCCAACCAGGAGAAGGAGAGCGCCAGGCTCCACGCCGCCGCCGACCAGATGAAGCGCTGGGCGGGGCAGAACGCCAAGCTGCACCGGCGGGCCAAGGCCATGCTCAAGCGCGCCGAGCGCTTCGACGACCAGATGGTCGACGACCTGGCGCGCCCGGAGCGCACCACCCGGTTCACCTTCGACTGCGACGAGTCCGGCGAGATCGTCATGACCGCCAGGCACCTGACGCAGAGGTTCGACCGCACCCTGTTCGAGGACGTCACCGTTGAGCTGCGGCGTGGCGACCGCGTCGCCTTGGTGGGCCCCAACGGGGCGGGGAAGACCACCTTCCTCCGCACCCTCTTGGGCGAGCTGCCCTCCAAGGACCCGCGGGCGTCGGTCACGACGGGCTCCCGCGTGCGCCTGGGCTACTACGACCAGCAGCTGCGCGGCGTGGACGACGACGCCACGCTGTTCGAGGAGCTCCTCAAGCGCATGGGCGACCGCGAGGCGCACGACGCGCTGGGGCGGTTCATGTTCCCGTACGAGGCGCAGTTCAAGAAGGTCCGCGACCTCTCGGGAGGCGAGCGTGCCCGCCTGGCGCTGCTGCTCCTGACGCTCGGCCGCTACAACCTGCTGGTGCTCGACGAGCCCACGAACCACCTGGACGTGGAGATGATAGAGGCGCTCGAGGACGCCCTGGCGGTCTACGAGGGCACGCTCCTCGTGGTGTCGCACGACAGGCGCTTCCTGGAGAGCCTGGTCGAGCGCGTGTGGGAGGTCGATGGCGGCAGCTTCAGGGAGTACGAGGGCGACTGGCAGTTCTACTGGCGCAAGCGCCGGGAGCGGGCTGGCCAGCAGGAGCAGGCCGCCATCGCGGCCGAGCGCTCGGCCGCGGCGAAGGCAGCCGCGCCCGCGCCGCGGGCCGGTGGTGCGACCTCGGGCCGCTTCGCCGGCCGCAGCCCGTGGCGGCTGCGCAAGGACCTGGAGGAGGTGGAGGGCCGTATCGCCGCGCTCGAGGAGGAGCTGGAGCGCGTGACGGCTGGCCTCTCCGAGCCGGGCGCGGCGCGGACCCTGCTGCCGGAGCTGTCGAGCCGCGCGGGCCCGCCGCCGACGGACGCAGAGGTGATAGCCGCCCTCGGCGAGCGCCACGCCGCGCTCGAGGGGCAGCTTCTGGAACTCATGGAGGAGTGGCACGAGCTCACCGACCTGGTGGGCGCGTAGCCGGGAGGAGCGACAATGCGCTTGGTCAGGTACCGGAGCTACGACGGGGTCAGCTGGGGCACTGTCGACGGGGGCATGGTGCACGGCCTTTCGTCGATGACCGGCAGGCCGGACGGCACCGAGGTCTCGATAAGCGAGGTGACGCTCCTGCCGCCCTGCGAGCCGAGCGTGATCGTCTGCGTCGGCCGCAACTACGCCGAGCACATCCGCGAGCTGGGCAACATGCCCTTCGGCGGCGACCTGCCCAATGAGCCGGGGCTGTTCCTCAAGGGCCTCAACACGCTCAGCGGTCCGGGCGACGACATCCCGTACCCGTCCTGGACGCAGGACCTGCAGTACGAGGGCGAGCTGGCCGTGGTCATCGGCCACCGGATGCGCAACGTCAGGCCGGAGGACGCGCTCGACCACGTCCTCGGCTACACCTGCGCCATCGACGTCACGGCGCGCGACAAGCAGCGCTCCGACCTGCAGTGGGTGCGCGGCAAGTCGGCCGACGGCTTCTGCCCCGTGGGCCCCTGGCTGGAGACCGACATCGACCCCACCGACGTGGGCATCCGCACCCTGGTGAACGGCCAGGTCAGGCAGGACGGCCGCACCAGCGACATGATCTTCCCGGTCGCCGACGTGCTCGCGTACATCTCCCGCTTCATGACGCTCAACCCGGGCGACCTCGTCCTCACCGGCACGCCGGAGGGCGTGGGGCGCTTGAACGTCGGCGACGTCATCGAGGTGTCCATCGAGGGCATCGGCACGCTGGTGAACCAGGTCGCCGACGAGGAGGACGCCGCCGCACCGGTGCTGGAGGCCGGCGCCGCGGAGGAAGGGTGACGGACGGCCTCGAAGCGGAGACGCCCGCTGGCCTAGTCCCGGCTCGGCAGCCCCTGCCCGACTACCCGCGCGCGCGGGACATGGGCGGCGGTGTGTGGGTGGTGGACACGCTGCACCTCGGCCACCCCGGCACCATCGGGGCCTTCCTGGTGACGCTGCCTGGCGGCGGTTACGCCCTAGTCGAGACGGGCCCCGGCTCCACGCTCCCCGAGCTGCTTACGGGCTTGCGGTCCCTGGGCGTCGAGCCGCGGGCGGTCACGCACGTCCTCGTCACGCACATCCACCTCGACCACGCCGGCGCCGCGGGCGCGGTGGCGCGCCTCTCCGGCGCCAAGGTCTTCGTGCACGAGGCCGGCGCGCCGCACCTCGTGGACCCCAGCCGCCTGATGGCCAGCGCGCTACGCGTCTACGGAGACTCCCTCCAGAGGCTGTGGGGCGACATGTTGCCGCTGCCCGCCGAGCAGGTGGTCGCCGTGAGTGACGGCCACAGGCTGGACGTGGGCGGCCTCGAGGTGCGCGTGCTCCACACGCCCGGTCACGCCTCCCACCACGTGTCGTACTTGTTCCCGGACGGCACGCTCTTCTGCGGCGACTCCGCCGGCGTGAGGCTGCCGGGCGCGAGCGTCATCCGGCCGGCGCTGGCGCCGCCGGAGCTGGACATCGAGCTCAAGGAGGCGTCGGTGCGCAAGCAGCTGGAGGCCGCGCCGTCGCGGCTGGTCCTCTCGCACTTCGGGCCGGTGCCCGACGCGCGGGCCCACCTGGAGGCCTACCCGGAAGTCATGAGGGCGTGGGAGGCCGAGCTCCTCGCCGGCCTCGTCGCCGGGGAGGAGGGCCCCGCCTTGGCGAGGCGGATGGAGGCCTTCGAGGACGCCGAGCTGCGGACGGCGGAGGTGCCCGACGGCATCGCGCACCGCTACAAGCTCACCTCGGACGCGGCCATGAACGCCGCCGGGCTGGTCCGCTACCTCACGAAGCTGCGTCCCGAGCGCGTCGAGGCCGCCCGCCGCGCGGCTGGGGCCTCCCAGTGACGACGTTCCCGTTGGGCAGGCCGGCGCGCCTGGCGGTGATCGCCTCCGGGCGCGGCTCCAACATGTCTTCGCTGCTGACGGCGTTCCCGCGCGGCAGCGACGAGGCCGAGGTCGTGCTGGTGGCCGGCGAGAAGGAGCAGGCGCCGGCCCTGGCCAGGGCGCGCGAGGCCGGCGTGGAGGCCGTGCACGTGCCTTGGGAAACGCGCCAAGGCTTCGAGGAGCGGCTCGACGCCCTCCTGCGCGACCGCGGCGTGGACCTCGTGTGCCTGGCCGGCTTCATGCGGGTGCTCTCGCCCTGGTTCGTGGAGCGCTGGCACGGCCGGTTGGTCAACGTGCACCCCAGCCTGCTGCCCAAGCACCGCGGCCTGCACGCCCACAGGCAGGCCCTCGCCGAGGGCGTCGCGGAGAGCGGCTGCAGCGTGCACTTCGTGGACACGGGCGTGGACACAGGGAAGGTCATAGTCCAGCGCCACGTGCCGGTACTGCCTGACGATACGGAGGAGACGTTGGCGGCACGGGTTCTCGTGGAGGAGCACGTCGCTTACCCTGAGGCCGTGAGGCTGGTGCTGAGAGGCGAGGCCAGGCCGTGAGCCGGCCACGCACTCCCGGCTGCAGCGAGGAGGTCAAGCCTTGAAGGTCCTCGTCGTCGGCTCCGGCGGCCGCGAGCACGCCCTGTGCTGGGCGCTCGACAGGTCGCCATCCGTCAACGACGTCGTGGTCGTGCCCGGCAACGACGGCATGGAGGTGTCCGCCAGGGTCATCGGCGGCGCGGGCGACGAGCGCGGCGTGCGCATAGTCGCCGAGGCCGAGCAGCCCGACCTGATAGTCATCGGTCCCGAGGCGCCGCTGGTCGCCGGCTGGGCCGACGCCCTCCGGCGCGACGGGTTCAAGGTGCTCGGCCCCGGGGCGGCCGCGGCTCGGCTCGAGGGCAGCAAGGCCTTCGCCAAGGAGTTCATGCGCCGGCACGGCGTGCCCACCGCCGACTTCGCCACCTTCGACGACCTCGACGCCGCCATCAGGCACCTCGAGAAGGTCGGGGCGCCCATCGTCGTGAAGGACTCCGGGCTGGCGGCGGGCAAGGGCGTGACGGTCGCCGACACGCTCGACGAAGCGCGGACGGCCGTCGAGGCGATATTCCAGGAGCCGGACGCCCAGGTGGTCCTCGAGGAGCGGCTGTCCGGCCCCGAGATCAGCGTGATCCTCCTCGTGGACGCGAGCGGCTACGCGGCGCTGCCGCCCTCGCGCGACCACAAGCGCGCCTACGACGGCGGCAGGGGCCCCAACACCGGCGGGATGGGCGCCGTGGCGCCGATACCCATGACGGCCGAGGAGAGCGAGGCGCTCGAGCGCCAGGTGGTGGAGCCCGTCATGCGCGGCCTGCGGGCCGAGGGCATCCCGTACTCGGGGATCCTGTACGTCGGCGTCATGCGCACCAGCCAGGGCTTCAAGGTCCTCGAGTTCAACTGCCGCTTCGGCGACCCCGAGGCGCAGGTGCTGCTGCCGCTCCTCGCTACGGACGCCGGTGAGCTCTTCCAGGCCGTCGCGGAGGACCGGCTGACCGAGGTGCCCGTGCGCCTGCGTCACGGAGCGGCGGCCTGCGTGGTGATGGCGGCGCCCGGCTACCCCGAGTCGCCGATGATGGGCGTGCCCGTCGTGCTGCCGCGCACGCTGCCCGAGGGCACGCTGCTGTTCTCAGCAGGTCTCAGCGGCAAGCCCTACGTGTCGAAGGGCGGGCGCGTCGTCAACGCCGTGGGCCTCGGCGCCACCGTGGCGGAGGCGGTGCGGCGGGCTTACACGCTCGTCGACGCCGTCAAGTTCGAGGGCGCGCTCGTGAGGCGCGACATCGGGGCCGGGCTCTGAAGGCGGGCGCCCGTGGGAACGCGCACATGTGCGCGACCCTGGCTAGCTGGATGAAGGATGGCGGTCATGGGGCGCGGTAGACTCCTCGGTATGCGTACGCCCAAGCGCGCGCTCCTCGTCGGTGCCACGCTGCTGGCGCTGACGGTGGTCGCCTGCACCCCCTCGGCTGGAACCGACCAGAGGCGCGTCGAGGTCCAGCAGCTCAGCGAGCCAACCACCTACTACCCGTACCAGACCGGCGCCGCGTGGCAGTACCTGCCCGAGGGCGCCCGCCTCACCGACCCCCGCGCCAGCGTGGTCGTCGAGGGCCCCGCCGTCGTGGACGGCGGCGTGTGGATCGCGTTCCGCGAGATGCGGCCGGGCTGGGAGCAGCGCTCGTACCGCCAGTTCCGGCCCGACGGCGTGTACCTGCACAGCCAGGTGCGCCTGGGCATCACGACCATCAAGTACGACCCGCCGCTCAAGGAGTTCCCGGAAGCGGACGGCCTGCGCGTCGGCACCATCTGGTCGGGCGAGACGACCATCACCCTGAGCCTCGGCGACGGCTCCCCGCCGCAGGTGACGGACGTCGAGTACGTGTACACGGTCATCGACAAGCGCACCGTGCAGGTGCCGGCTGGGCCCCTCGAGGTCTACGTCATCGACCTCACCACTCGCCTCCTCGAGGACGGCCAGGTGGCGGAGGAGAGCTCGCGGCAGTTCTGGTACGCCCCCTACATAGGCGAGGTGATGCTGCGGACGGGTCACGTGCTCGTGGCCACCAACGTCCCGCTGCCGGGAGCTGCCCAGCAGTGACCCAGAGGCGCGCGTCCGACTCGCTCCTGGCCGGCATCAGGTCGCCCGCCGACCTGAAGCGGCTGCCGCAGAGCGACCTGGCGCGCGTCGCCGAGGAGCTGCGCAGCGAGATCGTCAGGGTCTGCTCGATAGCGGGCGGCCATCTGGCGTCGAGCCTGGGGGCGGTAGAGCTCACGGTCGCGCTGCACTACCTCTACGACTCCTCGGTCGACAGGATCATCTGGGACGTCGGGCACCAGACCTACGGCCACAAGATCCTCACCGGCAGGGCGGACCGCATCGAGACGATCAGGCAGCCCGGGGGCCTGGCGGGCTTCACCGCCACCAGCGAGTCGGAGCACGACGCCCTCACCGTCGGCCACGCCTCCACCAGCCTCGCCGCGGCGCTGGGCATGGCCCTCGCGCGCGACGCCAGGAAGGCGCCGTACGAGGTCGTCGCGGTCATAGGCGACGGCGCCCTCACCGGCGGCATGGCGCTGGCGGCCCTCAACCAGATCGGGCACGTCAAGCCGCGCATGACGATCGTGCTGAACGACAACGAGATGTCGATAAGCGAGAACGTCGGCGCCATCAACCACTACATGCGCACCCTGCAGGTGCAGCCGTGGTTCCAGGAGGCCGAGGACCGCTCCAAGGCGGCCCTCGAGCGGATCTGGGCGCCGCTCGCCGAGGTGGCCAGCCGCGCCAAGAAGGCCACGCGCCGCTTCTTCGACCCCGCCAGCAACAACCCGTTCCACGCCATGGGCGTGCGCTACGTGGGGCCGGTGGACGGCCACGACATCGAGCAGCTCATCTACTACCTCGATCACATCAGGCATCTCGACGGCCCGACGATGCTTCACATCGTCACGCGCAAGGGCAAGGGCTACAAGGTCGCCGAGTCCGACCCCATCGCGTGGCACGGCGCCTCGAGCTTCGACCCCGACAACCCCGTGGCCAAGGCCAGCAGCTCGACCTGGTCGACGGCCTTCGGCGACGCGGCCAGCAAGCTCGCCGAGGGCGACGACCGCGTCTGGGTGATCACCCCGGCCATGCGCGAGGGCTCGGGGCTCGTCGAGTACTCCAAGGCCCACCCCGACAGGTACATCGACGTCGGCATCGCCGAGGACGTGGCGGTGACGGTGGGCGCGGGGCTGGCCCTGCGGGGCGAGAAGCCCATCGTGGCCATCTACTCGACGTTCCTGCAGCGCGCCTACGACCAGGTCATCCACGACGTCTGCCTGGAGAACCTCGACGTGGTCTTCGCCATCGACCGCGCGGGCCTGGTGGGCGGCGACGGCGCCACGCACCAGGGCGTATACGACCTCTCGTACCTGCGCGCCGTGCCGAACATGAGCGTGGCCATGCCGCGCGACGTGGCCCAGATGCGCGGGATGCTGAAGGCCGCGCTGCGCATCGGCGGTCCCAAGGCGATCCGCTGGCCGCGCGGCGGCGTGCCCGCGCCCGACGACGCGCCGGCGACCGCCTGGCCCGAGGTCGAGTGGGGCACCTGGGAGGTCCTGCGCGAGCCTGTGGACAGGGCCAACGCCGTCTGGGTCGTCGGCCTCGGCCCCACGGTCGGGTACGCGCTGGCGGCGGCCGAGGGCCGACCCGACGTCGGCGTGGTGGACGGCCGCTTCGTGAAGCCGCTAGACGCCCGGCTGCTGCTCGAGCTGGCGGCGCGGGCGCGGGCCATCGTCACCGTCGAGGACCACACGATCGTGGGCGGCCTCGGTTCGGCGGTGCTGGAAACCTTGGCCGAGGGCGGACTCATGGTGCCCGTCGTGCGCCTGGGCGTGCGCGACCGCGTGGTCCCGCACGGCGACCCGCGCGCCCAGCACGAGGAGCTCGGCTACGGGCCGGAGGCCATCGCCAGGACGCTCGACGAGCTCGGCGCCCCTAGACGCCCTGCTGGTTCGGGCGGCGCGGCGGTGGGGAAGGCGTGAGGCGGCGCGCAGCCCTCCTCGCGGCGGCCCTCGCCGTGACGTTGGGCCTCGCCGGCTGCCAGACCCTCTTCGGCGTGCCACTGGCCGGCGTGTGGACGGGCGTGTACGAGCCCGTGGAGGGCGACGCCAAGGGCGTCCTGCTGCTCGACCTGCAGACCTCCGGCTCCACCGTCACAGGCACCTGGGAGTCGAGCCTCCCCGGCTCGCTCGACCGCGGCGTCCTCTCGGGCGTATCCGAGTCGCTGGTGATGCTCGAGCTGGTTAGCTCCAACATCGCCGACTGCCGCTTCCACGTGCTGGTGCAGCACGACAAGAGCCGCCTGCGCGGCGGGTACGTCGCCGACTGCGGCGACGTGCCGAGCGGCTGGGTGGACCTCACCAAGCGCTGAGCGACCGGCCCCGCGCATACCGGACGCGACCTGTCCGCTTTCGCCTTTAGCGTGCTGGACGAGGAGGCAGACATGCAGGAGGCTGACCCACACCTGGCGAGGCTGAACGACTCCTTCGTTTCGCTCTACAGGGAGCTCCTGGAGGGCGTGCCGGACGGCAGCCCCACCTGGATCACCACCGGTGGCCGCTCCGGCGGCGCCTACGGCACCCTGGACGACGTCACGGCCGAGGAGGCGTCGCGCGACGTCAACGGCACGACGCTGGCCGCGCACGCCTACCACATGTACTGGGCGATCGAGGCGGCCAACAAGGTCTTCGCGGGCAAGCCCAACGGCTCGTGGTCGGAGTCGTGGGCGGTTCACAGGGTCACGCCGGACGAGTGGGACGAGCTGAGGACCGAGCTGCGCCGCGCCGGTGAGGAGCTGCTCGCGAACGCCGCCACCAAGCAGGACTGGCGAGCCGACGGCGCGGCGGACGGCGCCATCGCCAGCTTCGGCCACGCCGCCTACCACCTGGGCGCGCTGAGGCAGCTGAAGAAGGCCGCCAAGCGGTAGACGGCCTAGTGCGGTGCGCCCGGGCCCGCGTGGAGCCCGGGCGCACGTGCCCGTCAGGAGGAGCGCATGCCCTTGAAGCATCTGAACCCGGCTTCCATGCACAGGAGCCCCGCCTTCTCGCAGGGCGTGGGCACCACGGGCCCCGGCAGGCTGGTGGCGGTAGGGGGTCAGAACGGCGTCGGCCCCGACGGCCAGCTCGTCAGCGCAGGCTTCGCCGAGCAGACCAAGCAGGCCCTGAGGAACGTCCTCACGGTCCTCGCCGAGGCCGGCGCCACGCAGCGTGACGTCTTGCGCATGGCCGTCTACTACGCGCACGGCCAGGACGTGAACGCGGGCTTCGCGGCCTCGCTGGAAGCGTGGGGCCAGCATCCGACGGCCATCACCGTGCTCGCGGTGCCAGGTTTCGACAGGCCGGGGGTGCTGGTCGAGATCGAGGCGCTCGCCTGGGTGCCGGAAGGGTAGCCGCGGCGGCTTCGCCGCCGTTGACAGGCCCTCGGGCGAATGGGTATCGTTGTCTGCGCTGCCGGTAGCGCCTCGTGCGATGCCCAAGCGAAAACTCGGAGCCGTAGTGTAGCGGTTAGCATATCTGCCTGTCACGCAGAAGGTCGCGGGTTCGAATCCCGTCGGCTCCGCCAGCAACGACCGAAGACGCAGCGCCGGGCGCTCGCCATACCGCTGCGTCTTCATCGTGGCCAGGTAGCTCAGTCGGTAGAGCATGCGACTGAAAATCGCAGTGTCGGCAGTTCGATTCTGCCCCTGGCCACCAACCGGACCCGCACCCGGGTCCGACCGCGGAGGCGAGAGCCTCCGTTGGCGCGCAGGCGCCAACGTAGCTCAGCGGTAGAGCAGCCGATTCGTAATCGGCAGGTCGTCGGTTCAAATCCGACCGTTGGCTCCACCTAGGACCCCCGTCCCCGACGGGGGTCCTCGCTTCGGGTCATGCGGGCCGCGCCCGTTCCCTGGCTCCGCACCCCTCCGACGTGGCTGTGGCGCTCGCTCGTGGCCGTGCTCTGGCTAGGCGTCCGTCGGCGCCATCGAGCCCAGCAGGTCGTCCACCCTGGCCATGACCGCGGGCCAGGCCTCCTCGCCGAAGGCGTCCTTGTAGAACTCGGCGATCCGCCTGGCCGCCGCGGCCGAGGAGTAGTGGGCCATGACGCGCTTGTCCCCGTCGCTGCCCGTCGCGCTCACGAGCGCTATCTCGACGAGCAGGAGGTAGGTGGAGGAGACGTGGGCGAGCAGGGACCGGGACACGAACGTGTTGACGAAGCGCCTGTGCTGCTCCAGGTCCTCTAGCCTCTCCGTCAGTTGAGCCGATGTGGGGTCGTCCATGCCGCGCGCCTCCTGCTACCGCTCGAAGTGTGGTGTCACGGCAGCATAGGCGGCCCGGAGGCCTACCTGGACGGCGGGAGGGTGACGAGCGCCATGCCGTCGGGCTCGCGGCCCGCTGGCAGTGTCCTGACGACGCTGAGCGTCGCCACGTCGACCTCGTGGACGAGCCCCGTCGCGGTGGCGGCCACGAACAGGCGCGCCCCGTCCGCGGTGGCGATGGTGCCCACCGGGAAGGAGCCCGGTGGCAGCGAGACGTTCCCGCGCCGCTCGTGCGACATGGCGCCGTACAGCCGCACCTCGTCGTCCCGGTAACAGGTCACTGCCATGAGCGACTCGCCCACGGCGGTGACGCGGATGGGCACCGCGCACGTGGGGATCACGTCCAGCGTGGCCAGGTCGCCGGGGCTGACCACGTGCAGCTCGTGCTCCTCGTTGCTGCCCACCCACAGCTCGTCACCGGCGGGGGTGAGCGCGATGCCCTCGGCGCCGGCGCCCACGCGCGCCGAGGTGACCTCGCCGCTGCGCAGGTCGACGCGCGACACGGCGCCGCCGACGATGTTCGCGGCGAAGGCCGCCGAGCCGTCCGGGGCCACGACCACCATGTGCGGCAGCCTCTGGCCCGTCCCGTAGACGGTTCCAGTGAACCCGCCAGCTACGTCGAACGACAGCACTGAATCGTCGGCCTCCACGGTGACCAGGGCCGTCGCCGTGCCGGGCATTACCGCGAGCCCGTGCGGCATCGTGAGCGGGAGCGTGGAGATCGTCCTGACCACCTGGCGGTTCGACAGGTCGACGACGGCGACGCCGCTCCCTGGAGCGCCCCTGGTGCCGTAGAGGCTCACCAGGGCCAGGGTCGTGCCCGGCACTGCCGCGACCTCGTGAGGCGCTGGGCCCACGTCGACGCGCCAGGCGACGTCACCCGAGGCGAGGTCGACGCCGACGAGCTGGCCGGCCGACTTGTCGACGACGAGGAGGTGGGTGGGCGCTGAGGTCACGGCTGCTCCTTCCTGGGCCGCGGCATGCGCCAGGACCGCGAAGGCCGTCACCATCGCGATGAGAAGCGTGCGCACGCGAGCCGTCATCGGTCAAGCGTACACTCGGTCGTGGCACACGAAGTCCTGTCAGGCGGCACCCGTCGCGGCCCGCGCCCCACGCGTCGCGGCCTGCGGGAACCGGTCAACGGCCTCACGCACATACTCGGCGCCGTGGCGGCCCTCGCCATCACCGCGCCACTCGTGGCCCTCACGCGCGGCGACTGGCTCGACCGAGGTGCGTCCCTCGTCTTCGGCCTCACGTCGCTGACGCTCTTCGTGGCCAGCTCGCTGCTGCACTCGCTGTGGGTGGAGCCGCGGCGGGAGGTGTGGCTGCGCCGCTTCGACCACGCCGCCATCTTCCTGCTGATAGCCGGCACCTACACGCCCATACTCGTGCTGGCGCTTCGCCCGGACAGCCCGCGGCTGGCCTGGACGGTCCTCATCGTGGTGTGGGCCATAGCCGCGGCCGGCGTGGTCTTCAAGCTCCTGTGGATCGAAGCGCCGCGCTGGCTGTCCACCGCGCTCTACCTGGTCATGGGCTGGCTGGTGATCGGCGCCATAGTGCCTCTGGCGCGCGCCCTGGGTCCCGTGAACCTGACGTGGATGGCCGTAGGCGGCCTCGCCTACACCGTGGGCGCCGTCATCTACGGCATGAAGAAGCCGAACCTCAGTGCCGGCTTCGGCTTCCACGAGCTGTGGCACGTGCTTGTGCTGATCGGCTGGGGCTGCCACGCCGTGATGGTCTTCCGCGTGGCTACCGCCGCCTGAAGACCGCAAGGCGGAGGCCCTGACGCCGGTGCGGGCGTCAGGGCCTCTACGTACCTCCGGTGGTTCAGAACCTCTCGCTGACCGTCTTCATCTCCACGAAGAGCCGCAGGTAGTCGGGGCCGCCGGCCTTCGAGTTGGTGCCGGAGAGGTCGAAGCCGCCGAACGGCTGCACGCCCACCAGGGCGCCCGTGATCTTGCGGTTCACGTAGAGGTTGCCCACGCGGAACTCGCGCCTGGCGCGCTCGATGCGCGAGCGGTCGCGGCTGATGATGCCGCCGGTGAGCGCGTAGGTGGTGGAGTTCGCGTACTCCAGGGCCTGGTCGAAGTCCTTGGCCTTCATGACCGACACCACCGGCCCGAAGATCTCCTCGCAGGCGATGGTCGCGCTGGGCGGAACCTCGGCGAAGACCGTGGGCTGCACGAAGTAGCCGGGTCCGGCCTCGGTGGCGCGGCCGCCGCCAGTGACCAGGCGGGCCTCCACCTTGCCGGTCTCGCAGTAGCCCAGGATCTTCTCGAACTGGCGCTGGTTGATGACGGCGCCCACGTCGGCGTTCTCCTCGGCGGGGCCCACGCGCAGGGCCTTCAACTTCTCCGTGAAGCGCGCCAGCACCTCGTCGTAGACGTCCTGCACCACGATGAGGCGGCTCATGGCCGAGCACTTCTGGCCCTGGAAGCCGAAGCCGCCGGCCACCGCGGCGTTCACGGCCAGGTCGAGGTCGGCCGTCTCGTCGACGATGAGGGCGTCCTTGCCGCCCATCTCCAGGTAGACGCGCTTCACCCAGCGCTGGCCCGGCTGGTGCTTGGCGGCGCGCTCGTTGATGCGCAGGCCCGTGCCCACGGAGCCGGTGAAGTTGATGAAGCGGGTGCGCGGGTGGTCGACCAGGGCGTCGCCCAGGTCGGCGTCGGCGCCGGTGAGCAGGTTGATGACGCCGGGCGGGAACCCAGCCTCCTCGACCATCTCCATGAACTTGGCGGCGATGACCGGCGTGCTGGGGGAGGGCTTGACGATGACCGTGTTCCCCACCACGACAGGAGCCACCGTGGTGCCGACGAGGATGGCAAGGAGGAAGTTCCACGGTGGGATGACCACGCCGACGCCCATGGCCACGTAGGAGCTGGTGTTCTCCTCGCCCGGGTAGTGGACGGTGCGGGCGAAACCGGTGAGGTGCAGCGCCTCGCGGGCGTAGTACTCGCAGAAGTCGATGGCCTCGGCAACGTCGGCGCTGGCCTCGACGTAGTTCTTGGAGGCCTCGAACACCTCCCAGGCCGCCAGCTCGGCGTGGCGCCGGCGCATGATCGCCGCCAGCTTCACCAGGTAGCGGGCGCGCTCCACCATCTCGAGGCGCGACCAGCTCTCGTACGCGCGGTAGGCCGCGTCGAACGCCGCCTCGATGTGCTTGGCCTTGCCCATGGACGCCCGCCCGACGACGCGGTCAGGGAAGCAGGGGTCGAGGGAGTCGATGCGCTCTGTCGTGTGCACCTCCTCGCCGCCGATGACGAGGGGGTACTCCTTGCCGAGCCGGCCGCGCACGTCGTCCAACGTTCGGCGGAAGTCCGCCAGCACGCGCTCGTCGGCGAAGTCGAGGAAGGGCTCGTTGCGGAAGGGTTCGAAAGGTTCCATGTGCTCTCCCGTGGGCGCTCCTTCCAGGCAGCGCCGGCTCGTCTGGTCTCCCGCGGGCTCCCCGGGCTTCACCCGAAGAGGCCCCGCACCACGAACGCCAGGTTGGCCGGCCTCTCGGCCAGGCGGCGGCTGAAGTACCCGTACCAGTCCTCGCCGAAGGGCACGTAGAGCCGCACGGGCCGTCCCGCGGCGGCCAGGCGGTCCTGCAGCTGCGGCCGCACCCCGTACAGCATCTGCACCGAGTACGCCTCGCGCCCCACGCCGGCGCCGTCGACGTGCGCCAGGGCGCGCTCCAGGAGGCGCTCGTCGTGCGTGGCCACGTCGATGTGGGCGCCCGCCTGCAGGCCGCGCGCCACCAGGGCCATGTACGCCTCGTCTACGTCCCGCTTCGAGCGTAGCGCCACGGACTCTGGCTCGTTGTAGGCGCCCTTGACTATGCGCAGCGTGGGCCTGGGCGCCTCCGTGAGCAGGCGCTCCAGGTCGGCGGGCGAGCGGTGCAGGTAGCTCTGGAGCACCGTCGCCACGTGGGCGTGGCCGCGGCGCCTCAGCTCGAGGAAGAGGTCGAGGATCCCGTCCACGTACCCGGAGCTCTCCATGTCCAGGCACATCGTGCCGCCCACCTCGCCGATGCGCCTGGCGAGGCCGTCGGCGAGCTCGAGCGCCAGCGCGGGGGAGACCCCGAGCCCCAGCTGCGTGGGCTTGACGCTGAAGTAGGGCTCGATGCCGGCGCCGTGCACGCCGTCGACGGCCGCCATGATGCGCGCCGCCGACTCGCGGGCCGCGGCCTCGGAGCTCACGAACTCGCCGAGGACGTCAACTATCACGCCCTTGCCCGAGCTCTCGACCGCCTTGAGCTTGGGCAGCGCCTGCTCGAGGTGCTGGCCGGCCACGAACCGGCCGACCCCCAGCCTCCAACCGTTCCTCGCGACGAAGCCCCTGACCCACCGGGCGTCGGCGGCGCCTAGGACGGCCCGGCGGTAGAGGTCGTCGAACCGCGACATACGGCGCCATCTTACCTAGGGCGACAGCGGCCTCCCGGCGCCACGCGGCGCGCGCCCTACACCCCCGAAAGTGTGACTGGGAGGAGTAGTAAGACTTCCGACAGCCCGCCTGGGAGCGCCGGCGATAGTCTTCCGCATGACGCGCGGCACGGTCCCGCATCCCCTCGCTCCGCGCTCGAGGGCCGTGTCTCGCGCCGCCCGAGGTGCGTCGATGTCGGAAGCCCGTAGCCACCGTGTACCCGGTGGGAGGAGAACTGCGTGAACCTGCTCTTCGTGCGCCACGGCGAGACCGACTGGGCGCTCGTGGAGTCTCGAGGGGCCAGGGGGTGGGCCAAGGACTTCGCGCCGCTTACCCAGCTCGGCAGGCTGCAGATCGACACCATAGCCCGCGACTACCGCCTGAAGGAGGCGGAGGCCATCCTCTGCAGCACCTTCACGCGCGCTCTCGAGTCGGGCGCCCGGCTCTCCAGGGCGCTCAACAAGCCGCTCTACGTCGAGCACGACCTGCACGAGTGGCTGCCCCAGAAGGACCCTCTGGCGGACTACGACGACCGCATGCTGGCAGAGGCCAAGAAGACCCTCTCCGGCACGGCCCCGCCGCCCGAGCCGGCGCCGTGGGAGAGCCTCGACGAGGTCCGCGCCAGGGTGCTCGCCGTGTTGCGCCGCTACAAGCGCTTCAACACGCTCATCGTGGTCACGCACGGGGTGGTCATCAGCAGCATCATCGGCGTCGACAGGCACGTCGAGCACGCCGAGATCGTGCCCTACACCCTCGACCTCGACGAGGAACCCACGCAGGCGGCGGTAAAGTCTCACCCGTGACATCGCGGGTGACGTTCCCTTACGCCGAAGCCATAGAGGGGCGCGTGGTGCGCCTGACCCCGCTCCAGTGGGACGACGTGCCCGCGCTGATGGAGATCGCCCGGGCCGCGCCCCACGAGTTCGACCTCACCTCCACGCCGCGCGACGACGCTGAGGGCAAGGCCTACTTCGAAGAAGCGCTCCGTGAGGTGGAGGCTGGCGCCGCCCACGTGGTGACCGTGTGGGACAGGGCCGGCAGGATCATCGGCACCTCGCGCCTACGGGCCTACGACAGGCGGCACAACCGCTGCGAGCTCGGCTACACCTGGTACCACCCCAGCGTCTTCCGGACCGCCGTCAACACCGAGTGCAAGCTGCTCCTGCTCGAGCTGGCGTTCGAGGGCCTGGGCGTCAACCGCGTCCAGATCCAGACGGACGCCAGGAACCTGCGCTCGCAGAAGGCGATACTCGCCCTGGGGGCCGAGTTCGAGGGCGTGCTGAGGCGGCACATGGTCGCCAAGGACGGCTACGTGCGCGACAGCGTCATCTTCTCGATCATCGACGCCACCTGGCCGTCCGTGCGGCTGCGCTTGCGCGAGCGGCTGGAAGAACGCCTCGCTCGGGACGCCGCCAACGCGGCTGGCTGAAGTTCGGTGCCGACGACGCAGGGGCGAACTCCCGGCGGGCGGCGCAACGAGAGGTCCCGGCCCGCGAGGGCCGGGACCTCGGCTTTGCGGTCAGATGCGGTCAGCGGATGCCGTGCAGGATCTCCTCGAGCCCCTCGGGGTCGGTGATGAAGACCTCCTTGGGCCTCGTCTCGATGACGCCCTCGTTCTCGAGCGCCTTGAGGGCGCGCGTGACCGTCTCGCGGGAGGTGCCGGCGAGGTTCGCCAGCTCCTGGTGGGTGAGCCGCACCAGCGCCCGCTCCTCGTCGAGGTCCACGACGCCGCCGCGGTAGAGACGCAGCAGCACGTAGGCCACGCGGCCTTGGGCGTCCTGGTAGGAGAGGACCTGCGACTCGTCGTCCATGCCCCTCAGCCTGGCCGCGAGCGTGCTGGTGAGGTTCAGGTTCATGGTCGGGTAGTCGGCCAGCAGGCGACGGAAGTCGTCGTTGAAGAGCAGGTAGCAGTGGACCTCGTTGAGCGTGGTCACCGTGGCGCTGCGGGTGGTCTGGCCGAGGAGCGCCATCTCCCCGAAGAACTCGGGCGGCTGCAGGATGGCCAGCGTCTTCTCGTGGCCGCCCAGGTCGACCTTCGAGAGCTTCACCAGGCCCTTGGCCATGATGTAGAGGGCCTCGCCCTTGTCGCCCTCTTGGAAGATGGTCGCGCCCGGCTCGAAGACCCGCTTGCGCACCGCCGAAGCTGCGATGTCGAGGGCCCGCTCAGGAACGCCGTGGAAGAGCGGAACCTTGGCTAGTTGCTCCTTGATCTCGGCGGCGCTCTCGCCTGTCATCTGACCTCCAACGGTGCCGCTATCGCGCGCGGTGCGGGCTTTCGCGGTTCGGCACGTATAGTACCAGCGTGGCGAGGGTCCTGGCGTGTGTCGGGGTGGAGCGCAGCTTCCGCACGCCAGCGGCGGCCGTCGAGGTGCTCCGCGGCGTCGACCTGACGGTTGCCCCGGGCGAGCTCGCCGTGGTGCTCGGCCCCAGCGGCTCGGGGAAGTCCACGCTGCTGCACGTCCTGGCCGGCCTGGACACGCCCGACGCCGGCGAGGTGTGGTGGGGCGAGACGGCGCTGAGCAGCCTGAACCGCTCGCGCCTGGCCGCGCTCCGCGCCCGCAGCGTCGGCCTCGTGTTCCAGCAGCACTACCTGCTCGAGGACCTCACGGCCCTGGAGAACGCGCTGCTTCCCATGCGGATCGTCGGCGAGGTCGACGAGGAGCGGGGGAGGGAGCTCCTAGAGCTCGTCGGGCTCTCGCACCGCGCGGACCACACGCCAGACAGGCTCTCCGGCGGCGAGCGCCAACGCGCCGCCGTGGCGCGGGCACTGGCCCTCGACCCGCCTTGCCTCATCGCCGACGAGCCCACCGGCTCGCTGGACAGGCAGAGGGCGCTGGAGGTCTTCAGGCTCCTGCGCGACCTGGCGGCCGACCGGGGCAAGGCCGTGCTGCTCGTCACCCACGACGAGACGTTGCTCCACGAGGCGCACGGCCGCGGCGGCCGCGTGTCGGTCTACAGGCTGGTGGACGGCGTCCTCGTGCCCGACGCGGTGCCGACCCCGGCCTGAACCGGCGGACCCGGTCTCAGCCGCCCGGCGCGGCCAACCTCAAGACACCGTGAAGTGGCCCCACCAGGCACTGTGATAACCTCCACATCGGACCGCACCGGTCAAACCCTGCCTCATGGGCGGGATGCACACCATGGAGGTGTCATGAGGAGACTCGTAACGGCTCTGCTGGCCCTAGCTCTGCTGGGGATGGCGAGCGCTCAGACCTTGGTTTACGGGGCCAGCGGGTTCCCGTCGTCGCTGGACGCCGTCGACTCGCAGGACGGCAACTCGCTCGTGGTCTCCGCGCAGATCACCGAGCGACTCGTGGACTTCGTCCCCGGCGGCACGGACCTGATCCCGGGCCTCGCCACCGAGTGGAGCGCCAACGAAGACGGCACCGTCTGGACCTTCAAGCTCCGTGAAGGCGTCAACTTCCACGACGGCACCCCCTTCAACGCGGAAGCCGTGAAGTTCAACATCGACCGCTGGAACGATCCCGCGCACCCCTTCAGCGGCCGTGACCAGGGCAAGACCTTCGTGCCCTGGGGCTGGGTCTTCGGCGGTCCCCTGGGCGAGGGCAACCTCATCCAGGAAGTGACGGTCACCGGCGAGTACGAGGTCCAGCTGACCCTCACCCAGCCCGCTCCGTTCCTCCCGGCCCTGTTCGCTGCCGTGTACTTCCAGTTCAGCAGCCCGGCCGCGATCGAGGCCAACGGCGTCTCCTACGGCACGCCGGGCGTCGGCGCCGTCGGCACCGGTCCGTTCAAGTTCGTCGAGTGGATCGAAGGCGAGCGCATCGTCCTCGAGCGCAACGACGACTACTGGGGCGGCCCGGCCCAGGTGGAGCGCGTGGTCTTCCGCGGCATCGCCGAGCCCACCGCCCGCCTCGCCGAGCTGCAGGCCGGCACGATCGACATCGCCGTGCTCCTCTCCGTGGACGACCTGGCGGCCATCGAGTCCGACTCGAACCTCAAGGTCATGATCCCGGCCTCCGAGCTCAACATCGGCTACATCGCGATGCACCAGGGCACCGAGCCGCTCGACAACGTGCTCGTCCGCCAGGCCATCGCCCACGCCATCGACCGCGAAGCCATCATCGACGCCTTCTACGGCGGCCTGGGCGTCGCGGCCAAGGGCTTCATCCCGCCGACCATGTTCGGCCAGCCCGAGCCGTGGCCGTACTCCTTCGACCCCGAGCGGGCCAAGGAGCTCCTCGCCGAGGCCGGCCTCGCCAACGGCTTCACCGTCGACTTCTGGTACATGCCGGTGAGCCGCCCGTACTACCCGGCTCCGCAGCCCATCGCCGAGACGATCGCCAGCTACCTGGCCGACGTCGGCATCCAGGTCAACCTGCAGACGGAAGACTGGACCACGTACCTGGCCGACTACCAGACCGGCAAGTTCGCCATGTACATGCTGGGCTGGAACGCCGACTACGCCGACCCCGACAACTTCCTCCTGACGTTCTTCGGCCCGTCGGCCGCCAGCGACCTCGGTTGGGACAGCCCCGAGACGGTCGACCTGCTCCAGCAGGCCCGCCAGGTGGCCGACCCCGACGTCCGCGCGGACCTCTACGCGCAGGCTGGCAACAACGTCGTGCGTGACGTGCCGATGATCCCCTTCGCGCACAACCGCACGCTGAACGCCACCAGGGCGAGCATCGACGGCTGGGTCCCCAGCCCGCTCGGTTACTCGTCCGTCAGCCTCCACCCGGTCACCAAGGCCGAGTAAAGCCTCGCTGACCGCGGTCGGGCGACCCTCAGGGGCCGCCCGACCGCCCATATCTGACGAGGGAACCGCTCTTTGACCGCTTACGTACTGCGCCGCGTCATCGGCCTCGTGCCGGTGCTCATAGGCGTCACCCTGCTGATCTTCTTCCTCACGCGCGTCATCCCCGGCGACCCGGCGACGGCGATGCTCGGCCAGCGCGCGGCGCCCAACCTGGTGCAGCGCCTGCGCACCGACCTGGGGCTCGACCGCCCGCTCTTCCTGAACGTCGCCAAGGTCCGCGAGACGGGCGACTGGCGCGGGCTGTTCGACAGCCAGTACTTCTCCTATATGTCCGGGCTGCTGCGGTTCGACCTAGGCCGGTCGATATACACGCTGATCCCCATAACCGAGAGCCTCAGGCACCGCTTCGCCGCCACGTTCGAGCTGACGCTGGCGGCGATGTTCCTGGCCGTGGCCGTCGGGGTGCCGGCGGGCGTCTTCGCGGCCACGCGCCGCGGCACGATCGCCGACACGTCGATCATGCTCCTCGCGCTATCGGGGGTCTCGTTCCCGGTCTTCTGGCTGGCCATCATCCTCATCTACGTCTTCGCGGTCACGCTCGGCTGGCTGCCGCCGTCGGGCCGCCTCTCCGTGAACATGTCGGTCGACCCCATCACCGGCCTCTACGTGGTCGATTCGCTGCTGCGCGGCAAGCTCACCGTGGCCGTCGACGCCCTCAGGCACTTGGTGATGCCCGCGCTGGCTCTCGGCACCATCCCGCTGGCCATAGTGGTGCGCATGACCCGCTCCGCGATGCTGGACGTGCTCGGCCAGGACTACGTGCGCACGGCGCGCTCCAAGGGCCTCAGCGAACGCCGCGTGGTGAGGGTGCACGCGCTCCGCAACGCGCTCCTGCCCGTCATCACGGTCATCGGCCTGTCGTTCGGGTCGCTGCTGTCAGGCGCACTGCTCACCGAGACCGTGTTCTCCTGGCCCGGCATCGGCCGCTGGGTGTACGACGCCATCGCCTCTCGCGACTACCCGGTCATCCAGGGCGGGGTGCTGTTCGTGTCCGTGATGTTCGCGCTCGTCAACCTGCTCGTCGACGTCACCTACTCGCTCATAGACCCGAGGATCCAGTACTCATGAGCGACACCGCAGCCACCGTCCCCGTCGCCAAGCCCGTGAGGGGCCGCTCGCTGGCCTCCGACGCCTTCCGGCGCTTCTTCAAGCACCCGACCGGCATCGTCGGGCTGATCATCGTCGCGTTCTTCGTCCTCATCTCGCTGTTGGCGCCGGTCCTCAAGCCCTACGACGCCGCGCGCGACCGCGACCTGCGGGCCCGCCTGGCGCCGCCCAGCGCCCAGCACTGGTTCGGTGCCGACGAGCTGGGCCGCGACCAGTTCACGCGCGTCTGGCACGGCGGCCGGATCAGCCTGCGCGTCGGCTTGCTGGCCGTGGCCTTCGCGGCCGTCACCGGCACGCTACTGGGCCTGGCCTCCGGCTACGTAGGGGGCTGGCTCGACACCTTCGTTGTGTGGCTGATGGACATCGTGCTGGCGTTCCCCGGGGTGCTGCTGGCCATCGTCATCGTGGCCACCCTGGGGCCGAACCTGACCAACGCCCTCATCGCCATCTCCGTCACGCAGGTGCCGCTCTACACGCGCATCGTCAGGTCGGTCGTGCTGTCGGTGCGCGAGACCGAGTACGTGCAGGCGGCCAAGGCTCTCGGCACCAACCCGGTCGGCGTCGTCTTCAAGCATGTCCTGCCCAACAGCATGTCGCCGCTCATCGTCCAGCTCACGCTCTCGGTGGGCACGGCGATCCTCGACGTGGCGGCCCTCGGCTTCCTCGGGTTAGGCGCGCAGCCGCCGCAGCCCGAGTGGGGCCTGATGATCCGCGACGGCTTCACCCAGTTCGTGCGGGCGCCGTGGATGTCGATATTCCCCGGCATCGCCATCTTCCTCTCGGTGGTGGGGTTCAACCTGCTCGGAGACGCGATAAGGGACGTCCTCGACCCACGCCTGCGGGACAGCTGAGGTGGCAGCTCCGGGCGCCAGCTCCGCCCTGGAGGGGCCGCTGGTCCTCCGACCCAGGTTCGTCGGGCGCGTGTGGGGCGGCGGCAACCTGCCGGCGCTACTCGGCGAGCACGAGGCGGCCGCCGGGCCTGAGCCGGTGGGGGAGGCCTGGCTGGCCGACGGCGCCAGCGTCGTCGCGTCCGGCCCTCTCGCCGGCGCCACCGTGGACGAGCTAGCCGCGCGGCACGGCGAGGCGCTGGTGGGCACGCTGACGGTCGCCAGGTACGGCCGCCGGCTGGCCCTGCTGATCAAGCTCCTCGACGCCGTCGAGGACCTCTCCGTCCAGGTGCACCCCGACGACGCCTACGCGCTGAAGCACGAGGCCGGCACCGCCTTCCTCGGCAAGACCGAGGCCTGGTACGTCCTGAGGGCGGCCCCCGGGGCGTACGTGCGCCGCGGCTTCGTGCGTGACGTCTCCATGCAAGAGGTGCGGGCCGCGGCCCTCGACGGCACGCTCGTCCACCTGCTCAGGCTGGTCCCCGTGGGACCGGGAGACGTGGTCGTGAACCCCGCCGGCACCGTGCACGCCGTGGGCGCCGGCCTGCTCCTGTACGAGGTGCAGCAGTCGAGCGACCTCACCTACAGGCTCTTCGACTACGGCCGCACCGACGCCTCCGGCAGGCCTAGGCCGCTGCAGCTCGACAAGGCGCTGGACGTGGCGGACCTGAGCGAGGCGCCCGCTGAGCTGCCGCGCCCTCCGGAGCCGGCGCCGGGCGCCTGGCGGCGGCTCGTGTCGCGCCCCGAGTTCGTGCTCGACGCCTTGCGCGTGGCTCCCGGCCGGGGCGCCGGAGCCGCCACGACGGAGGAGAGCTGCCACCTGCTCACGGTGGTGGACGGCGAGGCGCGCCTCCAAGCCGGCGCAGAGGATGTGCGGCTGGGCATGGGAGCGACCGTGCTGCTGCCGGCCGTGATGGGCCCGTACACGCTGACCGGCGACGGCGAGGTCCTGCGCGCCGCGGTGGAGCGCCGCTAGCCTCTTCCCACACTCAGCAAGAGAGCGGCCGCGCTCCCTGAGGGGCGCGGCCGCTGCGTTCGTTCGCCGGCTGGCTACAGGCTCAGGCGCTGGGCGCCGTCCCGGCGCCCGGCCTGTCGTCGATGGGCGGCACGAAGGCTGAGGGCTGGCCGTCATCCTCGACGAGCATGACGTCGAGGACCTCGCGGAAGCCGCTGACGGTGATGACCTCGAGGTCGGCGAGGATGGCCTCGGGGACCTCCTCCAGGTTGGCCTCGTTCTCCTTGGGCAGGATCACGGTCTTGATGCCCGCCTGGTGGGCCGCCAGGAGCTTCTCCTTGACGCCGCCGATGGGCAGCACGCGCCCGCGCAGCGTGATCTCGCCGGTCATGGCGACGTCGCCGCGGACCTTGCGGCCCGTGAGGGCGCTGACCACCGCGGTGGCCATGGCGATGCCGGCGGAGGGGCCGTCCTTGGGCGTGGCGCCCTCCAGCACGTGCACGTGCAGGTCGTGCTTCTCGTAGAAGTCGGCGGGGATGCCGAACTCGTCGGAGTTGCGGCGCAAGTAGGCGATGCCCGCCTGGGCGCTCTCCTTCATGACGTCGCCGAGCTGGCCGGTGAGGGTCACGTTGCCCTTGCCCGGCATGACGACGGCCTCGATGTCGAGCGTCACGCCGCCCACGCTGGTCCAGGCCAGGCCGTGGGAGAGGCCGACCTGCGGCTCCTTCTCGGCCTTCTCGTCCCGGAAGGGCGGCACGCCGAGGAGCTCGCGCACCTTGACGTCGTCGATGACCTTCTTCTCCTCCCAAGGCTCCTCGAGGTAGGCCTTGGCCATCTTGCGCGCCGCCTTGGCGATGAGCCTGTCGAGGTTGCGCACCCCGGCCTCACGCGTGTACTCGGTGACGATGCGCTTGATGGCGGAGTCGGTGACCTCGAGGCGCTCCTCCAGGCCGTGGTCCTTCAGCTGCCGCGGCACCCGGTAGCGCCTGGCGATCTCGATCTTCTCGGGCAGCGTGTAGCCCGGGATCTGGATGACCTCCATGCGGTCGAGGAGCGGCCGCGGGATGGTGGAGAGCGTGTTCGCCGTGGTGACGAACATGACCTTCGAGAGGTCGTAGGGGATCTCGAGGTAGTGGTCGACGAAGGCGTTGTTCTGCTCGGGGTCGAGGACCTCGAGCAGGGCGGAGGACGGGTCGCCCCGGAAGTCGGCCGTCATCTTGTCGACCTCGTCGAGCAGGAAGACGGGGTTGACGGTGCCGGCCGTCTTCATGCCCTGGATGATGCGGCCGGGCAGGCTGCCGATGTAGGTGCGGCGGTGGCCGCGGATCTCGGCCTCGTCTCGCACGCCGCCCAGGCTCATCCGCACGAACTTGCGGTTGAGGCTGCGGGCGATCGACTTGCCGAGGCTCGTCTTGCCCACGCCGGGCGGGCCCACCAGGCAGAGGATGGGCGCCTTGTAGTCGGAGTCCTTCTTGTCCTTCGTGAGCTGCCTGACCGCCAGGAACTCGACTATGCGCTCCTTGGGCTCCTCGAGGGCGTAGTGGTCTTCGTCGAGGACCTCCTGGCTGTGCTTGACGTCCAGGCGCTCCTCGTCCATCTCCGCCCAGGGGAGGTCGAGGATGGTGTCCAGGTAGGTGCGCACGACGGTGGCCTCGGGCGAGCCGGCGGCCATCTTCTCGAGGCGGTCGATCTCCTTGAGCGCGCGCTCGCGCGCGTGCTCGGGCATCGCCTTCTCCTCGACCTTCTTGCGCAGCTCCTCGGTCTCGGAGGCCTCGTCGTTGCCCAGCTCCTTCTGGATGGCCTTCATCTGCTCGCGCAGGAAGTACTCGCGCTGGTTCGAGTCCATCTGCTGCTTGACGCGAGCGGAGATCTGCTTCTCGGTCTCGAAGCGCTCGAGGTCGCGCGTCAGGAACCCGTAGACGAGCTCCAGGCGCTTGGCCACGTCGGCCTCCTCGAGGGCGGCCTGCTTGTCGGCCACGTCCCAGGTGGAGTACTTGGCGATGAGGTCGGCCAGCGGGCCGGCCTCCTTCATGCCCCTGAGGTTCTCGAGGTGGAACGAGTCGAGCCTGAGGTTCTTGTTCTGCTGCGCGTACTCGCCGAACGCCGACTTCACCTGGTCGACCAGCGCCTGCGTGCGAGGCACGGTGGCGTCGGCGGTGACCTCGGGGACGGTGGAGACGCGCGCCCTCAGCGAGGGGCCCGGCAGGTACTCGTCGATGCGGGCGCGTTCGCGGCCCTCGACGAGCACCTGCAGCGTGTCGTTCGGCAGCCTGATGACCTGCTTGATGACGGCCAGCGTGCCGACCGAGTAGAGGTCGTCGCCGGTGGGGTCGTCGACCCTGGCGTCGCGCTGGACGACCAGCACGACCCTGTTGTCCCCCGCCTGCGCCTCCTCCAACGCGCGCTTCGACTTGGGCCGTCCTACGTCGACGTTCTCGAGCGTGCGCGGCAGCACGACCTGCGTGCGCAGCGCGATGACGGGTAGCTCCCAATCCATGGCCCAAGTAGAACCCCGCGCCGGCACGCCACTCCGTAAGGTGGCTGACTACCGGCGCGGCCCGTAAGCTGGCTTACGAATGTGGTTCAGGCCCGTCCTGGACGCGTTCCCTGCGCTCACGAGACGGTCGCAGGGCGTCAGACGTCGAGCGTCACGCCGAGCTCGGGGCAGCGCACACGGCGGCCGGCGGCGCGCTGCGCCGCGGCGAAGGCGTCCATCGCCTCCGGATCGCCGTGGACGAGCAGCAGCTCCGCCTCAGGGGAGGCCGCCACGAACGCCTCCAGGTCGGCGCGGTCGGCGTGGGCGGAGAAGCCGCCTATGGTGTGGATGCTGGCCCTCACGGCGATCTCCTCGCCGAAGATCCTCACCGAAGTGGCGCCGTCGACGAGGGCGCGGCCCAGCGTGCCCTTGGCCTGGTAGCCGACGATGACCACGCTGGCCTGCGGGCGCCAGAGGTTGTGCTTCAGGTGGTGGAGCACGCGCCCGCCGGTCATCATCCCGGACCCAGCCAGGATGACCGCGCCGCCCTGGATCTCGTTCAGCCCCTTGGACTCCTCCGTGGAGAGGGTGAAGCGGAGGGAGGGCGGCGTGAACGGGTCGCCGCCGCGCGCGAACACCGTGGCCACCTCCGGCTGCAGCTCGGCCAGGCCGTCCCGGTAGATGCGGGTGACACGCGTGGCCATCGGCGAGTCTAGATAGACCGGTACGTCCGGTATCGCGCCCAGCGCCTTGAGCCTGTACAGCTCGTACAGGACCTGCTGCGCCCGTTCCACGGCGAACGTGGGGATGACGACGTTGCCGCCTGCCTCCAAGGCGCGGCCGATGACCGAGGCGAACTCCACCCTGGTGTCCTCGAGCGACCGGTGCGTGCGGTCGGCGTAGGTGCTCTCGAGGACTATCGCGGAGGCGCCGGCGGGCGGGTCGGCCGTGGGGTGCAGCGAGCTCTGCCTGTTGCCGAGGTCGCCGGAGAAGACCAGGCGCCGCCCCTCGGCCTCCACCACCAGGTACGCGCTGCCGATGATGTGACCGGCGCGCCGGAACGTGACCCTCACGCCCGGCGCGGCTTCGAGAGGCGCGTCGTAGGCGACCGGCTGGAAGCGGGAGATGGCCGCCTGGGCGTCGTCGACGGTGAAGAGCGGGCCCTGCACCTCGTGCGCGCGGCCGGCGCGCATGGCCTTGCGCAGCGTGCGCTCGTGGTCCTCCCGCTGCAGCTCGGCCGCGTCGCGCAGGATGATCGCGGCGATCTCCCTGGTGGCCGCCGTGGCGAGGAACGGGCCCTTGTAGCCGAGCCGCGCGAGCAGCGGCAGGCGTCCCACGTGGTCGAGGTGCCCGTGCGTCACCAGCACGGCGTCGAGCGCCGCGGGGTCGAAGGGGAGGCGCCCGGCGTTGAGCGCCTCCAGCTCCGCCGGGCCCTGGAACAGGCCGCAGTCGACGAGCACCCGCGCGCCGCCCGCCTCGAGGAGGTGGCAGCTCCCCGTGACGGTGCGCGCCGCGCCGGCGCTCGTGAGCCTCATGCCACCGCCCAGGTGAGCCGCCCACCGGAGAGGCGCGCCTCGACGCGCCCCGTCTCGCGCAGGTGGGTCAGGTACGCGGAGACCGTGCAGAGGTTCAGGTGGTACCTGGCGAGGTCCTCCATGGCCAATCCCAAAGTCTCGCCGACCCGCGCCAGGACGTCCTCGCTGGAGGCGCCGTCGCAGGCGGCCAGCACGGCCTCCTCGGCGCGAGCGATGGCGGCGGCGTTGGCCGCGACCATGCCGGCCACGTCCTCGGTGGCCTCCCCGTGGCCGGGGAGCACGACGCGGGCGCCGCTGCCGGCCACCACGTCGTGGGCGGCCTTCTGCGCCCCTATGTCCTGGCCGAACGGCAGGGGGTAGCGCTCCAGCGTCGCCGCGCCGAACACGGCGTCGCTCGCCAACAGCACGTCGTCGACCTTGACGGCGAGCATCCGGTGGGCGTGCCCGCGGACGTCGAGCAGCTCGAGACGCACGCCGGCCAGCTCGAGCGGGCCTGCCTCGACCTCGAAGTGGACGGGCGAGGGCTTGGCCTGCAACCACTTGCTCGTCATCTCGACGGGCGGCTTGGCGCCGTGGAACAGGTAGACGGGCTCCAGGTACGGCGCGCGGATGATGGAGGCCTCGATGGGCGGAGCGTAGACGTGGACGTCCGGGTACTGGCGCACCAGGTACTCGTTGCCGCCGAAGTGGTCGGCGTGGCTGTGGGTGCTGATGATCGCCGCGGGCCTGAGCCCCATCTCGTCGAGGGCGCGCCTGATGCGCTTGCCCGCGTCCGAGTCCTGCCCGCTGTCGACGATCACGGCCTGGCCGCCATCGCCCACCACCAGGGCGCAGTTGACTGCCCCGGCGAGGGCGTAGACGCGTTCCGAGAGCTGGACGGGTGGCTCTTTCGCCATGCCCAACGCTAACAGGCCGGGCTCAGGCGCGAGCGTCCGGCCCGGCGGGGGGCGCGCATACTGCAGCGAGGCGCCGGGAGGCGGCCCGCCCATCGGCCGCTGGCGCCCCTATATGTAAGAGGTCAACCCGCCCTGGCCAGGCGCGCTAGGTAGAAGCCGTCGAGGCCGCCCACGGGAAGGAGGTACGCGCCCACGCGCGCGGGCACCAGGGCTTCGGCCAGGCCCATGACGGGCAGGGGCTCGAAGGCGGGCTCGGAGCGCAGGAGCGCCTCGACCTGCTCGACGCCCTCCTCCGGGGTGAGCGAGCAGACGGCGTAGTGGAGCACGCCCCCGGGCTTCACCACGCGGGCCGCGGCGCGGAGCATCGCCGCCTGGGTATGCGCCAGGCGCTCCAAGTCCTCTGAGCGCAGGCGCAGCTTGATCTCCGGGTGGCCGCGCAGGGTTCCGGTGCCGCTGCAGGGCGCGTCGAGGATCACCTTGTCGCCCGGCTCGGCCCCGTCCGGAGGCCAGCCTTGGGTTAGGTCGGCGACGACGTGCTCGACCTCGAGCCCCAGGCGCGCCAGGTTCCTCCTCGCGGCCTTGGAGCGCTTCTCGGAGAGCTCGACGGCCACCACCCGCGCACCGCTGGCGGCCAGCGTGGCGGTCTTGATGCCCTGTCCAGCCGCGAGGTCGTAGACGAGGTCGCCGGGGCGCGCCTCCAGCGACCTGGCCACGTGGAGCGAGGAGGGGTTCTGCGGCTGTACCAGCCCCTCCTGGAAGGCCCGAAGAGCCGCGAGCGGCTGTGGGCAGCGCACCGACAACGACCGCGGCCACTCGCCCGCGCCCTCGGCCAGCCCGAGCTCCGGCCCCGGCCTCACCTCGCACGCCTGCTCGCGTAGAGCCCGCTCGGCACGCTCGTCGAACGCCGTGAGCCACAGCGGCTCGGGCTCCAGCATCCCGCGCGCGGCGGCCACGGCCGCGTCCCGGCCCAGGGCCGCTTGGAACCGGTCGAAGAGCCACGCGGGGAGCGACAGGTCTCGCTCGGGGTCAGGGTCTCCGTCCGGCTCGCCTGCCGGCGCCTCACGCGCCAGGCGCCTGAGGACGGCGTTGGCCACGCCGGCGTGGCGGCGGCTCACGGCCTTCACCTCGTCCACCCAGGCGCTCACCGCGGCGTAGGCAGGGGTGCCGCGCCACAGGAGCTCGTAGGCGCCGATGCGCAGCGCGGCCCGTACCGCCGCAGGGAGCTTCTCGGGCTCCGCGAGCATGGGGGAGAGCCTGGCGTCGATGGCCAGCAGGCGGCGCACGGTGCCGTAGGCGAGGTCAGCGGCGAGCGAGCGGTCGTGCCCCTCCAGGCCGGCTGAGTCGACGGCCTGCGAGATCGCCCGCGACAGGTAAGCGCCTTCGAGGCACAGCAAGACGGCGGCGAGCGCCACGGAACGGGCGCTCGCCCCAGCTTCCTCGCGCTCGGCGCCCGTGGGCGCCGGGGTCACTCGCGAGGTTCCTTGTAAGACTCCACGGCGAACCTGACGGCGGTGCGTTCCTCGTCGTGCAGCTCGAGCTTGACGAAAGAGGGGGTGGTCACCAGGCCGAGACCGTCGGCCTGGATGTACGAGCGTGCGATGGCGATTGCTTTGACCGCCTGGTTGACGGCGTGAGGCCCGATAGCCTGGACCTCCACCTCACCCTCGTTGCGAAGCAGGGCGGCGATGGCTCCCGCAACCGAGTTCGGCCGTGACGAACCAGACACACGAAGGATTTCGATGGCCTAACCTCCCCGCCTGAGACCGCGTGCCACAGTGTGCATCATCATCAGCCAACGCGCAACTGCGCCGGTCACGCGGTTCCGGGGCGCTTGTTGACACTTTCACGAGCACTGCATATACTCCCCGGCAATGACAGGACGGCCCCTCGGTATCGCGTTCGCGATCGGCCTGCTACTAGGTCGAAGGGGTCGAGCCTGCTGACCGTGTAGGTCGGTCTTCGGCTACATCGGCCCCGCCGCACCCGAACAGGGCGGCGGGGCTTCTTCGTAGGACGCGGGAGGTACGGGTGAAGGGTTCAGAAGTCGTGATGAAGATGCTCGAGAGGCACGGCGTCAAGGTCGTGTTCGGGCATCCTGGCGGGGCCATAATGCCGATCTACGACGCTCTGTACGACTCGAGCGTCAAGCACGTGCTGGTGAGGCACGAGCAGGGCGGCGCCCACATGGCCGACGCCTACTACAGGGCCTCGGGGAAGGTGGGGGTGTGCTTCGCCACCTCGGGCCCGGGGGCCACGAACCTCGTCACCGGCCTAGCCACCGCCCACATGGACTCGTCGGCCGTCGTCGCCATCACCGGCAACGTGGTCACCAGCCTCATCGGCACCGACGCCTTCCAGGAGGCCGACGTCTACGGCATCACCGGCCCCGTCACCAAGCACAACTTCCTGGTGAAGAACGTGGCCGACCTCCCGCGGGTGATCACGGAGGCGTTCCACATCGCCTCCACGGGCCGCCCAGGGCCTGTGCTGGTCGACGTGCCCAAGGACGTGCAGCTAGCGGACTACGACGGCCCCCTCGAGGCCGAGATCGACCTGCCCGGCTACCGTCCCACCTACGTGGGCAACGCCCGCCAGATCGAGAGGGCAGCCGAGGCCATCAAGAAGGCCGAGCGCCCCGTGATGATCGTGGGCGGCGGCGGCCAGGTGGCGCCCGAGGAGGTGGCGGCGTTCGTCGAGCAGACGGGCATCCCCGTCATCACCACGCTGATGGGCATCGGCGCGTTCCCGCCAGGACGGCAGGAGTCGCTCGGCATGCCGGGCATGCACGGCACCGTCACGGCCAACCGCGCCATCACCAACTGCGACCTGATCCTCGGCGCCGGCCTGCGCTTCGACGACCGCGTGACCGGCAAGGTCAGCCGCTTCGCGCCGAACGCCACGGTCGTCCACATCGACATCGACCCCGCCGAGATCTCGAAGCTCGTGAAGGCGCACGTGCCCGTCGTCGGGGACCTGCGCGACGTGCTGCCTCGCCTCAAGGCCCAGCTGCCGCGCCTCGCGATCGAGCCGTGGCGTGAGCAGCTGGCGGCGTGGAAGGCCAAGTACCCCGAGCGCTACAAGGCCGACAAGGGGCTCGTCTCGCAGGAGGTCATCCAGATGCTCCGCGAGGCGGCGGGCGATTGCATCGTCTCCACCGAGGTAGGGCAGCACCAGATGTTCGCGGCCCGCCTCTTCCCGACGACTAAGCCTCGCAGCTTCATCACCTCCGGCGGCCTGGGCACCATGGGCTTCGGGCTGCCCGCGGCCATCGGCGCGGCCTTCGCCAGGCCCGGCGAGCGCGTGGTGTGCGTGGCCGGCGACGGCAGCGTCCAGATGAACATCCAGGAGCTAGCCACCCTGGCCAAGCACCGCCTGCCGGTGGTCATCGCGATCCTCAACAACGGGATGCTGGGGATGGTCAGGCAGTGGCAGGAGCTCTTCCACGCCCAGCGTTACTCGGAGGTGTACCTCGCCGACTCGAACCCCGACTTCGCCAAGCTGGCGGAGGCGTACGGCATCGAGGGGCACAACGTCTTCGACCGCGAGCACGCCAAGCGGGTCATCCCCGAGGCGCTGGCCAAGGACGGCCCCGTGCTCCTCAACTTCTTCGTCTACGAGGCCGAGAAGGTGTGGCCTATGGTGCCGGCCGGCGCCGGCGTCGACGAGATGATCATCGGCGACCAGGAGCCCGAGTTCGCCGACAGCGCACCCGTGCGCGAGGAGGTGCCGGCGTGAGCCGACGCCTCGCCGCCGCGGAGGTCCAGCCGTGACCGTCTCCCGCCACGTGCTCTCCGTCACCGTGCGCGACCAGCCGGGCGTGCTCCTCCGCATCGCCGGCCTGTTCGCCCGGCGCGGCTACAACATCGAGTCGCTCTCGGTGGCCCAGACCGAGCGGCCGGGCCTCTCGCGCACCACGTTCGTGGTCACCGGCGAGGACGCCACGGTCGAGCAGGTCACCAAGCAGCTGCAGAAGCTCATCGACGTGCTCACCGTGGTGGACCACTCCGGCTCCGACTACGTGAGCCGCGAGCTGATGCTCATCAAGGTGGCCGTCAGGTCGCCGGACGACAGGGTGGAGATCCGCCAGATCGCCCAGGACTTCAGGGCGCGCATCGTCGACGTCGCCAGACAGGCCCTGGTCTTCGAGGTGACCGGCGACGAGCGCAAGCTTCAGGCGTTCATCAACCAGATGAGGCCCTTCGGGATCGTCGAGCTCGTGCGCACCGGCATGGTGGCCTTGGAGCGCACCGAGCAGGAGGAGAAGGAGAGGGGGCGAGCCAAGGCCGCATGAGACCAGAGAAGCGGACCTAGGCGCCCGACGCGCCTCCAGCGACAGAGAAGCCGACCACGCGAGCACGAGACCCAAGCCCCGGGACGGGGCGAGACGGAAGGGAACACCAGATGGCGAAGATCTTCTACGAAGCGGATGCCAACCTCGACGACCTCCAGGACCAGACCATCGCGGTCATCGGCTACGGCTCCCAAGGCCACGCCCACGCCCTGAACGCCCGCGACTCGGGCTGCGACGTCGTCGTGGGCCTGCGCCGCGGGTCCAACTCCTGGGCCGCCGCCGAGGCCGCCGGCCTCAAGGTGATGGAGGTCGCCGAAGCCGCTGCCGCCGGCGACATCGTGATGATCCTCCTGCCCGACGAGGTGCAGGGCAAGGTCTACCGCGAGCAGATCGAGCCGCACATCAAGCCCGGCAACGCCCTGGCGTTCGCCCACGGCTTCAACATCCACTTCCACCAGGTCACGCCGCCGAAGTCCGTCGACGTCTTCATGGTCGCACCCAAGGGCCCCGGCCACCTCGTGCGCCGCACCTACCGCGAAGGCGGCGGCGTGCCGTGCCTCCTGGCCGTCCACCAGGACGCCACGGGCAACGCCCACCGTCGCGGCCTGGCCTACGCCAAGGCCATCGGCGGCACCCGCGGCGGCGTCGTGGAGACCACGTTCAAGGACGAGACCGAGACCGACCTCTTCGGCGAGCAGGCCGTCCTCTGCGGCGGCCTCACGGCGCTGATGCAGGCTGGCTTCGAGACCCTCGTCGACGCCGGGTACCAGCCCGAGCTCGCGTACTTCGAGTGCGTGCACGAGATGAAGCTGATCGTCGACCTCATCTACGAGGGCGGCTTCGAGAAGATGCGCCACTCGATCTCGAACACGGCCGAGTACGGCGACTACGTGACCGGCAAGAAGATCGTCACCGAGCAGACGCGCGCCGCCATGCGCGAGGTCCTCGCCGACATCCGTTCGGGCGCGTTCGCCCGCGAGTTCCTCCTCGAGAACCAGGTGGGCCAGCCGACCCTCAAGACCGGCAGGCGCAACTCCGCCGACTCGCAGATCGCCAAGGTCGGCTCCCAGCTCCGCAAGATGATGCCGTTCATCGGCCGCAAGGAAGAGGTGGAGGAGGGGCCGCAGGAGGTAACCGCATGAACTACGTGCGGTTCTTCGACACGACCCTGCGAGACGGCGAGCAGAGCCCGGGCGTCGCGCTGAACACGGCGCAGAAGCTCGAGATCGCTCATGCGCTCGCCCGCCTCGGGGTGGACGTGATCGAGGCCGGCTTCCCCATAACCAGCCAGGGTGACTTCGAGTGCGTGCGGGCCATCGCCACGGAGGTCGATGGCCCCATCATCTGCGCGCTCGCGCGCACGCACACCGCCGACATAGACAGGGCAGCCCAGGCCGTCGAGCCCGCCAAGCGGCCGATGATCCACATCTTCACCTCGGCCAGCGACGTGCACCTCGAGCACATGCTCAGGAAGACGCGCGACGAGGTGCTGGAGCTCTCCGACCACATGGTCCGCTACGCGCGGAACTACGCCGAGGAGGTGGAGTTCAGCGCCCAGGACTGCATGCGCGCCGACCCGGCGTTCGTGTACGCGCTGGTAAGCACGGCCATCGCCGCCGGGGCGACGACGGTCAACATCCCGGACACCACCGGCTACGGCACGCCGCAGGAGTACGGGGACCTCATCCGCTCGATCTTCGCCAACGTGCCCGAGGCCAGGAACGTGCGCATCAGCACGCACTGTCACGACGACCTCGGCATGGCCGTGGCCAACTCGCTGGCGGCCGTCGAGGCCGGCGCCACGCAGGTGGAGGCCACCATCAACGGCATCGGCGAGCGCGCCGGCAACACCTCCCTGGAGGAGGTGGCCATGGCGCTCTACACGCGCGCCGACCACTACGGCGTGAAGATCGGCATCAACACGCGCGAGATCTACCGCGTGAGCAAGCTCGTCGAGCGGCACACCGGCATGCTCGTGCCGGCCAACAAGGCCGTGGTGGGGGAGAACGCCTTCGCCCACGAGTCGGGCATCCACCAGGACGGCGTGATCAAGCACCGCGAGACGTACGAGATCATGAACGCCGAGCTGGTGGGCCGCGACGCCGGCGTGCTGGTGATGGGCAAGCACTCCGGGCGGCGCGCCTTCCGCAAGACGCTCGAGGACCTGGGCTACCTGAACGTGGCCGACGAACGGCTCAACGCCGTGTTCCAACGCTTCAAGGACCTCTGCGACCGCAAGACGCGCGTCACCAACGAGGACATCAGGGCCCTCATGGACGACGAGGCCGGGCGCGCCGCCGAGGCCTACAGGCTCAAGAGCGTCCAGTTCCAGTCGGGCACGAACATGGTCCCCGTGGCCACCGTGACGCTGGAGACCGACACGGGCCCCGTCACGCTGGCCGCCACCGGCGACGGCCCCGTGGACGCCGTCTACCACGCCATCGAGGCCATCACCGGCCTCTCGCTCGAGCTCGACTCCTACGACCTGCGCAGCGTCGGCTCGGGCAAGGACGCCCTTGGCGAGGTGACGATCCGCGTGCGGCACGACTCGCGGCTCGTGCAGGGCCGCGGGCTGTCGACGGACATCGTCGAGGCCTCCGCCAAGGCGTACGTGGACGTCCTCAACAAGCTGGCCTCCGGCCAGGTGAAGGTGGCGGGCGCTGCCCACGTCGAACCCCTGGTGGCGGGCGACTGAGTCGCTGAACCTGTCTGGGTGTAATCAGTCAGTAAAGCACATGCGCGAGCGCCGCGCCCATCGTAGGGCGCGGCGCTTGACACAGCTTCCCTGCGGCCATTACCGTTTCCTCCAACGTTCGGCCGGGTACCGCGCGAACGACCAGCGCGCCGCGACGAATCGTCCGCCTTACAGACGCCGACTGCCGCGTCAACGTTGCGCCGTCAGGGTCGGCCTGCCAGTTAGAGGAGCAGCGACCAGCGGGCGCCGAGGCTTCCCCAGAGGGTCCGGGAGGTTACGTGCCTGTGTGGTCTGACTTCACGAAGCTAAGTTGGCCTAACGAGCGCGACGCTTGCGGCGTCGGCTTCGTCGCCCACCTGGGCGGCCGCGCGTCGCACGACGTGCTCGCTCACGGGCTCACCGCCTTGGCGAACCTAGCCCACCGCGGCGCCGTGAGCGCCGACGGCAAGACTGGCGACGGCGCCGGCGTCCTGACCCAGGTCCCGCACCGCCTCTTCAGGCGCGAGCTCGAAGCGCGCGGGATCCGCCTGGACAGGGACCGCGACCTGGCGGTGGGCGTCTTCTTCGTGGCCAACGACGCCCCGGCGGACCGCGTGTTCGCCCTCGTGAAGGACGAGCTGGCCCGCAGCCCCCTGGAGACCCTCGCGTGGCGCACCCCGCCAACCGACCCCGAGGCGCTGGGCGAGCAAGCCCGCGCCCGCCTGCCGGAGATCCGCCAGGTGCTGCTGCGCCGTCCGCGGTGGCAGGGCGAGGACGCCTTCGAGCGCACCCTCTACCTGACGCGCAAGCGCATCGAGAGGCGCCTGCGCGACGCCGGCGTCGGGCGGGCGTACGTCTGCTCGCTCTCTAGCCGCACGGTCGTCTACAAGGGCCTCATGGCGGCGTCGCAGCTCGAGCGCTTCTACCTCGACCTCGCCGACCCCGACTACGAGACGGCCATCTGCGTGTTCCACCAGCGCTACAGCACCAACACGGTGCCGCGCTGGTCGCTGGCACAACCGTTCCGCCTGCTAGCCCACAACGGCGAGATCAACACCCTGCAAGGCAACGTGAACTTCATGCGCGCCCGTGAGCCCCGGCTCACGGGCCGCGTCTGGGGCGACGAGGTCAAGGACCTCGTGCCGGTGATCGAGGAGGGCGGCTCCGACTCCGGGGCGCTCGACAACGCCCTCGAGCTGCTGACCCTCTCGGGGCGCGACCTGCCGCACGCGCTGATGATGCTCATCCCCCAGGCGTACGAGAACGACGCCGAGGTGAGCCCCGACCTGCGCGGGTTCTACGACTACCACTCCACCCTCATGGAGCCTTGGGACGGCCCCGCCGCGCTGGCGGTGTCCGACGGCCGCTACGCGGTGGCGGCCCTCGACCGCAACGGCCTGCGCCCGCAGCGCTACTGGCTCACCGCCGACGACCTCCTGGTCGTGGCTTCCGAGGCGGGCGTGCTGCCCTCCGAGGAGATGCGCGTCATCGAGCGCGGCCGCCTCGGACCCGGCCGGATGATCGCCGTCGACACGCTCGAGGGCCGACTGCTGCGCGACGACGAGATCAAGGCCCGCTACGCCGGCAGGCGCCCCTACGGCACGTGGGTGGAGCGCTACCGCGTGGCCCTCGAGACGGCGCCAGCTGCTGGGGACGAGGACCTCGACCTCACGTCCCTCCGGCGGGCCCAGCAGGTGTTCGGCTACCACGCCGAGGAGTACGACAGGATCTTCGAGCCCATGGCCGTGCGCGGCGAGGCGCCCCTCGGCTCGATGGGCGACGACACGCCGCTGGCGGCGCTGTCGGGCCTGCCCCAGCTCACCTACGGCTACTTCAAGCAGCGCTTCGCGCAGGTGACGAACCCGCCCATGGACCCGCTGCGCGAGAAGGTCGTCATGTCCCTCGCCACGGTCCTGGGGCCGCGCGCCAGCGTGCTCGACGAGGAGCCCGAGGCCGCGCGCGTCATGCGCTTCCCGGGCCCGGTCATCGACGCGCCCACGCTCGAGGCGCTGAAGTCCCAGTCGGTGCTCGCCACGGCCGTGCTCGACTGCACGTTCCCCGTCGCCTCCGGACAGAAGGGCCTCGAGCGGGCCCTCGAGGAGCTGGCCGACAGGGCGCAGGACGAGGTGGCGTCCGGCGTCTCGGTGCTCATCCTCTCCGACAGGAGCTACGGCGCCGAGAGGGCGCCCATCCCGATGCTCCTGGCCGTGGGCGCCGTGCACCACCGCCTCCTGCTCGTCGGGCGCCGCACCCGGGCCGCCATCGTCTGCGACACGGGCGAGCCGCGCGAGGACCACCACTTCGCCTGCCTCATCGGCTTCGGCGCCGCGTTGGTGCACCCCTACCTGGCGCTGGAGACCGTGAAGGACGTGGCCAAGGGCGGCAAGGGCTGGGACCCGGTCGACCCCGAAGCGGCCGTGGCCTCGTACGTCGCGGCCGTCGAGAAGGGCCTGCTCAAGACGATGTCCAAGATGGGCATCAGCACCCTGGCGGCCTACCGCGGCGCCCAGGTGTTCGAGCAGGTGGGCCTGTCCGCCGACGTCGTCGAGCGCTACTTCTCCGGCACGCCCGGCCTGACCGGCGGTGTGGACCTGTCGGTGCTGGCGCGCGACGTGCTCGCGTTCCACGCGGCCGCGTTCCCCGAGGTCGCGGAGAAGCTCACCGACCGCGGCGTCTACCGGTTCCGCAAGGCCGGCGAGTACCACGCCCTCAACCCAGACGTCTTCAAGCCGCTGCACAAGGCGGTCCGCACGGGCTCGGCGGAGGCGTTCGCCGAGTACGTGGCGGCCGTGGACGGCCGCCAGCCCACCACGGTGCGGGACCTCCTCGAGGTCACGCCGGCCGGCCCACCGGTGCCGCTCGACGAGATCGAGCCGGCCGTGGAGCTGGTCAAGCGCTTCACGACCCAGGCCATGAGCCACGGCTCGGTGTCGCGCGAGGCTCACGAGGCGCTGGCCATCGCCATGAACCAGCTGGGCGGGCGCAGCAACTCCGGCGAGGGCGGGGAAGACCCCGTGCGGTTCGCGCCCTACGACCGCGACATGCCGGAGCGCAGCTACTCGCCCGCCTGGCACCCCAAGGCCGGTGACCTCGCGAACAGCGCCATCAAGCAGGTGGCCTCCGGCCGCTTCGGCGTCACGCCGCACTACCTGGTGAGCGCGCGCGAGCTCGAGATCAAGATGGCCCAGGGCTCCAAGCCCGGCGAGGGCGGGCAGATCCCCGGCTTCAAGGTCTCCGAGGAGATCGCGTCCATCAGGCACGCCGTCCCTGGCGTGACCCTCATCAGCCCGCCGCCGCACCACGACATCTACTCGATCGAGGACCTCGCGCAGCTCATCTACGACCTGAAGCGCGTGAACCCGGCGGCGCGCATCGCCGTGAAGCTGGTCGCCAGCACCGGCGTCGGCACGGTCGCCTCGGGCGTCGCCAAGGGCTACGCCGACACGGTGCAGGTATCCGGCCACGACGGCGGCACGGGCGCGAGCCCGCTGTCCAGCGTCAAGCATTCGGGCCTGCCGTGGGAGCTGGGCCTCATCGACGTGCAGAGGAGCCTCGTCGCCAACGACCTGCGCGGCCGCGTGCGCGTGCGGGTCGACGGCGGTCTCAAGACCGCCAGGGACGTGGTCGTGGCAGCGGCCCTCGGCGCCGAGGAGTTCGGCTTCGGGACGACGGCCCTCGTGGCCCTCGGCTGCGCGATGATCCGCCAGTGCCACCTGAACACGTGCCCTGTGGGCATCGCGACCCAGGACCCCGAGCTGAGGAAGAAGTTCGCCGGCGAGCCTGAGCACGTGATCCGGTTCTTCTCCTTCCTCGCCGAGTCGCTGCGCCACGAGCTGGCGCGCCTGGGCATGAGGTCGCTCGACGAGCTCGTCGGCCGCTGGGACCTCATCAAGGTCCGTGACCATGTGCTGTCGCCCAAGGGCGTCCGCCTCGACCTGGCGGAGCTGCTCGACGAGGAGGCGCTGCCCGAGGGCCGTGCCCGCCGCTGGCAGGGCGGCCGCAACGAAGCGCCGGTGTCCACGCGCCACACCCTCGACGACGAGCTCGCGAGCGCCGTGGTGGCTTGGCTCGACAGCGACGACGGCGGCGTCCTGGACTTCGCCTCAGAGGTGACCAACGGCGAGCGCACGCTAGGCGCCCGTGCGGCCGGGATCATCGCCAGCCGCCGCGGCGACGCCGGCCTGGGCGACAGGGCGCTGGTCGCCAGCTTCAGGGGCGCGGCCGGCCAGAGCTTCGGCTCGTTCGCGCTGCCCGGCATGCGCCTGGTGCTGGAGGGCGAAGCTCAGGACTACGTCGGCAAGTCGCTGGCGGGCGGCGAGCTGGTGCTCCGCCCGCGCGACCCGTCAGAGAAGGGCGTGATCGCCGGCAACGTGGTGCTCTACGGCGCCACGTCGGGCACGCTCTTCGCCGCCGGCAGCGTGGGCGAGCGCGTCTGCGTACGCAACTCCGGCGCCACGGCCGTCGTGGAGGGCTGCGGCGACCACGGCTGCGAGTACATGACTGGCGGCACGGTCGTCGTGCTGGGCCCGGCCGGGCGCAACTTCGCGGCCGGCATGTCCGGCGGCGAGGCCTTCGTGCTCGACGAGGACGGCACCTTCCTGGGCCGCCTCAACGACGGCTCGGTGACGGCGCGGCGCCTCGACGGCAGCGGTGCCGAGGAGCGTCTGCGCGAGCTCATCGAGCGGCACCTGGAGGCGACCGGCTCGCAGCGGGCCGCGGCCGTCCTGGCCGACTGGCCGGCGGCGCGGGCGCGCTTCTGGCACGTCGTGCCGCGCGTGGCGACCGGCGTTGGCCGTCCCGTCGGCGACGACGAGGCCGTCGCGAGGCCGGAGGCCGCTTAGCTCCCCAGCGGTTCCAACTTGGTCCCCACGCGGTGGTGGCGTTCAGGAGAGCGCCACCACCGTGCCGTCCAGGGCGGCCACGAAGACGGCGTCGCCCAGCGGCAGGGGGCTCGCCTGTATGGACCCGGTGGCCACGCGGCGCGAGTGCAGCACCCGGCCGGTCCGGGCGTCGAGCGCGATGAGGTCGCCGTTCTCCGTGCCCACGTAGAGCGCGCCGGAAGCGATCGCCGGCGTGGCGGTCACCGGGGCCGGCAGAGGGCGCGTCCAGACGTCGTCCCCCGAGGCGAGCGTGAGCGCGTGCAGTCGCTGGCCCCACGAGGCGGCGTAGACGTACTGCTGCCACACCACAGGGGTGCTCCACTGCTCGCCCTCGAGCTCGTAGGTCCACAGGACCTCGCGCTTGGCCAGGTCGAAGGCGTGCAGCTCGCCCGTGCGCACCGGCAGGAGCGCCACGCCGCCGGCCGCGGCCGGGCAGGCGCTCATCGGCCCCACCTGGACCTTGAAGGCGTGCTTGCCGGTGGCCAGGCGGACGGCGTGCAGCCAGCCGTCGACGGTGGCCACGAGGGCCAGTCCCCTGTGCAGCGTGGGCGCGGTGACGGTCTGGGCGCCGAGGCGGCAGCTCCACTCCTCGCCCCCCTCGGCGGTCCACAGGGCGACTCGCTCCCCGGCTGCCACGGCCACGTCGCGGCCGTACGGGGCACCGCCGACGACGTCCTCGTCCTCGCGTCGCCACAAGAGATCGCCGCCCGGCCAAGAGAGGGCCTGCATGGCCCCGTCGCGGCTGGTGACGAACACGCGCCCCGCGTTGAACAGAGGCGGCTGGCTGGCCTCGTCCCCCAGGTCGAAGGTGGCGTGCAGCGCCCCGTCGGCGGGGCGGAGTACGGCCAGGGCGTCCGAGCGCTGGCCCACCAGCAGGAAGCCGCCGGCGGCCGTGAGGCCCGCCGGGAACTGGGGGCCCTCCCGCAGGTTCACGCGCCAGCGCTCGTCGAGCCCTTGCGGCAGCGGAGGGCCGCTGGGGAACGAGTGCGTGCGGCCCGGGCCAGCGCCTGGCAGACCGACGGCGCGCGCCCTGACGGCTGCCAGCACGGCCCGCAGCGTCTCGGCCACGGCGGCCCCGGACGGTGGACGCTTGGCCGGGTCCTTCTCGAGCAGGCTCATCACGAGCCGGGAGAGCGACACGGGCACCTGCGGGTTCAGCTCGTGGGGCGGCGTGACCTTGCCGTAGACGTGCTGGTAGAGCACGGCCTGGTCGTTCTCGCCCTCGAAGGCGGCCACGCCCGTGACTGTGCGGTAGAGGACGGCCCCGAAGGCGTAGAGGTCGGTGGCGGCGCCGGTGGCCTCCCCCGTGGCCTGCTCTGGCGCCATGTACTGGGGCGTGCCGAGGGTCAGGCCGGTGCGGGTGAGCTGCTTGGAGGTCTCGGTGAGCTGGACGAGGCCGAAGTCCATGACCTTGGGCGTGCCCTGCGGCGTGAGGAGGACGTTGCGCGGCGTGAGGTCGCGGTGGACCATGCCGAGCCGGTGCACGTAGGCGAGCGCCTCGGCGACGAGCGCGGCGGCCTCGAGCAAGCGCGTGAGCGACTCGACGTCGCCGTCGACGGGCCCCAGGTCGGTGAACGGCCCGCCCTCGATGAGCTCCATGGCGAAGTAGACCCGCTCGCCGAGCCCCAGGTCGTAGATCGTGACTATGCCGGGATGGTTGAGCTGCGCAAGCGCCCGAATCTCGCGCCGGAAACGCTCGCTGTCGGTCTCCGTGAGGTGTGGCCTGAGTACCTTGAGCGCGACGGTCCGCTCGAGATGGATGTCCCGCGCCTTGAAGACGTGGGCCATCCCCCCGACCCCGAGGGGACCGAGGATCTCGTAGCGGCCGTCGAGGACCTCGCCGGCGCTGAACACGCTCCCTAGACTACTCTTGGTCGCCGTCCAGGGCGCGCAGCAGCTCGGGGTCGAGCTTGCCTTCCTGCACGGCCCTCGTCAGCATCTCGATGCCCAACCGCACGACCTCGGACTTCGAGACGAGGCGCTCGGGGTTGGAGAGCTGGTACGCCGTCTTCGTGAGGAGCGAGTCCTGCTCCTCGGTCAGCACGACGTGCAGACGCTTCTTCTCGCGCTTGGGCACTTGTCCTCCCGTCGACATGGCGCGCGCCGCGTTGTCACGGCCGCTGGCACCCTTGTACAGCCGCCCACTGAGCACATTATACTGACGATGTGCATGATGCACACGATGTGGTGGTGCATCATCTCACACCACGTACGGCCGCGGCCTGTCAAGCTCGGGCCAAAGGACGAAGGGGCAGCGTGAGCGACACCAGCGACGTCATGATCATCGAAGGCGGCAAGCCCCTCACCGGGACGCTGCCAGTCTTCCGCGCCAAGAACTCCGCCCTCTACCTCATGCTCGCCGCCCTCCTCACCGACGAGGAGGTCGTCCTCGAGGACGTGCCCCGCCTCGCCGACGTGCTGGTGCTCGAGGAGCTCCTGCAGCACGTGGGCGTCGACACCAGCTGGGAAGGGCACACGCTGCGCCTCCACGCCCGCAGCCTCCGCACCTGCTCCGCGCCCTACGGGCTCGTGAGCAAGATGCGCGCCAGCTTCGTGATCATGGGCGCATTGGTGGCCCGCTGCGGCGAGGCCACGGTGCCGATGCCGGGCGGCTGCGCCTTCGGGCCGCGCCCCGTGGACAGGCACCTGGCAGCCATGAGGGCGCTCGGCGTGCTGGTGGACGAGGACGAGGGCGTGTTCCACGCCCGTCGCCCCGTGCGCATGGAGGGCCGCGTCGTGTTCGAGGCCCCCACCGTCGGCGGCACCCAGAACGTGCTGCTGGCGGCGGCCCTGGCCGACGGCGAGGTCGTCATCGAGAACGCCGCCCTGGAGCCCGAGGTGGCCGACCTGGCGAACATGCTCAACGCCATGGGAGCGCGCGTCGAGGGCGCCGGCACCCGCACCATCACGGTGCAAGGGGTCTCCAGGCTGCACGGCGTCACCTACCGCCCCATCCCCGACCGCATCGAGGCCGGCACCTACATGCTGGCCGCCGCCGCCACGCGCGGCCGCGTGACGCTGACCGATGTCGAGCCTTCCCACCTCACCGCCGTGATCGCGGTCCTCGAGAGGGCCGGCGTCGAGGTGACGGCGGGGGAGGGCACCCTGACCATCGACGCCACCGCCCGCGAGCTGCGTCCGGTCGACGTGCGCGCCACCGAGTACCCCGGCGTGCCCACTGACCTCCAGGCGCCCTTCACGGCCTTCCTGGCCACGGTCCCCGGCCTCTCCACGCTGTCCGACGCCGTCTACCCTGACCGTTTCACGCACGTCGAGGAGCTGTCCCACACGGGCGCCGACCTGCGCCTCGTAGAGCGCACCCTCGAGGTCCGCGGCGGGCCGCTGAAGGGCGCCGCCATGCACGCCGCCGACATCCGCGCGGGCAGCTCGCTAGTGATCGGCGCGCTGGCCGCCACCGGCACCTCGGAGATCGGCGGCCTCAAGTACATCGACCGCGGCTACGAGAAGCTCACCGAGCGCCTGGCCGCGCTCGGCGCGTCGGTGGTGAGGCAGGGCGCCGCGGTGCCCGCCGTCTACGGCGACTGAACCCTCCTATGAGCTCCGAGCCGGCGCCGCCTTCGGGCGGCGCTTCTCTTAGGCGCCCTCTTCCTCGTCGGCGTCCTCTACCAGCAGGTCGCGCTTGGCACGGGGTGAGCGGGGCAGGAAGGAGGTGAGGTCGTCGTCCTCCTCGTCCTCGTCCTCTGTCCACGCCACGGCGAGAGGGTCGAGGCGCCGCCGCGGCGTCGCGTCGGGTGCGGGGGCAGCGTGCTGCGCAGGGGCCTCGTCCTCGTCTGGGACGGCATCCGGGGAACCATCTACCTCGGCGTCGCTGGCCTCTATAGAGCCCACGGCCTCCGCGTCCTCCAGGGGCTCTTCCGAGCCCACGTGCTCTCCGGCCTCCCCAGCGTCGCCGGGCGCCTCGTCGCCACCGGCCTCGGTGACCTCCTCGGCGACCTCCTCGCTGACGTCCTCGGCGACGCCCTCGTCCGCGTCCGCGTCAGCGTCAGCGACGCGCTCGTCCACGCCCTTGTCCGTGGCGGCCTCGTCCGCGTCCGCGTCCGCGGCGGCCTCACCAGCGTCCACGGCTGCGGCCTGCGGCGCGGGCACGCGGCGCCGCAACAGCATCCCGTAGAGGGCGATGAGCACCCCGCCGACGGCCGTGACGAGCCACGGCAGGCCCGAGGCGTCGCGAGGCGTGGCAGGGGCGGGCAGGACGCCCGTCGTGAGCACGCGCACCTGCGCCTCCTGGTCGACCGCCAGGACGTCCACGACGGGCAGCGCCTGTGTCTCGCTGTAGAAGGACCAGGCCGAGGGCGTCCGGCTCAGCTCGCGCCAGCCTGACGGCGAGAAGGCGTCGAAGAGCCCCGTGGCCGCGTAGAGGTCGCGCTGCTCGCCCAGGGCCCATGGCAGGGACACCACGAACGTGTCGCCGTCGAGCGCGAGGGGCAGCTGCTGCCACTGGACCTCCGCTTCGGCTTCGAGGGGCGCCACGGCTCCGAAGGCGCCGCGCGGCGAGATCCGCACGGCGTAGTCCCAGCCCCTGTCCAGAGGCATCAGGAGGCCGGGGCCGTCGAGGGTCACCTCGGCGCCGCCGGGCGCGGTGTCGATGTAGACGTCCACGACCACCTTGTTGAAGCCGGCGGGCAGAGCGTCCGTGAGCTCGACGGAGCCCATGGAGACGGCCAGCGTGACGGGCTCGTCCTCGGAAGCGCCGGGGACGAGCGCCACCTCCTGCAGGTCGAAGACCGACACGTTGGCGTAGGCGGGCGAGGCGGGGGGCAGGAGGGTGCCGTCACCTGCGGCGTCCCCGGTGGGGTCGAGGAGCCTCAGGGTGGTGGCGGCGGCGAGGGCGAGCAGGTTCACGCGTTAGCTCCCAGGGCGGTCGGTCGATGCTCGGCTCTGACCCGCGCGCGAGACTCCTTGGCGAGCCGCACCAACGCCTGCGCCAGGCGGGCGCTGTCGTGCTGGGCCAGGTCGCCTTCGCGGAGGAGGGGCAGCCCGTGCACGGGGATGCCGGCCTCGGCGAAGCGGGCGAGCGCCAGCCTGACGGGCTCGGCGCGCTCGGCAGCGTACCTGGCCCGACGGTGCTCGTCGAGCACCGCGTCGTTGACGATCACGACGTCGGGGCGGCGCCCCCCGTGCTCGAGGACGGCCTGCACGTGGTCGAAGGCGTCGAGGCCGTCGGTCTCCCCGGCCTCGGTCATGATGTTGGCCACGTACACGACGAGGCCGCTGGCGCGGGCCAGCGCGTCACGGACGCCTGGCACGAGGAGCGGCGGGATGGTGCTGGTGAAGAGGCTGCCGGGCCCGAGCACTATGAGGTCGGCCTCCAGTATCGCCAACTCGACCTCGGGGAGCGTCGTGGGGTCGGAGGGCACGAGCGCCACCGACCTCACGGGCCCCTCCACCTCGCGCACGGCGCTCTCGCCGCGCACCACGCGGCCGTCGCGCTTCGTCACCTCCAGCGTCACCGGCTCGGTCGTGGTCGGGTAGACGGCGCCCGAGAGGTCCAGCAGCTCGTTCAGCACGCGCAGCGCCTGCCCGAAGTCGCCCTCGAACTCGCGCAGCGTGGTGATCAAGAGGTTGCCGAAGGTGTGGCCGCGCAGCTCGCCGCCCCTCTCGAAGCGGTGCTGCAGGAGTCGGCTGAGGCTCGACTCGCGGCTGGAGAGCGCCGCCAGGCAGTCCGTGAGGTCGCCGGGCGCCGGCATGTCGAACGCCTTGCGGAGCCGTCCGGAGCTGCCGCCGTCGTCGCTCACGGCCACGATGGCCGTCAGGTTCGAGGTGTGCTCGCGCAGGCCCCTGAGCAGGTTGGAAGTGCCGGTGCCGCCGCCCAGGATCACGATCTTCGGGCCGCGGCCCAGGCGCACCCGCTGGTAGAGGAGCTCGGCCGCGTCCTGAGGCCTGCGCATCCAGTTCGAGAGCAGCGACCTGTTGAGGCGCCCCACCGCCGCGGTGGCGATCGTCGCCCCGGCGACCACGAAGACCAGCGAGGTCCAGCCGCCGACGGCCTGCCACGGCTCGGAGACGAGGACGTTCTCGATCGGCTCGGCTAGCGTGTCGCGCCTCTCGTTGAACCACCACAGCACGCCGCCCACGACCCCCACGACCATGACGAACGCGCCCACCACGGCCAGCGCCACGTGCCGCTTGACGCCCATGCCGGGCAGGAGCCATAGCCGCCAGGCGTCGAGGCCCGTGCGTCGGGGCTTCAACCCGTGGCCTCCCCGGGATGGTGCTCCTTGAGCGCCTCCTCGAGGTCCCTGTGTTGCACCACGGTGCGTAGGCCGTCGGCCAGGTCGTGGCTGAGCCTCTCGGCCACGGCGACCGAGCGGTGCTGGCCGCCCGTGCAGCCGATGGCCACCGTGTAGGCGGACCGGCCAGCGGCCCCGGCGGCCTGGCTGGTGAGGGTCCTCACCAGGGAGCGGAGCTGGCTGTAGGTCTCCAGCGCCTCGGGGGTGAACACGTACGCCTGGACGCGCTCGTCGGTGCCTGGCAGGCCCTTGAGGAGCTCGTCGTAGTAGGGGTTGGGGAGGCCGCGAACGTCCAGGACCGTGTCGGCGTCGGTGGGCACGCCGCGCTTGAACCCGAAGGACACCAGCCTGAGCAGGAAGCCCTGGCCGCCCTGGAAGCGCTCGCGCATCTTGTTCGTCAGGGCCCGCGCCGAGGTCGTGGTGGTGTCTATTACCTCCTCGGCCATGGCCCTCAGCGGCGCCAGCGCCTTGCGCTCCGTGGCCAGGTCGGCGGTGAGCGTGCCCTGCGAGATCGGGTGCGTGCGGCGCGTGAAGTTGTAGCGGCGCACCAGTACCTCGTCGTTGGCGTCCAGGTAGACGATCTGGGGCGAGTAGCCCGCTGCCTTGAGGTCCTCGATGGCGCGCGGCGCGTCGGCCAGGTACTGCCGGGCCCGGATGTCTATGCCCACCGC
>Ga0182741_1000249_pt1 | contig 84668 bp, 81 predicted proteins | sample eDN5th37CBELigOP_FD_128874 | JGI IMG/M metagenome (GOLD analysis project Ga0182741, IMG submission 128874) | Enriched Organic Plus compost microbial communities from Emeryville, California, USA - eDNA 5th pass 37_C BE-Lig OP (version 2) (version 2) ...
AAGCCTGCCATGGAGCCGCCGGGCGGTGGCGTGCGCACCACGGGGTTCTCGCCAGGGAAGCAGGCCGTGAGGGTCAGCGCCACGAGCCCCAGAGCCAAGACGAGGTAGGCCTTGCTGCGCTTCATGCCCATCCCGCTCCCTCCTCGCTGGGTAGAGGCTAAGTCACCGATACGGGCGCCAGGAACGACTCGCGCAGCTTCGCCATGGCGTCCGGGCGCACCTGGTAGTCCATGAGGATGACCTCGTGTCGTGGGCCCACGTGCTCGTGCACGAGGTCGGTCATCGACAACGAGTGGACGACGACCTGACAGTGCTCGAGCGACTTCTGCAACTCGGCGGGCTCCAGCACGTGGAGGACCTCGACGTCCTCCTTCGCTATGTGCTGCAGCAGGATGCCCAGGACGCTGTTCCTGTACCGCTCCTCTGACACGATGAGCGTGCGGGCACCGGGGGGTATCGACGAGAGCTTCTCGATGGTGCCGAGGCTCAGTTCCGTGAAGATCACCGATATGGGTGGGGCAAGGCGATGGCGTGCCAGGGCCTCCTCGACACGCCTCAACAGGCCTAGGGACGTCAGCACGCGCGTGGATGACTTGAGCAAGCGGAGGGTGGCGTCGTTGGGGGCAGCGAGGTCCTGCAGGAGTACGCCCTGTACCTCCACGCCCAGAGGGTTCAGCTCCTCGCGCATGATGCGCACGTACTTCCTCTGCGTCCTGTGACCCTCGGTGATCACGACGGCGAGCTCGGAGCGGTAAGCGGCGCCCAGGCGTTTCTCGACCGCCCGCTTCAGGTCACCGGGGTCGTAACCCATCTGTAGGAGTGGGGTTAGGGCCGCGTCCACGGCCCGCTCCACCTCTTCCTGTGACACTCGCCTGGCGTTGAACACCAGGTGGCGCGTGTCGCTTACGACGGTCCCCACACCCAGCCTGGTCTCCACCAGTCCGTCGACCTGTAGCTGCCGGTAGGCGCGGGCGACGGTGGCCGGGTTCACGCCCACTTGCTCGGCCAGCGCCCTGACCGAAGGCAGCTCCGATCCAGGGTTGAGCCTATGGGTAGCGATCCGGTGCCTGATGGCGTTGGCGATCTGCCGGTAGGGCGAGACCGGGTCCGACTTGTCGACGACTATCTGTCGCCAGATGGAGTCATGGACCCCTGGAGAGCTCGCGGCCGATGTCAACGTCTCGAGAGACCGCACTCGATCATCCCCCATTGGCTTGAACCGCCAAGCGCGTGCGACGGTGCGCGCCGATCTTGGCGATGGTCCGGAGCCGTGGACACGTACTGGCAGTGCCCAGCGTCCATGTCATGGACACCCCAAGAGTCTGCCAGACCCGCTGCGGTCCCCGGGCCGATATGTTCGCGGTGCGGGACAACCAGGACGCTAGGAGGTAGGAAGCACTTCCCAGCGGGTACCGGGATGGTCCTTCGGGACTATGCCGAAGGCCCAGTCCCCAGGCTGCACTGGGTACCAGCGGGCGTAGTAGGCGACGTAGCCGTCGAACGGTGACTTCAACTCCTCCAACACCTCGAAGGTATAGGGACTGACGACCGTCCCGAGGACCTCGCCCTTCTTCACCTCGCGGCCGAAGTGTTCGTCGGGGTGGGAAGGGAAGAAGAGACCGCCGTAGCTCGGGTTCACGCGGTCCTTCGTCTCGAAGACCAGGCGCCGACGCGGTGGCGGGGGCTCTCCAGGCAGCATGACGAAGCGCCGCATGACGTTGAGAACGCCGTCGACGCAGGCATCTATCCATGCATCCTCAGTGTCCACACCGAAGCCGGCGCCACCGAGTTCGGCGATACAAGAAGGGATCCCGTGTCTGGCACCCGCGTACCCGACCAGCGAGCCGGTACCCGGGCGGTCCGCGATGATCCTCTGACGCCCCAGCAGAGGCAGGTCGAAGGCCAGGGCCATGGCCTCGGAGGCGGCGTTCGTCTCCGGGTCAGGGAAGTCCGTACCGTGGACGACGTAGCCGAAGGTGCTGCCCCAGATCCCGAGGTGGTAGTCGATGAGCGCCGAAGTGTGCGGCAGCACCTCACGTACCACCGTCTTGGCGATGAGCTCCGCCATCCACGTGCCCTTGCCGGGGAATATCCGGTTCAGGTCGGGGAAGTCGGAGTCACCGGGCGTCAGGCGAGACAGGGCGCCCAGGGCGGGTGGGTTCACGACCGGCAGCGCCAGCACCGAGCCCGTCATCTGCTCGTGGTCGAGCGCCAACACGGTGCGGCGGATCATCTCGATGGAGAGCCACTCGATGCCGTGGAGCGTGGAGGTGAGGGTGAGCGTGGGGCCGGGGCGGGCTCCGACTATCAGGTGGGCGTGGAGGGTGACGTCGTTGCCTGCCAGGTCGGTGGTGATCGGGATGCGGACGTGGTGCCTTCCGGGGCCGTAGCTGCCCCCGGCGAGCTGCACGGGGTGGGGCTGTTCGCGGAGCTTCACTGCCACCTGCCTCTCGGTCGTCGTCCGCCTCATGGCGGGCTCAAGCGGCTCGGGGCGGCCGGGCTCGGACCCAGCCGCCCCGAGAGGCGTTCAGCGGACGGTCTTGGTGAGGAAGCGGAAGTCGAGGTACTGGTCGCGCATCGGCTCGAAGCCGCCGACCTCTGGCGAGTGGGCGTAGAGGTCGTCCATGGTGAAGAGCGGCAGGATGGCGACGTCCTCGTTGAGGATGCGGGCGGCCTCCTGGTAGAGGGCGGCGCGGGCATCGGCATCGGTCTCGAACTGGGCCCTGTCGATGAGGACGTCGTACTCAGGGTCGCACCAGTACGCGTAGCGGAAGCTGCAGGTGAACGTCGTGTACTGGAAGTGCCCGTCGTTGGGGCTGAGGCCGCCGCTGTAGAAGGCGTCGCGCAGCTCCAGGCCGTTGAGCTGCGTGAGGAACTCGCCGGACTCGAGCACCACTTGGTTGACCTTCACGCCGATCGCCTCGAACTGCGAAGCGATGAAAGCGCCGACCTCGCGGTCCTGCGGGTAGCGGCCCGAGGTGTACTTGAACGTCATCTCGAAGCCGTTGGGGTAGCCGGCCTCGGCGAGGAGCTCGCGGGCGCGCTGGGGGTCGTAAGGGGGGTTGCGGAGGTCGGGGTTGTAGCCGGCCATGGTGGGCTCGGTGGGCTGGCCTTCGAGCAGCTGGCCGAGGCCCCCGAACATGAACTCGACCACCGCTTGGCGGTCGATCGCCATCGAGAGAGCCTCGCGCACCTGGCGTTCGGCGAGCGGGCCGCCCCACAGGGTGGCGTAGGTGAGGCGGAAGGCGCGACCGCCGGGGGCGTTGATCGACACCAGGTTGGAGTTGTTGGAGACCCGGTTCCAGGCGTCCAGCGGGATGTCGATGGAGAAGTCGATGTCGCCGGCCTCGAGAGCGGCCACGCGCGCGGAGCCTTCAGGGATGGGGCGGAAGATCAGCGTGTCGATGGCGGGCTTCCCACCCCAGTAGTCGGGGTTCGCGTCGAGGATGACGGCTTCGTCCTTGCGCCACTCGCGCAGCATGAAGGGGCCGGTCCCGACCGGCGCCGTGGAGAAGCCGTCGAGGTACCCGACCTGCTCGGTGTAGACGGGTGGGTAGACGAACGAGCCGAGCGCGATGGCGGTCACCATGAGCCGCTCAGGAGCCGGCTGCTTGGCGTAGACGTTGATCGTGTACTCGTCGACCACCTCGGCGCGGTCGAGCATGCCGGTGAAGCCCAGGTAGGCCGGGGCCTGGATCATGAGGTTCACGCTGTAGGCCGCCGCCTCGGCGTTGAACGGCTCGCCGTTCGTGAAGGAGACGCCTTCGCGCAGCTTCAGCTGCAGCGTGTCGGGGGCGACCATCTGCCACTCGGTGGCGAGGATGGGGATGAAGTCGCCGCCGTCGTGCGAGTAGATGATCAGGCGCTCGACGATCTGGTTCGAGACGTTCTTCTCCTGCTGCGCCGTGCTGGAGAGGGGAGAGAGGCTCCGGGGGTCGAGCCCCTGCGCGACGACGACGGTGCCCGGGTTGCCGCGCTGAGCCATCGCCACGCCCATCCCGACGATGAGGATGGCCACGGCGAGACGCGCGAGGCTCCGGATGGCTGGAACTCCGTTCCTGCTTTCTGCTTCTCTTCTAACCTTCATGCGTTCCTCTTCCGTTCTCGCCGGCATGCGGGCCGGTCGGCGGGGCGTGGCGATGTTCGCGGGCAGTCCTACCTCGTCTCGCGCACCACCTCCTCTCAAGCTCCGTCGCGCTTGGCCTTGCCGACGGTGGTCCTAGGGTCGAGCAGGTCGCGGAGGCCGTCGCCCAGGAAGTTGAAGGCCAAGACCGCCAAGAAGATCGCCACCCCCGGGATGGCGGAGACCCACCACCCACCGAAGATGTGGTCGCGCCCCTCGGCGATCATCGAGCCCCAGCTGGGCGTGGGCGGCTGAACGCCGAGGCCCAGGAAGCTGATGGACGACTCGAGCAGGAGGATGCGGGCGAACTCGAACGTGCCGAAAACGACGATGGTGGTCATAGTGTTGGGAAGGACGTGCTTGACGATGGTCCGGACGGCCGAGCCGCCGAGCGCGTGGCTCGCCTCGATGAACTCGTTACCCAGGACCCTCAGCGCCTCGCCGCGTACCAGGCGGGCGTACTGCGCCCACCCCGAGATCCCGAGGAGCACGATGAAGATGGGCAGGCTGTTGCCCAACACAGCGATCACCGCGATGACCAGAAGCAAGAGCGGGAACGCCAGCTGTATGTCGACTAGGCGCATGATCACGGTATCCACGCGCCCACCGAAGTAGCCGGCCACGATGCCGAGCGTCACACCCAGGACGGCGCTTATCAGCACGGCGAGGCTCGAGATCGAGAGGCTGGTGCGGGTGCCCAACATCATCCGCGAGAGGATGTCGCGGCCCAAAGAGTCCGTCCCCAACGGATGCTGCCAGGAGCCGCCGTCGAGCCACACGGGTGGTCGCAGGCGCTTGGCCAAGCTCGTCACGTAGGGGTCCTGTGGAAGCGAGGAGACCGGCCAGAAGGCGACAACCACCATGATGACGACGAGCACGAGGCCCGTGACGGCCAGCTTGTCGGCGAGCAGCGCGCGCAGCCTGGCGCGGCGCCGGAGCCGCGCCTCGTCACGTCTCCTCGTCGCCTGCTCGGTGGCCACGACGCTCACCGTTCCCTCCTGATGCGTGGGTCGGCGACGCCGTAGAGGACGTCGGTGGCGATGTTGACGAGGACGAAGATCACGGCGGTCATGATGATCGTCACCTGGACGACCGGGAAGTCGCGAGTGTAGATGGACTGCACGGCCATGCGACCGATCCCCGGCCACGAGAAGACCGTCTCGGTGACCACCGCGCCCGAGAGCAAGCTGCCTGTCTGGAGCCCGATCAGGGTGATGACGCCGATGAGCGCGTTGCGGAACGCGTGTCGCACGATCACCCCGAGCTGGCGGACACCTTTGGCCCTGGCCGTGCGCACGAAGTCCGACTGCAGTACCTCCAGCATCGCCCCGCGCACGAAACGCGCCGTTATGGCGCTGTAGAAGGTGCCGAGGGCGAACACCGGGAGAACCAGGTGCTTCCAGGTGCCCCTGCCGCCGGTGGGCAGCCACTGCAGCTCGGCGCCGAAGACGATGATCGTGAGCAGGCCGAGGTAGAAGTTCGGCACCGCTTGTCCCATGAGGGCGCCCACGCGGACGACCCCGTCGAGAGGCTTGTTCCGGTAGACGGCGGCCAGCACTCCGGCCACGGTGCCCACGACCACGGAGAAGAGCAGGGCGAGCGAGGCCAACTGCGCGGTCGCCGGCACGCGCTCGAGGAACAGCTGGAGGGCGGGCTGGCGGTACCGGGTCGAGTCGCCGAAGTCGCCCACCACCGCCCCGCGCACGAACCGCAGGTACTGGACGAGGAGGGGGTCGTTGAGGCCGAGCTCCTCGCGGAGCGCCTCGATGGCCTCTACCGTGGCGTCGGGGCCGAGTATCACCACGGCAGGGTCGCCGGTCAGGTGCAGCACCAGGAACGAGACGATCGAGATGCCGATGAGGACCGGCACGAGCTGAAGCAGTCTGCGGAGGACGAAGACCATCTAGAGCCCTCCCGTCACGTCGAAGAGCGCACGGCCGCTCTCAGCCGCTCCACTTGGTCGCCGGGTGGTTCTTGTCGATGACCCCGAAGGCCCAGTCGCCTGGCCTCACGGGCTGCCAACGGGCGATGTACATCAGGTAGCCGTCGCATGGGGCTACCAGGGTCTCGCGGGTCTCGAAGGTGTAGGGATCCAGTACGTGCCCGAGGGCCTCGCCCTGCACGACCTCGCGCCCTATCTCCTCGCGCGGGTTGACCGGGTAGAACATGCCGGCTATCCGCGGGTTCTGTCGGCGCATCAACTGGAAGTCCAAGATCCGCTCGGCGCGCGGCGGCTCCTCGTCGAGCATGCCGAGCACGGCCATGGCGCCGCGCGTGCCGCGCACGTTGATGTCGAGCCAGTTCTCCTCGATCTCGCGACCGAACCCGGCGCCGCCCACCCCGCCGATCAGGCTGGGGATGCCGAGGTGGGTGCCCGCGTAGCCGACCAGCGAACGCGGGCCGGGGAAGCGCGTCGAGATGGGTCCCGAGCGTACTAGCGGCCAACCGTAGCCGAGGGCCATCTGGCGCGAGAGGTCCACAACGGCAGGGTCGGGGAAGTCGCTGCCGTAGGTGATCGAGCCCATGGCATGCCCCCAAGAGCCGAAGTGGTAGTCGATGACAGCGTTCGCGTAGGGCAGGAGCTGCGTGGCGATGGCGTTGGCCAGCAGCTCGGTCAGCCACGTCTCGGCGCCGGGGAAGACCCTGTTGAGGTCGGCGTTGTCGGACTGGTCCGGGGTGTTGCGAGAGAGTTGGCCGAACGCCTGCTGGTTGGCGACGGGCAGAGCGAGCACCGCCCCGGCGAGCTCGGCCGGTTCCAGCGAAGCGACCAGACGGTTCACGACCTCGATCGAGAGCCACTCGATGCCGTGCAGCGTCGAGGTCACCAAGAGCGTCGGGCCCGGCCTGGCGCCCACCACGACCGTGGTGCGCAGCTCGACAGGCGTGTCGTCGAGGTCGATCGTGACGGGCACCGCGTGTAGGTGCACGCCCGTCGAGTAAGTCGCGGAGCCGAGAGTAATCGCGTGGGTCGCGGGAGACTGTCCTAGCATCTCGCCCTCTTCCTCCGCCCGTATGACGGGCTTGCGTGTGTGTGACCGTATTAGTACAGTAGGCAGGACTCTACGACAGTCCCAACGGAGGTGTCAATCGCCATGCGAAGCGGCCACACCCACGAGATAGGCGTGGCCGGCGAGGTCTTCGGACCGGGCCGGCACATCACGAAAGTCCCGGTCACCACGGACCTCAACGGCGGCCTCATCGCCCTAGCCACGCACGTGGTGGTGGGCTCCGCTCCGGGCAAGCGGCTCCTGGTCACGTCCACGCTCCACGGGGGCGAATGGACGACCATCGAGGTGATAAGGCGCCTCTTGGAGCGTGTCGACCCTTCCGCCCTGAGCGGGACGCTGGTGGCGCTACCCGTGGGCAACCCCACGGCCTTCGGGATGCTCAAGCGCGCCACGCCCGACGAATCGGACAACTCCGACTTGAACCGTGTCTTCCCTGGTCACGAGTCGTGGATAACGGAGCAGATCGCGTCCACCATCACGAAGCAGCTGCTGCCGGGCACGGACGCCGTCATCGACTTCCACCAGGGGACGTGGGGCAACTCGTTCGGCCGCATCTCCTACGGCAAAGACTTCCCGACGGACATCGCCGCCAAGTCCCGCGAGCTCGCCTACGCCTTCGGCTTCCCGCTGGTGAGGGCCCAGACGACGCGGCGCTTCCCCGGACCGGGGTCGCTGATGGGCTACTCGGGCCTCGAGCTGGGGATCCCCAGCATCATCGGCGGCGTCGGCGGCATCGGCTTCGACCACGAGACGGAGGAGAAGTGGATCGAGGCCAACGTCGAGGGGATCCTCGGCGTGATGCGTTACCTGGGCATGCTCGAAGGTGAGCCGAAGCGCGTCAGGGTCCTCGAGTTCGGGCGCATGTACCGCGTGAACCCGACGATCGGCGGCTTCCTCTACCCGCGTCGGCTGGAGGACGAGCTCGGCCGCGAGGTCGCCGCGGGTGAGGAGCTCGCCGACGTCGTCAGTCCCTACACCAGGGAGAAGCTGGAGACTCTCGTGGCGCCGGTGGACGGTTACCTCATGTACTTCCCCAGATGGTACCCCGTGAGGCCGGGCGACTGGGCCTACGGCATCATCCCCAAGTCGGACGAGGGCACCAAGTGGGTCGAACCCGAGCAACAGGGGGTGGCCGCATGAGCGGACATGTCGTCCCCGACCTCCCTGCCGGTCCAGCGAACGTCTCCGCCGAGGCGCAGGCGCTGCACGACGAGTCCATAGTCATAGACGGCTGCACCTTCTTCTTCGACGGGTACGGGCCGCTGCTGCGCGCCTCAGGCCTCACCGCGTCGAACTACACGGTCCCTCTGCCGATGGACGACGCGCTCGAGGGCATCGTCCGCGTCAAGGAGTACTACAAGGCAGTCGCCCGAGACCCGGATACCGACGTCGTCTATACGGCGGACGACATACGACGCCTGAAGGCCGAGAAGCGGTACGGGGTCATCATCGGCAGCCAGAACGCCCGCATAGTGGGGAACGACCCAGCTTGGCTGGAGCTCTACCAGCGCCTCGGACTGCGCGTCCTGCAGCTGACCTACAACGAGCGCAACTTCGTGGGGGACGGTTGCCTCGAGCAGAACGATGCGGGGCTCTCGCACTTCGGCAAGCGCCTCGTTCGGGAGGCGAACCGCTTGGGCGTGACGGTCGACCTCAGCCACGCCAGCCTCAAGACAACGTTCGATGCCGTGCAGGTGTCCGAGAAGCCGGTGATCGTCTCGCACATCGGCGTTTCCGCCATCGTGCCTGGCTCACGGTCGCTGCCCGACGACGCGATGGTCGCCGTGGCTCGCACCGGCGGGGTCATAGGCGTCACCTCGTTCCCGAAGGTCCACTGGCGCAACCAGGGGCGGCGCCCGTCCTTCGAGGACTTCCTCGATGCGCTCGAGCACGTCATCCGCTTGGTGGGCATCGACCACGTCTCCTACGGCAGCGACTACGTGGCCAAGGCCGGCAACTACCCCGAGTGGGTCATCCGCTACCTGGCCGACACGTACGCCCCCTATCGCGGTCCGTCCTTGGACCCCGGCCTGGAGTCGGTACTTGGTGGCATAGACATCCACGACGAGCAGCTCGAAGGCTTCGCGGGGATACACCACCTGCCACGGCTCACCGAAGCCCTTCTGAGGCGCGGCTACTCTCCGCAAGACGTTCAGAAGGTGCTCGGCGGGAACCTTCTCCGCGTGTTCGAGGAGACGTGGGCGGCGTGAGCCCCATGGAACCCCCGCCTGGCCTGAGGCCGAACAAGGGCTTCCATCCCTTCGTCGACCGGGACCACCCCTACGTGTTCGTCGACGCCTGCATGCAGGCGTGGCCCGATGCCGATTACGCCAACGCTCACAGGCACGGCGCCACCGCTTACGCGGTGACGGCGTTCATGCCGCACGACGAGTTGTCGGAGGCCCTCGACGGGCTCATGTTCTGGCACCTGGTCGCCAGGAAGCATCCCAACGTCATCGTGGCGACGAGCGCGGACGACATCCTCCGCGCCAAGCGCGAGGGTCTGGCGGCGTTCGTTCTGGCGGCGCAGGGGGGCGACTTCATCGGCAGGCGTACGCACCGGCTCGAGGCCTTCTACCGACTGGGCCTGCGCATCATCCTGTTCGCTTACAACTCGTCCAACGCCATATCCGACGGCTGCCTGGACAGGACGACGAGCGGTCTCACGTCGTATGGCCGCTTCATCGTGCGCGAGTGCAACCGCCTCGGCATGCTCATCGACTGCACGCACGTCGGCAAGGCGGCGACGCTGCAGATCATCGAGGAGAGCGCCGACCCGGTCGTGTTCACGCACTCGAACCCCAACGCCGTGGCGCCCAACCCTCGGAACATCGACGATGACCAGATCCTCGCCTGCGCGCGCCGCGGCGGGGTGATCTGCCTGGCGCCGTTCGGTCCGCTCGTGATGAAGCGCGACCAGACGACCTGGCCCACCCTCGACGACTTCATGGACCACGTCGACCACGTCGTGCAGCTGACCGGTACTACCGCGTCCGTAGGGATCGGCACCGACATGAGCCTAGGCACGTACCCTCTGCACGAGCACGACCCGTGGGGCGAACCCGAGTACGCCGACGTCGGTGGGCGCTACGGTCAGTTCGTCACTGCCGACTCGCGCTCACCCATGCGTGCCCTGGCCGACTTCAACACGTACGCCCAGGTGGGCAACCTCATCGACAAGCTCGGGCAGCGTGGCTACTCCGATGAGGACGTGGGCCTGATACTCGGCGGGAACCTGTTGAGGGTCTTCCAGCAGGTATGGAAGTGACCGACTCCCCGAGCGCCGCCCGAGCGGCGGCGCTGCATCGGGAAGCCCTCGTCATGGACGGGGCGAGCTTCTTCCTGAAGGGCTACGACGAGGACGTCGCCGCGTCCGGCGTGGACTCCTTCAACATCATGGCGCCGTGGCCCGGTGACGACCTCGCACAGGCGGTGACCCGGCTCGAGGAGCACCGGGCCATGATCGCGAGCGACCCCAAGCTGGAGCTCGCGCTCACGGCCGACGACATAGCCGGCGCCAAGGCGCGCGGGAACGTGGCCGTGGTGTTGGGTGCGCAGGACTCGTCTTTCCTGGGGAACAGGGTCTCGCGCCTCGAGACCTTCCACCGCCTGGGCCTGCGCTACATGCAGCTCACCTACAACTACCGGAACCTCGTCGGGGACGGCTGCGCCGAGCCCGTCGACGCGGGCCTGAGCGCCTTCGGGCGCGAGGTGGTGAAGGCGATGCCGCAGGTGGGCATCGTCATGGACGTCTCCCACGCCGGCCCGGTGACGGCGCTGGAGGCCCTCAAGCTCGCCAAGGCCCCGTCGATGGCCTCGCACTCCAACCCGCGCGCCCTTTACGAGAACCGGCGCAACGTCACCGACGACGTCATCCGCGCCATCGCCGACACCGGCGGCGTGGTGGGCTGCACGCTGCCCAGCCCCTTCAACTACGCCGGCGGGGACGAGCCGCCCACGCTTGCAGACTTCGCCAGGGCCATCGAGTACGTCATCGACCTGGTGGGGGAAGACCACGTGGCCATAGGGTCGGACCTCGTCGCCACCGCTGGCGCCTACCATCCCGACCTGTCGGCGGCGCTCAGGTCAGACCTCTACGTGGTCAGCGGCCACTACTACGGCAGGTTCGGCCTCGACCCGAAGCTCCGCAAGGTGCAGGGCATCACGGCCATGCGCGAGTACCCGCGCCTCACCGAGCTGCTGCTGAGCCGCGGGCACTCCGAGGAGCGCGTGCGGAAGGTCATCGGGGGCAACCTCCTTCGCGTCTACTCGGCCGCCTGGCGGACTTAGGCGCCACCAGGAGCCCGGTGAGGTGGCCTCCTTCAAGTCCCCGGCGTGTACATCTCGCCGATGGTGAACGACATCAGCGCGAAGAAGAACGATAGGCCGGTCAGGACCGAGGGAACCCACCGCGCCTGGCGGGTACGGGCCGGCAGCCAGTACAGGAGCAGGTAGAAGAAGAGGGTTCCGGTGCCGCCTAGGTAGTGCACGTAGAGCTGCAGCGGGCCGAGGCCCTGGTCGAGGAGCTTGATGCCGATGAGCAGCTGCACCGCCAACGAGACCTGCGTGACGATGAACAGCACGTGGGCGAACGGCGTGAGCGGGCGCCTCTTGAAGGCCAGCACCAAGGCCGTCACGAACGAGGCCAACGTCGTGACCACGACGGTCGTGCCGACGGCGAAGTGGACGCTGCTGGGGAGCCAGATGTCGTCGATCATCGAGCGCTCCTAGCGGTCGCGCCTCCGGGGCGCTGCCAGGCCAGTACAGCACGTCAGACGCCCCGCCGCGAGGTAGGCTCTGGCCGCATGAGCAACGACCCCACCACGTCTTCGCGTCCGCCTTTCGACCCCGCCCCGCCCATCTCGAACGCCGAGAGGCAGGAGCGCGCGCGGCGCCTCTTCGACTTCGTCCCGTCCGACCTCGACGCCGTGGTCCTCTTCGACGACCAGTACGTCCTCTACTACACCGGGTTCGTCTTCGCCGCGACCGAGCGCCCGATCGGCGTCATCGTCATGCGCGACGGCAGCCGCACGCTGATGGTGCCGCGCCTCGAACAGGAGCACGCCGGCGAGACGAGCACGTTCGAGGAGCTGCTCGTGTACCCCGAGTACCCGGGTGAGAAGCACCCGATCAACCTGCTCGTCGAGCACCTGCGCGCGAACGGCGCGAAGCGCGTCGGCGTCGACCATGACGGCTACCCGGTAGTCATGGGCTACAGGCCCTTCCCGCTGTCGAAGGAGATGGACGTCGAGCCGGTCTCGCCGTACGTGGACCGGCAGATGGCGCTCAAGTCCGAGGCCGAGCTGGCGCTGATCCGCGAGAGCGCCTGGTGGGGCGACTACGCCCACCGCCTGTTGCAGGAGTACACGCGGCCGGGCCTGACCGAGCTGGCCGTCGTCGGCCGCGCCTGCAAGGACGCCACGCAGCGTATGCGCGAGTGGCGCGGGGGCCCGTACCGCAAGCTGAACCGCTGGATCGACGGCGCGCTGGCGATCTACCGGGGTCAGATCGGCCCGAACAGCGCCCTGCCGCACGCGTTGACGAACGACGCGACGTTCCAGGTCGGCGACACGCTCGTCACCGGAGCGGCCGCCGACGCGCACGGGTACCTCTCCGAGCTGGAGCGCACGATGTTCATCGGCGAGCCGTCGGCGGAGCAGCGCAAGTACTACCAGCACATGATGAACCTGCAGGACATCGCGTTCGAGACGATCAAGGCGGGCGTGCCGGCCTCGCAGGTCGACGTGAGGGTGCAGGAGTACTGCCGCCGCGAGGGCCTCATGGAGCACTGGCGTCACCACGTGGGTCACGGCCTCGGCCAGCGCATCCACGAGAGCCCGTTCATGGACCTCGGCGACGACACGCTGCTCGAGCCGGGCATGGTGCTGTCCGTCGAGCCGGGCCTCTACGTGCCCGGCCTGGGCGGCTTCAGGCACTCCGACACCGTGCTGGTGACCGAGACGGGCAACGAGAGGCTCACGCCCTACCCTCGCGACCTGGAGTCGCTGATCATCCCGGCGTAGTCATCTGCGCTCGGCGCCCCGACGCGCCGCGATCGAACCTGGAGTCCACACGGCCGGCGGGCGTCAAGCTCGCCGGCCGTCCCGCGCTTCGCGCTGGCGCCTGGCCGTCTCGTAGGCCGCCACCACGAGCGGCCAAAGCTGCCGGAACGTCTCCTCGCTGGGGTTGAGGACGCACACCCATCCCATCGGCGAGTACACCGGGTGCGGCATCAGGCTGTCGTGCGCGGAGTAATCGAAGCCCGTGTCCTGCACGCCCCAGTCGGCCTTGGCGGCGGGCGGCTCGCCGAAGAGCTCTCTGTAGGCATGGGGGCCGGCGGAGACGTTGAACCGGAACACGCCCGGCCTGTCCAGCCCGGCCACGCCGCCCTCGTGGGGGTCGTCGTGCGTGACGATCGTCGCGAACGGCATGCGGTGGTCGGGCTCGGCGCCTTCCGGCCGGTAGTAGAAGAAGAGGTCACCTTCACGTTCGATCACTTCGAGGCCGGGGAGCTCCCGGCACATCCAGTCGATGATCTCGCCTACCTGCATCGCTGCTCCCTCCGACCGGCGGCCGCGTCGCGCTGTGGTTCGCTGCCGGTCACGGCGAGCGTCGCTGAGGGAGATTTGAGCGCCTCGGGGCGGCTTTTTCATCTAGCCTTAACCTTCTGCATCTCTCGTTGACGCACGCTGGCGTCGAGGAGGCCCGCGGCCGCCAAGCGGGAGCCGCCGAAGCGGCTAGGCAGCGCCGAGGGATCCGGCGCCGTGGCCACTTCTTGCAGGCGAGCGCGGGCTTCCCTTCTCTCTAGGAGAGGGGCTCTCGTGCCCAGGCTCACGGCGCAGCAGCGCGAGGTGGACTACCCCGGGGCCGAGCGCTTCATGCCCCAGAAGCTCACGCTCAGCAAGATGCGACAGGCCGTTCAAGGTTGTCGCGGCTGCCCGCTGTACAGGGACGCCACGCAGGCCGTGTCCGGCGAGGGGCAGTCGGCGGCCCGCATCATGCTCGTGGGCGAAGCGCCCGGGGATGAGGAGGACCTCGAAGGCCGGCCGTTCGTGGGGCCCGCGGGACGTGTGCTCGACCAGGCCCTCGCCGAGGCAGGCATCGCTCGCGCGGACGTGTTCCTGACCAACGTCGTCAAGCACTTCAAGTGGGAGCCGAGCGGCAAGCGCCGTCTGCACAAGACGCCGAACCGCTGGGAGGTCGAGGCCTGCATCCCGTGGCTCGAGGTCGAGCTCGCGCTGGTCGCCCCTGCGGCCCTCGTGGCCATGGGCGCCACCGCAGCCAAGGCGCTGTTCGGGCCTGACCACCGCGTGTCGACGGAGCACGGCCGGCCCGTCCCGTTCGACCGCGCCCCTTACGCCACCTCGACGCTCCATCCGTCGGCGGTGCTACGGCGTCCGACGGAGGAAGACCGCGCCGCCGAGTTCTCGCGGTTGGTGGAGGACTTGAGGAGCGTGGTGCAGGTCGTGGGTCCACTCGGCTAGACAGGCAGGAGCGACACCCACACCGCGGGTAGCAAGCCGGCCGCGACGGCGATCGCAGCTAGGGTCACGAGCAGCAGGAGTAGGCGCCCGAGCCAGATCCAAGGGCTCGCCGGCCCGGTCACGTGCTCGGTGTCGAGCCCGCGGCCGGCGCGCCAGACTCGCATCTCGGGCGCCGCGGCGACGCGTCTGCTGACGCCCCAAGCGGCCAAGGCCAACAGCAGGGCCGCTGCGTAGACGCCGTACATCTCCACGCGGGTTCCGGCGACCACGGCAGCCGCCGCCGTGACGCCCACCAGCGCCCAAGCCGCTACGAGGCGCGCCCGCGATTCTGGTACCAGGACGGTGAGTAGGCCCGTGACCAGAGCCCCTAGGCAGGAGAGCATCTCGAGGCGATGCAGGTCGGCCATGCGGTCAGACTAGAGGTGGCTGGGTGGTCAGTGTGGAGTAGAAGCTCGCGTTCGGGCGCGGCGCCACAGGCGCAGGCCCGCGTCCACGAGGCTCACGCGCGGCAGGGTCTCGACATCTTCGATGGGGACCCACCGCACGTCGTCGGTGGAGCCGTTCACCTCGACGCGGAGGTCACCGGCGATGATTCGGCCCTCGTAGACGACCCGCAGGGAGTGGAGCCGGCGGCGAGGCTTGTCGGGTCCCAGGTCGCCCGGCCGGTAGTGGAGGCTGTGCGTGCCGAGCACGTCCACGAGCTCGACCACGTACCCGGTCTCCTCGAGCACTTCGCGGACGGCGGCGCCCTCGGGGTCCTCGCCGGCCTCCAGGCCGCCGCCAGGGAGCGTCCAGGATGGCCGCAGGCCGGGCGTGTAGTGGAGCTGGCTCGGCTCGGGCACCCAGTGGCTGAGGAGCACGTGACCGTCACGGACGATTACGGCGTAGGCGCCGACGCGCGTGTCGAAGTCCACCGGCGGATTCTACGCGGCGAGGCGGCCCTCGGTAGGGAAAGGCCCTACCGTCCCGATGCCAGGACGGTAGGGCCCGCGAAGCGAAGCACCGGGGAGTCGCGCCGACGTCGGCAGGGCGCCGAGCCTGGCGGGACAGACGCGGTCAGCTCGCTAGGAACTCCCTGACCATCGCGAGGAACTTCTCGCTCTCCTCGAGCTGCGGGGAGTGGCCGGAGTTCTCGAAGATCTCCAAGCGCGCGTGCGGGATGCCGGCCTTGATCTCCTCGGAGGCGGCCACGGGGGTGATCCAGTCGTGCCTGCCCACGACGATGAGCACGGGGCACTTGATCTCGTGGAGGCGCGAGGAGATGTCGAAGTTGGGGATGTTCTTGGAGAACGCCCAGTTGTGCGTCTCGTACCTGAAGGTGGCCGAGGCGATTCGCTGTGCGATCTTCTCCGGCGTGGTGTTGGCGTCGTAGAGGGGGGCGATGGTGGCCCAGTACTCGCGGAGCTGATCGTTGCTGTCGATCTGGCCGTTGAAGAGCTTGTCGAGCATCTCCTCGGTGATGTCCGGGTACTCCTTGGCGCGAGCCAGGGCGTTCGCTTTGGCCATGCCCTCGAAGCGCCGCGAGGCCGAGGTGTCGCGGAGGATCAAGTGCGAGACGCGGTCGGGATGGGCCAACGTGTACTCGAGGGCGATGTAGCCGCCGTAGGAGCCGCCTGCGAGCACGATCTTCTCGTCGCCGAAGTGCTCACGCAGCGCGTCCAGGTCGGCGACCCACTGCTCGTGGCTGTAGGGCGGGATGGCGTCGGAGGCGCCGGAGCCGCGGGCGTCGAAGGCGATGACCCGGTACTCATCGGACAGGGGTCCGAAGGCGCGCTTGGGCTCGGCGTGCGACCCGAGGCCAGGAGCGCCGTGATGGGTGTAGATGGGCACGGCGTTGCCCTCGCCCTGGACGTCCACGCGCAGTCGCGCGCCGTTGACTTCTACGAACATGTCTCCTCCTGATGTCTCAGAGCCACAGGAGGGCGCCGGCGTTCGGGCCGGCGCCGCCCCTGCGGGCGTGCATGACGGTGACGGTGAGCAGGGCAGCGGCGGCCATGCCGGCGGCGCTGAGGTAACTGCCCATCGCCAGGTGGAACGGGTGCGTGTCGAAGAGGTCGTACGCGTGCGCTGGCCGCAACGGCGCCGTGCCGACGAGGGCCTCCGCGCCGTCGAGCTGACCGTGGATGGTGGCCAGCAGCTGCCGCAGGCCCATGGCGCCGAAGTCCTGTCCGGGCCGTTGCGCGTCGTCGAGCCAGGGCACGTCGTTCTCACCGAGGTCGTGCGCCAGGTCGACTAGGTCGTCGCCTGCGGCGTCGCATGCCTGGGCAGCGGCCGAGAGCTCCCCGGCCCAAGCCGAGGCGGCGGCCTCCCCATGGAACGAGGCGGCGTAGCCTGGCTCCAGCCAACTAGAGGCGTCGGTGCTCGCCAGGGCCGCGAAGCGTGCGGCGGCGCGGCGGAGCTCGGAGGTGGCGGAGCGAGCCAGCTCGCCAGGGGAGGCGCCAGGCGCTTCCCGGACGACCGCCCATGTCGCCGGCGCGACCGGGGCGGAGCTGGCACCAGCCGCCGCGCCACCGGAAGGCCGCGGCTGCAGCACGGCCTCCAGAGCCCGCACCAGCAGCTCCGAGGCCGCGCCCCAACCGAGGCCGAGGCGCCCCAGGCCGAACTCGGGGTGCGAGCCGAAGAGCACGGTGCGCCCCCGCCCGAGGGGCTGGGTCACGCCGGTGGCGGCGCCCAGGCGCACGCAGCGCTCGAACGTCGTCTCGCCGTAGAAGGGCGCGTCGGGCGTCTCGAGGAAGCGCTCCGCGGGCGTGAACCCGTCGGTGGCGGCCTCCGGCCAGGCGAAGGGCGATACGTCCGGCGCCGCGCGGGCGACGTCGAAGAAGGGGCCGTTGTAGTGGACGACCTCGAGCCGCTCGGGCAGGCCGGAGGCCAGGGGGTGGGACGTGTCCACGCGGGCGACGATGCGGCCCACGCCCGGAGAGGCGAGGCCACCGAGCGTCGGGTCCCCGAGGTTCGCCAGCGGCGCCTGCACGAGGCGCAGGCAGCGGGCGGCTGGCAGGCCCTCGTCGGCGACGCCTTCGAGGGCGGCCGGGATCACCGAGCCGGCGCAGGAGCCCACGTAGACGCCGCCGCGCTCCACGAAGGCGCGCACGGCGGTGGCGCCCTCCTCGCCGAGGGGGGCCATGAGGCCGGCCATCGCCAGCGCCCCGCCGCCGGGGAAGACGACGGCGTCCAACTCGTCGAGGACGCCAGCGGCCACGTCCTCGGCGCGGACTACGGACACGGCTGCGCCGTGGAGGGCGAGAAGCGCCAGGTGGTGCCAGGGCGCGCCGCCGCTGCCGTAGACGCCGATGCGCAGGCCGAAGAGGCGGCGCGAGGGCCCGAAGGTCCGCCGCGCCGCCTCGGCGACGTCACCTGAAAAGGACGGGACGCCGCCCGCGGACCGGACCGTGCCGGTCCCCCTGGTCAACGCGCCCACACCTCGTCCAGGACGCGCATGATGTTGCCGCCGATGACCTTGGCGATCTCATCGTCCGAGTAGCCCTTCTTGACGAGCCAGCGGACGATGTTCGGGAACGCTTCGGCCGGGTTCTCGATGCCGTCGACGTACTCGACGGTCGGGTACGCCTCCTTGCCCTTCGAGGCCTTGAGCGAGAGGGCCTCGCGCAGGGCGGTGTGCAGGCCGACGTGGTCGCCGAAGAGCGTGTCGGGGCCGAAGGCGACGTGGTCGATGCCGACCAGGTCGACGCAGTACTCGAAGTGCTCCATGAAGGAGTCGAGCGAGTGGCGCAGGTTGTTGCGCGTGATCGTGGTGTGCGGAGCGGCCTCGATGCCGATGACGCCGCCCTTCTCCGCGCAGGCCTTGATGACCTCGTCGGGCTTGAGGCGCGGCGTGTCCCACAGCGCGCGAGCGCCGGCGTGCGTGATGAACACCGGATGCTTCGAGTGCTTGATGGTGTCGAGCGACGTCTGGTCGTTGGCGTGCGAGACGTCGATGGCGATGCCGAGCTTGTTCATGCGCTCGACGGCCCGCTTGCCGAAGTCGGTGAGGCCGTAGTGCGCCGGCTCCTTGAGGCCAGCGCCCAGGGCGTTGCCCTCGCTGTAGCAGATGCCGAGCGAGCGCATGCCGAAGCCGTAGAGCACGTCGATGCGGTCGAGCTCGTTCTCGATCATCGCCGCGCCCTCGATGGACACCACGAAGGCGATGCGGCCGTCGCGCTTGGCGTCACGGATGTCCTGCGTCGTGAGCGCCAGCTTCACCATGTCCTGGTGGGCGATATCGGACAGGCGCATGCCGATGTCGAAGATGACGTCCTCCCACTTCCAGCCGGCGCGGGAAGTGATCATGGCGGTGCCGTCCATCATCGCGTCGAACACGCAGTCAAGGCCGCTGACGGAGAGGCCCTCGTAGGCCGTGTACTCGCGGCCGTAACGGCGGAACTCGAGGAAGTTCTTGAGGTCCTTGGGCGCGACGAAGCAGTGGTCGTGCAGCGAGATGACGAGGTTCTCCTCGAAGATCCGCTTGACGCGCGACTCCTGCTCAGAGGTGGTCTCGGGGGCCTTGCTCGGCACGCGGCCGAGTTCCGGCACGAGCTCGACCTGCGGCAGGTCTTCCGGGTCGAGGTACTGGTAGGCGCGGTAGCCGTCGTACTTCTTGGCTTGCATCTTGCTCCTTCCACGGTCCCGCCTGAGCGCCGCTCAGGTGGGGCCGCCTGTGTCAAGCGGCGGGGCCGGCATCCCGGCCGAGGGGACTCGGGGCTCGGGGCCCGAGGGAGACTGCGGCGCCGGCAGCGGCCGGCGGGCGACCCGGGTGCTAGGACCGCGGGTCGAGGACGTCGCGCAGGGCGTTGCCCAGCACGTTGAAAGACAGCACCGTCACGGCTATGAAGAGGCCGGGCCAGACGGCGAGGATGGGCGCGCGGAAGAGGTAGGCCTGGGCGTTCTGGAGCATGTTGCCCCACGACGCCAGGGGCGGTTGGATGCCGAGGCCGAGGTAGGAGAGACCAGCCTCGGTGAGGATGGACCAGCCCACGCCCAGCGTCCCCAGCACGATCGCCTGGGGCAGCACCTGCGGGAGGATGTGCTTGGCCATCAAGCGCAGGTGGCCGCCGCCGAGCGCGCGTGACGCCTCGACGAACTCGGCCGACTTGAAGCGCTTGAACTCGGCGTGCACGCTCCTCGCCATCTGGGCCCAGAAGCCCAGGCCGACGGTGAAGACGATCATCGCCGGGTGGTTACCGAAGCTCGTGACGATCACGAGGATCAGGAAGAACGTGGGGATGGCCATGAACGTGTCGACGATGCGCATCAGCACGCTCTCGGTGCGTCCGCCGAAGTAGCCGGCGGTGCCGCCGACGGCGATGCCGATGGTCAGGCCGACGAGCATCGAGAACAGGCCCACGGACAGCGAGACGCGGCCGCCGTGGACCACGCGGGCGAAGACGTCGCGTCCCAGCTCGTCGGTGCCGAGCCAGTGGTCGGCGGACGGGGGCTTGAGCGTCTGCAGCGGGTTCGTGCGGGTGGGCGAGTGCGGCAGGAACGCCGGCCCTACGACGACCAGCAGGACCAGCAGCACCAGCACCGTGAACGCGATGATCCCCAGCGGCTGGCGCCGGACGCGGGCCAGGAAGCGGTTGCGGCGCCGCGCGGGCGCTGCGGCTCGGGCGGTGACGGCGGCGTCAGCCACGCCGGCCTCCTATCGGCGCCGGGAGGGCGAGCGGCTCAGCCATGGCGGATCCTTGGGTCGATGGCCGCGTAGAGCATGTCCACCACGAGGTTCACGATCACCACCACGAGCCCGGCGAGCATGGTGACGCCGAGGATCACGGGGTAGTCGCGGCCGTTGGCGGCCTCGATGGCCAGGCGGCCGAGGCCCGCGTAGCCGAACACGCTCTCGATGACCACTGAGCCGGAGAAGAGCACCGTGGTGATGAGGCCGAGCATCGCGGTGATGGGCACGAACGCGTTGCGCAGCATGTGCTTGCGCACGATCTTCCCGTCGGGCAGGCCCTTGGAGCGGGCCGTGCGCACGAAGTCGGTGGCCTTGGTCTCCAGCACGGCCGAACGCGTCACGCGGATGACGTTGGGCATGAGCCCGAACGCCAGCACGCTCGCCGGCAGCACCAGGTGCCTGAGCCTGTCGACGATGTCGGCGGAGCGGCCGATGGAGACGATGCCCGAGGCGGGCAGCCAGCGCAGCTCGACGGCGAAGACGATGATCGCGATGATGCCGAGCCAGAAGTTGGGCACCGACATGCCCAAGGTGGCCACGGTGGAGACCAGGTGGTCCGGCCAGCGGTTCGGGTTCAGGGCCGCGACGATGCCGAGGACTATGCCGAAGCCGGCGGCCAGTATCAGCGCCGAGAGCGCGAGGATGACCGTGGCACCCAGGCGCTGCATCAGGAGCCTGCTGACAGGCAGGCCCTGGTTTATCGAGGTGCCGAGGTCGCCCTTCACCGCGCCCGCGAGCCAGGAGACGTAGCGCTCGTGCACGGGCTTGTCGAGACCGTAGAGCGCGTAGCGGGCGTTGCGCTCGGCGACCGTCGTGGACATGTCAATCAGCGACGACGGGCCGCCGGGCGCGAGGTTTATGAGGAAGAAGGTCATGAGCGAGACGAGGAACAGGACGACCGCGCCCTGAGCCAGACGCCTCACCAGGAACTGCGTCATCTTGCGGTGGCGACCTCCATGAACTCCTCTGCCTGATGCTTCACTGCTTGAGCGGCCTGCCTCCCGGCGCAGTACCGGGAGGCAGGCGGAGCGCTAGCGGTTACTTGGCGACGTACCAGTCGAACGAGAACTGGAACGCCGTGCTGGCGGTGATCTCGGGGAAGCCCTGGAGACGGACGCTCTTGGCCGTCAGGATGTCGGGCCACCACAGGTAGATGTAGGCCAGCTCGTCGGCGAGGAGGGCCTGCATGCGGTGATAGGCGTCGATCTGCTCCTCGAGCGTGAGGGCGGCGCGGCCCTCGTCCATGATGGCGTCGAGCTCGGGGTTGCAGTAGTTCGGGATGTTGTTGCCGGTCTGGGCGGCCGAGCACGCGAAGTACGGGGCCACGTCAGCGGTCGGGGGCATGCTCCACCACGCGAGCGAGAGCTCGTAGTTGCGGTTGAGGATGACCTCCTGGATGTAGGCGTTCCACTCGATGACCTGCACGTCGACCTCGACGCCGATGTCCTGCCAGAACTGCTGGACGAGGAGCGTGGAGGGGACGAGGTCGCCGTACTGACCGGTGGGCATGCGGAAGGAGAGGCGCTGGCCGTCCTTCTGGCGGACGCCGTCGGGGCCGACGGTCCAGCCGGCTTCGTCGAGGAGCGCCTTGGCGGCTTCGGGGTCGTACGGGTACTTGGTGACGTCGCCGTTGAAGAGGGCGCCGAGCATCGGGGCCACGGGGCCGCTGGCGACCTCGCCGTAGCCGTCGAGGATCGCCTGGATCATGGCTTCACGGTCGAGGGCGAGCGTGAGAGCCTTGCGGACGCGGACGTCCTGGAGGCGCTCGTCGTCGTGGTTCGGGGCGACGAAGAAGAAGAGGTTCTGTGACTGGCGGAGCACCTCGAGGGCGCCCGAGGACTCGATGCCGCGGACGTTCTGCGGCGAGAGGCGGGTGACGACGTCGAGCTGGCCGGCCATCGCTTCGGCGACCTGGGTGTTCAGGTCGGGGATGATGCGGAAGACGATGCCCGCGAGCTTGGGCGTGCCCTCGTAGTAGTACTCGTTCGGCACGAGGCGGACGTAGGCGCCCGGGACGAACTCGGCGACCTTGTAAGGGCCGGTCGTGACGGGGATGCCCTTGTTGAACTCGGCGACCTGGAGCGGGTTCTCCACGGAGCCCAGCACGTGCTCGGGGATGATGCCCGCGAACGAGGCCAGGTAGTAGGGGAGGGCCGAGAACGGCCGGTTCATGACGAAGCGGACGGTGTAGTCGTCGACGATCTCGACGCGGTCGATGGCGTTGAACTGCGAAGCGCTCTGGGCGCCCAGCGCCGGGTTGAGGACGACGTCGTTGAACGTGAAGGCCACGTCAGCGGCGGTGAAGGGCTCGCCGTCGGACCAGCGGGCGTCCTGGCGGAGCTCGAAGATCCACGTGAGGCCGTTGTCCTCGGCGCGCCAGCTGGTGGCGAGCATCGGCACGGGGGTGAGGTCCTCGGGCGAGTAGCGGGTGAGCTGCTCGAAGAGGATCGTGTTGATCAGGTTGGACTCGATGACGGCGCCGGGGGTCCACGGGTTGAGCGTGGGATCGGCGTTGGTGGCCAGGTTCAGCACTGCGGACGTGTCCGCCTCTTGTGCGGAGCCGAACGCGGCCGCCAGGGCGACGAGCGCGGCGATCAGCCAGCGGGGGGTACCTCGGAACTTCATGCCAGACCTCCTAGAGCTTTCCCGCCAACGCCAGCCGCCGGCTTATCTCACCTGCGGCTGCGTGAACGAGTTGGGCGAACCGGGCGAGCTTGGCGTCGTCCACCCGGTAAGACGGCCCCCCGACGCTGATACCCCCTACGACCTGGCCGTCTTCCCCGAAGACGACCGCGCCGACCCCTTTGGCGGCGGAATCGAAGTCCTCATCAGATGTCGCGTAGCCCTGCTGCCTTATGCGCTCGAGGGTCTCCTCGAGGCGGGCGCGGTCCACGATGGTCTTGTCGGTGTACTTGGGCAGCTCCTCGAGCGAGGCGAGGATGGCCTCGCGCTCGTTCGGGGGCAGGTAGGCGAGCATCGCCTTGGGCACGGCCCCGGCGTGGAGCGGGAACGAGCGCCCCAGCACCGAGACCAGGCGCACGCTCTGCGTGCTGTCGCGCTTGTCGACGCACAGCGCGCGGTCGCCCACGCGCATGAAGAGGTGCACCGTCTCGCCGGTCTCCTCGCTGAGCCGGTCCATGAGCGGCGCCGCCGCCTCGAGGAGCGAGGTCCCGGCGCTGCGGACCGACGCCAGCTGCAGCTCGGCCGTGGCCGGTCCGAGCATGAAGCGCGAGTCGTCCGTCGCGACGATGAAGCCTGCCGCCTCCAGCGTCTTGAGCGAGCGGTAGGCCTGGTTCTTCTCCAGGCCGAGCTTCGCCACGACCTCGGCGAGCCCGAGCTTGTACGGCGGCTCGGCGAACGCCCGCAGGACCTGGAGGGTCCGCAGGGCGGACGCGATGACGTACTGCCCGCCTTCGCGCGCCTCGTGCGGTTCCACTCCTACGTCGTTTCGGATGGCGACAGCATCTCGCATGGTGATATGAGGGGACACTGTATGCCCGTGTACGCCCACTGTCAACGGGCGCGGGCCGGGGCTCTGGGATGTGTTAAGGACGCCCCGGCTGCATAGGGGAGACGTTCCTGGGGTTACGGTCGTCTCTGGTCCGTGTGGGCCGCCACTACTCCGAGCAAGAGGTATCGATGAGCCAGTCCGCCGTGAACCGTCCTTCGCTCTACGTCGTCGTGGGCAGCGTCCGCCCCGGCCGCGTCGGTCTGCCCGTGGCCCGGTGGTTCGCGGAGCACGCCCGCCGGCACGGCGCCTTCGAGGTGCGCCTGGTCGACCTCGCCGAGGTCGGCCTGCCCCTCTACGACGAGCCCAAGCACCCGCGATTCCGCCAGTACGAGTACGAGCACACCAAGCGTTGGAGCGCGCTCGTGGAGCAGGCCGATGCCTTCGTCTTCGTCACGCCCGAGTACAACCACTCGTACGGCGCGGCGCTCAAGAACGCGCTCGACTACCTGAACCACGAGTGGCGCGAAAAGCCGGCGGGGATCGTCTCCTACGGCGGCGTGTCCGCTGGCACCCGGGCCATGACGGCGCTCAGGCCCGTCCTGGCGGTCCTGGGCATGCCCACCGTGCCGACGGCTGTGAACGTGCCGTTCGTGGCGAAGTCCTTGAACGAGAACCGCGAGTTCGTGCCACCAGAGGCCACGGTGAAGGGCGCCGACGCCATGCTGGGCGAGCTGGCCAGGTGGACCGGGGCCTTCAAGGTCATTAGGGAGCAGGTCGCGGTCTGAGTACTGCGCGCTCCCGGCGGTAGCGCGGCCGACTACTCGACGACCACGCCGACGGCCGCGAGGAGCCCCAGGGCCTCAGGTAGCGACACCCGCGCCCCTCTGAGGTTGTTCTCGGTCGGCGAGATCACGTAGCCGCGGGCGCCGCGCAGGTCGGCCCCCGCCAGGTCGCAGCGGTGGACCGCGCAGCGGGTGAGGTCCGCGCCGGCGAACGAGACCCCCTTGAGCACGCAGCGCACGAACTCGGCCTCGGCGAACCGGCAGCCCTCGAAGCTCCAGGACGTGAGGTCCATCCCGCGGAAGCTGGCGAAGCTGAGGTCGCAGTCGACGAACTCGCAGCCCACCACGATGGCGCCGGCGAGCTCTAGCTCACCCGGCCGCAGGCCGAGGAAGCGCTCGTCCGTGTAGCGCCGCTCGCCGGCGGCGGGGGTCGTCGTCACCAGCGCAGGCTAGCGCAAGCTCTGTGCCGGACCGGGCTCCATGTTCACCCGCTCGGCGCCCCTGGCCCCGCGCACCGCGATCGCCAGGAGCCAGGCGAACAGGGCCAAGGTGATGCCGGTGACGGCCCAGGCCGCCACCTGCGACAGCTGAGCGACGATGAGGTGGACCAGCGGCACCTCGACGAGGGCCAGGCCGGCCACCACGTAGACCACGCGGCGGTCCTTCTTGCCTTCCTCCATGCCCGCCAGCACAGCCGGCGCGGCGCGCGCGGGGCTAGAGCCTTTCGTCCCCCACGCGACGCGCGAGGAGTCTCGGCTCTAGAACGAAGCTCGCAGTACCTGCTCGACGAGCGGCGTGATGTCGTTGGCGGGCGAAGCCCACACGACCAGGCCGCTCTCCCGCGCCACGTTCGCGTCCATGACCAGGCCGAGGCTCAGCTGCGCGGCCACCTGCGCGATGGCCGCGTTCACGGCCGCTATGGCGGGCTCGGCGAGCCCCTGCAGCTCGGCGTCGTAGCGGCTCTGCAGGGCCTGGAGCGTCTGGATGCTCACCTGGAGCCGCTCCTGCTCCTCGGGGGTAAGCGCCACGCCGGCCTGCTGGCGCGTCTGCAGGTCCTGTACGGTCGCCGCCACCTGGCCCATCTCTGTGTTGGCCTGCTGGCGCAGCTCGGCGATGCGGGCGTAGGAGGGGTGGATCGACAGGAGGTACTGGCTGTCGACGTAGCCGACGGCCGGGAGGGGTTGCGCCAGGGCGGTGGCCGCTAGTGAGGCGACGAGGACGGACAGGAGCGTGGCGACTCGTTTCATGTCGCCAAGTATCGCTCCTCCTGCGTGGAGTTGACCACGAGGATGCGTGTATATACACTTACCCAACCCGAGGGACCTCGTTAGGAGAGGGATCATGAGCGACGTCGTCGTGCAAGGCCGCCCGCTACCGCCTGTCGTGTCCAAGGACGAGTGGGAGAGGGCGCGGGCCGAGCTCCTGGCCGAGGAGAAGGAGCACATGCGCCGCGGCGATGCGCTGGCCGCGAAGCGCCGCCGGCTGCCCATGGTCCCGGTGGAGCGGCAGTACGCGTTCCAAGGGCCCTCCGGCGAGGTGTCGCTGATCGACCTGTTCCAGGGACGCAGCCAGCTGATCGTGTACCACTTCATGTTCCATCCCGACTGGGACGAGGGGTGCGATGGCTGCTCTTGGTTCGTCGACGGGCTCGCGGACCTGAGGCACCTGGCGGCACGCGACGTGTCGCTGGTCCTCGTGTCGCGCGCGCCGCTCCCCAAGCTCGAGGCCTACAAGCGACGCATGGGGTGGGACGTGCCCTGGTTCTCCTCGTACAACACGACCTTCAACTGGGACTTCCAGGCCACGGTGGGCGACAGCGAGCACCATCGCCTGTCGGTGTTCCTCCGCGACGCCGACAAGGCGTTCCTCACGTACCAGACCGGCGAGCGCGGGGTGGAGGCGCTAGGCACGACGTTCAGCCTCCTGTACCTGGTGCCGTACGGCCGGCAGGAGGACTGGGAGGACTCGCCGCCCGGCTGGCCGCAGGGCGAGAGGTACGTGTGGTGGCGGCGCCACGACGAGTACCACACCGGGGTGCCGGCGCCGTCCCTGCGGCGCTAGGGCCGTCCCCGGCGGGCTTGCGCTAGAGTCGCGGCAAGCGGAGGCTCGTCATGCACTTCATGCTCATCTACCACCTCGAGGACGACTACCTGGAGCGTCGGCCCCAGTTCAGGGCGGACCACCTGGCGCTGGCCAAGGAGGCCGTGGCCCGCGGCGAGATGGTCCTCGCCGGCGCGCTCACCGAACCGTCCGACATGGCGCTGCTGCTGTTCCAGGGCGACTCGCCCGAGGCGGCGGAGCGCTTCGCCCAGTCCGACCCCTACGTGAAGAACGGGCTGGTGAAGCGCTGGGAGGTCCGGCGCTGGATGACGGTGGTCGGCGAGGACGCGGCGCACCCGGCCTGAGTCGCGGCCGGCTCAGCCGCCGGTGAGAGCCAGCCAAGCCACGCCGAGCGCCACCGTCGACACGGTGACCGGGAGGCCGGCGCGCAGGTAGGTCCAGAAGCCCATCTCCACGCTCAGCCGGCGACCCCCCTCGGCGACGATGAGGTTCGCCACCGACGCGACGAGGGTGAGGTTGCCGGCCAGCGTGCTGGCCATGGCCAGCGTCAGGGCCAACGCATCGGAGCCCGCCCACGCGGCCAAGTCCGTCCCTGGCGCGGTCGCGGCGAAGCCGGTGGCGGGCAGGAGCATCAAGACCGCTGGCACGTTGGACACGACGGTGGAGAGCGCGGCGGTCACGACGGCGGTGAGTCCCACCACGGTGAGAGGACCGCCGGCGTCCGGCAGCCAAGCGAGCAGCCACCGCTGGGGCAGCCCGGTGTCCGCCATGGCACCCACGACCACGAACAGGCCCGCGAACAGCACGATGAGCCCGTAGTCGACCTTGCGGAGGAGCGCCACGGACCGCTGGCCGGAGAGCAGGAGCGCTGCCGTGCCGGCCGTCACCGCCGCCAGGGCGACGTTCGCGCCGAGCGCGAACGCCACGAGGAGGCCGAGGGCGGCGGCGCCGGACAGGAGCAGCGCGCCGCGCCTGACCTCCGGGAGGGGCTCGGCACCGCGAGGGACCACGTCGCGGGACGTGCCGGAGCCCATCGTCAGCTCCCGCCCGTGGAGCGCGACCACGACGAGGAACACCACGACCAGCGACAGTAGCGCCACGGGCCCGAGGTGAGCGAGGAAGCGCCCGTAGCCGATGTCGGCCGCCACCGCGACGAGGACGTTCTGAGGGTTGCCCGTGACCGTGGCCACGCTGCCGGCGTTCACCGCCAGCGCCAGGGCTAGGAGGTAGGGGACGGGCGGGAGCTCGAGCCGTCGCGCCGCGCGCACCACCAGCGGCGTGAGCATGATCGCCACGGTGTCGTTGAGGAAGAGGGCGGAGAGGACCCCGGCGCTGCCGACGAGCAGGGCGAGGAGGCGGCGCGGACCTAGCGTGCCGCGGGTGACGAGGGCCGCCACCAGGCGGAAGGCCCCAGCCTCGGCGAGGGCGGCGTTCACCGCCATGAGGCCGAAGAGGAGGACGAGGACCTCGCCGTTGACGTGCTCTAGGGCGCGATCGAACGAGACGGCGCCCGTGAGGACCAGGGCCACGGCGCCCGCCAGGGCGAGGACCGCACGGCTGAAGCTGACACCGGGCACGCGGCCGAAAGCGACCGCCACCAGCGTGGCGAGCCCGATGCCCATGGTGAGTGCGTGGCTGGCGCTGCCGGCGTCTGTTGGCATGGGGGAGCTACCGCCGGAGAAGTTAGCACGCGGCTCTGTTGGCGGGCCTCCAGATGGCCCGCACCGGGGCGTCGCCCCTGGCGAGCGCGGACGAAGGCGGGCACCGGATCGGCCCTCGCCTTCCGCTGTAATCATGGGGCATGGCCACCCACGACTTCAGGCCGGTCGTCTACCACAACACGTTCGGCTCGCACCCCGTAGCGCTCGAGGTAGCGCCGGGGGACGTGGTGCGCACCACCACCGTCGACGCCCGCGGGATCGGCGCCTCGGGGCAGAGGGAAGCCGAGCGCGGGAACCCGCTCACCGGCCCGTTCCTCGTGCGCGGCGCTGAGCCGGGCGACGCGGTGAGCGTGCGGATCGTCGAGCTGAAGCCCAACCGGGACACGGGGTGGGCGAGCCACCGGCTGGCGTCGCTGGTCCTGGAGCCGGAGTACGTGGAGGGCATGGCGCCCGCCAAGACGGACCCGACGGCGACGTGGCGCATCGCCGATGGCCTTGTGGAGCCCCTCGAGGCGGTGCCGGGCCTGCGGGCCCTCTCGCTGCCGCTCACGCCGATGCTCGGCTGCATCGGCGTGGCGCCCGCGCGCCGGCAGGCGATCTCGAGCGCCACCTCGGGCGAGCACGGCGGGAACATGGACTACCGGGGCGTGGCGCCAGGCGCGACCGTCTACTTCCCGGTGCTGACCCCTGGCGCGCTGGTCTTCGTGGGTGACGGCCACGCCGTCCAGGGCGCCGGCGAGCTGGCGGGCACGGGCGTAGAGACCTCCATGGACGTGACCTTCGAGGTGGGCCTGGTGAAGGGCTCGAGCATCAGGTGGCCGCGCGGCGAGGACGCCACGCACCTGTTCACGCTCGGCAACGCCAGGCCCCTCGACGAGGCGGGGCAGCACGCCATCACCGAGATGGTCCGGTGGCTCACCTCCGAGCACGGGTTGTCGTTCGAGGCGGCCTCGGTGCTGATCGGCCAAGCCGCCGACCTGGAGGTGGGGAACATGTTCGACCCCGCCTACACGATGGTCTGCCGCCTGTCGAAGCGACTGCTGGCCGCAGCCAGGTAGCTGAAGGGTCTCTGGGCTACTGGCGCTTGACGGCCTTGGCGGCGCGTGTGTAACCTGCCGCCGTCAATCCTTAGTGACTTACTAGGAATTGACCAACTACCCCACTGAACGGGGCTCATGCCGCCCCGTGGATGCGAGCCACGATGAAGGTATCAAGGTACGTCGCCACCCTGCTCGTCCTCACCACGCTCGCGACGTCGTTCGCGCAGAGCCTCACCATCTACGTCGGCCGCGGCGAGGCCCTGGCGGGACCCATAATCGAGCGTTTCGAAGCGGAGACCGGGATCGACGTGGTCGTCCGCTACGGCGGCACCGCCGAGCTGGCCGTCCTCATCACCGAAGAAGGTACCGCCAGCCCCGCCGACGGCTTCTGGGCGCAGGACGCCGGCGCCATCGGCGCCCTCGCGCGCGGCGGCTACCTGGCGGCCGTGCCCGAAGAGCTGTTCGCGAACATCGCCGCCAAGCACCGCGTGCCCGGCGACCTGTGGGTGCCTGTGTCGGCGCGCAACCGCACGCTCGTCTACTCCACGCAGCGCGTGAGCGAGGCCGACCTGCCGGCCAGCGTCTTCGACCTCACCGACCCGAAGTACCGCGGGCGCGTCGCCTGGGCCCCCACGAACGCCTCGTTCCAGTCCTTCGTCACCGCCTTGCGGGTGACCTACGGCGAAGAGGCCGCCGAGCAGTGGCTGCGCGGCATGATCGCCAACGGGGCGAAGGCCTACTCGAACAACAACGCCCAGCTGGACGCCGTCGCCTCCGGTGAGGTGGACTTCGGCCTGGTGAACAACTACTACCTGCTGAGGCGCCTGGCCGAGGAGCCCGACTTCCCCGTAGCCCAGACCTTCTTCGCCGACGGCGACATCGGCAACCTGGCCAACGTCACGGGCATCGGCGTGCTGGCCAGCTCGGACGAGCAGGAGCTGATGCACCGGTTCATCGCCTTCCTGCTCTCGGACGAGTCGCAGCGCTTCTTCACCAACGACAACCACGAGTACCCGATCACCACGACCGTCCCACCGCACCCCTCCCTGGCCAGCAACGAAGAGGCCCTGCAGGCCTCGCCCGAGGTAGACCTGAGCGCCATCGACGACCTCGAAGGCACCTTGAGGCTCCTGCGTGAGGTGGGTCTGCTCTGAGCGTCGCCGCGCTGCTGCCGCGCCGTAGGGCGCTGCGCTCACCCTGGTACGTCGTCGTCCCGGCCGTCCTGGTCGGGGCGGCGACGCTGTTGCCGCTCGTCTACCTGGTCGTCAGGGCGCTGGAGCTCGACGCCGCCACGCTCGTCGAGCTGGCCACGCGTAGCCGCAACCTCAAGCTCCTCGGCAACACCGCCGCGCTGGTCGCGCTCGTCCTGGCGGGCGGGACGCTCATCGCGGTCCCGCTCGCCTGGCTCGTCACGCGCACCGACATGCGCGGGCGGCGCCTGGTGACCTGGCTGGCCGTGACCCCGCTGGCGGTGCCGGGCTACGTGATGGCCTACGCGCTCCTGGGCCTGGGCGGCTACCAGGGCGTGATGATGCGCCTCTTCGACGTCCTCGTGCCGCGGCCGAGCGGGCTGTGGGGCGCGTCCGCAGCGCTGACCCTCTACACCTTCCCCTACGTCTTCCTGAACGTGCGCAGCGCCCTCCTGGGCCTCGACACCAGCCTGGAGGAGAGCGCCAGGTGCCTGGGGCTGCGTCCGCTGCAGGTGGCGCGGCGAGTGGTGCTGCCGCAGCTCAGGCCGGCGCTGCTTGCCGGCTGGCTGGTGGTGGCGCTGTACGTGCTCGGCGACTTCGGGGCCGTGGCGCTGATGCGCTTCGAGACCTTCAGCTTCGCCATCTACACGCAGTACACCTCCGCCTTCGACAGGAGCAACGCGGCCCTGCTGTCACTGATGCTGCTGTTGATCACGACGGCGCTCGTCGCCTTGGAGCTGAGGCTCCTCGGGCGGCGGAACTACGCGCGCGTGGGCCGGGGCGTGGGGCGCCAGGCGCCGCCCGAGCGCCTCGGGCGCTGGGCGCCGCTCGCCTACCTGTTCGTGGCCGTGGCGCTGGGCGCGGCGCTGGGGCTCCCGCTCCTCACGCTCGTCGGCTGGATCGCGCTCGTGCCCCCCAGCGCCTCGGCGCTGCGCGACGTCGTCGGCACGTTCTTCGGCACGGCGATGTTGGCCGGGCCCGCGGCGGTGCTCACGGCCGCGCTGGCCGTGCCCGTGACGGTGGCGGCCATGCGCTCGCGCTGGATAGGCGGGAGGCTCCTCGAGAGGCTGGTCTACCTGGGCTACGCCGTGCCGCCGGTGGCGCTGGCGCTGGCGCTCGTGATGTTCACGATCCGCTTCGCGCCCGGCCTGTACCAGACGTTCCCGCTCCTGGTGGCGGCGTACCTGGTGAGCTTCCTCGCCCTCGCCATAGGACCCGTCAGGAGCGGCCTCATGCAGGTGAGCCCGCGGCTCGAGGAGACGGCGCGGTCGCTGGGCAGGGGCAGGTTCCTGGCCTTCATGCAGGTGGTGATGCCGTCCCTGTACAGGAACGTCCTGGCCGGCGGCGCGCTGGTGCTCATGGCGGTCATGAAGGAGCTGCCGATGACTTACCTGCTAGCCCCGAGCGGCTACAGGAACCTCGCCGTGAGGGTCTTCGGGCTCACCAACGAGGCCATGATGGCCGCCGCCGCGCCCTACGCCCTGGCGATCGTGCTGTTCTCCTCGCTGTTCGTTGGCCTGCTGCTGGCCTACGAGGGGCGGCGCGCCGCCTGACGCTCCGCGGGCCGTCAGTCGCCCGCGCTCGAGCCCGCCTGCAGCGTCACGCCGTCGCCGGTGACCCTCACCAGGGCCTCGTCGCCCACGCCGAGCCTGCTGTCGGGGGAGGCGAACACCACCAGGCGCTCCTCCTGGGCGTTGGCCGGCTCGACGCGGCCGGCGGCAGTCGGACGCACGAGGGCCTCGTAGGTCACGACGTGCCCCTTGAACTCGCGCCGGACCACCGTGGCGCGCACGTCGGCCCGCGCGGCGTCAGTGGCTTCCCGCGACACCGGCACGAGCTCGAGGTGGTCGGGCCGCAGCGAGATGATCACGCGTCCCTCGGCGGAGCCCGACAGCGGCACGGGGCCTATGGAGGTGCGCGCCGTGCGCCCCTCCGCCACGCCGCGAAGCAGGTTGGTGCGCCCCAGGAAGCTGGCCACGAACGCCGTAGCCGGCTGGAAGTAGACCTCCTCAGGCGTGCCCACCTGCTGCAGCTTGCCGTCGCGCATGACCGCGACCCTGTCCCCGAAGGAGAGAGCCTCCTCCTGGTCGTGCGTGACCATCACCGCCGTCGTACCGCTGCGCGCCAGGATGGTCCTCACCTCGTCGCGGGTGGAGCCGCGCAGCGAGGCGTCCAGGTTGCTGAACGGCTCGTCGAGCAGGAGTATGTGCGGCTGCGGGGCGAGGGCCCTGGCCAGGGCCACGCGCTGCTGCTGCCCGCCTGAGAGCTGGTGGGGGAAGCGCGAGTCGAAGACGGTGAGGCCCACCAGCGCCAGCACCTCCGAGGCGCGACGGCGCTTCTCCTCGCGGGAGCCCTTGAGGCCGAACGCCACGTTGTCGAGCACGGTCAGGTGCGGGAACAGGGCGAAGTCCTGGAAGACGAAGCCGATGCGCCGGTGCTCGGGGCGGACCATCACGCTCTCGGAGGCCACCAGCTTGCCCGCCACCTCCACGCGGCCCGCGTCGGGGCGCTCGAAGCCGGCGATGAGCCTCAAGAGGGTCGTCTTGCCGCACCCGGACGGCCCCAGCAGGCACAGCACCTCGCCGCGCCGTACGTCCAGGTCGAGGCCGTCCACCGCTGCCGGCGCATGCGGCGCGTAGCGCTTGGTGAGGCCAGTGACGCGGACGATGGGGTCGGTGGGGGACATGGCTCCGTCGGGCATTATCGCCCGTCGAGGTCGCTGGGCCGTGTCATGGGGAGGGCTATGCCTCGAGGTGCTGAGCGCCGCCTGCAACGCCTACTTTCGTCGCTACCGGCTCCGGTCTCCGCCCGTGACGAGGGTCTTCCGCTGGCGCGCGACCACGAGAGGCGCTAGCGTTGACCACATGTCGAAGCGCCTGCAACTTCTGCTCGCCGCTGCCGCGCTGTTCTCGCCGGCGGCCGCGCTGGCCCAGCCGGGAGTGGCGTCGCTGCTGCCCGAGACCACGGTCTTCGCCGTGCACTACTCCCCGGAGGGGGTCGACACCTCGACGCTGACCGACCTCTTCGCCGACCTGGACCTGGAGCGGGTGACGCCGATCGTCGACAAGCTGGTAGCGCTCTTCGAGGGGGCGCCGGCGCTGGACGAACTCGGCGGTGACGTCGACCCGCTGGAAGACCTGGCCGGGAGCTGCCCGGACCTGACGGCCGCGTTGGACGAGGCCGCCCACGCCCTGGGGCCCACGGCGGCAGGCGTGTCCCTGTCCCGCTTCGACCCCGCCCCCGACCTGATCGTGGTCACGCGGCCGGTGGACCCGGGGCTCGCGGACCGCATCGCATCGGCCGCGTCCGACTGTTTGGACGGCAGCCTCCTCGGCACGCAGAACGGCGCCCGGCTCCTGCTGCTGGCCGACGGCACCGACATGCCGCTGATACTCACGTCGTCGGAGGGGTACCTGGTGGTCTCCACCGACCCCGAGCTTGTGCGCGGCGCGCTCAGGCGCCTGCATGGCGCTGACGACCGCGGCCTCGACTCCACGCGCATAGGCGCCCTCTCCGGCAGCATGACGGCGCGGGGCTTCGGCATGACCCTGAACCTGGCGGCCGCCGCCGACAGCCTCGAGATGTTCGCCGCCATGGCGCCAGAGGGCGGGGACCTGGTGGAGCGCCTCGTGACGACGCTCAGGGTGCTCGGCGGCTTCGCCTGGCACGCCAGCGTCGACGCAGGCGGGGTGGTGATGGGCTCCGTCGAGGCCTTCGACGCTCGCCTGGCCGCCGAGGAGGGCGAGGACGAGCTGCTCGCGCTCTTCTCCTGCGAAGGCTGCGACCTCGGCGCTCCAGACCTGCTGCCGCGCGACGCCGTGGGCCTCAGCGGCGGCGTCTTCTCGCTCACCGCGCTCGTCGACTGGCTGGACTCGTGGCTCGACGACGCTCGCGAAGCGGGTCTCGTCGACGCCGACGTGCGCGGCCTCGTCGCGATGGCGTTCGGCGTGGACCTGGACGAGGCGCTGCTCGGCTGGCTCGGCGACTCCTGGCACACCGCGTGGCTGGACGTCCTGGCCACCGACGTGCGCCCGTGGCTGCAGGGCACGCCGTCGGTGACGGTAGTCCCGGTGACCTCCGAGGAAGAGGCGCGCCGCGGCGTGCAGCTGTTGATGGGGGCGCTGGGCGACCTCGCCCCGTTCGGTGACGCACTGGCCGACCTCCTCGACGCGCCCGTGGAGGCCCGCTTCGACGGCCTCGTCGCCGTGCGCGAGCGCAGCTACCGCGGGGTCGACTACCTCCGCCTGCGCAGCGGAGCCTTCTTCGACCTCGGCGTGGCGGTCATGGGCGGGCACCTCGTGCTGGCCAGCCCGGCGTCCAGCCTCCACGGCGTCGTGGACGCTTACGTTGGCTCGTACCGGCAGGCCGGGCCCGCGTGGCGCACCTACGAGAGCCTCGCGCTGGAGGGGACCGACGTTGACGGCTACTCGATCGTCGACGTCGCCGCCTACCTGCGCGGGGTCGCCGAGATCACGGACCTGCTGGCCGGGCCGCTCGCTACGATCGGCTGGCTGGGAGCGGTCGGCACGGGGGACGAGGCCGTCAGCCCTGAGGCGCTGCCCACCTACGACGAGCTGATCGCGTTGGTCGACGTCGCCACCGAGGCGCTGGAGCTCCTGGCCTCCCGGACCGGCGTCGCCATCGGCACGACGGAGCTGAGCGGCGGCGCGCGGTTCAGCACCTGGCGGCTGCCGCTGCGCTGAAGCCTCCTACGGCCGGCGCGCGGCTGGCGTTGCGCGCCAGCTGTGATCCGAGCGCTCCCAAGCCCCCTGCCTGAAGGGCAAGGGGCTGTCCGTTGGGCCCGGAACGCGGGTCAGGGCAGGGTGTAGAGCCACTCGTCGGTGTCGAACTTCTCGCGTCGCAGGGTCTCGGCGGCGGCCAGCTCCTCGGGGCTGAGGCGGGACGTCGTGAGGCCGAACTTGCGGTCGAACGTCGACGCCAGCGCCTCGATGATGGTCTGGCGCGGCAGGGCGGTCTGCTCGCGCAGGGGCGTGACCCGCTTGTTGGCGCTCACCGACCCCTTGTCCGAGAGCTTCTCCCGGCCGATGCGCAGCACCTCGAGCATCTTGGCGGCGTCCATGTCGTAGGCCATCGTCACGTGGTGCAGGACGGCGCCGTTCCGCCGCGTCTGGGCGGCGCCCCCGATCTTGCCCTTGTCGGACGAGATGTCGTTGATGGGCTTGTAGACGGCGTTGACCCCCAGGCCCCTGAGGGCCTCCAGCACCCACTGGTCCATGAAGGCGTAGGAGTCGACGAACGACAGGCCCTTCACCAGGCTCTCCGGCGCGTAGATGGAGTAGGTGATGGTGTTCTGCGGCTCCACGAACATGGCGCCGCCGCCCGTGATGCGCCGGCAGACCGTCACGTCGTGCCTCCTGGCGCCCTCCATGTCCACCTCGTTGCGCACCGACTGGAAGCGCCCGAGTATCACGGCGTTCGAGGTCCACTCCCAGATGCGCAGCGTCGGCGCGCGTCGGCCCGCCGCGACCTCGTTGGTGAGCACCTCGTCGATGGCCATCTGCAAGCGCGGGTGCGTGGGCTCGTCGTGGATGAACCGCCAGTCGTGCTCGAGCCAACGCGCCTGCATGTGCTCGGGGAAGGCGGTGTCGCTCACAGGCGCTCCCTGGGGGTGTCGTCGTCGATGGCGCGCCGCACCGCCGTGGCCACCGCAGCCGTCGTGAAGCCGATCAGCTCGGCGCCTTCGGGGAGGCTCGCGTCCATGAGGGCCGCCAGCAGGGCTTCGCTAGCGTCGGCCGGTGCCCCTACCAGCGCGGCCGTCATGTCTGCCAGGGCCGTCTCGGGCTCGAGGAAGAAGTCGCCTGTCACCTCGACCGCTGCGATGCGCCCGCCCTCCACCTCGACGTCCGCCACCACCAGCTTGCCGCCCGGTGTCTTGTACTCGCCGTGCCTCGCCATGAGGCGATGATATGTCCGCTCCCGGGCCCTCTCGGCTCATGAGGAGCGCCAAGCGCAGCACGTCGTCCCAGCGCCGCGCCAGCCACCCCGGAGCCCCCTCCGCCCTGTGGGAGCGCAGGCGCGCGGCGACCGCGCCGGGCTCCCGCTCTACGAGGACCAGCTCCCGCTTCGCCCTGGTCAGCGCCACGAAGAGCACGTTCGCCTCGGCCGAGTCCTCGTCAGACGCCCGCGAGGGTGGCCGCGACCCCCCGGCGCCGGAGTCGCTGACCTCGAGGTGCTCCGCCGGCGGTGCAACCGCGTCGTCGGCGCCGATGCCCAGCTCTTCAGGCTCCAGGAGGTACACCCTCTCGGCCTCGCGCCCCTTGGCCTTGTGGATGGTCGCCAGCAGCACGCGCTCCGAGCCCGCCTCCTCCGCGGGGAAGAGCCGCCTGAGGGCCGCGGTGACGCTGCCACCATCGGCCCTGCCCGCCGCGGCCGCCGCCAACGCGACGGCCGCGTGCCGCTGTCTGCTGGCCTCGAGCAGCTGCGGCAGGGCCGAGCTGGTGACGTGTGACGCCTCCAGCCGGCGGCGCTCCTCGTCCTGCGCCGCTGCCACCGCCTCCCTGGTGACCTCGCCGCGGGCGCCGAGCTCTTCGGCCAGGGCCACGGCGCCCGGCAGCAGCTCGTCGCCGAGGACCGCCACCGGCAGTCCGGTAGCGGCGAGGACGAGCGCGAGGTCGATCAGCGGCCCGTTCGTGCGGCTGAGGACGAGGTCGCCGGGGCGGACCTCGGAGGGGAGCCTGGAGAGGGTGACGACGCGCACGGTGCCGTCACGAGCGCCGGGCGCGGGCAGCATGGCAGGGGAGAGCCGGCGCGCCAGGACCACGTGGCGCGTGGGACACCTGAAGCTCACCGACAGCGGCAAGCGGGTGGCCGCCGTCCTTGACACTATGCGGGGCAGCGACCTCGCGTCGGCGCCGGCGAAGGCGTAGATGGCCTGGTGCGGGTCGCCGACGAAGAGAGCCCTCGCGCCGGCGGCGATCAACGCCTCGACGAACGCCAGCGCCAAACGGCTCAGGTCCTGCGCCTCATCCACGCACACGAAGTCGAAGCGCGGCGGCCGCAGTCCCAGCCTCACGGGCAGGTAGAGGAGGTCGGTGTGGTCGTGCTCCAGGGACCGCTCGCCCGACGCGAGCAGTTCACGTAGGAGGCGCGCCGTCTCGTCCGGCGGGGCGGGGAGGTCGACACCGTATCGCGCGGCCAGGTCCCCGACCTCGGCCGGGTCCTCGAGGGCGCTCAGCTCGAGCCGCGCGAACCTGGCTAGCTCGCTGAGGGCAGCGCTGGCCTCGGGCGGGGCGCCCGCCAGGCCCATCGCCAGGCGCTCGTACTTGTCCTCGGCGACGGTGACCTCGGCGCCCGCGTCGCCCAGCACGCGCAGGCCGAGCGCGTGCAGCGTGAGGGCGACGACCCCAACGGGCAGGCGGCTCCTGAGCTCGGCGGCCGCGGAGCGGTTGAAGGCCAGGAACGCCACGCGCTGCGGAGGGACGCCCAGCTCCTCCACGAGCGCCCTGGCGACCATCACCAGCGTGGTGGTCTTGCCGCTCCCGGCCGTCGCCTCGACGACGCCGTGCCCGCCGGCGCGCCTCACGAACGTGAGCACCGCCTCCTGGTAGGGGTTGGCCCGCATGGCTCGATGCTGAGGCGCTGTCCACAGCCGCGCCAGGGGCACGGGCCGAGAGGGTCCGGGCACTATCCTGGAGAGGGCAAGCAGAAGCCGCCGCCCGATGGGCGGCGGCCTAGACTGTCGCTTCCCCTGCCTAGCTCGCGGCCGTCTTGGGGCCGGGGCGGCTCAGGCTGGTCGCGATACCGGGGTCTCCGGGTGAGGCTACTCCGCGGCGACGGCGGTGCGGCGGCCGCGCGAGCGGCGTCGACGGCGGCGCGTGGCGGACGGGCGCGGGGCGTCGGCCGCGCGCGTGTCCTGACGGCTCGCTTCCTGCGGGCGCCGCGGTTCGCTGGGCATGGGGCGGCTCGGGATGTCCCTGCGCGGCGCCGACGCCGGGCGCGGGCTGCGCCTGGCGCCGCCCTGGCGGCTCGAGTGGGGCTTCAGGTCGTCGAGTTGGCCGGCGTGCGCGGGCACGAAGCCCTCCACGTGGCGGCGCTCGACGCGGCGGCCGAGGGTGCGCTCCAGGTCGAGCACGTTGCCGAAGTCGCCGGTGGTCACGAACGTGAGGGCCACGCCAGTGCGCTCGGCGCGGCCGGTACGGCCGATCCGGTGCGTGTACGCCTCCGCCGTGTCGGGGAAGTCGTAGTTGATCACGTGGCTGACGGCGGCGACGTCGATGCCGCGTGCGGCGATGTCGGTGGCCACGAGCACGTCGAAGGTGCCGTCGCGGAAGCCGTCGAGAGCGGCCTGGCGCCGCGTCTGTGACAGGTTCCCCTGCAGCTCGGCGGCGGCGAACCCGGCCTTCTTGAGGCTGGCGGCCAGGCGCTTCGCCCGGTGCTTGGTGCGGGTGAACACCAGCACCGACCTGGCCTCGGGCAGGTCGAGCAGGTGCACGAGGAGGTCCGTCTTGGCGTCCTCGGCAGCGGGCACGAGGTAGTGGTCGATCGTCGCCGCCGGGGCGGAGCGCGAGATCTCGACGCGGACCGGATCGGTCAGCAGGCCGTCGGCGAGGTGACGCACCTCGGCCGGCATGGTCGCCGAGAACAGGAGGTGCTGGGCGCCCTTCGGCACGAGCGAGACGATGCGCCTCACGCTCGGCAGGAAGCCCATGTCGAACATGTGGTCGGCCTCGTCGAGCACCAGCACCTCGACGCGGCTGAGGTCGGCGTTGCCGCGCTCGACGTGGTCGAGGAGACGGCCGGGGCAGGCGACGATGATGTCGGCGTTGCCGCGGAGGGCCGAGACCTGTGGCTGGAAGCCGACGCCGCCGTAGACGGTGGCGCTACGCAGGCCGGTGTGCTTGCCGAGGCGCTTGAACTCGTCGTTGATCTGCTCGGCGAGCTCGCGGGTGGGCGCCACGATGAGGGCGCGGACGGTGCGCCTGCCGGACGCCGGGGTGCCGACGAGGCGCTGCAGGATCGGCAGCACGAAGGCCGCCGTCTTGCCCGTGCCCGTCTGGGCCAGACCGAGGATGTCGCGGCCCGCGAGGGCCTCGGGTACGGTCTGCGCCTGGATCGGAGTGGGTCTTTCGTAACCGGCGTCCCGCACTCCGGCTAGGATCCGTCGGTCGAGCTCGAAGCTCGAGAAACTGCTATTCATCTAAGTCCTCTCATCAGCCAACCACCAGCTGAAGAGCGACTCTTGCCAGCGGGAAGCGGTTCAGCATACGCCATCTTGTGACGTGGGCTGTGGCGGGCCCGACACGCCGCGTCGCGGCGCCGTTGTGGGGACCCGTCGGGTCATGCTAGCATCGCAAGGCTTTGAGCCCAGCGCGACCTCGCTGGGGGCGCCTCGACGGCGCCTAACGATCGGCACAGGAAGCTACGAAGGAGAACGAATGGCTCGCAACCCTTCAGCCATGAAGCGGCACCGCCAGGACGAGAAGAAGCGCCTGGCCAACCGCGCGCGCAAGAGCACGATCCGCACCTTCACCAAGAAGGCTATCTCGGCCGCCGAGTCCGGTGACTTCGAGGCCGCCGCCAAGTACCAGAAGGTCGTGCAGGGCCTCGTGGACAAGGCGACGAAGACCAACACGCTGCACAAGAACACCGCTGCGCGGCGCAAGGCGCGCCTCGCCAAGCGGATCAACGGCCTGCGTCAGCAAGTCCAGGCCTGACCCGAAGAGGTCACCGATAGCCGCCCGGCGCCTAGCGTCGGGCGGTGTCTATTCGCGCAGCCCGGCGATGGCCATCGCCGTGGTGAGCGCCTCGTCGAACATCGCCGGCGTGAGCCTCCCCGTGTTCGTGTTCTGGAAGCTCACGTGGTAGGCGTCCACGAGCGGCAGCGCCCCAGACTCCGCCGCTCCCTCCAGCTGGTCGAGCCTGTGCACGGCGCCGTGCGCGAAGGGCGCGTCGCTGGCCCTGACGCGCAGGCCGCGCGCCCGGTAGTGCCTGAGCACGGCGTCGTGGCCGATGCGGCCCAACGCCATCAGAACGCGGGCGTTCGCGAGCCCCTCCAGGTCGTACGCCAGCCACCGGCTGCAGTTCGCCAGCTCCTCCGGCAGCGGCTTGTTGCCCGGCGGCACGCAGCGGGCGGCGGCCGTGATCCAGACACCTGTGAGCGTCAGGCCGTCGCCGCGCGCGACGGAGGTCGGTTGGCTGGCGATGCCGGCCCTGTGGAGCGCGGGGTAGAGGAAGTCGCCGGAAGCGTCTCCCGTGAACATGCGGCCGGTGCGGTTGCTCCCGTGGGCACCAGGAGCTAGGCCCACGAGCACTAGGCGCGCGCCCGGGTCCCCGAAGCCCGGCACGGGGGCGCCCCAGTACTCTTGCCCCAGGTAGGCGCGGCGCTTCTCCCTGGCCACCTGTTCCCGGTAGGCGGCGAGCCGGGGGCAGAGTCGGCAGCCCGCGAGGGCGGGAGGGTACGGGTCGAACGCGCTCGACATCGCAGCTTGGACGATAACCCTGGTCGGCGTGCCGTTCCGGCCGCGGCCGCGCTGATAAGCTCCGGGCCATGGCCGGGACGCGCATAGTGCTCGTCAGGACGAAGGACTCGGCCAACGTCGGGGGGACGGCGAGGGCCATGCGCAACTTCGGCCTCGACGACCTCTGGCTCGTAGCCCCGCGCTGCCGCATAGACGAGCGCGCAAGGGCGCTGGCCTCGCACGCAGGGGACATCCTCGACTCGGCCAAGGTGGTGGAGAGCCTGGACGAGGCGGTCGCCGGCCTGCGGCTGGTCGTGGGCACGAGCGCCAGGTCGCGACGAGCCCCCTCGTACCGGGTGGCTACGCCTCGCGAGGCGGCCCCGTTGCTCACGGACGGCACGGCCGTGCTGTTCGGTCCCGAGGACCACGGCCTGGCCAACGAGGAGCTCACGCGCTGCCAGCTACACGTAGCCATCCCCACGGCCGAGTTCTCCTCCCTCAACCTCGCCCAGGCGGTGCTGGTCATCGCCTACGAGGCCTGGCTGGTGGGGATCGCGGGCGCCGAGCGGCCGCCTGACGCGGCTGCGGTGGGCAGGGGCGGACGGACCGGGGAAGCGCCGGCGAGCCGCGACCAACTCGAGCGCTTCTACTCCCAGTTGGAGGGGACGCTCCTCCGCATCGGCTACACCGACGCGCCCCGCGCGCCGAGCGTCATGCGCATGTTCAGGGCCGTCTTCGACAGGGCCGACCTCAGCGCTCACGAGCTCTCGGCCCTGCGGGGGCTCGCGAGCCAGGTCCGCTGGGCCGCGGACCAGCAGCCGGAGAGGCTGCCGCCGTCCAAGAAGGCGGAGGAGACGAGTTCTTAGCGCTGGGCCCGGCGTTTAGCTCGCGTTGACGCTGCCGCGCGCTGGCCCATATACTCGGGTTCGCCGCCGCGCAGAGGCTCGCCCAGGCTCGTCTTCGCGTGGTGGCAACCGGGTGGTTGACCGGAGGGTTGGCCGAGCGGTCGAAGGCGACGGTCTTGAAAACCGTAGACGGGGCGACCCGTCCGGGGGTTCGAATCCCTCACCCTCCGCCAAGATCGCGACCCCGGTAGCAGGGCAAGGAGAGGTGGCCGAGCGGCTGAAGGCGCTCCCCTGCTAAGGGAGTATGGGAGGATAAACCTTCCATCGAGGGTTCGAATCCCTCCCTCTCCGCCAAACGAACGCAGAAGGGATGGCGACGCTGCCGGACCTCTACAGGTCCGGCAGCGTTCGTTGTGTCTACTCGGCGCGAACCCGCTTCTTGTACGAGCTGCCACGGACCTGCTACCAAGCGGATCCGAAACGAGAAGCACCCCTCGCGGGGTGCCGTCTCCATCGTGACTTTCTTGGTGCGCCCGAGAGGATTCGAACCCCTGGCCTTCTGATCCGTAGTCAGACGCTCTATCCAGCTGAGCTACGGGCGCTCGCGTCTGGGCCTCCTCGGCCCCGGCGGGCAAGCTTAGCACGAGGGGTGCGGGCTGCTGCAAGGGCATGGTGCGGCGGCGACCCGAGGTCGCGGCTTCCGGCCCGCCCATGGCGGAAGCGGGCGGCGCGGCCTGACTCTCCGTCTCCCGCATGGTGCCGCACACGCCGCTCTCAACGCGAATCTCATGAGGCGGCCCGACCTTCTCAGGCCGCTTCATCGTTCCTCAAGCCGGCGGGAGTCCTCACAGGGGGCCGACCTATGCTCGCCGGAACAACCCCTGGGGGCCGACGGAGGTCGTGATGAGCGGACGCAACGGTCGGGCACGGCGGGCCGGCGAGGCGCCTGTGCCAGACCTAGAAGAGAGGACGCACCCCCGGCATCCGGCCGGACCGGCACGAGGGGCAGCGCTGGCCTCATCGACGCAGCGCCGCACCCGTGGAGCTTGGCTCGCAGCGGTCGCAGCCGCCCTTACCGTCCTGGTGTTGGCCGCCTGCGGCGGCACGCCGCCGCCTCCGGGCGGAGGCGGCACGGGCATCGTCGAGGGCGAGGTGCGGGTGGGCGCCGGCGACGTCACCGGTGCCGGCGGCGCCACGCTCGCGCCGCGAGAGCCTTCAACTAACCTAGGCCGGTCGCTCTCGCCAGGCTCGACAGCCACGCCCTTCGTGCCCGGCGAGCTGATAGTCGCCTTCGAGCCTTCCATGTCGGTCGCCTCGGTGGCTACCCTGAACGGGGCGGGGGAGACGCTGCAGGCTCTCAGGCCACTGGCGATCGAGGGGGCGGTCCTGTACCGCACCTCGGCGGACACCCTCGAGGAGACCTTGGCAGTTGCGGCGGCGCTGGAGGCGCGGCCCGACGTGAGGTACGCGCACCCCAACTACCTGGTGTTCCCGGCGCTGGCGCCCAACGACCCTGAGTACGGCAAGCAGTGGCACTACGAGGCCATCGACCTGGCGGGGGCCTGGGACGTCACCACGGGCAGCTCGAGCGTCGTCGTGGCGGTGATCGACAGCGGCATCCTCTACAGCCAATCCGACCCGTCCAAGCGGCACCCCGACCTGGCCGGCCGCGTGCTGCCGGGCTACGACTTCATCTCGAACCCGGGCATGGCCCTCGATGGCGACGGCCGGGACGCCGACCCCTACGACTCGGCGCCTAGCAACGGCTACCACGGCACCCACGTGGCGGGGACTGTCGGCGCGGCCACGGACAACGGCTTGGGCGTGGCGGGCGTGGACTGGCGGGCGAAGGTGCTGCCGCTCCGCGTCCTCGGCGAGGGCGGCGGCGCGCTCTCGGACCTGGCGGACGCCATCTACTGGGCGGCAGGCAAGAGCGTGCCAGGCGTGCCCTCCAACCCCAACCCGGCCGACGTGATCAACCTCAGCCTCGGCGTCAGGGCCGCCACCTGCTTCCCGGCGCTCTACGAGGCCCTCGAGTACGCGACCTCTAGGGCCGTCGTGGTGGCGGCGGCCGGCAACCTCGCGGAGCCGGCCAGCGGCTTCACCCCGGCGAACTGCCCGGGGACGATCGTCGTGGGCGCCACCGACAGGCACGGCGACCGCGCCTGGTACTCCAACTACGGCTCGCGCATCGACGTCATGGCGCCGGGCGGCGACGTCAGCCAGTTCAACTCCGACGGCGTCCTCAGCCTGGGCGCGGGCAGCACGTACGTCTACATGCAGGGGACGTCCATGGCGGCGCCCCACGTGTCCGGCGTGGCGGCGCTGATGCGCGCCCTCGACCCGGGCATCACGACCGCGGAGGCCCTGGCCGTCCTGCGCGACAGCGCGACACCGCTCACCAACGCGCAGTGCAACGCGGACGGGGTGGCCGAGCGGGTGCTTTACCGCTTCGACTGCGGGGCCGGGCTCATCAGCGCTCGCCTGGCCTTGGAGGCTGTGGACGAGGGCGAGCCCCCGCCACCGCCTCCGCCCGTCGAGGGCGTCGAGCTGGTCTTCGAGCCGCAGGTCCTCGACCTCGGCGCCCAGCAGGTCAGCGCCATCTTCACCGTCACCAACGTGGGTGACGAGACGGCGGCATGGGTCTTCGAGGAGTACTACGACGCGGCCGACAACCCCGCGGCGGTGCCCTACGGGGTCGTGGAGGTCGATGACGACGACGCCAGCGGGGTCCTGGCCCCCGGCCAGTCGCACACGGTGAACATCTACATCGACAGGTCGTACCTGGCGGAGGAGGGCTTCTACGTCATCCAGCTCGTGTTCGAGGTGGACGGCGAGGAGTTCCTGTACGAGGTGCGGTTCACCAAGGTGGTCGAACCGGCGCCGACGTCGCTCAGCGGCCCCATGGTGGTGGCCGCCTACGTCGAAGGCCCAGGCGGCGAGTTCGTCGTCAGCGGGAGCCAGTCGAGCCCGGGCGTGCTCACCTCGTTCAGCTTCCAGGCCAGGTCGGGATCCAACCTCCTGGCCGCCTGGTCGGACGAGAACGACAACGGAGTGGTGGACGAGGGCGACTTCCTCGGCTACCACCCCAGGTGGGTGAACGTCCCCGCCGGCGGCGTGCGGACCGGTGTGGACGTGAGCGTGCTGCCCGTCGCCGGTGGCCTGGCGCCAGCAGGGATCGTCGAAGCGTTGGAGGAGACGAGGCGAGATACAGCCCCGTGAGCGGAGGGCCGCAGGGGAGCGGACCAGCTGCCATGCGTCCCGCGAGACCCACGAGCCCAAGGGAGGAGCCCCCGGCGTCCGCGCCAGGGGCTCCTCCGTTTCGCGTCGGCCTTGGGGCGCGGCGCGCCCTCAGAGGATGGGCCGGCTCAGTTGGCGGCCGGCACGGCGTTGCCCGCCGGGTCTACGAGGAACCAGTTGCCACCCAGGCCATGGCCGTTGGCGACGCCAGCTTCCATGTCGCCCATGTAGAGGTAGAGCGGCCAGCCGTTGTACGTCACCTGGAGGCTGCCGTCGTCACGCTCGACCGTGCCGAGCAGCGTGGCGTCGAGGCCCTCGCCGGGCACCGGCATGGTGTCGGGGCTGACGACGAGGACGGGCGGCCAGTTCGTGGCGCAGTCGTCGTAGCACGTGCTGGCGCCTTGCGCGTCAGGCACGAACAGGTAGAGAGCCCTGCCGTTCTGGTCGACAAGGTACGGGCCGAACTCCGAGGACTGGGCCAGGGCGATGTCCGTAACGGCCCCGGCCATCTGCGGGGGCATGGGGTCTTGGGCGAGCGCGAAGGCAGCCACCGCGGCGGCGGCTAGGGCGCCGATGACGGCGCGGACGTTGCGGGGTCTCTCTGTGTGCATGTGTGTCTCCTGTCTCACAGGGCCTTGCCCGAGCGGGCGGCCGTGCATGTCGCAGTGGTGTCTGCAGCCAGGGTCTGGTACCACCTCCCTCCGACAGCGAGTATCGAGGGGGATTGTCCGGCCGGCCGGCATGAGAAGACTGCGGGAGCCGTGAGCGGCGACGCGGGCGTGGCAGCATGGCCACATGAAGGCCTCAGCTACTGACCGGCTCCGCGGCCCGTACCGGTTGGCGGGCCTGCATGCCTGACGGCCTGGACCGCGTAGCGGCGCTGCTGGCCGCCGGCGGCGCCGTGGTCCTCTCGGGCGCCGGCATCTCCACCGAGTCGGGCATCCCCGACTACCGCGGCCCAGCCTCGGCCGGGCGGGAGCGCAAGCCCATCACCTACCAGGAGTTCGTGCGCAGCGAGTCCGTGCGCAAGCGCTACTGGGCGCGGAGCTTCGCCGGCTGGCCCTTCATGGACGCGCGGCAGCCGAACCCCGGTCACCGCGCGCTGGCGGCCCTGGAGGCCGCGGGACTGGTGGTCGGCTTGGTGACCCAGAACGTCGACGGCCTGCACCAGAAGGCTGGCAGCCACGAAGTCGTGGAGCTGCACGGCAGCCTCAGGGAGGCGCGGTGCCTCTCCTGCGGCACCGTCGAGCCGCGGCAGGCCCTGCAGGAGAGGCTCGCCGCGCTGAACCCCGGCTTCGTGGGCACGGCCCCCCGCTACGCCCCCGACGGTGACGCCGACGTCCCGGACGACCTCGTCGCCGCCTTCCAGGTGGCCGCTTGCACCGTATGCGGCGGCGTGCTCAAGCCACAGGTCGTGTTCTTCGGGGAGAACGTCCCCCGCGACGTCTACGAGGCGGCGCGGGAGATGGTGGACGCCGGCGCGTCCCTGCTGGTCGTGGGCTCGTCGCTTACCGTCCGCTCCGGCTACAGGTTCGTCGGCCAGGCCAAGGAGGCTGGCAAGCCCGTGGCCCTGCTCAACGACGGCCCCACCCGCGCCGACGGCGAGGTGGACGTGAAGGTCGAGGGACGGCTGGGCGAGCTGCTGCCCGCCTTGGCAGGCGAACTGTTGGGGACTCCGGGCTAGGGCCTCGAAGAGGACGCGGCCGCGCTGCCGGCCCGCCGCACGGCCTCCGCGACGCGCTCGACGATCGACCTCACCTCGGCCAGGTCGGGGCCTTCCACCATCACGCGCACCAGAGGCTCGGTCCCGCTTGGCCTGAGGAGCACGCGTCCCGCGGCGCCGAGGGCCTCCTCGGCCTCACGCACCGCCGCCGCCACCTCGGGCGCCTCCGAGACATGGGCCTTGAGCTCGGCAGGCACGGCGACGTTGACCAGCTCCTGCGGGTAGACGGGGATCTCGTCCATCCACTCCTCGAGCGAGCGGCCGGACTTGCGCACGGCCGCCAGCACCTGCAGGGCGGTGAGGATGCCGTCGCCGGTGGGGGCCTTGTCGAGGAACAGCACGTGGCCCGACTGCTCGCCGCCGAGGGTCAGGCCGGTGCGCTTGAGCTCCTCGTGCACGTAGCGGTCGCCCACCTTCACGCGGCGCACGGCGATGCCGCGCTCGCGCAGGTACGTCTCCATGCCCAGGTTGCTCATGTGGGTGGCGACGATCTCGGTCTCGCCGCGCGCCACCGCGCAGATGGCCATGATGTGGTCGCCCGTGACGAGGCGGCCCTGCCTGTCCACGAGGAGGGCGCGGTCGGCGTCACCGTCGAACGTGACGCCCACGTCGAAGCCGCCCTCGACGACTCGCCTGGTGACGGCCGCGGGGCTGGTCGAGCCGCAGCCGACGTTGATGTTCTCGCCGTCGGGTTCGGCGTGGATGACCTCGAGCCGGGCGCCGATCTTCGAGAACACGCGTGGCGCCACCAGGTGGCCGGCGCCGTTCGCGCAGTCCACGACGACCTTCATCCCGTCCAGGTAGGGCGCGTTCGCCAGGAGGTGGGCCGTGTAGCTCTCCGAGCCAGGACGGGCCGCGCCCTCGCGTGGCAGGCGGCGGTACCGCCCCAGCTCCGAGCCCACCACGGGCGCGGCGCTGCTCGTGCCCAGGCTCTCCACCAGCTCCTCGAGCTCGGCCTCCAGGGCGTCGTCCAGCTTCTCGCCGGCGGAGTTGAAGAGCTTGATGCCGTTGTCGTCGAACGGGTTGTGGCTCGCCGACACGACGATGCCGGCGTCGGCGCCCAGTGCCCGCGTCAGGTAGGAGACGGCCGGCGTGGGTACCACGCCGAGGTCCGTGACGTCGGCCCCGCGAGAGGTGAGGCCCGCACCGAGCGCCAGCGCCAGCATGGGGCCCGACCTGCGGGTGTCCATGCCTATGACGACCGATGGGCGGGGCGTGCCGGAAGCCTTCAGCAGCTCGGCGGTGGCTACCCCGAGGCCCAAGGCGAAGCTGGCGGTCATGGGGTGTCGGCCGGCGACCCCTCGCACACCGTCCGTGCCGAAGTAGCGCCGTTCGGACATGGCGCGAATATACCGTCATGGCCGCCGTCGCGCGGTGCTAGCCTCGGCTCGTGACGCTCCTGGCGCAGAACCTGGCACCCGCGGAGGCGCAGGCCCACACCCTGGACTTCCGTGTCATGGGCCTCGTGCACGTGCGCAAGGGCACGCCGATCTCGCGCTACCTCAACCAGAAGGAGCGCAACTACGTGCCCATGACCGCCTGCCGCGTCTTCCTCCCCGGTCTCGAGCAGCCGCCGTCGGAAGGGTCGCTCCTCTACGAGACCGACTTCGCGGCGCTGCCCAAGTCGCGGCTGGCGTTCCTGGTGGGCGGCATCGCCGAGCCGCCCACGGAGCGGGCTGGCCGGGAGCCGCGGCAGGTGTGCGTGATGTACCCGTCGTTCGTGCTCACCGGGACGATGTTCGTCCCGCCGCGAATACGCATGTCGGACCACCTGACGAACCTCTACGGCGTGCGCCCGTTCGTGGAACTGGCCGACGTGAGCGTGGGCAAGCCGCGCGAGGGCGCCCGCGTCGAGCAGTTCGAGGTCGTGGCCAAGCACCCGCTGGTGACCGTGAACGTGGGCCTGGCCGGTGGGCTCTTCGACGTGGCGCAGCCGGTGGGCAGGGACTTCCGGGCCGCGGAGGCGCAGGGCTAGGGGAGCCGGCCGGCTGCGCGACCGGCGCGATGTCGAGCCCGCGGGGAGCCAAGCTGAGCCCAGTTTGGATAGACCGGTCTAGCAACCAAGCGAGGTCCTGGTCACCTCTTCGGAGCGCCCTCTCAGACGTTCCAGCCGCCCGCCACCTCGATGGTCACGCCGGTGACGTAGCCGGCCTCCGGGGACACCAGGAAGCGCACCGCGGCCGTCAGCTCGTCGAGCGTGCCGACCCGGCCCATCGGGATCTCCTGGGTAGGCTTGGTGACGCTGTTCTCCAGGACGCCGGGGCTGACGACGTTGACGGTGAGCCCGTGCTTGGCCTCCACCTTGGCCAGCGCCTTCGAGTAGAGGATGACGCCCGTCTTGGCGATCCCGTAGGCCACGATGCCGGGGCGCGCCACCATGTGCTGGGCGCCGGCGTAGCCGACGTTGACGATGCGGCCGCCGCGCGGCGAGCGCCTGAGGTGCGGCACCGCCTGCTGGCAGGTGTAGAAGGTCGAGTTCAGGTTGGAGTCGAGCATGTAGCGCCACGTCTCGCCGCTCAGCTCGTCCAGCGGACCGTGGTGGTAGTCGCCAACGTTGTTGACGAGCGCGTCGAGGCGCCCGAACGCCTCCACCGCCGCGTCCACCAGGGCGCGCGCGTCCGTTTCGACGGTCACGTCGGCCCGCAGCGTCACCGCCTTGGCCCCCAGCGCGCGGGCCTCGGCGGCCACGGCCTCGGCCTCGTCGCGACTGCCGCGGTAGTGGACGGCCACGTCGAAGCCGTCCTCGGCGAGCGCCAGCAGCACGGCGCGGCCCACGCCCTTCGCCGACCCGGTGACCAGCGCGGCGGGGCGGCCGCCTCCGTCCATGGTCATCAAGCACCTCCCGCGCCGGCGGCCAAGCGCGCCCGGCGCCTGAACGCGCTCACGCGCCACGACAGGACCGCGAGCAGGTAGGCGCCCTGGGCGAGCACGAGCCAGCAGTAAGCGAACGGCGCGCGCAGGACCAGGCAGGCGCCGAGCAGCACGTACTGGCTGGAGAGGCCGAGGTTCACGAGGGCGGCGGTCGAGCCCACGTCCCACCAGCGGCGAGCCTCCTCCGCGCTGGCGGCGGAGACGGGCTTGCCGGCGGCCATCGCGAACAGGCGCCTCTCCAGCGCCCTCACGGCGGCGTCCTGCGGCGCCAACACGGCCTTGTAGACACCCCGGCTGACCGCCAGCGCGACGCGCTCCCAGGTGGCCGACGGCGGCGCGGCCGGGGGCGGCGGCCCCTCGCCGTGCGCCTCCCTGTGCAGGCGCTCGGCGTTGAAGTCGTAGGAGAGGACCACCATCAGCACCAGGAAGGCGAGCAGCGCCACGGGCCAGGGGCCGTGGGCAGCCAGGGCCGCGAACAGGCAGGCGTTGACCACCAGGTCGACGCCAGTGTCGAGGTAGCGGCCGAGCTCGCTCACGCGGCCCGTGGCGCGGGCCAGCGAGCCGTCGAGGTTGTCGAGGAGCGTCTTCGCCTGCAGCAGGACGGCGGCCGCGAGCCACCATCCGGGCCCCGGCGCCGCGACGAGCGCCGCCGCCATCAGGCCCACGGCGCCGTGCGTCAACACGACCTGCTCCGGCGCCACGCCTAGCCTCTCGAGCAGGCGCACGCCGGGCCCCACGAGGGGGTGGACGGCGCGCATCACGAGCTCGTGACGCGGCCTCGGCTTGACGCCGCTCGGTGTCTCCACGCTAGCGAGACTAACGCCATGGGGAACTTTTCGCCCGCGGCCCATCGCACAGGGACTTATCATCGTGCCCGAGCCGCGTGAGCGCTGTCCTCGCCGCGGGCTCCGGCCCCGGAGGGTAGGGCCGGGGGAGGGTGATAGTGGACCCGAAGTTCAAGCTCATCACTTCGCACGAGCAGGACCTGTTCGAGGAGCGCCTGCGCGATTTCGTGGACTCGCTGGGCCGCGACGACATCATCGTGGACGTCAAGTTCAGCACCGCGCCGCGCCCCGCGGGCGGCATCGAGTACAGCGCGCTCGTGCACTACCAGGAGACCTCCTCGTGGGGCGACTCCTGATCCTCGTCGAGGAGGGCCCCACAGGGGCCGGGCGTGGGGCGGGTGTAGGCTCGTGTCGATGACCACCCTCGTCCTCATCGTCGACGACGAGCCGGCGATGCTCAAGGTCAACGAGATGACGTTGTCGCAGGCGGGCTACAACGTCCTGACCTTCGACGACCCGCTGGAGGCGCTCGACGAGATCCGCGAGGGCCTACGGCCGGACGTCATCGTCTCCGACGTCTCCATGCCGCAGATCGACGGCTTCCAGTTCTACGAGCGCGTGCGCCAGGTGCCCGAGCTGCGCGCCGTCCCGTTCCTGTTCCTCACGGCCCTGGAGGACAGGTCGTCGATGCGCCGCGGCATGACCCTCGGCGCCGACGACTACCTCACCAAGCCGGTCCACAAGGACGAGCTGCTCGAGGCGGTGCACGTGCGACTGCGCCGCATCGAGGAGCTCAGGAGGCCGCTGGAGGGCGTCGTCAACGCCAGGGGCTTCGGCCCGCCCATGGTCACCAGGCAGGGCGAGCGGCTGGACTGGGACTCCCTGAAGGCCCTGGAGCTGCTCTTCTACCTGCTCGAGCACCGCGCGGGCGTCAGCACCTTCGAGGTGGCCGAGGCGCTGTGGCCGGGCAAGTCGGAGTCGAAGGCGTCCTCGAGCTTCCACACCACGCTCTACCGCCTGCGCAAGGTGATGGGAGGCGAGCTCGTGGAGTCGGCGAACCGCCGCTACTACCTCAAGGGCAGCTTCTCCATCGACTACGACGTGGACACGTACAGGCAGCTGTCGGCGCGGGCGCGCGACACGGGCCGCTTGGAGGACCACCTGGCCGCCGCGCGCACCTACACGGGCCACTTCATGGTGGGCTTCGAGTCCGAGTGGGTCGAGAACATCAGGCAGAACCTGCAGAGCGAGCACCTCACGCTGCTGCAGAGCGCGGCCGAGCTGGCCCTCGAGGCCAACGACCTGGCCAGGGCCACGAGCATCTACCAGGCCATGACCGAGCACGAGCCCTTCAGCGAGATCGCCTGGGAGGGCCTCGCGGACGTGTGGGAGCGCCGCGGCGAGAGGGTCAAGGCCGAGCACGCCCGCGAGCGCTTCGAGCGCTTGATGCTCGAGTCCTAGTACGCTTCACGGGGGGACGCGCGGCTCGCCCGCCGCCGACCCGGGGTCGACCGGCCCTGGGCTGGCGGGCGCGGGGGGCGGCTCGCCCGCGAGGCGAGCTCGGGGCCGCGCGCCCCACACCAAGCAGCTACCTAGGAGACGCCGATGTTCCAAGTCGACCTGAGCGGCAAGAAGGGCCTAGTGATGGGCGTGGCCAACCAGCGGTCCCTGGCCTGGGCCATCGCCAAGCCGCTGGCGCAGGCTGGCGCCCGGCTGGCCTTCTCGTACCAAGGCGAGCGGCTCAAGCCCACGCTCGAGAAGCTCACCGAGGAGCTCGACAGGCCCGTCCTGCTGGAGGCCGACGTCACCAACGACGCCGCCCTCGACCAGCTCTTCGGGCAGGTGGCGGACGAGCTGGGCGGCCTCGACTACCTCGTGCACTCGATCGCCTACGCCCCCGCCGCCACGTTCGAGCGGCCGTTCCTCCACACCACCCGCGACGACTGGAAGACGGCCATGGACGTCTCCGCCTACTCGCTGGTGGCCGTCGCCCAGCGCGCCGCGCCCCTCATGACCCCAGGCGGCTCGATGGTCACGCTCACCTACCTGGCCGCCGAACGCGTGGTGCCGCACTACAACATGATGGGCGTCGCCAAGGCCGCCCTCGAGGCCACCGTGCGCTACCTGGCCTACGACCTGGGCCCGCAGGGCGTGCGCGTCAACGCCATAAGCGCGGGCGCCGTGCGCACGATCGCGGCCCGGTCCATCTCGGGTTTCGCCGACATGTACTCGCACGCCGGCGAGCAGTCGATGCTCAGGCGCAACATCACCGCCGAGGAGGTCGGCGCCATGGGCTTCGCGCTGCTCACCGAGCAGCTCGGCGGCGGCGTGACCGGCGAGACGCTCTACGTGGACGCCGGGTTCCACGCCATCGGCATGTTCCTGCCCCGCGAGGAGGCTTGAGCCGGGAAGATATGCTCGGCTCCATGCACGGCAGCGCCGCCCCGGCGGTGGTCAAGGGCCCGCCCACGCGGGCCGTGTACCGCGAGCTACTGGCGGACCTCGAGACGCCGCTGACCGCCTACCTGAAGGTGGCGGGCCACCCGTCCTTCCTGCTCGAGAGCGTCGAGCAAGGCGAGCGCGTGGCGCGCTACTCGTTCATCGGCACGGGGGAGAGACGCCGCGTCAGCGCCCGCGGCCGCGAGGTGACCATCACCTCCGGCGGCGAGACGCGCACCATCACGGCCGACGACCCGCTGCGCGTGCTCTGGGACCTGGTGGTGCGCGAGACCGTGGCCGAGCCCGGCCTGCCGCCCCTCTGGGCGGGCGCCGTCGGCTACGCCAGCTACGACCTCGTGCGGGTCTACGAGAAGCTGCCTGACGACAACCCCGACGAGCTCGGCGTGCCCGACCTGCTGTTCGTCGAGCCCGAGCTCGTGGTCGTCTTCGACCACCTGAAGCGCAAGCTCCTGATAGTGGCGCCCGCCGTGGTGGGCGACGCAGCCGACGAGGCGCGCGCCCAGGCGCTTGTCGACGCGGCCCACGCGCGCCTGCGCGGGCCCCTGCCCGGCGTGCCGGGCGACAGGGCCGGCCGCGCGGTCGAGTTCACGACGAGCCTGGACCGCGCCCGGTTCGAGGCCGCGGTCGCCAGGGCCGTCGAGTACATCAAGGCCGGCGACGTCTTCCAGGTGGTGCCTAGCCTCCGCCAGTCGGCGGAGCTGGGCGTGCACCCGTTCGCCATCTACCGGGCGCTGCGCACGGTGAACCCCAGCCCCTACCTCGGCTACCTGGACCTGGGGCCCGTGACGCTCGTGTCCAGCAGCCCCGAGAGCCTGGTGCGCGCCAAGGGCCGGCACGTGGAGACCCTGCCCATCGCGGGCACGCGGCGCCGCGGGCAGACGCCGGAGGAGGACGAGGCGCTGGCGCGCGAGCTGCTGGCCGACGAGAAGGAGCGCGCCGAGCACGTGATGCTCGTGGACCTGGGCCGGAACGACCTGGGCCGCGTCTGCCGCCCGGGCAGCGTGCGCGTGTCGGACCTGATGCGCGTGGAGCGCTACAGCCACGTCATGCACCTGGTGAGCACGGTGGAAGGCGAGCTGGCCGAGGGCAAGACGGCGCTCGACGCCCTCGCCTCCACCTTGCCCATGGGCACGGCCTCGGGCGCGCCGAAGATCAGGGCCATGGAGATCATCGACGAGCTCGAGCCGGTGCGGCGCGGCCCCTACGCAGGGGCGTTCGGCTACGTCTCGGTGACGGGCGACATGGACATGGCCCTGACGCTGCGCACGGTCGTGGTGACCGGGGGCAAGATGCACCTGCAGGCCGGCGGCGGCGTCGTGGCCGACTCCGACCCGGCCAGCGAGTGGCAGGAGGCGCAGAACAAGCTCGCGGCGCTCAGGCGCGCCGTGCAGATGGCCACGGAGGGCCTGGCGTGAGCATCAGAGGGACGACGGTGGCGCCGGGGTCGGTGGGGTACGAGGTGCCCACCACGGCGCCCGGGGCCGGCAAGCACGTGCTGGTAGTCGACAACTACGACTCGTTCACCTACAACCTCGTCCAGGGACTGGCCGAGCTGGGCGCGCGCCTCACGGTCTGGCGCAACGACGCCTTCAGCGTCGCCGACGTCGAGGAGCTGGCCCCGGACGGCATCGTCGTCTCCCCGGGACCCTGCACCCCCGCCGACGCCGGCATCAGCGTCGAGCTGGTGCGCGCTCTGGCGCCGAAGCTGCCGATCCTCGGCGTCTGCCTCGGCCACCAGGCCATCGGCGAGGCGTTCGGAGGTCGGATCGTCCGCGCCGGCAAGGTGATGCACGGCAAGACCTCGCGCGTGTTCCACGACGGCACTGGGATCTTCGAGGGCCGGTCGCAGCCGCTCACGGCCGGCAGGTACCACTCGCTGATCATCGAGGACGCGCCGCCAGGCCTGGTCGTCAACGCTTGGACCCAAGACGAAGGCGACACGGTGATCATGGGCGTCCGGCATGAGAGCTACCCGCTGTGGGGCGTGCAGTTCCACCCCGAGAGCATCCTCACGCAGGAGGGCTCGGCGCTGCTCGCCACCTTCCTCGCCTCGTTGGACTGAGGACGTGGAGGGCGCGCGCGAGCTGCGCCCGGTGGCGAGCGCTGGTCGGGCCGTCGTGAAGGACGGCGGCACGCCGCCGCGGCTGAGCGTGATCACCGCGAGCCGCGGCCGGCACGAGCTGCTGCTGCGCAAGGCGCGGGCCCTGGCGGCGCAGACCCTCCCGTCGTCCGAGTTCGAGTGGCGCCTGTGGCTCAACGAGCCGCCGGCCGACGTGGCGGCGGTGGAGGAGGCCCTGGCGGCCCTCTCGCTGCCGTTCGCCGTGTGGCTGGGCGGCGGCTCCGACGAGCCGGTCGGGAAGGCCAGGAACCTCGCCGCTGCAGGAGCCCGCGGCCGGGCGCTGCTCCTCAGCGACGACGACTGCCTGCCCGCCCCGGGCGCGTTGGCGGCGCACGCGGCCTTCCACGACGCGAACCCCTGGACCGTGGGCATCGGCCCGCTGAGGCTGCCGGAAGAGCTGCGGCGAGGCGCGCGCGCCGAGCCGTTCGAGAGGCCTGCCGCCGTGGGGCGAAGGGCCTGGTGGCTCAACATGACCGGCGCCAACTCGAGCGTTCCCACGGAGGCGTACAGGGCGGTGGGCGGTTACGACCCGGACTGGCGTGGCTACGGCGGCGAGGACCCGGAGCTGGCGCTGCGCCTCAGGGCGGCCGGCCTGCGCTTCAGGCACGTGCCAGGCGGGGACGCCTGGCATCACGGGCGCGTGTGGGACGACGCCGCCAAGGCCTACCAGGCGGGCCGCGCCCACGTGCGCGTGTGGCGGCGCCACGGCCAGCCAGAGGTGGGGCTGGCTCTCGGCGTGCACCCGGCCATGCTGGCGGTCAAGCGGCTCTTCCTCACCGGCCCGTGGGCGCGGACCATGGACGACCAGGTGAGGCGGTACGAGCTCGAGTACGCCCGTGGCGCCGCCGACGAGCTTCGTGGGGCCGGGTCGTGAGCCGCGAGCCCGAAGGCTCACCGCACGTGAGCGTGGTGGTGCCCACGCACGACAGGGCGCGGCTGCTGCGGGAGGTGGTGCGGGCCTGGCGGTCCGTGGCGCCCTCCTCGGCGAGCGTCGAGGTCGTGGTCGTGGACGACGGCTCTAGCGACGACACGCCGGCGGTGCTCGCCGCCCTGGCCACCGAGGACCACCGGGTGCCGGTGCGTCACGTCAGGCAGCCGCGCCGCGGCCTGGCGGCGGCGAGGAACGCCGGCATCGAGGCGGCGCGCGGACGGCTGCTCATGTTCTGCGACGACGACATACTGCCGCGGTCGCCGGACGTCATGGCCAGGCACCTGGCCAGGCAGGAGGCGCAGCCGGACGCCTGGGTGAGCCGGCTCGTGGTGCCGGACGAGCTCGTGAGGACGCCCTTCCAGGCGTACTGGCGGCGCCGCCTCGAGGGGGGCACTGCCCGGTACAGGGACGGCTCGCGGCTGGGCATGGGCGGCTTCTGGTTCGCCACGCTCTCCCTGCCGCGCGAGCTGCTAGCTGGAGACCGCTTCTCCGAGGAGTTCACGGGCTACGGCTGGGAGGAGCACGAGCTCGGCTACCGCCTGCATCGCCGCGGCGTGCGGGCGCGGTTCCTCAGGAGCGCTCAGGTGGAGCACCGCGACGCGGTAGACTTCCACTCCATGCGCGACAAGTTCCGCCGTATGGGCGAGGCGGCCTGGACGTTCACGAGGCTGCACCCGGGGCGCGAGGTGGCCCTGTGGACCGGCACCCACCGCGTGTCCCGGGCCGTGAAGCGCCTCGCGGGCCAGGAGAGGCGCGCCGCGCGGCTGCTCGCCAGGCGCAGCGTGGACGAGCTCACGGACTCGCAGTACGCCCTCTGCCTCGAGGCCGCTTACGCCCAGGGGCTCAGGGAGGGCAGGCCATGAGCGAGGACCAGCGGAGCCCCGCCGCCGCCCAGGCGCCAGAGGACGGTTTCGACGTGGCCGCGTTGCTCGGCCGCGTGTTCGACGGCGAGACGCTGAGCCGCGAGGAGGCCCGCGTCGCCATGGGCCGCCTCATGGACGGCAAGCTCTCCCAGGTGCAGGCGGCGGCTCTCCTGGCCGCGCTGCGCACGCGCGGCGAGACCGTGGACGAGATCATCGGCTTCGCGCAGGCGATGCGCGAGCGGGCCGTGCCTGTGCCCGTGAGCGTCACCGGCCCGCTGCTCGACACGTGCGGCACCGGCGGCACGGGGCTCAACACGTTCAACGTGAGCACCACGGCCTCGTTCCTCGCGGCGGCCCTGGGCTTGAAGGTCGCCAAGCACGGCAACGTGGGCGTGACGCGGGCGTCGGGCTCGGCCGACGTGCTCAGGGCCGCCGGCGTCAACCTCGACCTGCCGGCCGAGGCCGTCGGGCGCGCCATAGAGGACGTCGGCGTGGGCTTCATCTTCGCCCGCAACCACCACCCGGCGATGCGCTTCGTGGCGCCGATCCGCGCCGACCTGAAAGCCAGGACGATCTTCAACAACCTGGGCCCGCTCACCAACCCGGCGGGGGCGCAGCGGCAGCTGATGGGGGTCTTCTCGCCGTCGCTGGCGCGGCTGCTCGCCGAGGTGCTCAGGGGCCTGGGCGTCGAGCGCGCCCTCGTGGTGCACGGCGATGGCCTCGACGACCTCACCGTCACGGGGCCCAGCACCGTCATCGAGCTGCGCGACGACGGCACGCTCGAGGAGTACCAGGTGACGCCGGAGGACCTCGGCGTGCACAGGTACCCTGCCACCGAGCTCACCGGCGGCGGGCCGGAAGAGAACGCCGCCATCATGAAGCAGGTCCTGAGCGGCGCCGGCCCCGCGGCGGCCAGCGAGGTCGTGGCGCTGAACGCCGGGGCGGCCGCCTACCTCGCCGGGCTGGTGCCGGACATGCGCACGGGCGTTCAGGCGGCTCTCGACGCGCTCCGCAGCGGCGAGGGCCTGAGCAAGCTCGACGAGTACGTGGCCTTCACGTGGGACCACGGCGGCTGAGGGGCTCGGCACGCTGAACCGGCGGCCAGACGAGGGTCGTCCCGGGAGACGGCCCGGGCGCCGGGGCTGTTGGTAGCATGGCGGGCGTGAAGCTCGTCCAAGGGCTGTTCCTGCTCGTGCTCACGGCGGCCCTGTCGTTCGTCGCGCTGCTGACGTCCTCCGCGCTCAGGTGGGCGGGCGAGCTGCCCTCCCTCGACAGCCTCGACGTCCTCGAGTACACCTCGACGTCCATCGTCTACGCCTCCGACGGCGTGACGCGCATCGGCCAGATCGTGCCGGCCGAGGGCGAGAGCCGCATCTCCACCAACAGGATCCCGGTGAGCCTCGACGAGGTCTCGCCGGCGGCCCTCGAGGCCATCGTCGCCTACGAGGACGACCAGTTCTTCAGCCACTACGGCATGGACCTGCCGGCCGTGTTGCGCGCGGCCTACGAGGAGTTCTTCGGCGACGCCCAGCGCGGCGGCTCCACGATCACCACGCAGGTCATCAAGAACACGCTCCTCTTCGACATCCGCAGCGAGAGGTCGCTGGAGCGGAAGATCAAGGAGATCATGCTGGCGCTCGAGCTCGAGCGGCGGCTGACCAAGTCCGAGATCCTCCAGCGCTACATCAACGTCGTGTTCTGGGGCGGCAACGTCTACGGCATCCGCGCCGCCGCCCAGGCCTACTTCGGCAAGGAGCCGAGCGAGCTCAACCTCGCCGAGGGGCTGTACCTGGCCCGCCTCATCCCGTCGCCCAACGCCCGCCACGACGACTTCATGGGCACCCGCGCCAGCATGCGCGAGGTGCTCGAGAAGATGGTCAGGCAGGGGACCATCAGCCGGGAGATGGCCGACCGCACCTGGCGCTACCCGCTCGAGCCGCTCGGCTGGGACGTCGAGTACGACGCGAACGGCAACGTGCTGTCCGCCACGCGCACGGGCGAGGACGTGCTGGTGCAGAGCTCCGTGAGCTCCGACCTCTCGCGCGACGTCGTCATCGCGGTGCGCAACTGGCTCACCGATCGCTTCGGTGAGGCCGTGGTCTTCGGCTCCGGCGGCCTGAAGGTGATAACCACCATCGACGTCCAGGCGCAGCTGGCCGCGAACCAGGCGAGCCTCGAGGCCGAGATCCCCGATGGCGCCCAGCTCGCCATCGTCGGCATCGACCCCAACACCGGCGCCGTTCTGGCCATGGTGGGGCAGAAGCTGCGCGAGGGCGTGGCGCCCACCGAGTTCAACCGCGCCACGCAGGCCCTCAGGCAGCCGGGCAGCTCGTTCAAGCCCATCGTCTACGCCACGGCCATCGAGCAGGGCGGGTTCAACCAGGCGACGATCCTCGTGGACGCCCCCACGACCTTCGAGGTCAGGGGCCAGCCGCCCTATGAGCCGCGCAACCACGACAACACCTACGACGGCCCGCAGACGGTGAGGGCGCACCTCAACCGCAGCCGCAACGTCCCCGCGGTCAAGGCGCTGGAGGCGGCCACCGCCGAGGCCGTGGCCGAGAAGGCCAGGCAGCTCGGCTACAGCGTCGCCCCTTACCTCGCCATGGCCCTCGGCAGCTTCGAGGTCACGCCGCTCAACCACACGGCCGCCATCGCAGCCTTCGCCAACGGCGGCGTGTACATCGAGCCGTACTTCATCCAGCGCGTCGAGGACGCGGACGGCAACGTCATCTACGAGGCCGCGCCGCACTCGGCCAGGGTGTGGAGCGAGGAGACGGCCTACATCATGCTCGACGTCATGCACGGCAACGTCGTGGACAGGGACCCCGCCACGGGCTTCTCGAACCGCGCGCAGGTGCCGGGCCGGTGGGTCGCGGGCAAGACGGGCACCACCAACGACGAGAAGGACATCTGGTTCGTGGGCGTCACGCCTGGCATGGTCGCCTCGGTGTGGATCGGCAACGACGACAACACCAGGCTGCCCTCCCGCATGACGCTCGCCGACGGCACCACCGAGGTCGTCAACAGCTCGCGGCAGCCCATCTACGTCTGGAACGACTTCGTGGGCAACGCCCTGCGCGGCCGGCCGGGCGGCGACGGCTTCCCCGTGCCCGAAGGCGTCGTCTTCCACCGCATCGACCTGAAGACCGGCGCGCCCTCCGACACCGGCGTGCAGGCCGCGTTCAGGCGCAGCGACGACCTGGCGGCGCAGCAGCTCGCCCCGGTCGTCAGGCTGAGGATCCCCATCGACACGGCCACCGGCCAGCGGGCGACGGTGGACACGCCGGCCGACCGCATCCAGATCATCGAGGTCACGCCCGAGGAGGCCCTCGACTACCTGCCTCCGGGGGCGGGGTAAGCCTTGGCCTCCGACCGGCTCTCGACCAACGGCACCCTCACCGCCGTCGCGGGCCTCAAGGTCGGCCACTGGACCGACCCGGTGGCGCGGACCGGCTGCACCGTGGTGCTGGCGCCGCCCTCAGGCTGCATCGGCTCGGGCAGGGCTCTGGGCCCAGCGCCAGGATCGCGCGAGTCGGCCCTCCTGGAGGCGGACCGCACAGTCGAGACGATCAACGCCGTGCTCCTCACCGGTGGCAGTGCCTTCGGGCTCGCCGCCGCCACAGGCGTGATGACCTGGCTGGAGGAGAGGACGTGCGGCTACGACACGGGCTACGCCTGCGTGCCTATCGTCCCGGCGGCCGTGCTCTACGACCTGGGGGTCGGGAACCCGCGCGTGAGGCCGGACCAGGACGAGGGCATGGCGGCCTGCGACGCCGCCCACGACGGGCCCGTCGAGCAGGGCCGCGTGGGCGTGGGCACCGGCGCAACGGTGGGCAAGCTCCGCGGCATAGAGCACGCCGCGCCCAGCGGGGTGGGCTCGCACGCCGTGGACGTCGGTGGCGCGGTCGTGGCGGCGCTGGCCGTGAGCAACGCCGTCGGCAACCTCGTGGACCCAGACGACGGCTCGCTGATAGCCGGCCACCCCGAGATGATGGGCCTCGGCGCCATCACCGCCGACCGCGTGCTGCCGGGCACCAACACCACGCTGGTCGTCGTCGCCACCGACGCGCCCCTCACCAAGGCGCAGGCCCACGCTCTGTCGCTGTCGGCGCACGTGGGCATCGCTCGCGTCACGCGCCCGTCGCACACGGTCTTCGACGGTGACACCGCCTTCGTGCTCACGACCTGCGGCGGCCCCAGCGTCCCTCAGCAGGCGCTGTCCATTGCCGTGCAGGAGGTCGTGGCGCGTGCCCTCGTCAAGGGCGTGCTGGCGGCAAGGGAACAGGCGGCGAGCCGCTAGACGCGGCCCACCGCCTTGCCAGCTGCCCGGCCTCCTACTCGCCCAGCCTGTAGATGACCCCGCCGCCGTGGTCGGCCACGTAGAGCTCGCCGCTGGCGTCCTCGCCGAACGTCGAGACGTTGAAGCCCGTGTCCATCAGGAGCGACACCTCCCACTCGTCGCCGACGCGGTCGGCGCGCCAGACCCGGCCCGACACGTAGTCGCCGAAGACGTAGGCGCCGTTCAGGTCAGGGTTCGCGCTGCCCCGGTAGAGGTAGCCGCCGCTTATCGAGTTGCCCCACTGGCTGCCGTGCGGGTAGCTGATGATGGGCAGCACCAGGCCGCTCTCGTCGCACCCGGAACGCGGCTCGAAGCACCTATCGGCTTCCATCACGTTCCAGCCGTAGTTCTCGCCGCCGCCGGAGTCGGCCGGCTGGAAGTTCACCTCTTCGAAGGCGTTCTGGCCCACGTCGGCGATGAAGAGGTCGCCGGTCTCGCGGTCGAAGCTGAACCGCCACGGGTTGCGCAGGCCGTAGGCCCAGATCTCGGGCCTGGCGCCCTGGCGGCCCACGAACGGGTTGCTGGCCGGCGGCACCGCGCCGTCGCCAAAGACGTCGAGCCTGAGGAGCTTGCCCAACAGCGTGCCGAGGTCCTGGCCGTTCCCCTGCGGGTCGCCGCCGCTGCCGCCGTCGCCGAGGCCGACGTAGAGGTAGCCGTCTGGCCCGAAGGCGATCTGGCCGCCGTTGTGGTTGCTGTAAGGCTGGACCTGCGTGAGCAGCACCTGCTCGCTGGCGGCGTCGGCGGTGTCCCCGTCGGCCCGGAAGCGCGAGAGCACCGAGTCGCCGTTGAGGTCCGTGTAGTAGACGTAGAACCTTCCCGACTCCGCGAAGTCGGGCGCGAACGCCAGCCCGAGGAGACCGCGCTCGCCGCCCGAGCGCACGCGGTTCGTGATGTCGAGGAACGGCTGCTCGAGTAGCTGGCCGTCCTTCACCACGCGGACCGTCCCGCGCTGCTCGACGACGAAGAGCCTGTCGTCGCCGGCGTGGGTGATCGCCACGGGGTTGGAGAGGCCGCGCGCCACCTCCGTGAGCGTGGGTTGCGCCACCGCGGTGCAGGCCAAGAGGGTCACGGCCAACGCGGACGCCAAGCAGATGCGTCGTGAGAGCGTCATGCCCCAGAGGTTAGGGGATGAGATGGTGAGAGGGGTTCACATGCCGCACGCCGGCCGGCGGGCCGGGCGCGTCAGTGGCGACGCGTGAGCCACCGCTCCTCGACGGCCGCCATCTCCTCCTCCGAGAGGCGTGGGGCGTCGTAGAGGCCCGCTCCCAGGCGCTGCCGCTGGGCCTCGAAGAGGATGACCGCCGCGGCCACCGAGACGTTCAGCGACTGCACCATGCCCAGCATCGGGATGATCACGTGGGCGTCGGCCAGCTCCGCCGCCTCCGGCGTCACCCCGTCCTTCTCGTTGCCGAGCAGGACGGCGCAGGGCACGGTGTAGTCCACCTCCCGGTAGTCGACCGCCGTCCCGGACAGGTGAGCGGCGTAGACGCGAGCGCCCGAGCGCCTCACCGTCGCCACGGCGCCGGCCACGTCGCCGTGCACGAGCACCTCCACCCACTTCTCGGCGCTGGCGCTGGTGGCGCTGTACGTCGGCACGCCGCCCGTGGGGTTCACGGCGTGCACCGTGCCGATGCCCACCGCGTCGCAGGAGCGCAGCACGGCCGAGAGGTTGTGGGGCTTGTGGACGTGCTCGGCGATGACGGTGAGGTCCGGCTGGCGCCTGGCCAACACGTCATGGATGCGCTGCCGTCGCCTCAGTGTCACGCGCCCGAGGATACCGCCGGGGGCGTGGGCAGTGGCTCCGGCTCGCCTGCGCTGGTGATGCCCGCCGCCTCCCTGTAGGCGCAGGCGAAGGCCACGGCCACGAGCCCAGCGACGAGCGCCTGGGCCAGCCAGGCTGCCAACGTCGCTGCGCCGGCGACGAGGCCGAGGGGAGCCAGCCGGGCCACGAGCGACGCCGCGAGGCCGACGAGGGCGTTGGCCACGCCGCCGAAGAGCAGCAGGAGCACGGTCTGGCCGGGGTTCGCGGCGACGAGGAGCAGGCTGCTGCCGAGGGCGGCCAGCGGCCCTTCACCCCGGTCGACGACGAAGTACTGGGCGAAGGAGAACGCCACCAGCCCCGCCAGGAACAGGGGCAGGGTGAAGAGCCCGAGCCCGAGCGAGTACATCAGGTACGTCGCCGCCAGGGTGGCGATGCCGTAGGCGAGGAAGGTGGGGAAGAAGCGCAAGTAGTCGGCGAGCATCGTGTAGGCGACCGGCATGCCCACCGCGCGGCGCAGGGCGAAGGCCGCGAAAGCCCCGGCGAAGACCGCTTCCAGGGCCGCCAGCACGACCGCCGCCAGCCAGGGCGACCCGGTGGCGTCGGGCCTGTAGGGGAGCGCCTCGAGGAGCCCCGGAACCTGGACCCTGGGATCGCCCACCGTCGCCGCTGCGGGCAGCATCGCCGTCAAAGCCGTGCCGGCCAGCCACGTGACGAGCCACGCCCCCACGGCCATGGCGACCCACGTGCGCCTGGCGCCCTCGAATCGCCCCCACGCCTCGCGCAGCGCCGCGTTAGCCGAGAACCTGCCAAACCCCATCGGCATCACCCCCGTACGGTGCTAGTCGCTAGGTTACCCAAGGGTAGCTGGTCGCGCGACCGCATCAGGCCTGTGACGCCTCCTTCCTCTTGGCGCGTGCGTCCAGGACCGCCGGCACGACCAGGGCGAGGAAGGCCAGAACGAGGAGCGTGGCCGACAAGGGTCGGGTGAAGAAGACCGAGTAGTCGCCTTGGCTGATGGAAAGGGCGCGCCGGAACTGCTGCTCCGCGAGCGGCCCGAGGATCATGCCGATGACCGCGGGCGCCACGGGGAAGCCGAAGCGCCGCATCAGGAAGCCCACGAAGCCGACCGCGTAGAGGGTGATGAGGTCGGCGACCGAGTTGCCGAGCGAGTACACGCCCAGGGTGGCGAAGACCATGATGCCGGCGTAGAGGAGCGGCCTCGGGATCGTCAGCAGCCGCACCCAGATGCCCACCAGCGGCAGGTTGAGCACGAGGAGCATGAGGTTGCCCACGTAGAGGCTGGCGATGAGGCCCCACACGAGGTCGGGCGCGCGGCTGAAGAGCAGGGGGCCGGGCTGCAGGCCGAACTGCTGGAACGCCGCCAGCATCACCGCTGCCGTGGCCGAGGTGGGGATACCCAGCGTCAGCAGCGGGACCAACACGCCGGCCGCCGCGGCGTTGTTGGCGGCCTCCGGGCCTGCGACGCCCTCGATGGCGCCCTTGCCGAACTCCTCGGGCTTGCGCGAGAGACGCTTCTCCAGGCTGTAGGAGAGGAACGTGGGGATCTCGGCGCCGCCGGCGGGCAGGCCGCCCAGGGGGAAGCCGAGCAGCGCGCCCCTCAGCCACGGCCGCCACGAACGCGCCCACTCCTCGCGGTCCATCCAGATCGAGCCCTTGATGGCCTCGACGTTGGGTGGGGTGCGGCGAAGGCGCGACGCCACGTAGAGGGTCTCGCCGACGGCGAAGAGGCCCACGGTGACGACGATGACGCTGATGCCGTCGAGGAGCTCCAGCGTGCCGAGCGTGTAACGCGCCTGCCCGCTCTGCAGGTCGATGCCGACCATGCCCAGACCGATGCCGAAGAAGAGGCTGGTGAGCCCCCGCAGCAGCGAGGAGCCCAGGACCGCGGTGACGGTGGTGAACGCCAGGACCATGAGGGCGAAGTAGTCGGCGGGGCCGAAGGCGAGGCCCAGCCGGGCCAGCACCGGGGCCACGAAGGTCAGGCCGACGGTGGCGATGGTGCCGGCCACGAAGGAGCCGATGGCCGCCGTGGCGAGCGCCGCGGCGCCGCGCCCCTTGCGTGCCATCTGGTTGCCTTCGATCGCGGTGATGATGCTCGCCGACTCGCCGGGGGTGTTGAGCAGGATCGACGTCGTGGAGCCGCCGTACATGCCGCCGTAGTAGATGCCGGCGAACATGATGAAGCTGCTTATCGGGTCGAGGCTGAACGTCACAGGCAGCAGCAGCGCCACCGTGAGCGCCGGCCCGATGCCGGGCAGGATCCCCACGACGGTGCCCAGCGTCACGCCCACGAGCGCCCACAGCAGGTTCTGCCATGTGAGGGCTATGGAGAAGCCGTGGAGTAGCGCTTGGAGGGTGTCAGCCACGCCGCACCCCGGCCGCCCGCGCTGCTGCGCTCACAGGGGCAGCACCCCGGACGGCAGCCTGATCCCCAGCAGCTTCGTGAAGGCCAGGTAGACGACGAGGGACAGCACCAGGCCCACGGCTCCCGACCGCAGCACGCGGCGCTCGCCGAAGCCCAGCGCCACGCCCGTGAAGAGGAGCGCGGTGGAGAGGACGAAGCCCAGCCGGCCGATGAGCGATGCGTAGGCGGCCAGGACGCCGAGGATGACGACCACGGGCACCCAGTCGCCGCTGGCGCCAGCCTCCGCGTCCTCGGCATCCTCGGGCACGCCGCGCACGCCGCGCAGCGCCTGCACGACCAGGGCGGCGCCGCAGGCCAGCAGGGCCACGCCGACGAGGATGGGGAAGAAGCGCGGCCCGATGCGCGCGTAGCTTGGCAGCACGCGCAGCGTCAGCGCGCCTTGGAGGAAGAAGCCGCCCGAACCTAGGACCCCCAGGGCGACCAGGAGGTCGCCCCAGGGGACACGGCGGCGCGGCGCGCCTACTTCCACGAGGTCACTGAACGAGGCCGATGGCCCTGAGGACCTCCGTTACCCGGGCGTCCTCTTCCTCCAGGTAGGCCACGAACTCGTCGCCCGACATGTAGGCCGAGGTCCACCCGAACTGCTGGAGCTGGGCCTGCCAGGCGTCGCTGGCCACGAGCGCGTCGACGAGGTCGACGAGGGCCTGGCGATCGGCGTCGGAGATGTTCGGCGGGGCCACCACGCCGCGCCAGTTGGCTAGCTCGAGGTCGACGCCCTGCTCGCGCAGCGTGGGGGCGTCTATGCCGGGCACGCGCTCGGGCGCCGAGACCGCCAGGACGCGCAGGTCGCCGGACTCGATCTGGCCGGCCCACTCGGAGTAGCCGGAGATGCCGGCGGTCACCTGGCCGCCCATGATGCTCGCCAGGGCCTCGCCGCCGCCGGAGAAGGCGATGTAGTTGACGAGTGTGGGGTCCACGCCGACGGCGTCGGCCAGCAGGCCGGCCAGGATGTGGTCGGTGCCGCCGGCGGAGCCGCCGCCCCACGACACGGACCCGGGCGACGCGCGGAAGGCGTCGATGAGGTCCTGGAGCGTCTGGTACGGGCTGCTGGCGGGCACGACTATGACCTCGTACTCGGCGGTGAGCCTGGCGATCGGGGTAGTGCTGGCCAGCGTCACGGGCGAGTCGTTGCTGAGGATGGCGCCCACCATCACGAGGCCCATGACCATGAGCAGGTCGTTCGACCTGGCCTCGGCGGTGGCGAGCTGGGCGAGCCCGATCGTGCCGCCTGCGCCGGGCACGTTGAAGACCTCGACGTTGTTGACGAGGCCAGCCTGCTGCAAGGCCGCCTGCATGGCCCTGGCGGTGCCGTCCCAGCCGCCGCCGGGGGCCGCCGGCGCCATCAGGCGAAGGCTGCCCGGGGGCTGCGCCAGCGCTGTCCCGAGGAGAGCTGCGGTCACGACGAGCGTAACGAGCCGGGTGAACCAACCCATGCCACTACCTCCCTTTGGCTTGAGTAGGGAGTATAGACCTTCCACCTAGGAGCGCAGCGGCCGGGCTCGTGGGCCGGACCGGCTCGGCCGCTCCTTGACGCCCCTCGCAGCGCGGCGATAACATGAACTTTGCGTCTAAGACCGCTGTATAGCGGCGCGCCGAGGTGGCGGAATCGGTAGACGCGCTAGCTTGAGGGGCTAGTGGCCGCAAGGCTGTAGGGGTTCAAGTCCCCTCCTCGGCACCACGATGCGCCGGCGACCGCGGTCGCCGGCGTCTTCGTTGGCAGGCAGGCCTTCCCGACCTTGGACTACCGCCCATCGGGCCGGGGCGCAGCCAGCGCACCGTGTTAGCCTCGCGCGTGAGCATGCCGCACGCGAGCGGGGAGTTCCCGTTCCGTTCCTACCGACCAGGACAGCTCGAGGCGCTCGAGGAGGTGAGGGCGGCCTTCGCCGCCGGCAAGCGCTTCGTCGTCCTCGAGGCGCCCACCGGAGCGGGCAAGAGCGCCATCGCCGTCACCTTGGCGCGCGAGGCGGGAAGCGCCTTCGTGCTCACGGCCCAGAAGGTGCTGCAGGACCAGTACCTGCGCGACTTCGACGACCTCGCGATCATGAAGGGCCGGGCCAACTACCCGTGCCTGGTGGCCGACACGCACGCCGCGGCGGCGCCGTGCCTCACCGGACGCCGTTTCACCGCCTGCGACGAGTGCCCGTACTTCGTGGCCAAGGACGTCGCCATGGCCGCCAAGGTGGCGACCATGAACTACGCCTACTTCCTGGCGGAGCTGAACTACTCGGGCGGCTTCGGCAAGCGCGACCTGCTGGTCCTCGACGAGGCGCACAACACCGAGGCGGCGTTGATGGGCTTCGTGCAGGTGGGCGTGAGCGAGGGCATGCTGGCCAGGGCGGGCCTCGCCCGCGCGCTGCCGCCCGACCTGGGCGACGAGGTCGCCTTCGACTTCGTCGACGCCCTGCTGCCGGACATGATCAGGCGCGCCCGCGCCATAGACCAGGAGCTCACCGGCGACGCCACCGACGACACGGCCGTCCAGCAGCTGCGCGTGAAGCAGTGGCTGGAGTCGAGCCACGCGCGCCTGCGGTTCCTCCTGGAGAGCCACGCCAGCGGCGAGGTCGACTGGGTCGTGGAGAGGGGCCGGGACCAGCACGGCGCCACCTTGTCCTTCAAGCCCGTGGAGGTGGCGGCGTTCGCCTACGACATGGTGTTCTCGCACGCCGAGCGCGTGCTGTTCATGTCGGCCACCATCCTCGACGCGCCGACCTTCCTGCGCTCGCTGGGGCTCGACGAGGACGACGCCGCGGTCGTCCGCGTGACCTCGAACTTCCCGGCGTCGCGCCGACCCATCGTCCTCAAGCCATCTGCGCGGCTCACCCGCCGTTACCAGGAGCGCGACCTGCCGCTGCTCGCGGCCGCCGTGTCGGAGCTGGCCGAGGAGCACGAGGGCGACAAGGGCGTGGTGCACGCCCACTCGTACATGATCGCCACCTACCTGGCCAAGCACATCGCGCCCAGCCAGCGCTGGCGCGTGGTGACGCACCACGACGCGGCGGGGCGAGAGGCGGCGCTGGTCAAGCACCTCTCGTCGCCGGACCCGACGATCCTCATCACGCCGAGCATGACCGAGGGCATAGACCTGGCCGACGACCTCGCCAGGTGGCAGGTGCTGTGCAAGGTGCCCTACCCGTTCCTTGGCGACAAGCAGGTGGCCGCGCGCATGGAGCGCGACCGCGACTGGTACGACTGGCGCACCTGCCTCACCGTGGTGCAGGCCTACGGCCGGTCGGTGCGCAGTGCGGAGGACCACGCCGTCACCTACCTGCTGGACGCCGACTTCCCGGCGTTCATCCGCCGCCAGCGCCACCGGCTGCCGGAGTGGTTCCTCGAGGCAGTCACCGAGTAGCCGGGTCGCTCACCCTGGCGCCGTCCCCGGGTGCCAGGAGGTCGGCCCGACGCCGTCACCTGACCCCCCCAAGGCTCAGTAGCCACGGCGCCCGCCCGTGGCTCAGAAGTGGTCGTTGTGCGGCTTGAAGACGGGGTGGTTGGCCAGCGGGTTAGCCAGCCTGGTGAGGGCCTCAAGCGAGCCCTCGGCGCGGCCGTCGGCCAGGAGCGACGCAGCGGACGACTCACCCGTCAGGAGCGCCACCAGCGCCCGGATGCCTATGCCCGCCTCCGCCTCGGAGCCGGCCGAGCGTGCGACCGTGGCGCCGCCCGGCTGCACCTCGACGTCGAAGGTACCGTCGTTCCAGGGGCAGTCGGGGTCCGCTACGGCCAGCGTCACGCGCGCCTCCTCGGTCCATGGCAGGGAAGCGAGCGCGGCCTGGAGGTCGATCACGCGCACCTGGAGCTCAGGCGCCTGGGCGGTGTGGTAGGCGGCCCAGTCGGAAGCGACTGGGTCGCCGGGGGGCAGGTGGAGCCTCACCACCTCGGCCTGCCCGTCGAAGCTCGCCAGCAGCGCCATCACGCGCCGCCAGCCGGCGGGCGAGGTGTAGGCGAAGTCGCGCACGGCGAGGACCGTCCGACCCTCTGGCACCTCGCGCGGCGCCAGCACGGCGTAGGCGTCCTCGGCCAAGTAGGCGTAGTAGGTCAGGTCCTCCGCGGGCCTCTTGAAGGTCCAGTCCCAGTAGGGCTTGAGCCCGTCCTCTCGCGTGAGGGCGAAGGAGAAGCGCTGGGCCCAAGGCGCGAAGACGCCGGCCATGGCCGGGGCATCGGAGGGGCTGGCGGGCTCGGCTAGCGCCTCATCGCCGTCCCACCTGGCGCCGCGCGCGGCCGACTTGAGCCGCGCCATGGGCAGCTCCAGCGTGTGCCCGTTCCGGACGGTCTGGTAGCCGAGGCGGGCGTAGAAGGTGGGGTCGAACGGGTGCTCGGAGCTCCAGCCGAAGCCGCGCTCCCTGAGGTCGGCGAACCAGCGCCTCAAGCCCTGGGCCACGAGCCCCTGCCGCCTGGCCTCCGGTGCCGTGGCGACGCCGCTGAGGCCCGCGACGTTGACCCGGCGGCCGCCCAGGTAGTTCTCGAACGGGACCATGATGGTCATGCTCCGCAGGCGCCCGCCGGAGAACGCCCCCAGCGCGTAGGGCAGGCGCCACCTGAGGGTCTCGATGTGACCGTGACCGAACGCCACCCCACGCAGGTGCAGCACCTGCTCGAGGTCGGCTTCGGTAAGGGGTCTGAACTCGGTCTGCACCATCACCTCAGAAGTGGTCGGCCCGCGGCATGTATACGGGGTGCCGGGCCAGCAGGCCGGCGAGCGCGCGCAGCGGCCGCTCGTCGCCCTCGGCGGCACCGGTGGCCAGCAAGGAGCCCGGGTCCTGGGCGTGGAAGAGCGCCGCCGCCAAGCCCAGAGGCCCCATGCGCACGTCGGCATCGACGGCGCCGTCGAGACGCTTGGCCTCGCAGCCGTCCGGCCCGACGGTAACGCGGAAGACGCCGTCCTGCCACGGGCAGTCCGGGTCGTGGAGGGCCAGGTCGAACCCGTCCTCCGCGGGCGCCTTCAGCCCTTCGAGCGCCAGCGGCAGGTCGACCACGCGCACCTGCAGCCCGGTGGTGCGGCGCATGTTCCTGTCGCCGTACATGGCTGCCAGCGGCTCCCCGGGCGGCACCATCACCTGCACGGTCGCCACCTGCCCGGCGAAGCCCGCCAGGTAGGCGAGTAGGCGACGGCGCCCTGCCGGGCTCGAGTAGGCGTAGTCGCGCACGAACAGGTAGGGCTCTTCGGCCTCGTGGTCCACCCACACGCAGGCGTAGGCGTCCTCGAGGAGCGCGGTGACGACCTTGTCCTCCAGCCCAGGCGGGCGCGTCGAGTAGTCCATGCCGCCGCGCGTGCCGTCGTCGCGGGTCAGGGGCAGGCTGAACCGGCTCGCGAAGGCCCTGTGCACCCTCAGGAGAGCCTCGTGGTCGCCTGGGTCGAGGCGCTGCGCGTCCACCGCCTCGGCAGGGCCGAGGGCGTCCATGGGCAGGCGCAACAGGTAGCCGTGCGGGACGCTCTGGTAGCCGTAGCGGGCGTAGAACCGCGGGTCGAAGGGCGAGTCGGCGCTGAGCCCGCAGCCGCTCTCGCACAGCCTCGCGAACCAGGCGCGCAGCAGGTCGGCTACGTGCCCTCGCCGGCGCGCGGTCGGCTCCGTCGCTACGCTGGCCAGGCCGCCGAGGGGCTTGCGGGCGCCGCCCACGTAGGCCGTGAAGGGCCACATGGTGGCCACGCTCTTGAGCTCCCCGTCCTCGAAGGACCCGAGGATGTGCGCGGCGTTGCTCCGCAGGAACTCCCTGTGCTCGTCGCTGAGGGGATGGCCGAAGGCGAACGACCTCATCGCCATCGCGGCGTCGAAGTCGGCGTCCGCGATGAGCCGGACGGACCGGCTCACGGCTCCTTCTCGAAGGGCAGGTGGATGGCGCGCTCGGCCACGGTGCGCAGGACCATCGTGGTCTCCGTGCGCTCGACGCCCTCGAGCATGAACAGCCTGTCGAGGAAGGCGTCGAGCTCGGCCGTCGAGGTGGCCCTCACCTTGGCCATGAACGAGTACACCCCGGCCACGGCGTAGAGCGCCTCGACCTCGGGCTGCGCCTCCAGGCGCGCCACCAGGTCGCGCGCGGGCGTGCGCGGCTGGGGCGCGATCATCACGAACGCCGTGACGTGCAGGCCGATGCCCTCGGGGTCCAGGACGGCCCTGAAGCCGCGGATCACGCCGGCCTGCTCCAGCTTGCGCACGCGCTCGCCCACCGCCGGTGCCGAGAGGCCCACGACCTTGGCGATGCTGGCGTGGCTGGCTCTTCCGTCCTCGCGCAGTATCTCGAGGATCCGCTTGTCGACCGCGTCGAACCGCATGCCGTGCGCGAATCTAGCACGGCATCGGCGCCTCGCGGCCCCTGATATCGTGGCCGCGTGCGAGTCCTCTTCGTCGGCGACGTCTTCGCCACCCCCGGGATGGCAGCGGCCACGGCGTTCATAGAGGAGCGTCGCGACGACTTCGACCTCGTGGTGGTCAACGGTGAGAACGCGGCCGGCGGCTTCGGCATCACGCGCCGGCACTTCGAGCAGCTGGTGGCGGCCGGCGCCGACGTCGTCACCCTGGGCAACCACTCCTTCGACCAGCCCGACGCCCTGGCGCTCCTCGAGGAGACCCCGCGCCTCCTGCGCCCGGCCAACCTGCCGATGGGCACGCCGGGGATGGGCTCCAACGTCTACTCGACGCGGGACGGCGGACGAGTGGCCGTCATCCAGGTGTTGGGCCGCATCTACATGGACGCCGTCGACGACCCTTTCAGGGTCGTCGACGAGGCTCTGGAGCGCGTTCCGGCCGGGGTGCCGGTGGTCGTGGACTTCCACGCCGAGGCCACGAGCGAGAAGAAGGTGATGCTCCACCACCTGGCGGGGCGGGTGGCGCTGCTGGTGGGCACCCACACCCACGTGCAGACCGCCGACGAGACCGTCTACAAGGGGACCGCCTACATCACGGACGTGGGCATGACCGGCGTCCAGAGCTCCTCGATAGGGATGCGTTACGAGGACGTGTACCAACGCCTGGTGGCGAAGCTGCCCAAGCGCTTCAGGCCCGCCGAGGGCGCCGCCACGGTTTGCGCCGTGGCCGTAGACGTGGAGGGGACGCGGGCCACGCGCGTGGAGCGCCTGTGGGTGCCCCAGTCCCGCGGTCACGTGGTGCAGGGGGAGGCGTGAGCCGCCCGGCCGGCGGAGGTCGAGCATGAGCGACGAGGCGGACGTGGCGACGCGGACGAGCGAGTCGGCGCACCCGGCCGAGAGGGTCAGGCCCGCCGCGCCGGGCGAGGCGCCGGAAGGCTTCGAGCGCCTGCGCGCCGACGTCGACTTCCTGGGCACCTGCCTGGGCGACGTCCTGCGCGAGCAGGAAGGGGAGAGGCTCTTCGAGCTGGTGGAGCGTGTCCGTGGGCTCACGAAGGCCATCCGCGCCGCGCGCGGCGCCGACACCAGCCAGCAGCGCGCCGAGCTCCACGCGCTCCTCAGGGGCCTCGAGACGACGACGGCCGAGAAGCTGCTGCGCGCCTTCACCGTCTACTTCCAGCTGGTGAACCTGGCCGAGGAGGTCCACCGCGTGCGCGTGAACCGCGAGCGGGACTTCGTCGCCACGCGGGAGAGCCCGCGCAGCGAGAGCGTGGCCGCGGCCATCAAGTCGCTGCGCGACAGCGGCTGGTCGGCGGCGGAGGCCCGCCACTTCGTTGACGGCCTCGACGTGCAGCTCACGGTGACGGCGCACCCCACCGAGGTGAAGCGCTACACGGTCCGCCTGAAGCTCGAGCGCATCGCCGGCGCCCTGCGCCGGCTGGGCGAGACGCGCCTCGGCCCGCAGCGCCGCCAGGCGCTCATCGACGAGATCTACGCCGAGGTCACGAGCCTCTGGCTTACGCGCGAGGTCAACGACGAGCGGCCGTCGGTGCTCGACGAGGTCAAGAGCGCCCTCTACTACTACCGGCGCTCGCTCCTCGACGCCGTCCCGCGCCTCATGCGCGACGTGGAGGACGCCCTGGCCGCCTACTACGGCCCCGAGGGCGTCAAGGGCGCGCCGCTCAAGCCGATCGTGAGGTTCCGCTCCTGGATAGGCGGCGACAGGGACGGCAACCCGTTCGTCACCCCCGAGGTGACGCGCGCGGCTTACTCCCTCCAGACCGAGGTGGCGTTGGGGCGCTACCTCACCGACGTCGAGGTGCTGGTGCAGCGGCTCTCGCAGCACCAGGACCGGGTGGCGCTGTCGGCCTCGTTCCGCGACGACCTCGCCCGCCTCGACGCCAGGTACGGCGCCAGCACCCGCTTCCCGTCGGAGCCGTTCAGGCGCAAGCTCGAGCACGTCTACAGGTTCCTGAGGTCAGAGTTGGACGGCGAGGAGCACTACCCCGGCGGCTCGCAGGGTTACGTCTCCGACCTCATGCTCGTCGAGGACACGCTCTCCCAGGCGCAGGCGGCGCGGCTGGCGGCGGCCTTCGTGCGGCCGGCGCGCTTCAGGGCCGACGCCTTCGGGTTCGTGCTGGCGCCCCTCGACCTGCGTGAGCACTCCACGGTGCACGAGCGCGTGGTGGCGGAGCTCCTCGCCTACGCCGGCCTGGCGTCCGACTACGCATCGCTGTCGGAGGACCGGCGCGTCGACCTTCTGTCCGGCGTCCTGTCCTCGCCCCGTCCCCTCGTGCCCGCTTGGGCCGAGCTGTCTGAGGAGACGGAGAAGGCCCTCGGCTCGCTGCGCGTGCTCCGCGAGCAGCGGGAGCGTTTCGGCGAGGGCGCCGTGGGCGCCACCATCGTGAGCTTCACGAACGCGCCCTCCGACGTGCTCGAGGCGCTGGTGATCGCCAAGGAGGCCGGCATCCCCGACATCGACGCCACGCCGCTCTTCGAGACGCTGGAGGACCTGGAGCGGGCGCCGGACGTCATGCGCCGCCTCTACGAGCTGCCCGCGTACCGGGACCACGTCGCCCGCCGCGGCGTCCAGGAGGTGATGATCGGCTACTCCGATTCCAACAAGGAGGTCGGGTTCCTGGCCGCCAACTGGGCGCTCTACCGGGCGCAGGAGGGACTGGCGCAGGTCTCGCGCGAGGCCGGCGTGCCCCTCAGGCTGTTCCACGGCCGAGGCACCAGCATCGGTCGCGGCGGCGGCCCGGCGGGTCAGGCGATCCTCGCCCAGCCGCCCGGGAGCCTCGGGGGCCGCATGCGCATGACCGAGCAGGGCGAGGCGCTCTCGGACCGCTACGCCGACCCCGACCTCGCCCACCGGCACCTCGAGCAGGTCGTGCACGCCTTCATCGTCTCCTCGGCGCGCGACGCCCGCGAGCGCCGCGAGCTGCCGGCGCGCTACCGCGAAGCGGCGGAAGAGGTGGCCGAGGCGGGCAGGCAGAAGTACAGGGCCCTGGTGGAAGCCGACGGCTTCATCGACTTCTTCAGGGCCGTTACACCGATCGACGAGATAAGCCGCCTGAACGTGGGCTCGCGCCCGGCCAGCCGCGGCGGCGGGCGCGAGCTGAAGGAGCTGCGGGCCATCCCGTGGGTCTTCGCCTGGACGCAGTGCCGCGCGAACCTGCCCGGCTGGTACGGCGTAGGCACGGGCCTCTCGAGGCTGCCTGACGGCCTGCCGGAGGAGCTCTACCGCGAGTGGCCGTTCTTCCGCACCGTCGTGGACTTCGCGCAGATGAGCCTGGCCAAGGCCGACATGGACGTCTTCCGCAGCTACCTGACGCTGGCCCCCGAGCCCCTGGCGCGGCGGTTCGGCGACGACGTCCTGGAGGAGTTCGAGCTCTCGGTGGCCCAGGTGGAGCGCGCCGCGGGCGCCAAGCTGCTGGCCAACGACCCCGTCCTGTCCAGGTCGATCGAGCTGCGCAACCCCTACGTCGACCCCATAAGCCACCTGCAGGTGGAGCTGCTCAGGAGGTTGAGAGCGTCACCCGAGGATTCGTTCGATAGGCAGCCGCTGAGTTACGCTGTCCGGGTGTCCCTGATCGGCATATCGGCGGGCATGCGAACGACCGGCTGACGTAGCGAAGTTCACATCCTTCACCCATCTCATCGCGTTCACGAGCCCGGTCCGTAGCCTCAGCAGAGGCTCATGAGGAGTGGTGAATGGACATCATCCTAAGCGGCGGTCCCGTCCTTGCTGCGATATTCCTGATCTCGCTGTACGCCGTCTACGTCTTCTTCTACAGGGTCTTCAAGCTCCGCGCGGAGCGCTCGGACACGTCGGAGTTGATGATGAAGGTCAACGCGGCCGTCCGCGAGCGCGACCTGGAGCTGGCCCTGGCCGCCTGCGAGGAGCACGGTGGCCCCGTGGCCCGCGTCCTCGGCGCGGCGCTGCTCAAGCTGCCGTACGGCCGCCCGGCCGTGGAGGCCGCCTTCCAGGAGGCGACCATCCAGGAGGAGCAGTCGCTGGCCCGCGGCCTCAGGCCGCTGGCGACGATCGCCCAGGTGGCCCCGATGCTCGGGCTCCTCGGCACCGTGACGGGCATGATCATCTCGTTCGGCCAGATCTCGCGCTACGGCACCGGCGACCCCTCGATAGTCGCCAACGGCATCGGCCAGGCGCTCGTGACTACGGCGGCGGGCCTCATCGTGGCCATCCCCGTGATCATGGGCCATGCCTTCCTCTCCAGCCGCGTCGAGGCCATCCTGGTCGAGATCGACAGGCGGCGCGAGGAGCTGATGGGCAACATCGCCCAGGCGGTGGCGACGCGGCGCGAGGAGTCGGACAAGCAGCCCCGCTCGGCCACGGCGCGGCCCCAGCCCGACGCGCGGGCACGCGACGAGGCCGAGGCCGTGCGTCCGCGGCCGCTGGACCTGACGCAGGGCGCGTAAGCCATGGCCACCTACCGCAGTAGGAGGCGGTCGCTGCAGTCGAACGCCACCATCGACCTCACGCCCATGGTGGACGTGGTCTTCCTGCTGATCATCTTCTTCATGCTCACGACGACCTTCATCACCGTCGAGTCCGGCCTGCCGGTGGACCTGCCCGAGGCGCAGACGGCGCAATCCACGCCCAGCGAGCTGCCCACCGTGTCGATAAACGGCCTGGGCGAGGTGTTCTTCGGCGGCACCAGGGTGGCCGAGGCCGACCTCCCCGGCCTGGTGCGCCAGGCGCTGGAGCAGAGCGGCCAGAAGGCCGTGGTGCTGCGCGCCGACAGCGCGGCGCAGCACGGGCAGACGGTCCGCATCATGGACTACCTGCGCCAGGCGGGCGCTGAGCGCATCGTCATCGCAACGGGCGGCTGAGACAGGGATGACGCGGACCGACTCCAGGCCGTGGCAGGACCCCGACAAGCGGCGCGCGGCGCTGCTGTCGGTGATCCTGCACCTGGCGGCGCTCTTGCTGCTCCTCTACGTGATCTCGCGCCCGCAGCCCGAGCCGATCCCCAGCTTCATCGTCATCGACGTCGGCACGCCGGCCTTCTCCGAGCAGTACACGGAGGCCCCCACCGCCGAGGCGCCCACCGTGGACGCCCCCGAGCCCCAGGTGGCCTCCACCGAGGCCGGCGACCCGCAGGCGCTCACCGCTCCGCAGGCCGAGACGACCTCCGAGGAGCTCGACCAGGTCACGGTCCAGCCGCCAGCGCCCGAGGCTCCCCCCGCGGCCGAGGCTGCTCCCGAGCCGGCGCCGGTGGAGGCCGAGGTAGTGCCGCCACCGCCACCGCAGCTGCAGGATGTGGCCACCGAGGCCCCCGACCTGCCGGTCGCTGAGGCGCCGGCCAGCCAGCTGCCCGAGGTGGAGCTCGAGGTCCTCCAAGCCCGTGAGATCCCGGCGCCCGTGACCATCCCCGAGCCGCAGTTGCAGGTGCAGGTGGCGGAGTCCCGCGCCCTCGCCCTGGCGCCCTCGGCCAGCACGGCCCAGGCGCGCGAGGTGACGTCGCCGGACGCCATGGCGGTGGTGGCGCAGCCGGTCCAGGTGAGGGCCCCCAACGTTCAGGCCAGCGTCTCGTCGACGGTGTCGGTCACGGCGCCCAACGTGAGCGCCTCGGTCAGCGAGGCCGTAGCTCTCGACCCCAGCCAGGTGCGGGCGTCGGTGGCGGCGCCGGTGAGCGTGACGGCGCCAGGCGTCACCGCCAGCGTCTCCGGCACGCGCCGGCTGGCCGAGCCGAGCGTCAGCGCGGTGGTCGGCAACGGCGTGCCCCTCGACGTGGCGCCGACGGTGCAGGTCGCCACGCCGCGGCCGCTGGCGACGCCCCAGCTGAGAGCCGTCGTCACGGGTCCGCAGGTCCCTGGCGCTCCGGCGCAGGGCGCGGTCGCCGAAGGCGCCACCGACGTGCGGGCCACCGTGGAGTCCCCGCGCCCGCCCGGCGGCAACGCCGTGGCTCCCGGCCAGGCCGGCCCGCCCGACCCGAACGCCAACGTCGAGAACCGCGGCTTGGCCGCCGGCCCCGACGGCGAGGGCCAGGGCGACGGCGCCCGCCAGCCGCCGGCCCGGCCGCCCCTCGCCGAGCAGCGCGACAGGGCGCTGGCGGTGCTCATCGACAACGCCGACAGGGCCTACCCGCAGAGCGGCCTCGCCCAGGCCTCCATGGTCGTGGAGATGCCGGTGGAGGGCGGGATCACCCGCCTGATGGCGTTCTTCGACGCCAGCGACCCGCAGCGGGTCGGCCCGGTGCGCAGCGCCAGGCCGTACTTCGTGGAGCTGGCGCAGCGCAGCCAGGCCGTGCTGGTGCACGACGGCGGCTCGCCGGACGCCATGGTCAGGATCGCCAGCGTGGCGGTGCCCACCCTGAACGCCTACACCTCGGGCGACCTGTTCGCCCGCTCTGAGGACCGCTCGGCGCCTCACAACCTCTACGCGTCGGGCACCGCGCTGCGCGCGGCCGTGAACCGCATCGTCCCCGAGCGCGTGCGCCTGGTGGCCAACGCCGTCTACGCGCCTTCCACCGAGGCGCGCGAGGTGGCCGAGGTGACGGTCAGCTACGGCTCGTACACGAGCGGCTTCCGCTTCAACCCCATCTCCGGGCGCTACCGCTGGGTCCGGGCGGGCGAGCCGGCGGTCCAGCCGGACGGCCAGGTCCTCGAGACGCAGGCCGTGCTGGTGGGCGCCATCCAGGCCGTGCCCCTGCCGGGCGACGACGCCGGGCGGCTCTACATCCCGCTCAGCAGCGGGCCGGCGACCCTCTACCTGAACGGCCGCGCCGTTGACGGCACCTGGGAGGTGGTGGACGGCATGGGCGTCAGCTTCATCAGCGACGCCGGCCAGCGCGTCGACCTCGCCAAGCTGCGGACCTGGGTGGTGCTGAGCCCCAACTACGGGACCCGCGCCGAGCGCTGAGCGCCAGCGCGCGTCGCGCGCCACGCTCGGGAGGGACGAGCCCGGCGGCCCCGAAGGGTGAACGCCGGGCTTGACGTTCGGGCAGCGGGCGGCTAAGTTAACCACTACGCTAACTAACGAGGAGGTTAAATAAGTGCCCGCCACCGACCAGCTCAGCCTGACGTTCTCCGCTCTCGCGGACCCCACGCGGCGCGCCATCGTGGCGCGGCTCGCCAAGGGGGAGGCGACGGTGAACGAGCTGGCCGCGCCGCTCAGCATCAGCCTGCCAGCCGTCTCGCGGCACCTGAAGGTGCTGGAGCGCGCGGGCCTCATCAGCCGCGGCCGCGTGGCCCAGAAGCGGCCCTGCCGGCTCGAGGTGGGGGCCCTCGAAGCGGCGGGCACCTGGCTCAGGGGCACCCGCGAGGACTGGGCGGCGAGCATGGACAGGCTGGAGGATCTCTTTCGGACCGGAGGGGACCTGCCCAACTGAGGGCCGGCTCCCATGCAGAACGAGGAGTAGACATGGACATCGCTAACGCTGCGCACGAGCTCGTCTTGGAACGTGTCTTCGACGCCACCCCGGACCGCGTCTTCAGGGCCTGGACCGACCCAGAGGTTCTGAAGAAGTGGTTCGCCCCCAAGCCGTTCACCACGCCCTTCGCCGAGATGGACGTGCGTCCCGGAGGGTCGTCGACGATCGTCATGCGCGGGCCGGACGGCACCGACTACCCGAACCGCGGCGTCTACCTGGAGGTCGTGCCGGGACATCGCCTCGTCTCGACCGACGCGTACGTGACGGCCTGGGTGCCCTCCGAGCGCCCGTACATGACCATGGACCTCACGTTCGAGGACATCGGCGGCGGCAAGACCAAGGCCACCTACCGCATCAGGCACTGGTCGGCCGAGGACAAGAGGGACCACGAGGAGCGCGGCTTCTACGAGGGCTGGGGCATAGTGGCCGACCAGCTCCAAGAGCTCTTCCGCAGCGGCCAAGCCTAGCGCAGGCCGGCTGCGCCCGCGTCTGCCGTAGCCGCTGGCGACGACCGGGCCGCGGCACCTCTCCGGGGGCCGCGGCGGGCACTAGAGTGTTCGGGGCGGCCGGCGGGCCGCCCACCTGGGAGGCGCCGTGGAAGACGACCAGCATCTGGCGTGGGCGGAGGACAGGACCGACGACGTCGCCTCGCGCATGGAGGCGCTGCGTGAGGCGCTGGCGGCGGAGCGGGGGCGCCGGCGGCCGGAGGGCTTCGCTCCTCCCGGCAGCGACGACGGAGGAGGGGCGCCAGGCGAGGCCCCCGCCGAGGTCGTGGGGCTGGCCGCCCTGGCCGCGATCGTCGCCGAGGAGGCCGGGCGCTTCCTCGAGCCGGTGAACGAGACGTGCCGGACCTTCGAGATCGTCACGCCCGTGCGCGTGGCTCACTTCCTGGCGCAGACGGCGCACGAGTCGGCGCTCTACACGGCCCTCGTGGAGAACCTCAACTACAGCGCCAGGGGACTGCTGGTCACCTGGCCGAAGCGGTTCGACGCGGCGCGCGCCGAGGCCTACGCCAGGCAGCCCGAGAGGATCGCCGACTACGTCTACGCCGACCGCATGGGTAACGGGCCAGAGGGGTCGGGAGACGGCTGGCGCTTCCGCGGGCGCGGGATCCTGCAGGTGACAGGCAGGGCCACGTACAGGGAGGTGGGGAAGTTCCTCGGCGTCGACCTGGAGGCCGACCCCGACCTGCTGGCCACGCCGCGCTACGCCGCCCTGGCCGCGGGCTGGTACTGGCACGCCCGGGGCATCAACGAGCTCTGCGACATGGACGACCCGGTCGCCGTCACCGAGGCCGTGAACGGCGGCCGCCACGGGTTGGAGGAGCGGGTGAAGCTGCTCGGGCTGGCCAAGGCCGTCCTGGCGCCGCCCCCCGACCTGCCGGCCTGAGCGGCCAGCGGTCTAGCCCACAGGCTCCTTGGGGACCGTCTCGTCGAAGAAGAGGCCCTTGAGGCGCAGGCGGTAGCCGTCGTTGGAGATGTCCACGTCGAGGTAGACCCACTCGTCCTTGTGGCCGTTGGTGTCGAGGAGGAGGGCGCGGCCCTGGGAGGCCACGTTCACCCCGCCCCGCACTGGCGTGTGGCCGTAGACGCCCAGCCGGTAGCCGGTGCCCTCGAGGAAGTCGCGGTCCTCCTGGATCCAGCGCCGCCTGTTCTCCAGGTAGAAGCCCTGGTCGAAGGTGTTGTGCTCGGGCAGCGGTCCCACGTGGGCCAGGTGGAGGCCGTCGATGACCAGCTCGTAGGGCCAGGAGAGTATCCACTCCTTGAGCTCTGAGTCCATGGGCTCGCCGTGGCCCGGCTTCCACTCCAGGTGCGCCACGTCGTCGGTGCGCAGGGGCCCTTGGTCCTCGGTGACCGCGTTGTAGTCGTGGTTGCCCATGATGATGACCATGCGGTCGTCTGGCACGCGGTCCTGGAAGCCCTTGACCTCCCGCAGGAACCGCTCCTGTGCCTCCTGCGCCCTGGCCAGGTGGCGCGGGTTGTACTCGTCGTAGCGGCGGACGTTGATGAGCTCGGCGTAGCGCTCGCGGCTCTTGGCGTGGACCAGGTCGCCCAGCAGCACCAGCTTGACGTCGCCCTCGCGCAGCTCGTCGGTGGGTTTGTTGCGCTCGTCGGCCAACCCCGCGTCGCGGAGCATGGCCCACAGCTTCCTGGGCTGTACGTGTATGTCGCCGACTACGACGAGGCGCACTACAGGTCCTCGGTCCCGCGGCCCCTGCGCTCGGCTCGACGTATGGCCGTCAGCGCTGCGCCGAGGCCTCGAGGAGTGGCAGCGGGTCCACGGTCTCGCCGTTCACCCGCACCTCGAAGTGCAGGTGCGAGCCCGTGGAGTTGCCGGTGCTCCCCACGAGTGCGATGGTGTCGCCCGCTTCTACCACGTCGCCCACGTTCACCAGGATCTCCGACGCGTGGGCGTAGTAGTAGTCGGTGTCGCCGTTCTTGATGACTACGAGGTAGCCGTAGCCGCCGTGCCAGCCGGCCTCGGTGACCTCGCCGCCCACCGCCGCGACGATCGGGTCGCCGGTGTGGCCGTCGATGTCCAGCCCGGCGTGCCAGTTCGAGCCGCTGATGCGCAGCGAACGGTAGCCGTAACGCGAGGTGATGGTGCCGACGAGCGGCCACCGCATGACGCCCGCCACCGTGGGGGCAGGCGTGAAGTTCTCGGTGACGGCGCGGCCGGCGGCGATCTCGGCGCCGGGCACGATGCGGAGCTGCTGGCCGACGAAGATGCGCTCGCTGGAGAGGCCGTTGGCGCTCATGATGGCCGCCACTGTCGTGTTGTGGGCGCGGGCCAGCGTCCAGAGCGTCTCGCCCTTCTGGACGGTGACGGTCTGGGGCACGGCGCCACCGACGTCCACGCTGCCCACCGCGTACTGGCCGGGGACCGTGAGGCGGTGGCCGGGGTTCAGGATCGTGCCCAGCGTGATGCGGTTGGCGTCGGCGATGGCCTGCGCCGTGGTGCCGTAGCTGCGGGCGATCGACCACAGGCTGTCGCCGGGCTTGATCTCCACGACGAGCGGCTCGAGCTGCCTGTCGCCAGCCTCGAGCCGCAGTACCTGTCCGGGGTGGATGAGGGTGCCGTCTAGGTCGTTGAACGCGATGAGGTCGGAGACGGGAACGCCGTTCGCCAGCGCGATGTCGTAGAGCGTGTCGCCGGCGCGCACCGTGACCGTGCGCGGGGCGGCGGGCGCCGCGGCCTCGGCCGGCTCGTCGTCGCCGGGTACCTGGAGCACGATGCCCGGCCGGATCTGGTCGCTCGTGAGGCCGTTGAGCTCCATGAGCGTGGCGACGTCGGTGCCAACGCTCCTGGCGATGCTCCACAGCGTGTCTCCTGGTTTGACCGTCACTGAGCGGGCTGAGGCAACCGAGGTCGCCAAGGCACAGAGGCAAATGAGGGGAATGAGGCGCCCGGCTGACATTGGCAGCCAAGATACCAGACGCCGCCCCTCAAGTTACAAGAGGTTCTTCATGGCCGCTGTGACGGTTGTGGGCCGCGGCCCTGCCGATCGCGTGCCTGACGCGGTTCAGTCGCCGCTCTCACGCGGGTCGAGCACGGTGTTGAACATCTCACGCGAGCCGAGCTCCATCATGATCAGGCAGAAGTTCTCGATGTCCAGGTCGTCGGCTATGCCATGGATCACGCGGAACTGCAGCCGCGCGGCCTCCCGCTCGAGATCGGCAGTGGGCACTCGGGCGTAGCTCGTCATGGCCAAGAAGTTAGCGGCGACCGTCTTACGAGACCCTTACCCGGCCACCAGCCTCGTGCCGCCGCCGGCGAGCGCCTGCTCGACGCCGTCGGCGTGCCTGCCATCGGCCACCACGGCGAACGCCGCGCCCCGTTCCAGGGCGTCCAGCGCCGCCTGCACCTTGGGGATCATCCCGCCGCCGATGCGGCCGTCGGCGATGCGCGCCAGCGCCTCGTCGCGCGTGAGCTCGGCCAGGAGGCTGGCGGGGTCGGAGGGGTCGTCGAGCACGCCGGGCACGTTGGTGAGGAAGCAGACGCCCTCGCCAAGGGCCCCGGCTATGGCGCCAGCGACCTCGTCGGCGTTGACGTTCAGGGCCGGGCCAGCCTGCCGCACGTCGCCCGTCGGCTGGGGGGCGCCGTCGGCCGGCACCTCGCGCGCCACGCTCGCCACCACGGGCACCAGCCCGGCGGCGCGGAGCGTCGACAGCGCGCGCGTGTCCACGGAGGCGACGTGGCCGACGCGGCCGAGCTCCGCCTCCGCCACGGTGGCGCCGAGGAGACCCGCGTCGCGACCCGTGAGGCCGACGGCCGGGCCGATCTCCTCGGCCAGGTGCTTCCCGAGCACGGTGAGCGTCTCCTCGATGACGGCGATGGCCTCGTCGGTGGTGACGCGCAGGCCGCACACGAACCTGTGCTGGATGCCGCGGGCGTCGAGTGCCGCGGAGATGTACGGTCCGCCGCCGTGCACGACCACCGGCGGCAGCCCGCGGGAGGCGAGGCGCCTGATGCCGGAGGCGACGGCCGCCCTGGTGGCGAGGTCCGTCATGGCGTTGCCGCCGTACTTGATGACGAGGCTCACGGCAGGGAGACTACAACGAGCGTGATAGCTTGGCGCCGGCCGCCGCGGCGGCCCCTCGAGGCATGGACATAACCTTCGGCACAGACGGCTGGCGGGACGTCATAGCCGCCGGCTTCACCTTCGCGAACGTCAGGCGCGCGGCCGCCGCCTACGCCGACCACCTGGCGGCGCGCGGTGGCGGGCTCGTGCTGGTGGGCTACGACACGCGCTTCCTCGGCCGCGAGTTCGCCGAGCAGACCGCGGCCGTCCTGGCCGAGAGGGGCCTGGAGGCTCGCGTCAGCGCCCAGTACCTGCCCACGCCCGCGCTGTCGTTCGCCGTCAAGCGCTACGGAGCGGCCGGGGGCGTGATGATCACCGCCTCGCACAACCCGGCCAAGTACGGCGGCTTCAAGCTCAAGGGCCCCTACGGCGGCACGGCGACGCAGGCCATCTACGCCGACGTCGCCGCCAGGGTGCCTCCCGGCCCGGTGGGGGAGGGCCGCGGGTCGTTCGGCACCTTCGACGTGCGCGGCGACTACTACGAGGCCCTGGAGGCCCTGGTGGACGTGGAGGCGCTCAGGGCAGCTGCCCCGAGGGTCGTGCACGACGCGATGGGTGGCGCAGGGGCCGGCTGGCTCGCCGGCTTCGCCGAGAGGACCGGCGCCCTCGAGGTCATCGAGGTGCGCGGCCGCCCCGACCCGCTCTTCCACGGCGTGAACCCCGAGCCGATCCCGGCGAACCTCACGAGCACCGCCGAGCTGATGTCGGACGCCGCCGACCACCCTGGCGCCCCGTGCTTCGCGGCCGTGACCGACGGCGACGGCGACAGGCTCGGCGTGGTGCTGCCGGGCGGAGCCTTCTTCGACTCGCACCAGGTGTTCGCCGTGATGCTCGACCACCTGCACAGGAAGGGCGGGCGCGGCCGGGTGGTCAGGACGTTCACCGTGAGCCGCGTCATCGAGCGCCTGGCGGCCTCCCGCGGCCTGCCCGTGAAGGAGACGCCCGTCGGGTTCAAGCACGTGGTCGACGTCATGCTCGAGCCGGGAGAGCCGGTGCTGATCGGCGGCGAGGAGTCGGGCGGCATAGGCCTCTCGGCCCACCTGCCCGAGCGCGACGGGCTGGCCAACGCCCTGGTGCTCCTCGAGGCCGTGGTGACCTCGGGGGAGGACCTGGCT